>Ga0308163_10003537_pt1 | contig 13038 bp, 10 predicted proteins | sample PhyTR1_FD_201037 | JGI IMG/M metagenome (GOLD analysis project Ga0308163, IMG submission 201037) | Phyllosphere microbial communities from UC Gill Tract Community Farm, Albany, California, United States - DLSLT.R1 | ecosystem: Host-associated > Plants > Phyllosphere > Unclassified | place: USA... | reverse complement strand
TGACTGGCCAACGCCGCACCAATAATCTCCGCTGAATTTGTCTCTGCGAATCGCAATTGCCGAAGTTTTAGCTATACCTGTAGCTCCCCCTATACAAAAGTGTTCGGCCTTCTGACAGGAGTTACAGCATGAAGCTTGCAGTGATGATGGGCACACTGTGTATTGCCACCCTTGGCGTGGTCGGTTGTTCCAGCAAAACCGTCGCTCCCGATGAGTATTCCGGCTTTCTCAAGGACTACAGCCAGCTCAAGGAGGCCAAGTCCCCATCCGGTGCCGAAGTGATGCGCTGGATCGATCCGAAGGTGGACATCAACAAATTCACCAGTGTCTACATCGAGCCGACTCAGCTCTATCCGAAACCACAAGCGACCGCGAAGATCTCCCAGCAAACCCTCAATGGCATCACCTCCTACTACGATCAGGCGCTCAAGCGTGAAATCGGCAAAGAATTGCCGTTGGCCACCGGCCCCGGCCCGGGTGTGATTGTGGTGCGTGCGGCGATCACCGCCGTGAGCAGCAAAACCGAAGGTCTGCATGGGTATGAAGTGATCCCGATTGCTCTGGTAGCTGCTGCGGTCAGCACCGCGAGCGGTATCCGCGATCAGGAAACCACTCTGGCCACCGAAGCGGTATTCCTCGATGGCGCGAGCAACAAGGTCGTGGCGCAAGTGGTGCGCAAAGGCACTGGCAAACCCTTGGAAAACGAAACGCAGGCAATGAAGGCAAGCGACGTCAAGCCAGTGATCGACGGCTGGGCCAATGACTTGATGCAGATGTATCGCAAGCTGAAGTCCGAATCCCGGTAGTCCGACGGGTCTTACAACAAGTCCGGGGCGAACTGGATCGGCTCGTCTTCGCATCGAGGTGTTTGGCCAGGGCCTTGACCGTGTGGGGCTTGGCCAGCCCCGGCAGGCTTTCCAGCAGCAAGTGCCCGTTGGCCAACAGGCCGAGGTGGATCTGCCGAATGACCCGAGCCTGGCCAGGTACCGCTTCGGCGATGCTGGCTTGCAGGGTGTTGAGATCGATGAGAGCGGTCATGGGACAGCCCTTTGGTGGCCGGTCTAGAAAAACGCCAGGGTCAGGTTGACGGCGAAACCATTGCCTTCAGGGCGATTGCTGGTGTCGAACTCCGGCACCCAACGCGCGCTGATGTTGGACTGGGCGTCGGCGAACTTGCCGGCCCAGCCGATCACCGGACCGGCGCCCACCGAGCGGCCACGGAAGCCATTCAGTGCGTCGGCGGTCTGGCCCTTGTCGTCGGTAACCTGCTGGATATAACCGGCCGCGAGACCTGCACTCCAGCCATTGCCAAAACCGTGGGTCCACAACGCATCGAGGGTGAAGATGTTGCCGTTGCGATAATCCGTGGTGGTGTTTTCGGTATAGAACTCCAGACCGCTGGACAGAGTGAACTCGCCACCCTTGCCATCCAGGTGGGTGAAGGCCACGGTCGGCATGAATGTGTAGTTGTTCTGCCCCGGGTTGGCCAGGCGGTTCTCGTTGTAGGCACCGGTCGGCACGTAGATCGGCAGGGAAAACGCGATGTGATTCAGTTCATCGAAGTGGTAACCGGCGGCAATCGGCGTCACCAGTGCATCGGCAAACTGAGTGCCGGAATCGCCGGTGCCGAGGGTCCGCCCACGCGGGCCGGTGATGGCCGCGTCGATGTCGGTGTACTGCAGCGGAATGCCGATCGCCGAGGCGAAGTTCCACGGGCCTTTGCCGGTGTCCCAGATGTGGGTCAGATTGGTCATGGTGTAGGAGAATTTCATGTCGATCCCGGCACTGATTTCACCGGAAATCGGCGCGCCACGATTGCCTTTCAGCGAGCCGTCGTACCAGATGCTCGTCACCGATACCACCCAGCCTGGCTCCGGCGGGATGATCCCGGCGTTGGAGTAGACCTGTTGCCCGGTGATCGGCCGGCCAACACCTCCCTCGGTTGCGTAGAGTTGAGTACTGCCGATCATGCACAGCGCCAACAGCGGACGCACAACACAAGGCTTGACCATCAATGGCTCCGCTTATTGTTTTGAGCTGACGGGGGTGAGCTGCGGCATCTTCCATTCGCCGTTGGTCACTTCCGGTTTGGGCAGATAGAGCCGCAAGATCCCGTAGAACGGCCCGTTCGGCGCCGGCAGCCAATTGGCCTGCTGGTCCTTGCCCGGGTTCTTGTGCTGCACATACAGGGTCAGGCCGCCGTCAGCATCGAGCGTCAGCCCGGGCAGCATCCGCGAGTTGATCAGGTAGCGGTTGAGCGGGTTGGCTACCAGCAATTTGCTCTTGCCGTCGTACATCGTCAGCGACCAGAACGCATCGGCCGGGGGCAGGGCACCCTTGTCGAAATGCAGGGTGTAATCGTGTTTCGAGGCGTCGACCGGTTGCCCGTCCTTGTCAACGAAGTAGCCGATGTAGTTCGCCTCTTCGGCAGAGTTGCCGAAGATACCCATATTGGCCCCGGCGTAGCGGTACAGGTAGTTGCCCTTGAGGTGATCGCGGGTGCCGAACAGGTCACCGCTGCTGAGCTTGTGCGCGTCGACCTGGTCTTTCTTGAACGCGGCGAACTCGGCCTTGGCGTCGCTGATGCCGTCTTCCAGCGCCTTGCGTTGTTCGGCGCTGAGTTTGCCCGGATCAAAGGGCTGGCCGGCACCGATGCCGATTTTGGCGAAACGCGCGAGCAGGTCTTTCTCGACGTCCTGCGGCGGCGTGAAGGCGAGCAGGAAGTTCAGGTAACGGAACAGGTCCGGGGTCTCACTCATGGTCGGCGTGGGTTTCGGCCAACTGACTTTTGGTGCCGGTGCCGGGGCTTTCTGTTTCAGGTAATGGCTGAGGGGTTCGACCTTGTAGCCTTTCTGGATCTGCTTGACCTTGCCCAGATCCTTTTCATCGAACAGCTGCGTGCGGTACAGCGCGTAAGTGATGTTGCTTTCGCTGCGCAGCAGGCGATCGATATTCACCGGTTGCTGGCCCTGCCATTCCGGCCCGGCAATCATGAAATGGCCGCCATTGTTGCCGGTACTGCGGGTGCCCAGATAAGCGAAGTTCTGCGTGTAGGCGTCGATCAACTGCACCGAGTAGTAACGGTGTTCCTCGATCGGCGGCAGGGTCAGGATCAGCGGTTCGGCGCGCAGGTCCATCCAGACGAACGAGTAGGGCGTGTCGGCATTTGGCGTGACGAAGGCGGTGTCCTTGGCGGTGAAGGCCTTGGCAGTGTTGCCTATCTGGTTGAACGGCGCCTTGAAGTTCGGGCTCTTGCGGTCGACGGCCTGGGTGTAGAGGGTCTTGTACATCTCCACCACCGGGAAGCCATACAGATAGGCCTCTTTGGCAATGCCCCGGGCTTCTTCAGGGCTGGCGCTGAAATCGGCCCAGGCGCTGCAGCTCAGAGTCAGGGTAAGGCTGGTCAGTAACAGATTGCGTGTGTGCATGGCGCTTCCTTGTCATTGTGCGAGCGTGATGTCGTCGAGTTTCCAGCTCTTGTCGAAATACGCTTCGGTCGGCGCGTACAGACGGAAATAACTGAACCAGTGTTTGCCCGGCAGGGTTTGCACCCAGTTGTTTTCAAAGCCCTTGGGCGCGGTCGGGCCGAAGTACAGGTCCACTGAGCCGTCGGGGTTTTTCTTCAGGTCCTGACGCGAGGACAGGTCGGCCTTGCGCTGCGGGTTATCGATCAGACAGCGGCTGGCGATGTCGTAAACGGTCATTGACCAGAACTGTTTGGCCGGCGGGTTGGCGCCAACGTGCAGGCGATAGTGCTTGCCGCCGTCGAGCCAGTCGCCCTTGGCGTCGGTGTAGGCGCCGAGATAGGTCTGGCCCAGCCCTGGTGTTTTGGAAACCATGCCTTTGGTGTTGGTGACCGCCTCGTAGAACCATGCGCTGCGTTCCCACAGCTGGTCGTAATAGGCCACGCGTTGTGACGGCTCGGCGATGTTCAGCACTGTGTCCCAATGCCGGTCGGGCCAGTACTGGGCGTCGGGGAAACGCTTGGCGAAGGTGTTGGCCTTGGCGATCAACTCGCCGACCTCGACCCCTTGCTCCAATGCCTTGCGTTGCCGGGTGTTGGGGTTGAAGGGTTTGTCCTTTTCGATGCCCAGACTGGCAAGCATCGCCATGTAGAACCGGTCACGTTCATTGACCGGTTCTTTCTGGATGATCTGGTGCAGGCGTTCCCAGTAGGCAATGCCCCCCGGCTGTGTGCCCGACCACGGCTTGCCTTGCGGCGAGAGCAGGCGGGTGTCGCCCGGATTACTGCGCTGGGCGTACGGGTACATCTTGAATTTCCCGACCAGCGCCTTGCCCTTGGCCGGGTCCGGATCGAGCACGCGCAAACCTACCAGCACATTCATGGTTTCCGATTTGGCCAGGTAGTACTGGCCGGCATCCGCCGGTGGTTCGGCACCCGGTGGCAGTACCAGGTATTTGCCGCCCTGGCCCTTGTCGGGGCCGGTCTGGCCCATGTCGATGATCGCCCGCTGCCAGAAATCACCGATGCCGCCAGCGGTAGGCCCCGGTGGCAACTCGATCACCAGCGGCCCGGTTTCACTCAGATCGACGAACCCGAGAATGTAAGGGGTGGTGGCATTGGCGGTGATCACCCCGAGCTTGTCTTCGTAGCTGTTGAGGATCATCAGATCGCCGCTGCGTGCGCCGAGCTTGTCGCGAAACGCTTCCTGCCACTGGGCGTAGGACACCAGCGGCAAGGCCCACAGATAACTCTGGGTCGCCTGCTGGAAATCCAGTTCGGCGTACAGCTTGGCAATCGAGTCATGGGTCGGCAGCTCGCCCTCCATGGCGATCTTGCCGATGCGTGTATCGAGGTCCTGGGCGCCGACACCACAACTGGCGAACAACGTCATCAGGCTGAAACCGGCGGCGCGAAGTGCAATGTGCATTGCAATATCCTTATTTTCCAAACGTCACGTTGATGCCCGTGTACAGGGTGAATTGCGGCAGACCGTCACCCTTGCGGTCCACAGCGGCTCGATGAAGACGTTGAGGATGTGGCTGCCGGACTTCCAGACCTTGCCCACGCCCGGACCGATGAGTATTGCTGTAGCCATTATGCGGATCGGGGCGGGAGCTGATCGGCAGGGTGGCGCGCGGCAACACGTCGTTGGTGTGGGCGTTGGAGTCGTAGAGTCGGGGCGGGTAGTTGTCCTGCAGGTTCGCACCGGGTGCGATATTGCTTTTATTGGAGTCTTCGGCGTTATTCGCCTGCGCACACGTGGCGGCCAGCGAACCGGTCAGAAAAAGAGTCTTCCCCACTCGATTGAACGTCATCCCCGATTCTCTGGTGGCTCATAGACAACTCGGCACTTGGCGGCCGTTAGGGCGTAATCCCTTCCTTATCAAGAAGGTAGGACATGTCCGATTGACGCTAGCAGCTAATGGGGCGTTAGCCAGTGGAATGAATTAATTCTTTGGTTCTGTGTAAGGCTTCGCAGGAAGTTGTGTACTGAAGCGTTAATGCCAAGACAACGCCCCTCTGTAGGAGCTGCCGCAGGCTGCGATCTTTTGATCTTGTTCTGAAGGTCAACATCAAAAGATCGCAGCCTGCGGCAGCTCCTACAGAGGATAGTGGGGTCAGGCGTTTTTCTTCGCCTGCTCGCGAATTCGCTCTCAATTCGAAAACACCCGGGATCACGGTTTTCCACACCGTTCCAGCGTTCGGAAGCGAAGAGCGGGCCGCCGGCCATGACCGTTGATTCCGTGCAGAAGTCCAGAAATCCAGAAGTCGATCGGAGACCAGTGCTCCAATATTCCATATAAGTAAGTATTGGCAGAAATCAAAGCATTGATCGAGGGAGTGCAGCGCAAGCACGAAGCAAGGCGTTTGGCTAGGATGGGGCTTTGATCGTTCTGGAGTCATCAAAGATCAGGTAACATCTGCAAATCGTGATATTCAAAGGAGAGAAACGATGGCAGGAAAGCCAGTCGCAAAGCTCGGAGATCCAGGGAGTCACGGCGGAAATATCACCACTGGATCAAGTCCTATTTTTGTTAATTCAACTCCTGTGGCTTTGGTAGGAGATATCCATTCCTGCCCGGTTCACGGCAGCAATCCCATAACGACGGGCGCTCCCCATGTTTTCGGGTTGGGGAAAGACGTTGCCCATGTTGGCTCGCAAACGGCATGCGGAGCGACGATTACCGCCGGTTCACCCGACACCTTCGTCGGCGAGTCAGGTGGTGGCGCCTCCACCAGTTTCTTCTCGCAGTTTCTGAAAGAAAAGACTTTTGTCGAGTTTCAGTTGCTTAACGAAAGAGATGAGCCCATGGCGAACGAGGCTTATGAATTGACGCTTCGGGATGGAACCTTGATGACAGGCGTCCTTGACGAAAATGGCTTTGTGCATGTTGCAAATATTCCCAGGGGGAGTTGCAGTATAAAGTTTCCGAAACTTGAAGATACGGAACATCTTTAATGGTTCAGCCTACTAAAACTACCAGCACAACACAGGCAGCAAAAAATACAGGCGCATCAGGGAAAACCACAAAGACCAACCAGATAGTCGTGTCCGGTGCCTACATGGAAGTACTGGTGGGTGGTCCTTACACCCGCGATAAAGAAGAGCATCCTTTCGGACACGCGGCTTTACACGTGGTGGTCGGCAGCAAAGACATTACCTATGACTTTGGCCGCTAGGGTAAGACGTGGGGAACATTCGATAGTGAGGGGGAGGGCGTGCTGAACGTTTGGACTTCCTTCAAAGCCTATATCTCTGGCGAGAACAGTTTGGGGCGTACAACAACAGGTTTTGTTTATTCTTTGGCTAATGCAAAGGCGGAGGCTGTGATCGCTCATTTCGATGGCATTATCGCTCAGCAAAAAGAGCAGAGAAAAAAGACTACGACATCAGCACGGTATGTCTTGCCGTCCAACTATCATCCGACTACGAACAACTGCACAACCGTGACAATTGCAGGGGCAAAGGTTTCGGGTAAGTCAATTGTGCAGAACCCGGCGAAATATAATGAGATGAGAGGTCTCTCTTTCATCGAGAGACAGGCAGCGCGTACGCAAAGTAGTCCGAAGGACGGGATCTTCATGCCTGCGGATTTACAAGCCATGCTCGAAGCAAATACCGAGGCTCCTTATGATAAGAAAAACGTTTACAAATAGGCGCCTGGGCCTATGGTTGGTGGCAGCTTTATCCGTAAATGCGATTTTTTTTGCTTTTCTGATTTTTGGCGATATTGCGAAGGGGCACGATATGAAAATGATCAAAACCAAAGAACCGTTGCTGATTGAAGGGCCCGATGGCGACGAGAACTACTATGTCCTGCCTTTGGGTACTACGCTATATCACGATAAAAGTTTTCCTGAGGGACATGATCGTTATGTGGTGTATCTCAACCATAAAGGTGCGATTGCACACGAAGAAGTAGCGATGAAGCCTGAGTATGGTGGTTCCTTTATCGACCCGCTTTGGTTGGCCAATGTTGATGCGGAAGTTTTGAAAGAAATGTTCAAGCGTTTCCCTCTTTCCAAAACAGATATCGCCGCTGCTATCAAAGCCAATGAAATAACCAAGGATGATCTGGCGGACATAATCCGCTCGATGCCCGACTGACCAATTCAGTAGCTGTCGCTGCGATCTTTTGATCTTGTTTTAGTCGATCAACATCAAAAGATCGCAGCCAGCGGCAGCTCCTACAGGGGATAGTGGGGTCAGGCGTTTTTCTTCGCCTGCTCGCGAATTCGCTCCTCCTGCGCACGCGCTTCCGGGGTGAACTCGGCACCGAAGTCCTCGGCGGAAAATATCTGTCGAATCTCGATTTCAGCCTCGGTGCCCGGCATCGGGTTCGGGCAGCGCTTGACCCACTCGATGGCTTCTTCCTTCGACTTCACTTCCCAGATCCAGTAACCGGCCACCAGCTCCTTGGTCTCGATGAACGGGCCGTCGATGACCGTGCGTTTATCTCCGGAAAACCGCACGCGCGCGCCTTTGCTGCTGGGGTGCAGGCCGTCGGCGTCGATGAGGATGCCGGCCTTGACCAGTTCTTCGTTGAAATTGCCCATGGCGGTGATCAGCTCTTCGCTGGGCATGATGCCGGCTTCGGAGTCGGCGCTGGCTTTGACAAGGATCATGAATCGCATGGTGGTTGCTCCAGGGAATGGGGTGGATTCATGGTTTAGTCGAACGGGCCGCGCATGAATCGACAGGTCTTCTAAATAAAGATGCAGACCTGCGCTTTAACCAGCATCAACCCTTACGAGATGTGTCCGCCATGGGAACATGCTGCAACTATTTGTAGGCGTGAGCCTGCTCGCGATGGCGGTGTATCAGGCAACAATCAGGCGACTGACTTGACGCAATCGCGAGCAGGCTCACTCTTACAGGGGGAACGGCGGCGGCTTTGTATACAATTCTCTGTTCGCTCCCCTGACAATTTCAATCAGGGCATAGGTCGTCGGACAATTTCGTGGTTAACTTCGGCCTCTTGCATGCTTTCCAACCAAAAACGCTAGAAGGACTCAAGTCATGGCTCAAGTCACCCTTAAAGGCAACCCGGTTCAAGTCAACGGCCAGTTGCCACAAGCCGGTTCCAAGGCGCCAGCCTTTTCCCTGGTTGCCGGCAATCTGTCCGACGTCACCCTGAAAGACTACGCCGGCAAGCGCAAAGTGCTGAACATCTTCCCAAGCGTCGATACCCCGACCTGCGCGACTTCGGTACGCAAGTTCAACGCTCAGGCCAACGACCTGGCCAACACCGTGGTGCTGTGCATCTCGGCTGACCTGCCATTTGCCCAGGCCCGTTTCTGCGGCGCTGAAGGCCTGGAAAACGTACAAAACCTGTCGACCCTGCGCGGCACCGAGTTCATCGAGAACTACGGTGTGGCCATCGCAGACGGCCCGCTCAAAGGCCTGACCGCCCGTGCGGTGGTGGTTCTGGACGAGAACGACAACGTTCTGCACAGCGAGCTGGTCAAGGAAATCGCTGAAGAACCCAACTACGAAGCAGCACTCGCCGTACTGAAATAAGCGCTTTTACAATTGTTAACGGCCTGGCTCTGTCCAGGCCGTTTTCATTTGTGTATCAGTGTTTTGCCTCATACCTTGAAACGTAAGTTGAAGGTAAATTGCCGGTAAAGCTGCTTTGCTTAAATCCTGCCAGTGCTTATCGTTCAGCCTCCCGTAAAAGAAGCCCACGCGCCCAATGGTTAATCACTCCATGCAATCGTCCCCTCGCAACTCCCGTCGCTGGCTGATCAGCCTGCTCGTCCTGTTGGTCATCGCCGTGCTCTGCTGGAAATTCTGGCCCGCCGGTTCGGCCCTCAAGGAGGGCGGCGAGAAAGCCGCGACCGGCCATGCCGGACGTTCGGGGGTGATGCGCCCAGGCTTCGGCGGCGCGGCCGGGCCGATTCCGGTGCGGGTGGCTGCGGCGGTCACCGGTGACTTCCCGCTGTACTACAAGGCGCTGGGCACGGTGACCGCGCTCAACACCATCAACGTGCGCAGCCGGGTCGGCGGGGAGCTGGTGAAGATCAATTTCGAGGAAGGGCAGATGGTCAAGGCCGGTGACCTGCTGGCAGAAATCGATCCGCGTCCGTACCAGAACGCCTTGCTGCAGGCTGAAGGCACCTTGCTGCAGAATCAGGCGCAGCTGAAAAACGCTCAGGTCGATGTCGAGCGTTATCGCGGCCTGTACAAGGAAGACAGTATCGCCAAGCAGACCCTGGACACCGCCGAAGCGCTGGTCGGCCAGTACCTGGGCACGGTCAAGACCAATCAGGCGGCGGTCAACGACGCCAAGCTCAATCTCGAATTCACCAAAATCCGCGCACCGATTGCCGGACGCGTCGGCCTGCGTCAGCTCGACGTCGGTAACCTGGTGGCGGCCAACGACACGACCTTCCTCGCAGTGATCACCCAGACCCAGCCCATCAGCGTGGTATTCACCCTGCCGGAAAACAACCTCGAAACCGTGCTCGCCCGCTACCACAGCGGCGCCAGACTGCCGGCCGAAGCGTGGGACCGTGGCGACACGAAAATCCAGGCCAGCGGCGTGCTGCAAAGCCTCGACAACCAGATCGACGTCGCCACCGGCACCCTGAAATTCAAGGCCCGTTACGACAACCGCGATCAAGCGCTGTTTCCCAACCAGTTCGTCAACGTCCACCTGCTGGCCGACACGCTCAAAGGCGTCGTGCTGGCCCCGTCGGCGGCGATTCAGTTTGGCACCAACGGCACCTTCGTCTACGCCCTGGACGGCGACAAGAAAGTCACCATCCGCCAATTGAAGATCGGCGCGAGCGACGGCAACAACACCGTGGTTACCGAAGGTCTGGCTGCAGGCGACCGCGTGGTGCTCGAAGGGACTGATCGGCTGAAAGAGGGCAGTGAGGTGGAAGTGGTCAACGACAGCAATGACGTGCCGACCACCCCGACCGGGCACCTGCAGGGCAAGCCTGCCGCCAATACGCCGGACGCCGCCGTGACTGACAAGGCCAAGAAGGGCGCATGAACATTTCGCGGCTGTTCATCCTCCGTCCGGTAGCCACTACCCTGAGCATGCTGGCCATTGTCCTGGCCGGCCTGATTGCCTATCGCCTGCTGCCGGTCTCGGCCTTGCCGCAGGTCGATTACCCGACCATCCGCGTCATGACCCTGTACCCCGGCGCCAGTCCGGACGTGATGACCAGCGCCGTGACCGCGCCGCTCGAGCGTCAGTTCGGGCAGATGCCGGGCCTGACGCAAATGGCCTCGACCAGTTCCGGTGGCGCGTCGGTGCTGACCCTGCGCTTCAGCCTCGACATCAACATGGACGTCGCCGAGCAGCAGGTGCAGGCCGCGATCAACGCCGCGACCAATCTGCTGCCCACCGATTTGCCGGCGCCGCCGGTGTACAACAAGGTCAACCCGGCGGACACCCCGGTGCTGACCCTGGCGATCACCTCGAAAACCATGCTGCTGCCCAAACTCAATGACCTGGTCGACACGCGCATGGCGCAGAAAATCGCCCAGATCAGCGGCGTCGGCATGGTCAGCATTGCCGGCGGTCAGCGTCAGGCGGTGCGGATCAAGGTCAACCCGGAAGCGCTGGCGGCCAACAGCCTGAACCTGGAAGACGTGCGCACCCTGATCGGCGCGTCCAACGTCAACCAGCCCAAGGGTAACTTCGACGGCCCGACCCGGGTCTCGATGCTCGATGCCAACGACCAGCTGACCTCGCCCAAGGACTACGCCAACCTGATTCTCGCCTACAAGAACGGCGCGCCGTTGCGGCTCAAGGACGTGGCGGAAATTGTCGACGGCGCCGAAAACGAGCGTCTGGCCGCGTGGGCCAACCAGAATCAGGCGGTGCTGCTGAATATCCAGCGTCAGCCGGGCGCCAACGTGATTGAAGTGGTGGACCGGATCAAGGCCTTGCTGCCGAGCATCACCGACAACCTGCCGGCCGGCCTCGACGTCACCGTACTCACCGACCGGACCCAGACCATCCGCGCCTCGGTCACCGACGTGCAGCACGAACTGCTGATCGCCATCGCCCTGGTGGTGATGGTGACGTTCCTGTTTCTGCGTCGCGCCAGTGCGACGATCATTCCGTCCGTGGCGGTGCCGCTGTCGCTGATCGGTACGTTTGGCGTGATGTACCTGGCCGGGTTTTCGGTCAACAACCTGACATTGATGGCATTGACCATCGCCACCGGTTTCGTGGTCGATGATGCGATCGTGATGCTGGAGAACATTGCGCGCTTCATCGAGGAGGGCGACAGCCCGATGCAGGCCGCGCTCAAGGGCGCCAAGCAGATCGGCTTTACCCTGATTTCCCTGACCCTGTCGCTGATCGCCGTACTGATTCCGCTGCTGTTCATGGCCGATGTGGTCGGGCGACTGTTCCGCGAGTTTGCCATCACCCTGGCGGTGGCGATCCTGATTTCTCTGGTGGTCTCGCTGACGTTGACCCCGATGATGTGCGCGCGCCTGCTCAAACGTGAGCCGCAAGCCCACGAACAGGGCCGTTTCTACCGGGCCAGCGGCGCCTTCATCGACTGGATGATCGCTGCCTACGGGCGCAAGTTGCAGTGGGTGCTCAAGCACCAGCCGCTGACCCTGCTGGTGGCCATTGGCACGCTGGCGCTGACCGTGTTCCTGTACATGGTGGTGCCCAAGGGCTTCTTTCCGGTGCAGGACACCGGGGTGATCCAGGGTATTTCCGAGGCGCCGCAGTCGATTTCCTTTGCCGCCATGGGTGAGCGTCAGCAGGCGCTGGCGAAGGTGATTCTGCAAGATCCGGCGGTGGAGAGTCTGTCGTCCTACATCGGTGTCGACGGCGACAACGCTACGCTCAACAGCGGTCGTCTGCTGATCAACCTCAAGTCCCACGGCGAGCGTGACCTCAGCGCCACCGAAGTGATCGCGCGCCTGCAGCCGCAACTGGACAAGCTGGTCGGTATCCGCCTGTTCATGCAGCCGGTGCAGGACCTGACCATCGAGGACCGGGTCAGTCGTACCCAGTATCAATTCAGTATGTCGTCGCCGGACGCCGAACTGCTCAGCCAGTGGAGCGGGCGTCTGGTCGAGGCGCTGGCGCAGCGTCCGGAACTGACCGACGTAGCCAGCGACTTGCAGGACAAGGGTTTGCAGGTCTATCTGGTGATTGATCGCGATGCGGCCTCGCGCCTCGGCGTTTCGGTGCAGAACATTACCGACGCGCTGTATGACGCCTTCGGTCAGCGGCAGATTTCCACCATCTACACCCAGGCCAGCCAGTACCGCGTGGTGCTGCAGGCGCAGGCCGGGGAGAAGATCGGCCCGCAGGCGCTGGACCAGATTCACGTCAAGACCACTGACGGCGCGCAGGTGCGTCTGTCGAGTCTGGCCCACGTCGAGGAGCGTCAGGCGCAACTGGCGATCACCCACATTGGCCAGTTCCCGGCGGTAATGATGTCGTTCAACCTCGCCCCCGGCGTGGCGCTGGGGCACGCGGTGGACATCATCGATCAGGTGCAGAAGGACATCGGCATGCCGATTGGCGTGCAGACCCAGTTCCAGGGCGCGGCCGAAGCATTCCAGGCCTCGCTGTCGAGCA
>Ga0308163_10003533_pt1 | contig 13045 bp, 9 predicted proteins | sample PhyTR1_FD_201037 | JGI IMG/M metagenome (GOLD analysis project Ga0308163, IMG submission 201037) | Phyllosphere microbial communities from UC Gill Tract Community Farm, Albany, California, United States - DLSLT.R1 | ecosystem: Host-associated > Plants > Phyllosphere > Unclassified | place: USA... | reverse complement strand
TCCGCTGTTCAAAGGCAAACGTGTCGCCGTTATCGGTGGCGGCAACTCGGGCGTCGAAGCGGCGATCGACTTGGCCGGTATCGTGTCGCACGTGACGCTGCTCGAGTTCGACAGCACCCTGCGCGCTGACGCCGTCTTGCAACGCAAATTGCACAGTCTGCCTAATGTGACCGTGCTGACCAGTGCGCTGACCACCGAAGTGACGGGTGATGGCCAGAAGGTCAATGGCCTGCGCTACAAGAACCGCACCACCGGCGACGAGCTTAACATCGAGCTCGAAGGCATCTTCGTGCAGATCGGCTTGCTGCCGAACACCGAGTGGCTCAAGGGCACCATCGAGCTGTCGCCACGGGGTGAGATTGTTGTCGATCAGCGCGGTGAGACGTCGATCCCTGGCATTTTCGCGGCCGGTGACGTGACCACGGTGCCCTACAAGCAGATCGTGATCGCGGTGGGCGAGGGCGCAAAGGCTTCCCTGAGCGCATTCGATCACTTGATCCGCACCAGCGCACCGGTTTGATGGCTATCTGAGTCAGCAGAAACAAAAAACCTCATGAGCGATCATGAGGTTTTTTTATGCGCGATGACTTTTATAAGCGCGCCCCTGCAGAGAGCGTTACGCGGTGGTCAAACCGGTGTTGGCTGAATAATCTCGACCCAGTAGCCGTCCGGGTCCTTGATGAAGGCCAGGCTCTTCATCCGGCCGTCGGTCAGACGTTTCTGGAAGTCGACACCCAATTCTTCAAAGCGCGCGCAGGCTGCATGCACGTCCGGTACAGAGATGCAGATGTGGCCGAAGCCGCGGGGATCCGTGTTGCCATTGTGATACGAGAATTCCGGATCTTTCTCGGTGCCATGGTTATGGGTCAGTTCCAGAATGCCGGGGATGCCTTTCATCCAGACATTGCGTGCCGCGTCATCGGCAGGAATCTGCGCCTTGTCGACCAGGGCCAGGAAGTAGAGGCTGAACTCCGCTTCGGGAAAGTCACGCTTTTCGACCAGGCTGAACCCCAGCACGCGGGTGTAGAAATCCAGCGAGGCGGTGATGTCTTTGACGCGCAACATGGTGTGATTGAACACGAATTGCGCAGTGGCCACGTCAGGTTTGGCAGTGACGCCAGGGAAAGTGTTCAGTTCGTGCAGGCTCATCGATGACTCCAGGGTGGTCCTGTAAATGTCTCCTCATGATACGGGACGCGGCCCGTGAGCCAAAACCCAATGTGCAGAAGGCGAGGCCGGGTCTTGTGACCGTGGCGTGTCTGGCTCACACTTCCGGCTCGACGTTCAGGTATCGGTCATGTTCTCTACGTTACGCACGTTCTTTCTCACAGGTCTCTGCCTGCCCTTGGGTCTCGACTTCGCTGCGGCGTCGGACGCGATGATCGTCTGGCCGAGTGGCTGGGAAGTGGAAGCCATGCCTCAGCCGCCTTCGACGTCTGACCATCCTGCAGCGCAAATCCGTCAACGAGCCGTCAAAAATGATCAGAACGGTGATCCGGCGATGGTGGTGGAGCTGACTCAAACCCGATTGCAACCCGGTCATGACGTAAATGTTCAAGGCGTGTTGCTGGAAATGCGCAAGGCCGTGCAGGTCAATTTCGTCCGCGGCGGGTTCCAGAGTGTCTGCACAAAGATGAAAGACAGCATGCTGAGCGAGGTTCCCGCCATGGAAACGACCTGTACGATCACTCAGAATGGGGCGCATGTGATGACCCAGACCCTCGTGGCGGCAGCCAATAAGGAGCTGGCCTGGTCGTTGTCTTACGCGGGGTCGGCGGATGGCTATGCGGCCAATAAGGAGGAGGTGCTGCGGATCCGCGACAGCCTGCGTCTGGATGTAGCACCTTGATCGACATTGATCGGTATCAAATCGCAGGCATTAAGAAGCCCGCCGAAGCGGGCATGGGGTGCTAATCCTTTAGCTGTGTCCATCGTGTAGAAGCGCGTGTGAAAAAAGTGTGAAGACTCTAACCCTTTGTCAGACCGGCAGATGAAGGGGCGTTCATTGTGCTCGCATCATCGAATTATTTTGGCGCCTGAAATCAGTCTTGCTGATAACACGAATTCATTACCCCGTTGTATAGGATGCAATGGGCTGAACATCAGAGTGTTGAACAGTGCGTCGCTTGACCTCGACGGGTTTTATACGAAGTTGAACTCTGCGCTCGCAAACCGCGCACTATCCAGACTTTCCGATCCACCTTCTGTCAATAATCTGTCTGCATAAATACGCTTATAAAAAAAGCCCCGAATAACGGGGCTTTTTTATAAGGCTTTCGTCGTGCAGCTTGACGATCAGCCACGCAACCAGGAATCGACAGTCTCCGCACCGTACTGTTCTTTCCAGGACTTCAGGCCGCGGTGATTTCCACCTTTGGTTTCGATCAGCTCGCCGGTATGCGGGTTCTGATACACCTTGACCACACGGGCGCGGCGGCGTTTTGGGCCCGCCGGTGCAGCGGTGGCGGTAGAAGGGTTCGGGTCAAGGATGGCGATAATGTCACGCAGGCTCTTGTCGTACGTGTTCATCAGAGCCTGGAGCTTCTGCTCGAACTCGATCTCCTTTTTCAACCCGGCGTCATTCTTCAGGCTTTCCAGCTGAGCCAGCTGTTCCTGAAGGGCTTTTTCTGCTGCGCGAAACTCGGCAAGTCTGGACAAATATAGTACTCCGGCGATAAATGGCTGTTGTCAGCCCAACGCAAGCTACATGGACGCACGTCAGGGTCCTGTGCTCATTTTTTCACTACCCCGATGCCTTGACGGATCAACAGTTGAAGAAACTAGCGTTGCGCTGTCAGCTTCACGTCCGTGGCGAGGGTAGTTGTGATACGCGACGGACAAATAATGCACGTTTTTTTCGAGTTGTAAAATAGGTGAAGTGCAATTGTTAAATGAAAGATCACGGCAAACATAAACCGGTCTGACAAAAACTGACAGCGCGGGTGTAAAGCTTTGTAAGTAATTTCTCAAACTAGGCCAATACAGGAAACTATCGGTGCGGCAGCAATGCCGCTCTTTCCGCCCGCTACAAGCCTTGTTGCAAGGCCGGGTCATCCGGATTGAGCTGCTCGAGCTCTGCGAGGAGTACCTGAACTTTCTGCAACTGACCGTTTTCCTGCCAATAACGGATCAAGAGCGTTCTGGCGCGCCGGTTGGCCGGTTGACGCTGCAGAATGTCTTCGAGCTGACGCTGCGCCGGCTCCAGTTGATGAAGGTCATGCAGGGCCACCGCGAGGTCGTATCGATAAATGGTGTTCTCGGGTTCCAGCTCCACCGCCTTGGCCATCGCCAGTAACGCATACTCATTTTGCCGATGCCGCAAGAGCCATTTGCCGAGCTCATATTGGAGCAGTGCCGACTGTGGGTGCTTCTCGAGAAACTGAGCGAGTTGCTGACGCGAACGGTCGGTCTGGCCGCGCTGGTCCAGCAGTTGAACCTGGGCAACTGCTGCCTGAATGTTGTTGGGCTCCAGTTTCAGCGCGAGGTCCAGCGCATCGAAGGCTTTTTCAATCGCGCCCGTGTTCACGAACAGCTTCGCCAGTTCCAGCTGGCTTTGACCGCTGGGCGGTTGCGAGGCCAGGGTGATCTGGTATTGCTCGGCGGCGTCCTGGACGTTTGCGTAATACAACCCCAGATCATCAGGCGTGAGCCCAAGCAGTGCGCGGACTGCGCAGAAACGCACGCTCTGATCGGGATCGTCCAGCAAAGGGCCTATCAGGACGCTGCGTTGAGCGTCTGGAACCATGGCGGCCACGGTCTCGATGGCGGTTTGCTGGACAAGCGGAGCAGGGCGCTTGAGGTCGCCGTCGAGAATTTTCAGCGCCTGGGGGCTGGGGTAATTGGCCAGCTCAGTGAGCAGGCCCGAACGCCGAATGTCCGACAGGTCGGTTCGGCTCAATTGCTGATAAAGGACACGCGCCGCGCCGGGTTTACCGTTGTGGGCTTGTTCCAGTGCTTCGGCATAGCTGTGATTGACCACCGGCGCAGGTGGCGGTGCGCGCCAGCCATGGACCAGCAAACCGACAGCGATGAGCAGCGCCAAGGCGCCCAGTGCGATCACATTCAGCCAACGGCGGCGAGTTTTTAGAGGGGCCGGAGGGTGCGGCGAAGACGGGATAGGCATACCGATTTCCGTTTCTGCGTGAGCAGCAGCTTCGGGGAGAGCGGGGCGAGTGTCAAACAGCAAAAACGCCCCTGAAAACGAAAAAGCCCCGAACCTTGTGAGTCCGGGGCCTTGAGGGGCGATGGGTGAACCGCCCCGCAACGTTTTCCGCGTGTCAGGCGTTCGGCTGCCAGCCGCCACCGAGCGCTTTGTAGATCGCGACGATGCCGCGATACAACTCGATCTCGGCCTGGGCCTGACTGTCCTCAGCCGCCAGACGTTCACGTTCGGCATCCAGCAGTACCAGGAAGTCAGCCGTGCCTTCCTTGTATTGAATGCTCGCCAGGTTGGCCGCCGAGCGACTCGCCTCGCTCTGACGGACCAGCGACACCAGACGCTGCTGGCGCTTGTCGTAATCGCTGAAGGCGTTTTCGGTTTCTTCCAGTGCCAGCAATACTTGCTGCTCGTAATTGGCCAGAGCCCCTTCGGCATCGGCGTTGGCGCCACGGATGCGCGCTTTCACGCTGCCCAGGTCAAACGCCGCCCACGTGATGCTCGGGCCAAGGCCCCAGGCTTGCGCGGCACCGGAGCCGATCTGCGAACCACGGCTGGCGGTGAAGCCCAGGAAGCCGCTCAGGCTGACCCGTGGAAACAGGTCGGCAGTCTGCACGCCAATGCGCGCTGTCTGAGCCGCCAGTTGGCGCTCGGCGCTGCGCACGTCGGGACGGTTTTCCAGCAGTTTGGTGGGATCGCCAATCGGCAATGCTTTGGAAATCGCGGGCAGTTTGGCAGGCGCCAGGCTGACGGTCATGGCATCCGGGCGCTCACCAAGCAGGGTCGCGATACGGTTGCGCTCACGGACCTGTTCGGCCTGCAACTGCGGAATGGTCGCCTCAACAGCGGCCAGCCGTGCGTCGGCACGCACCACGTCGATTTCGTTGCCCACGCCTTCATCACGCAACTGCACGGTCACGTTGCGCGAGTCCTGCTGGTTTTTCAGGTTGTCCCGGGCAATGTTTTCGCGCAGTTGCGCGCCCCGCAGCTGGCCATAGGCATCGACCAGTTCGGCGATCATGGTGACTTGCAGCTGATACAGATTGGCCTCGGCCACTTGCTGATCGGCCTCGCTGGCTTCCAGTTCGCGCTGGATGCGACCGAACAGGTCGATTTCCCACGCCATGTCCAGGCCCAGGTCATAGCGCTCCTGGTTGACCCGGTGCTCGGTTTCACCCGGCACCTGAGCGCGGCCGATCTGGCTGCTGGCGCGGCTGGTGACCACCGGCATGGCATCGTTGCTGATGTCATCGCGGATGGCGCGAGCCGCTTTCAGGCGGGCAAATGCCACACGCAATTCCCGGTTGCCTTGCAGGGATTGCGCAACAAGCTTGTTCAGGGTCGGGTCGTCGAACTGCTGCCACCAGATGGTTTCGGTACGGCTGCGGTCGTAGGCGCCCTGTGCAGCGGCCTGAACATTGGCCGCCGCGGTGTCCGGCTTCTTGTAGTCAGGGCCAACGGCGCAAGCCGCCAGCGCCAGGACCAACAGGCTCGGCAGGAAGAGTTTTGCAGCCTTCATTAATGTGCCTCCGAAGAGATGGTCTGAACGCGTTGAGCCTTGGCTGCCTTGCGTGCCTCTTTGCGTCCAACGTAGTTACGAATCAGCACATAGAACACAGGTGTCAGCAGCAGACCGAAGAAGGTCACGCCGAGCATCCCGGAGAACACGGCCACGCCCATGGCGTGACGCATCTCGGCACCGGCGCCGCTGGACAGAACCAAGGGCACCACACCCATGATGAACGCGAAGGAGGTCATCAGGATCGGACGCAGACGCAGGCGGCACGCTTCCAGCACGGCTTCCAGCGGAGTTTTGCCTTTTTCCTGTTCATCCTTGGCGAACTCGACGATGAGAATCGCGTTCTTGCACGCCAGGCCCACCAGTACGATCAAGCCGATCTGGGTAAAGATGTTGTTGTCGCTGCCCGCGATGATCACACCGGCAATGGCCGACAGCAGGGTCATCGGTACGATCAGGATCACCGCCAGTGGCAGGCTCCAGCTTTCGTACAGTGCCGCCAGTACCAGGAAGGCCAACAGTACGCAGAGCGGGAAGACCAGCAGCGCCGTGTTGCCCGACAGGATCTGTTGGTAGGTCAGGTCGGTCCACTCGTAGGTCATGCCGTTAGGCAGTTCCTGTTTGAGCAGCTTGTTCATGGCCGCCTCTGCCTGACCCGAGCTGTAGCCGGGGCCGGCCGCGCCGTTGATTTCGGCGGTGATGAACCCGTTGTAGTGCATCACGCGGTCCGGGCCGGATGTGTTGGTGACGTGCAGCAGGGTCGCCAACGGGATCATTTCACCCAGATTGTTGCGCACTTTAAGCTGACCGATCTGTTCGGCGTCCTGGCGGAACTGTTGTTCGGCCTGGACGTTAACCTGATAGGTACGGCCGAAACGGTTGAAGTCGTTGGCATACAGCGAACCCAGGTACACCTGAAGGGTGTCGAAGATGTCACTGATGGCCACGCCGTGAGTCTTGGCTTTTTCGCGGTCGATGGCGGCGTCCACTTGCGGAACGTTCACGGTGTAGCTGGTGAACAGGGCGGCCAGTTCCGGCACGCTGCGGCTCTTGGCGATGACGTTCATCGTCTCTTTATAGAGTTCGTCGTAACCCAGGTTGCCACGGTCTTCGATCTGCAGGCGGAAGCCGCCGATCGTACCCAGGCCCTGTACCGGCGGCGGAGGGAAGATTGCCATGTAGGCTTCCTGGATCGACGCATATTTACCGTTGAGCGCGCCGGCGATGGCGCCGGCCGATTCACTGGCGTCCCTGCGTTCTTCGAACGGCTTGAGGGTCACGAACACGATGCCGGAGTTGGGGCTGTTGGTGAAACCGTTGATCGACAGGCCCGGGAAGGCCACGGCGCTTTCGACGCCCGGTTGCTTCAAGGCGATATCGGACATGCGCTTGATCACGTCTTCGGTGCGATCAAGGCTCGCGGCGTCGGGTAATTGCGCGAACGCGACCAGATACTGCTTGTCCTGCTGCGGTACGAAGCCGGTCGGCGTGCTCGAGAAGCCCAGCCAGGTCATGACGATCAGGCCTGCGTAGACCACCAGCGCCACGCCGCTGATGCGGATCACGCGACCAACCGTGCTGACATAGCCGTTACTGGCTTTGACGAAGAAGCGGTTGAACGGGCGGAACAACCAGCCACCCAACAGCTTGTCGAGGAAGCGCGAGAAGCCGTCTTTCGGGGCGTCGTGAGAGCGCAGCAGCACGGCAGCCAACGCAGGCGACAGGGTCAGGGAGTTGAACGCCGAGATCACCGTCGAGATCGCAATGGTCAGGGCAAACTGTTTATAGAACTGCCCCGTCAGGCCGGAGATGAAGGCTGCCGGGACGAACACGGCACACAGCACCAGCGCCGTCGCGATGATCGGGCCCGTCACTTCGCGCATGGCGATCTGCGTGGCTTCCATCGGCTCATGGCCGAGTTCGATGTTCCGCTCGACGTTTTCCACCACCACGATGGCGTCGTCCACGACGATACCGATCGCCAGTACCAGGCCAAACAGCGACAGCGCGTTGAGCGAGAAGCCGAACAGGTGCATGACCGCAAAAGTACCGATCAGCGACACCGGCACAGCGGCCAGCGGGATGATCGAGGCGCGCCAGGTCTGCAGGAACAGGATCACCACCAGCACCACCAGAATCAGTGCTTCGAACAGCGTGTGAACCACCGCCTCGATCGAGCCCCGGACGAAGATGGTCGGGTCATAGACGATGCTGTAGTCCATACCTTCCGGGAAGCTCTTCTTGAGCAGTTCCATCTCGCCGCGCACTTCGTTGGAAATGTCGATGGCGTTGGAACCCGGACGCTGGAAGATCGGGATCGCGACCGCAGGTTGGTTGTTCAGCAGCGAGCGCAGTGCGTACTGGCTGGAGCCCAGTTCGACCCGTGCGATGTCTTTCACACGGGTGATCTCGCCGTTTTCGCCAGCACGAACGATGATGTTTTCGAACTCTTCCTCAGTAACCAGACGGCCTTGGGTGTTGATCGACATCTGGAAGCTGGTGGCGCTCGGAGAGGGCGGCGCGCCCAACTGGCCGGCAGCGACCTGACGGTTCTGTTCGCGAATGGCGTTGACGACGTCGGTGGCGGTGATGTTGCGCGAAGCGGTCTTGTTCGGATCAAGCCAGACGCGCAGCGAATAGTCCCCCATACCGAACAATTGCACGTCACCGACACCGTTCAGCCGAGCGAGCTCGTCCTTGATGTTCAGCACCGCGTAGTTCGACAGGTAAAGCATGTCGTAACGTTTGTCCGGTGAGGTCAAGTGGACCACCATGGTCAGGTCAGGGGAGGCCTTGTCCACGGTGATACCAATGCGGGTCACTTCTTCCGGCAGTTTCGGTTCGGTCCGGGTGACACGGTTCTGCACCTGCACTTGCGCGGTGTCCAGGTTGGTGCCCAGCGCGAAGGTGATGGTCAGGGTCAGTTTGCCGTCGGCAGTCGCCTGCGAGGACATGTACAACATGTTCTCGACACCGGTGATCGCCTGTTCCAGCGGCGCGGCCACGGTCTCACCGATGACTTTCGGGTTGGCGCCGGGGAAGTTGGCGCGCACGACCACGGTCGGCGGCACGACTTCCGGGTATTCGCTGATCGGGAGCTGAAACAGCGAAATGGCACCGGCGATCAGGATCAACAGCGACAGCACCGCTGCGAAGATCGGCCGCGTGATAAAGAATTTGGAGAAATTCATTGAATGAGTCCCTTAACCGCGTGGCGTTGCGGAAGCGGCAACCTTGGCGTCCAGTTTTGACTGGGCCTTGGGCTGATTGCTGGCTTCAAGTGCTTGGCGTTGTTGTTGCAGTGCGGCGAGTGTTTCAGCACTGGCCATCGGGGTGTCTTGCGGGTCGATCGGCGAACCAGGGCGTACGCGCTGCAGGCCACTGACCACGATGCGGTCATCCTTGGCCAGACCGCTGCGCACGATGCGCAGGCCTTCAAGTTTCGGCCCCAGGTCAACGTTGCGATAGGTCGCTTTGTTGTCCTTGTCCACCACCAGCACGAATTTCTTGCCCAGGTCGGTGCCGACCGCTTCGTCTTTGATCAACATGGCCGAGTAGGTGCCGCTGCCGACCAGTTTCAGGCGAGCGTACAGGCCCGGGGTGTATTCACCCTTGCTGTTGTCGAACACGGCGCGACCGCGAATGGTGCCGGTACGGGGATTGACCTGGTTGTCGACGAAGTTCATTTGGCCCAGATGCGGGTTCTCGACTTCGTTGGACAGTCCCATGTACACCGGTGTGGTGGCGCCGCGTTTGCCGTCGCGCGCCAACTGGTTGTATTTGAGGAACACACGCTCGTCGGCGTCGAAGTAGGCGTAGACCTTGTCCGTGGAAACGACGCTGGTCAGGATGCTTTGGTCGGCGGTGACGATGTTGCCGGCGGTGATTTCCGCACGGCTGACACGGCCTGTGATCGGCGCGGTCACGCGGGTAAAGCTCAGGTTCAGACGGGCGAGATCAAGCTGGGCCTGAATGGCCGCGACCGCCGCCTTCGATTCTTGCGCGGTGGTGGTCCGCGAGTCGGCCAGTTCGGCCGAGATGGCATTGTTGGTGCGCAGACGTTCGCCACGCTGGGCTTCGTTGTTGCTGCGAACCGAAGCGGCCTTGGCCTGTTGCAGCTGTGCGTCCAGACGATGCACTTCGGCTTCGAACGGGCGAGGATCGATCTGGAACAGCAGGTCGCCTTTCTTCACCAGTGCGCCGTCGGTGAACGCTACCGAGTCGATCTGACCGGAGACGCGAGGACGAACCTGCACGGTTTCCGGGGCTTCCAGACGCGCAGTGACTTCGTCCCATTCATTGACCGGCTGCTCAAGCACCTTGGCGACGTTGACTTTGGCCGCAGCCGGCGCCTGAGCTGCCGATTCCGGGCCTTTTCCGCAAGCGCTGAGTACCACCAGAGCCAACGCGGCAAGGGGGTAGCGCAAAGGAGTAAGTGACTGAACCATGGGAAAATCCGCCGATGTTATTTGAGATGGGCGGATTCTGTTCCCGGGGGTTTTATTGCACGAATCGAATACGACGAAGGTAACTATCAGTGGGAATGATATTTACCGACGTGAAGGCTCTGGGACGGGGGGTTAGACGAGGCTGTCCGGATCCCCAAAGAACATTTGAATGCGCGAGCGCAGCCAGCGCTCGCCCGGGTCGTTGTCCTGAGAGCCGCGCCAGGCCATATGCAGCTCGAACGTGCGCGTTTCAACGGGGACTGTCTCGGCCCTGACGCCACCGGCAGCCGCAAGTACGTCGGCCGCGTAGTCAGGCACGGTGGCAACGATATCGGTCCCGGCGATCAGCGTTGCAAGGCCGTTGAACTGCGGAACGGCGAGCACGACGTGACGCTTGCGGCCGATCTTTTCCAGGTGCTCGTCGATGAAACCGCCCAGGTCGCCGGCAAAGGACACCAGCGCATGAGGCCGGGCGCAAAAGTCATCCAGCGTAATTGCCCCGGGCATGGTGTCCGCGCGCAGCAATTTAGGCGTACTGCGACGCAGGACCTTGCGCTTGGCGTTGGCCGGCAGGTCGTCGGTGTAGCTGACGCCGATGGAGATTTCGCCTGACGACAGCAGCGAGGGCATCAGGATGTAATTGGTGCGGCGAACCACCAGCACGATGCCGGGTGCTTCAGAACGCAGACGTTTAAGCAGCGACGGCAGCAGGGCGAATTCGACGTCGTCGGACAGACCGATGCGGAACACAGCGGTGCTGGTGGCCGGGTCGAAATCGGCCGCGCGGCTCACGGCGGTGGAAATGGAATCCAGCGCAGGGGAAAGCAGGCCGAAGATCTCCACGGCGCGCGCCGTCGGCTCCATGCTCCGACCGGTGCGCACGAATAAAGGATCATCGAACAGGCCGCGCAGGCGGGAGAGGGCAGCACTGATCGCTGGCTGGCCGAGGAACAGCTTCTCGGCCGCACGTGTAACGCTGCGTTCATGCATAAGGGTTTCGAACACGATGAGCAGGTTGAGGTCGACGCGACGCAGGTCGTTGCGATTCATGACGGGGGTCTCAGGGACATTGGTCGATACGTTGGCCGCCAGGGCGGCAGGCCAGTGTTCAGCTCAGGCACGAATATTACGGGGAAAAATTGATTCTCCGCACTGTTAAATTCATCCGCAAGCATACAAACGTGTTACCCATCACGCCTGTCGATAATTTGTGCTGAACCTTTCTCTCGGGCATTTGCCCCAACCATAGGTCTGGCTGGCGGCGTAAACGTCCACGTCCGCGGCAGTTTTCGCGCCAGTCAGGGTCACGTTCATCCGGAAATTGCCCACCGGGTTGCAATGTTCGAAGGAGAAAAGAACAATGGCCGCGCTTGAATGCGTGAGCATTCGATGGTTATCTAATGACCGCCTTTCAACAACAGAATCGATGACAGGCATGTCGACTATTAATAGCCACTGATAGTGTTACCGGCAGAGCCCGGATAGAGTTCATGGCATCAAGGTTCATAAGGCGAGGTTCGAAATGTCCCGCACGATCCGTTTTCATCAGTTTGGCCCGGCCGAGGTGCTCAAGGTAGAAGAGCAGCAAGCCGCGTTGCCAGCACCCGGAGAGGTGCAGATACGCGTCCAGGCGATCGGCGTGACCTGGTACGACGTGCTGTGGCGACAAAATCTGGCTTCTTCCCAAGCTCGGCTGCCTGCCGGTCTGGGTTCTGAAATGGCCGGCGTGGTGACTGCCGTCGGTGACGGCGTAGCCGATCTGAAAGTGGGCGACAAAGTTGCCAGCTTTCCGTCCGCTGACCCTAACGTACACCCGGTGTATGGTGAGCTGATCACGTTGCCGCACACCTCTGTTACCCGTTATCCGGATGTACTGACGCCCAATGAAGCGGCCGTTCACTACACCCCGATGCTGGTGGCGTACTTCGCATTCGTGGAATTGGCCCGTGCTAAGCCTGGCCAGACCGCTTTGGTCACCGACGCCAGCCATTGCGCAGGGCCTGCGTTCTTGCAGCTGGGCAAGGCGCTGGGCATCAAGGTGATTGCGGCGACCAAGACCGAGTCGTGCCGTGAATACCTGTTGAAAATGGGCGCGGACAAAGTGGTGGTCACCGAGGAGCAGGACCTGCTCATGGCGATCAACAAGTACACCGACAACCGTGGCGTGGACATCGTCCTCGACGGCCTGGGTGGCCCGCAGATGTCGATGTTGGGCGACGTACTGGCGCCTCGTGGCAGTCTGATCCTTTATGGCTTGCAAGGCGGGAATCAGACTCCATTCCCGGCGTGCGCAGCGTTCCAGAAAAACATCCAGTTCTTCGTTCACTGTGTCGGCAACTTCACCGGCAAGCCTGAACTGGGCATCAAGCAGGACGAAGAAGCGGTTAAACGTGCACTGCGTGACATCAACCAGATGACCGCTGATCGGGTTCTGGTGCCTCAGATCACCAAGGTGTTTTCGTTCGATCAGATCGTTGACGCGCATCGCATGATGGATGGCTGCCCAGTGGGTGGTCGTGTAGTGGTAGAGGTAGAGCCTGCCTGAGCGCAATTCACCGCGTTCAGCTGACTGTTCTGTTCGACGCCTTTGGCCTGGCGTCGAGTGGGAGGCCCGGTCACCGCTTCTCAGGTGCCTTCGGTCTCATTTACCGGCCTGCAATACCCGACAAAGCTTTCCTGACACGTCAGGAAGGCTTTTTTGTTTATAGGGCTGTTATTAATAAACATGCCCGGTGGTGAACAGTATGTTGTGGGGTCTGGTGCTTGAAAGATTCGACGGCGATACATTAAACACATCTGTTTAAAAGGCATCAGAGTTTATTCATTCACTGACAGGCAATACATCATTGATCTGTACCTTGTAATTGTTTTTCAGATCCCGATAATGAGGCGATCATTGATACTCAAGGAACGAGTCATGCC
>Ga0308163_10003531_pt1 | contig 13056 bp, 13 predicted proteins | sample PhyTR1_FD_201037 | JGI IMG/M metagenome (GOLD analysis project Ga0308163, IMG submission 201037) | Phyllosphere microbial communities from UC Gill Tract Community Farm, Albany, California, United States - DLSLT.R1 | ecosystem: Host-associated > Plants > Phyllosphere > Unclassified | place: USA... | reverse complement strand
GGACCACTAACCCGTTCCCTTGGATGAGCGAGATTATGGACTTGAAGAAAGAGAAGAATTTCTTTGAGACGAGAGTGATTGAGTATCAGACTGGTGGGGCGTTGAGCTGGGATTGATTCATATGGCCCTGCTGCTCCAATCGCCGCTGGGCCATAAAAATATCAAAAGATTTTTTTCAGAAAGCAGAAACAAGAAACCCGCAGCAATCGCGCCAACGATTGCTGCGGGTCTTGACCGCACCATTGAACAGAAGCCCGAGGGTGCGGGCCGTGACTGGAAGAACCCAGATCACGATGCATTGGGAAAATGCGCGACGTGATTATAGACATCTTTCGGACGGTTACAACGGCCTCACGTCGGAGAATTCGTCATGAGCGATTATCCGGTAGCACCGCCAGGATACAGGGCTGTTTTCTGTATGAGCTTCAAGCACTGGCGCAGTGGAAAAGACGTCTTTCGTAAAGATGGGCGCCCTTTCTGCTTCTTTGTAAGGGCGTAACCGTGCGGGACAGGCAACTGTCCCGCTCTATAATCACCGCCGAGTAATCCGCATGAAGCAAACAATTATTGACGCTATCAGTAACCATCAAGTTTTGACGTTCACATACAGCGGTATTGCGAGAGTAGTAGAACCGCATGCCGTGGGTCTTACTCGCAATGGAAAAGAAATGCTTTGCTGCTTTCAGACACATGGAGGGCATGTAACTCCAGGTCATGAATGGGATTTTTGTGAACTAAATAAAATATGTGACTTGAAAACTTCGGGAGCTATTTTTCGTGATCCCCGGCCGGATTATCGCCCCGGAGATAGCCGCATGATGGTTATTTTTGCGGAGCTATAAACTCGCAATCGAAAAGAGCAACAAGCCCTGATCCGATCAGGGCCTTTTAATTCCATGACAGATGATGATCCCTACATTACGGTTCTAAATCTCCTACAGCAGTTACAGCCGCTTCCGCATTGATACCCATCACAAGCACCTCTAAGCTGAATTGCAGGTGCCTAAGAAACGCCCAACGTAGAAAGCAGGGTCAACCCACAGACGCACACGTCGTCGGTGGTAATTGCCTGCTCGTTGGGATTTCTTAAGTCCACTCTACGTTGGGGGCCAGGCTCTCCAAAATTTAAACGTAGAGGTCATGGATATGCCCAATCCTTTTTCTGTAACCGTCTTCTCTCGCCACAACCCCTCTCTTCATGCCCGTCTACTCGAAAACCAGCCTTGGTTCTGCGCCCGCGATGTCGGTCGTCTGATGGGTGTCCATCTGAGTGAGCGCATGGTCAACAAGCTAGATAAGGATCAACGTCTAGTTTTGTGGATTGAGTATTTTCGGCAACCCGACAAGCAACTGATGCTCAGCGAATCTGGTGTGTATGCGCTGTTGGTGTATCACTACGTTCCGGGCAATCGATTGTTGCGTGAATGGCTGACTCATCAGGTGGTGCCAGCGTTGCGCGACGCTGAGCATTTGGGACATTCCGATCGACCGATGCTGAGTTTGTTGGATTGGCCGGAGATGTCGCTGAGTCTGTTGCATTGGCAGGATGAGGGCTGGATTCGGCTTCGGGATATGCCTTACCTGTTGAATGATCAGGCTCAACGACGGGCTGCGGTTGCAAAGCCTTGGTGGCGGAGGATTACGCAGGTGTTTCAGTCGTCTAAGCATTTGATGGGCTAGAGATGTGTTTGTAGGAACACACGAGATCCGCCGCTATTTTCTGTAGGAATTTTCGTAGACATCTGTGATGGCCACTCAGTATCGTCCGAGGGTTTTCAACACTCGGCGATTTTATGGATACGGAAAAGGAAAATAGTGGCTGGACAGATGAGGAGCTTGAAGCTTCGGTCGATGGCTATCTCGATATCCAAGCTCGCTACCCAAATGATCAAAAATTTAACAAGTCTTCAGAGCACAAGCTTCTGCAGGGGGGCGTGCTCGCCGGTCGAAACACCAAGTCAATTGACTACCGACTGCAGAACATTACCGCGCTGTTCGAAGATCTGGGGCTGAAGACGATCCCTAGCTACAAACCAAAGGTGAACCTCGGCTCAGGTATAACTGCGCGGCTAATCAAAATCCTAGAATCGAAAGGCCTCATAACGCTGGATTCTGGTACGCCTTACACAGAAGAAGAACCGTCACATCGAAATACGCAACGTGCGAAAAAACGTGACTTCGTGAGTGAACCAGAGGGTGTGCAGGTACCTCAGCAAATCGTTAGGACGACCAAAACCTACGTACGTACATCTCAAGTTAAAGATTGGATTCTGTTTAACGCCGGAGGCGTCTGTGAGGGATGTGACCAACCGGCTCCGTTTGAAATGAATGGAGAACCTTACCTTGAGGTTCACCACGCCAAGCATTTGGCGGAGAATGGGACGGACTTTAAAAGTAACACTGTAGCGCTGTGCCCGAACTGTCATCGACGCTGCCACCATTCAAGTGATCGGCGTGAATTCACTGCGTCGCTCTACAAGAAGATTCCACGGCTAATTCCGGAGTAACTGAACTCGGTGGCGAGAAGCTTGCTCCCGCTCGCATACAAAGCAGTCACACTGCAAAGCGTGATCTGTCTGATTGATAGCACTCGCCAGTTTTGGGGCTGCTCCGCAGCCCTGCGGGAGCAAGCTCCCTCGCCACAGGGGTGATGTGGGGCCGGCAATGGCGGTGTGAGGTTTGAAATTTGGTTGATGCCTGGAATCGCCAGCAGGCTGGCTCCTACAGGTTTTGCATCATCCTGAAAACAATCAGTGCAACCCGCGCCGCCTCCCGCTATTAATACCCCTCCCCCACTCAAGGATCCGAGCCCTGCCATGAAATTCGATCTCGCCTACTGCCTCAGCCTCGACGACAAGTTGTCGATCTATGACGTTCGCGATCTCAATTTCGATGAGACGGTGGCGTTCGATTCCGCCAAGGAACACTTCCAGTGCCCCAACGATGCCTGTCGTTTGGCGTTTGATGCGTCGAATGAACTGGGCACCTTCAACGCCAAGAACGTGAATTACGTGCGCACGCCGCACTTCAAGAACTTGCCCGGTACGCAGCATGTGGCGGGTTGTCCGTATGTAAGTTTGAAGGCGTCGGCGTCAGGGGTTGAGGCGGCGGAGGGTGAGTTGGATGACGGGCGGGAGGAGCATTTTCCGTCGGAGCTGTTGCTGACGCGGCGTGAGTATGTGCGCAAGCCTGCTGCGCCCGCGGGGGCGGCGGATCTGTTGCGGGATGATCCGGTGCGGGTGCCGCAGGTGAGTTCGAAAGAGTCGCCGGGGCGTGAGACGGCGCCGGACAAGACCAGTGTGTTTGCGCATCCGGTTGAGTGTTTTGTGTCGAACTTCGCCGACAAGGAGTTGCTCAAGCGCATGCCGTTGAAGATTGGCGAGCACACGGCGCCTTATGGGTCGTTCTTCAAGAAGATTGAGTATCTGACGGACAACAAGGGGCTGATTTACTGGGGCAAGATCAAGGAGATCAAGGATTACACCCAGAGTTTTCGCATCGATTTCGAGCAGAAGGTCTGGTTCAAGCAGGCGGATGAGGCGAAGAAGAAGCCGTATTCGGTGAACGTTTACTTGAGCAAGAAGTTGATCGACAACTACCGCAAGCGCAAGGCGTTTCTGGAAGAGATCAAGCACGCGATCGACAGCGATAAGGAGTTGTTCTGTTTCTTCTATGGCGTGACGCCGGAGTTGAAGCAGGTGCCGAGCAAGAAGAACCCCGAACAGACGTTCGGGGTGTTCAGTGCCAACATCGAGAACCTGGATCACTTCATTGTGCGGGAAGCACCAGGGTTGGCGTGACGGTTAGCCTTTGGGCAATTGCAGTTTGACGGCGCCGGGGTGTTGTTTGACGACGGCGTACGGCAGGATCGACCAGTCTGGCCTGTCGCAAGAGCGTTGTACTCGAGCGAAGTAAGCACCCAGGTACAGGCCCTTATCAGTGAAGTACCACGGTGAAGTTCCCCAGATGCTTTCATCTGTGAAATCACAGTCGTCATCTTGCGCCGGTTTCTTCATTTCCGTGGGGTACAGGGCGGTGAATTGCTTGATGACCCAAGGCACCAGCTCTTTGCTGACATACCGATAACGCGCGTCACTTTCGGCCTCGCTCAGCGGTTTGTCGCCAAGGCTGTCGCGCTCGGCGTGTAGCAATGGTTTGCCTTCACCAACCCACAACACATCTTCAAGCGACAGTGGGTGACCGGTTTTCACGTCGATGTTGAGCGGGGAATCACCGAAATCCGGATGCGCGCCGCCGCAGTAATAGCTGGTGGAGATGTTCAGGCTGACCACGGCTGGCGAGATCATTTTCGGTTCTGCCTGCTGCATGAATTCGACGTTTTCTCCACCCCGCAACTGGCAGCTATGGTAACTGATGACTTCATTCCAGAGTCGCCCGAGCAACTGCTGGTTTACCCGCTGCTGATCATCTTTCGACAATCCGGACTCCACGCTGAACAGTGAGATCTTTGTCTCAGGCTCCGTCCACCATTGCAGGTCGTAGCCCATGAAGTTTTCTTTCTTCTCCGGCTTGAGCTTGAGCCCCTGCAGGCGCAGATACTCGTAAGGCTCGCCGTTTGGCAGCGCGGCAATGAACGGCAAAGTTGCTGACGTTGGCGCGGGAAGTTTGGCCTCGGCGAGTTTAACCGGCAGTTTCTTTCCCTGCGGACTTTGCCATTCACCCTGCCAGCCATTGGCAGTCTCTTCCAGCTTCAGAGTCGGCAGCGGTTTGTCGTCGCCATAGCGGTTGTTGCCTTCAACAAGGCTCAACGTGCTGTCTTGCAGCGAACCGCTAAGTTCCAGGTCGCGGTGATACTTCTCATAGAAGTAGCGACCGGTGACTTCGTCCTGCTGCGTGGTGTTGAGCTCAACCACAATCGGCATCTTGCCCAGCGTACCGGTGAACACGCGCCGGCCATCTTCGGCATGGGCAGCGGAAATCAGTGTGAACAGCGCCGCGGCGTATGGCGCCAGACGCGACAGTCCCTTGAACATGGATCGATCCCTGAATGAATGAGGCTGCGGAGTATGCAGAGGATGCGCGCAGGAATCGAGGCTCTACTTGAGCAGCATGCCTAGCATCACGATGATCAGCAGAGCGACATACACCCACGCATGCACCCGATCCGGAATCCGCCCGATCCACGGCGTGGCCATTCGAATCCCCAGCAACGACCCCAGCGTCAACACCGCAAACGCCAGCAGATCCACATAACCGACAAACCACGCGCCCAGATCCGTTCCGCTGAAATCGGCCAGTGCCATGTAGGTCAACGTTCCGGCCACTGCCACCGGCACGCTCAATGGGTTAGCCATGGACGTGGCTTGCGACATGCTCAACCCGCACCGGCGCAGGAGCGGCACGGTCATGACGCTTCCTCCTACGCCGAGGAACGTGGCGATGGCGCCGATGCCTACACCGCCGCCATACGTTTCTGTACTGCTGAGTCGGCGAGGGATGACGCCTTCGGTGCGGGTGAGGAAGCCGCGTCTGAGCAGGCAGTCAATGATAGTCACGCCGAGGTAGGTGATGAAGGCGTAGCGAATGACGTCGCCGCTGACCCACACCGCGGCTATCGCGCCAAGGATCGCGCCGAGGGCGATGAAGCCGCCGAGTGGCCATAGGTAATGGCGGATCAGGTTGCCGGCGCGGCGGTGTTTGTCGGTGGCGATCAGGGCGTTGACGATCATTACGCAGGTCGAGGTGGCGACGGCGATGTGCATTGCCGATTGGCCGATGGGGTCGTCGGCGCCGTGGCTGGCGGTGAGCAGGCGGTAGAGCAGCGGCACGACGACGAAGCCGCCGCCGAAGCCGAAGAGCACGGCGGTGACGCCGGTCAGGCAGCCGAAGAGGGTCAGTAATAGGTAAAACATGGCACGTCTTCCGGTGATGGGGAGCAATCGACGATAGAGCGACGCGGATTGGCCTGCTTCAGCAACTCAGCCAATAATGTTTGCGTTTACGCCAACTACCGGGAAACGCTCGATGCGCAATGTTTCGATCAATCTGCTGGATGACACGCCACGCTCGGTGGTGGCGATCGGTACGGATTATTCCCACGGCCATCTGTTGCCGTTTCACACGCATCGACGGGCGCAATTGTTGTACGGCGCGACCGGAGTGATGCAGGTCCGCACCCATGACGGCAACTGGGTGGTGCCGCCGCAACGGGCGGTGTGGATTCCGCCGGGGGTGGCGCATGAGGTGTTGATGCTGGGGGTGAGCACGCGCAGCTTGTACATCGAGCCGGGGGCGGTGGACTTGGGGCAGCGCTGCCAGGTGATCAGTGTCTCGCCGTTGATGCGGCACTTGTTGATGGAGGCTGTGGAAGTGCCGCAGGCCTATGACCTCAACGGACGCGACGGTGTGCTGATCGAGCTGTTGCTGCATGAACTGGCGGGCAGTGTGCCCCTGCCCTTGCACATTCCACTGCCGACTGACGGAAAGCTCCTGGCTTTGTGTCAGAACTTTCTGCATCAACCGAACGCCCATCAGTCGCCGCAACACTGGGCCGAGCAGTTGCACATAAGCTTGCGCACCTTCAACAGACTGTTTCGCCAGCAAACCGGGTTGAGCTTCAGCCTATGGCGGCAGCAGGCTTGCGTGGTTCTGGCGCTGGCACGTTTGGCCTCGGGTGAAGCGGTGACACGAATCGCGCTGGACTTCGGTTATGAAAGCCCGGCGGCGTTCTCGACGATGTTCCGGCGGATCCTCGGGCAGGCACCGTCCGTCTGGTTGGAGGCGGCGAATTAGGGCAAATCAAAAAATGCGTTTGATCCCGGCCGAAAACAACTGTACAAAAACACAGTACATTTTCAATCAGCACTCTTGAGCCCGGAGCACACCATGGCCTCTCTTGCGATGAACCACATCCTCGAACGCATTGCCCTTTTCCAGTTCACCCCGACGCACTGCGTCCAGGCCCGAGCGATGCTGGGCTGGAGCGTGGAACATCTGTCGCGCGAGGCGGAAGTTGCGGTGGACGACATTCAGCGGTTTGAAGCGCAGCAGGACGTAGCGGATGCGACGCGGCTGGCGCTCGCTTATCGCTTTGAGGCGCAGGGGCTGGTGTTCTTTCCCGGGTTTGCGCCGGGGCGCAGTGCGAGTATGGGCGTGCCATCGGAATCGGTTGGGCGTGGGGATTACGCGATGGCTGAATGAACATTTGTGGTGAGGGGATTTATCCCCGATGGACTGCGCAGCAGGCCTTTTGAGGGCCGCTTCGCGCCCCATCGGGGATAAATCCCCTCACCACAAAACATCAGCATCACTCATCCGGTTCAGGCGTTCTGCACCACGCCCTCACTCTCCCCTTCAACCGCCAGCCACCACGCTTCACCGCGCTGCGGTTGAGCAATATTGAACGCCTCCCCCATTTGCGGCGTGGTAATCGCCACACTGCGCTCCCACGCCAGTGCCAGTATCCGGTCAAACGGTTCATGCCACGCGTGCATGGCGAGGTCGAACGTGCCGTTGTGGATCGGGAAGAGCCAGCGGCCCTTGAGGTCGATGTGGGCCTGCAATGTTTCTTCCGGCTGCATGTGCACGTGTGGCCATTCGACGTTGTAGGCGCCAGTTTCCATCAGGGTCAGGTCGAAGGGGCCGTACTGTTCGCCGATGCGTTTGAAGCCGTCGAAGTAGCCGCTGTCGCCGCTGAAGAAGATCCGCGTGTCGTCGTTGATCATCACCCACGAGGCCCACAGCGTGCTGTTACCGTCGAACAGGCCACGGCCGGAGAAGTGCTGCGACGGGGTGGCGACGAAGCGGATGCCGGCGATTTCGGCGCCCTCCCACCAGTCGTATTGGCGGACTTTGCTGGCGTCGACGCCCCATTTGATCAGGGTGTCGCCGACGCCCAGCGGGGTCAGGAAATAGTTGGTCTTGGCCGCCAGTTTCAGCACCGCTTCGTAATCGAGGTGGTCGTAGTGGTTATGCGACAGGATCACCGCTTCGATCGGTGGCAACTGATCGATGCTGATCGGCGGCAGGTGGAAGCGTTTCGGGCCGGCCCATTGCACGGGCGAGGCGCGCTCGGCGAAGACCGGATCGGTAATCCAGAACTTGTCACGCATCTTCAGCAGCAGGGTCGAGTGACCGAGACGGTAAACGCTGTGATCAGGCGCTGCCAGCAGGTCTTCATGCGTCAGCGGTTGCACCGGGATCGCGGCGGCCGGGCGCGTATTGCGCGGTTTGTGGAAGATCATGTTCCACATGATTCGCAGCATTTTGCGAAAGCCTTCGCGCTGCACCGGCGCATGGTTACGAAACAGCCCTTGATCCTGGCGAGAGGCTTCAGGCGTGGAAGTTTGATCCGCAGAGAACTCTGGATTGGCCATGACTGAATGACTCCAGAAAAACCGCGCAATTCACGGTTTTTCACGGTGGGACGATAAATGGCCAAAGCTGCACGCATAGGCCGAACGACTGTTTTTTAGGTTGCGCGGATTAACGCAACATTACACTGGACGGTGTAGTTTCTAGGTTGCATGAAACGTGATGACAAGTAAACTTCCAAGTGTAATTTCACCTTTTTCCTGCCGAAGCGTACTTATGACAGCTCCAAAGCGCCTCACCGACCGCAAACGCGAAGCCATTATTCAGGCGGCGATTGCCGAATTCCGTGCCAACGGTTTCGAGATCACCAGCATGGACAAGATCGCGGCCACCGCCGGGGTGTCAAAGCGCACGGTGTACAACCACTTCCCCAGCAAGGAAGAGCTGTTCGCCGAAATTCTCAATCAACTCTGGGCACGCATCACCGCCGAACAGGCCGTGGCCTATCGCGCGGATCAGCCGCTGCGCGAGCAATTGCAGCAGATGTTGTTGGCTAAGCTGCAGATGATGGCCGATGACAACTTTCTCGGTCTGGCTCGGGTGGCGATTGCTGCCACCATCCATTCCCCGGAGCGCGCGCAAGACATGGTGGCGCGTATGGGCGAGCGCGAAGAAGGCCTGACGGTGTGGATTCGCGCGGCTCAGGCGGATGGCCGGCTAAAAGCTGTGGAGGCGGATTTCGCCGCACAGCAGGTGCAAGGGCTGTTGAAGTCGTTCGGTTTCTGGCCGCAGATTTCCATGGGCCAGCCGCCACTGGACGCGGCAACCCAAAAAGCCGTCGCTGAGTCGGCAGTGGAGATGTTTCTGGCGCGTTACCAGCTCTAAACCGCCCCTCTTTCGCGCCTGCCACGCTTAAGTGACGCTGATTATTCCGGTTGGAATAAATGACAACGTCCGACAAAGAGCCGACGGACGGTCGCCCTGAAAAAAATACTGCAAAGTATTTCAGGGATAAATCCGGGCGTGGCGCGAAACCGTCCAAGGTGCAACGACCCCTCTCAATCACCCTTTGAAAACCGGCAACCCTGCTGACTCGCATTTTCTTGTACAACTAAAAATAGTTTGTATAAGATCAGTCCGCCAGCCTGGATGCTGGCACTTTGCAGTCAATGGCAAATGCTCATCCAGCATTTGCTCTGCCAGCGCGGAAACAGGGACACAAACCTCGTCTTTCCCTACTTCCAGGTACTGCTCACATGTTTTTCAATCGCCACCAGTCCGCCCTCAACGACCTTCAACACACCATCTCCCAACAGAATGGCCTGCTCGAGGCCATCAACCGCTCCATGGCCGTGATCGAGTTCGACCTCGACGGTGTGGTGCTGAGTGCCAACGACAATTTCCTCAAAACCACGGGCTACCGCGCTGAGCAGGTGATTGGCCAGCCCCATCGGCGTTTCTGCCCCGCGGATTTTGGTCGCAGCGAGCAATACACCGAGCTGTGGTCGCGCCTGAAAAACGGCCAGTTCCAGTCCGGCACCTTCGAACGGGTCAACAGCCAGGGCCAGCCAATCTGGCTGGAGGCCAGTTACAACCCGATCAAGGATGCGTCGGGGCGTGTGGTGAAAGTGGTCAAGTACGCCATGGACGTGACGACCAAGGTCCAGCAGGAAAGCGAGGCCAGCGCCAAGCTGCAGGCGATCGACCGGGCAATGGCGGTGATCGAATTCGATCTCGACGGCGGTATTCTCACGGCCAACCAGAATTTTCTGACGCGCATGGGTTACACGCTCGCTGAGCTCAAGGGTAAACATCACCGCTTGTTCTGCCGGCCGGAGTTGGTCAACAGCAGTGCCTACGAGGATTTCTGGCGGCGGCTGAATCAGGGTGAGTTGTTTCAAGGCCAGTTCGAGCGCGTCGACAAGCGCGGGCAGACCGTGTGGCTGGAGGCCAACTACAACCCGGTGTACAACGCCTCCGGGCGCTTGTGCAAAGTGGTGAAATTCGCCACGGACGTCAGCGCCCGTGTCGAGCAGCACGAGCAGGATGCACGCAGCGCCAGCGCGGCTTATCACATTTCCGTGGCAACCCGGAAAGTCGCCGAGCAAGGCACCCAGGTGATCCAGCAAGCCGCCAGCGAAATGCGCGAAATCGCAGACGACATCGCGCAGTCCTCGACCTTGATCGCACAGCTTGGCGAACGCTCGGAGCAGATCACGACGATCGTCAACACCATCCGCGCGATTGCCGACCAGACCAATCTGCTGGCACTCAATGCCGCCATTGAGGCAGCGCGCGCCGGGGATCAGGGCCGCGGGTTTGCGGTGGTGGCGGATGAAGTGCGGCAGCTGGCGGCGCGCACCAGCGGCTCGACAGCGGAGATTTCCAACATGATTGGTCTGATCCAGAGCGAAACCCGCCAGGCGATCAAGAGCATGGAAGGCACCCGTGGCCGGGCGGCGCAAGGCGTCGAATTGGCCGATCAGGCCGGCAGCGTGATTCTGCAGATTCGTGATGGCGCCAGTGAAGCGGTGCAGGCGGTGAGCATGTTTGCCAATGAGCGGGCGCCGGGCTAATGGATGTGTCCGGCCGTTAGACCGCGTTGCAGCCTTCGCGAGCAAGCTCGCTCCCACAGGGAAACGCATTCCAATATGAGAGCGAGCTTGCTCGCGAAAGGGCCATGATGGGCTCGGCAGGACTATAGTGACCTTCAGTCCCAAGCCCTGCCGAGCCCATCATGACCACCGAAAAACCTGCCTCCCCCGCCACCGGCCCCGTCGATCACCTGCGCTTCCATCGCCCCCACGCCCACCTCAACACCACGTTCGGCAACGACAAGTTTGCCCTGCGTGCCGAGGCCTTCGCGCGGTTCTTCGGCACGCCGCTGTTTCTCGGCGCGCAAACCGTGATCGTCGCCGTGTGGATCGGCCTCAACGTGGCGGGCGTGACGCAATTCGACGTCTACCCGTTCATCCTGTTGAACCTGGCGTTCAGCCTCCAGGCCGCCTACGCTGCGCCGTTGATTCTGCTGGCACAAACCCGTCAGGCCGCGCGGGACAAGGCGCAATCGGACGCCGACGCACAACACCGCGAAGCGCTGGCGGTGGCCAACAGCGAGCGCCAGGCTCAGGCCGCGCAGACCACCGCGCAACTGCTCGAACTGTTGGAGCAGAACACCCGCCTCACTGAAATGACCAAGGACCTGACGGAACGCATTGAAGGTCTGACCCGCGAGCTGCATGCGCACATCTGCCAGAACCCGCAACGCTGATCACGGCAAACGCAGCACTCGCCCAAGTTCATCGAACAGGGTGACCACCGAGCGCAACGCCCGGCAGTCCGGGCGGGTCAGCAGCCACAGCGCGGTATCGTAGCCGTGCAACGGTTCGCTGAGAGCCTGCAACCCTTCGGTGATCAGAAAGTCCGGCAACGCCGCCACCCCGAGTCCCGCACGCACCAGCTCAGTCACCGAAAGCATGCTGTTGCAGCGATAACCCGGGGTTACGCCGGGCAACTGCTGGCGCCGCCAAGCGACGGTCGGGTGATCCGGCAGAAACTCGTCCGGGGCAATCCAGGTCAGCGCCGCCAGATCCGTCGCATCAACGTTTTGCAGATAACGCGCACTGGCACAGACGCGGTAGGAAATCTTCGCCAGTTGCCGTCCGACCAGATGCTCCGGCGGTGTACGTGTCAGGCGCAAGGCGATGTCGGCGTCACGTCGACTGAGGTTGGCGAAATCGTTGGAGGTGCTCAGTTCGATGGTCAACGCCGGGTAGTTGGGCATGAACTGCGCCAGCGCCGGCAAAAGCAAGCCCTGCAATACCGAATCGGTACAGGTCAGGCGCACTGTGCCGCTGACCACTTCCCCACCCTGCTCGACACCGATCCGCGCCGCCTCCAGCGCCTGCTCGGCGCGTTCGGCCTGCTCGGCGAGAGACTGCGCAAGTGTGGTTGGCAGGTAACCCGCGCGGCTCTTTTCGAACAGTTGCTGACCCAGCGCCGCCTCCAGACGACGCACGGCGCGAAACACCGTCGACACGTCTACCCTGAGCAACTGCGAAGCCCGAGCCAGAGAGCCTCCGCGCACCAGAGCGAGAATCAGCGCCAGATCCGGGTAGTCGAGTCGATAGTGCGTCACTGCATTGATCACTTGGGGAAACGCCAATATTGAGTGCGTGAACGCCAATCTATAGTGAGCCCCATCAATCAACAAGCGCAGAGAACACTCATGGAAAACCGCGCCATCCGCATCGCCCTGATCGGCGATTACGACCCCCAAGTCACCGCGCACCAAGCGATCCCCGTTGCCCTCGGCATGATCGCCGAGCACAGCGGCCGCGATGTGCAATTCCAATGGCTGCCCACCGAGAAAATCCACGTCGATACACCCCTGCAATATTTCGACGGTTTCTGGTGCGTACCGGCCAGCCCCTACAAAAGCGAAGCGGGTGCCTTGCGCGCCATTCGTTTTGCCCGCGAACAACAGCGACCTTTCCTCGGCACCTGCGGCGGTTTTCAGCATGCGGTGCTGGAATTTTCCCGCAACGTGCTGGGCTGGGCCGATGCCGAACATGGCGAAACGTCACCCGATTCGCAGCGAGCGGTGCTCACGCCGCTGACCTGTTCGTTGGTGGAAGCCGTGGACAGCATTCATCTGGTCGCAGGCTCGTTGATCGCCAAGGCGTACGAAACGTCCGAGATTCACGAAGGCTATCGCTGCCGCTTCGGTGTGAATCCGCAGTTCGAGCGAGAGTTACTGACCCATCGGCTACACGCCGTGGG
>Ga0308163_10003530_pt1 | contig 13058 bp, 12 predicted proteins | sample PhyTR1_FD_201037 | JGI IMG/M metagenome (GOLD analysis project Ga0308163, IMG submission 201037) | Phyllosphere microbial communities from UC Gill Tract Community Farm, Albany, California, United States - DLSLT.R1 | ecosystem: Host-associated > Plants > Phyllosphere > Unclassified | place: USA... | reverse complement strand
TTTTCTGCCAGACAACTCGCTGTGAGAGCGGTTCCGAAATCTAGAATAATTTTCTTTTGGCCAGGATAAAGATTATGAGCCGCTACAAGATTGGCGTAGATATCAGTTCCCATTTGTTTGGATTTCGGGATAACTCCAGACGGTGTATTTCTATCTACAATTACAGGGATTCTGTTATGGATTTTCTTGATAGCACTTGCAACAACTTTCGTCAATTGCGGGACAACGGAACCAATAATAACTTTGTCAATGGTTGTAACATCGATTTTGTAGGTTTGATACAACATCAGAATCTGAACAAACAATTCGTCTGTCGTTTTGTAAGGTTTTGTATTGATGACCCAGGACAGGTCGCAATTGTCATCATCAAACAATCCAAAACGGATATTGGTATTTCCTATATTGATTACAATGGAGTTCATTACTTTCTTTTTTTCGATTTTATATCAAAACCAGCCTTTTTGCTTGGACGATGAGCCTTTTACATTCAAAAGCCAGCCTTTTTGGTTCAAAGACGAGCCTTTTTGCCTCGAAATCCATCCTTTTTGCCTGGTTGATGAACCTTTTTGCCTCGACAACCAACCTCTTTGGCTCATCAATCACCCTTTTTGTCTGGATGATGAATGTTTTATATTGAATCATCGCATTCCCATTGGTTTCACCAACGGTTATTGATGTTGAATCCTTCGGATTCTTGAGACTTGAATCTTTTACCTTGTTCTACTTTACTTCCAGATAATTATCCTCGGGATTCACATCTGCCAATCTTTGACTGAAATCGATTCCCATTGCAGACAACTGGGATTTGGTGTAAGGAATCGTAAATGTATATTCCTGCTGCGTCCAAGCCCAGAAAGGTAAAGTCTGAATATTTCCGTAGATATCTTTAGTCTTCCAAACTCTGGTAAGATTCAGTGGAATATTATAATTGATAACTTTTTTATCCTTAGTCAAAATACTGAAATCAATCGGCATCGGAACTCCTCCTTTATTAACCAAAGTAATTGTTGTTGATTGCGGGTCATATTTCACATTCTTGATACCATAATCGATAGTTTTTGTTGTATTAATCCAATAATGTTGGAACCATTTCAAATCCATCCCGGAAACCAGCTGTGCAATGTGAATGAAATCTCTTTCTGTAGGATGTTTCATCGCCCATTCGTCGTAATATTTCAGCATAATCTTACTAAGATTTTCTTCTCCAACAATGTAACCTAACTCTACCAAAAACGTTTCCCCCTTGATGTAACTTGCGTAAGTGTAAGCTGTTCCGTTGTCGTGATGGTCGCCCAACCAGACTGCAGGTTCCTCTTTCCCTGATTTTGTGAAATTAACATAAGCTTTTAATGCACCAACAAATGGATTGGGTTGAGATTCTTTTGGCGGGAACAATCTGTAAGACACAAAATCTTCTGCATACTGCGTAAATCCTTCATCCATCCAAGGTCTCACACTTTCATTGGTCGCCAGCATCTGCTGAAACCAGGAGTGAGCACCTTCGTGGAACATCAAACCGCTGAGACCTTCGATACTAGTTGCTTCACCCAAAATCATAGTACACATTCCGTATTCCATTCCGCCATCTCCACCTTGGATGAAAGAGTAGCTCGGCCATTTGTAACGTCCGAAAGTTGCATTCATCAACTGGTAATATTTGGTGATGTAAGGTTTCATTTCTGACCAATATTTTGTCTTTTCTGATTTTTGATAAACCAAATACACTTTTGGACCATCCAAAATCGGAAAACTTTCCACCGAATAATCTCTGTCTGCTGCCCAAGCAAAATCCAGAATATTTTTCGCTGTCCATTTCCAATTCACTTTATTGGAGATATCTGCTTTGATGGTTGAGTTGCTATCATAACCTTTCACTTCCGTTGGATTTTCCAAATTTCCTCCGGCTCCAATGACGTAATCTTTATCGATTTTGATATTCACTTCATAATCAGAAAACGGGGCGTGAAATTCTCTCCCAACATAATCAAAAGCTGCCCAGCCGTCATAATCGTACTCAGCGATTTTCGGGTACCATTGCGTCATTGTCATATCGACACCTTCGCGGTTATTTCTTCCGGCTCTTCGGATTTGCATTGGGATATTGGCGTCCCATTCCATTGTGAAAGTCGTGGAAGAATTGGGTTTAATAACCTCAGCAAGAAAAACCTTCATCACAGTTCCCTGAATCTCGAACTTCAAATCTTTTCCGTTTTGCTTTATCCAACGGATATTCTGTGCGCCTTCCTCATTTTTCGGGATTTCTGACAATCTGGAAACTACAGTATTTCCGACTCTTTTTGCCAATCTGCTGTCGGCATTCACACCCTGACCTGCTACACGCTGATCCATCATAGAACCCGCTTTGAAGGCATTCCAGTACAAATGGAAATACGCCACACGCAGCTCGTCCGGCGAATTATTCTGATATTGCAACGTTTGTTTTCCCTGATAAGTGAAGTTGGCAGCATCTACATCAATATCCATTTTATATTTGGCATATTGCTGATAGTAAGCGTTTTGCTGTGCCGATACGATGAAAGGCAAAAGAGAAAAGAAAAAAGATATTTTTAGTTTTTTCATAGAGTTATTTTATTGAACCCTGTTAGAGCTTGAGGCTCATAACAAGGCTTATGATATTAAATTTTTCCAAAAATACTAAAAGTCTGTCTAAATTTCTTCAAAATTATTTCCATATCTGTACTACGGTTACTAAAAAAGCAAGGTAGTAGAATCTACTTCACTTTTAAAAATTCTTGCCATACTAACTCTGGAAAATTTCAAATATAAAACTTGACGGGTTCTAAAAGTGCGCTCACTGGCGTATCTTTTCTGTTGTTTTGTATTGGTTTCTGAGTATGGTTTGGCATCGTGAATTAGATACGCTACTTTTTATTTCATGTTTGATTTTTCTTTATCTTTGTTGTGAAAAATATAATTCTGAAAACCAAACTATTAAACGATGTGAATTATGAAAAAACTATTTTTATTCTTGGTAGTATTAGGCGGATTTGCAAGTTTTTTGCAAGCCCAAGTTGTAACTATTCCTGATGCTAATTTTAAAGCATATTTGGTTAACAATTCTAATATAAACACTAATAGAGATACGGAAATACAAGTATCTGAAGCAACGGCGTTTGCTGGAGGGATGGACTGTAGCGGCAAAAACATTGCCGACCTTACAGGAATTGAAGCCTTTGTGAATATTAAATATTTATATTGTTCCAACAACCAACTGACCGCTTTGGATGTGAGCAAAAATACCGCTTTGGGAGGCTTATTTTGCTTCAACAACCAACTGACCGCTTTGGATGTAAGCAACAATACCGCTTTGCTAAGTTTTTGGTGTTATAATAATCAACTGACAACTTTAGATGTAACCAAAAACACGGCTTTGACATTCTTATATTGTCATTCTAACCAACTGACAGCTTTAGATGTAAGCAAGAACACGGCTTTGACATTCTTATATTGTGATAGAAATCAACTGACAGCTTTGGATGTAAGAAATAACATAGCTTTGACACTCTTAAGTTGTTCCAGCAACCAACTGACCGCTTTAGATGTAAGCAACAATACCGCTTTGGAATCTTTATATTGTAATGAAAACCAACTGACAGCTTTGGATGTAACCAACAATACCGCTTTGAGAGGATTATATTGCCAATCCAACCAACTGAGTGCTTTGGATGTAAGCAAAAATACCGCTTTGAAAAATTTATGGTGTTACAGCAACCAATTGAACGCTTTGGATGTAAGCAAAAATACCGCTTTGACAAATTTATGGTGTTACAGCAACCAACTGACCGCTTTAGATGTAAGCAAGAATACGGCTTTGACAAATTTATATTGTTACAGCAACCAATTGAAAGCTTTGGATGTAAGGAAAAATGTATCTTTGATATATTTATATTGTTACAACAATCAACTGACTGCTTTGGATGTAAGCGAGAATCTGGGTTTAAGATATTTATATTGTTATAACAACCCAAGTCTAGCTTGTATACAAGTAGATGATGTATCCACCGCAAACTTGCATACCACAAGCGGGCGTTGGCAAAAAGATGAAACAGCAAGTTACAGCACAAATTGCCCCTCAGCTATGTCGATAAAAGATATTACTAAAAAACAAATCATTGCCTACCCAAATCCAGTAAAAGACCTACTCAATTTTTCTGAAGAAGTTTCTAATATCAAAATAACAGATATTTCTGGCAAAGTTGTAAAGCAAATTTCAGCCGCAGGAAAATCTATCAATGTCGCAAATCTTACAAATGGTGTTTATATCATTAGCGCAAAAACCAAATCGGGTAAGGATATTAAGCAAAAAATCATAAAAGAGTAATTTTTAAGCATTGTTAGGGCCTCAAGCCCTAACAATCTCTCATAATAGAATGGAGAAAAATCATTTCGAGAAGCGATTTGGAAAAAGTTATTGATACGGTTTTTTGCAAAACGAACAGACGACACTCATACAAAACCTTACAAAATGTAGGTTTGGAGAGGAAAAACGTGAGTTTGGATTAATTAATCCTGAAAACCGGATAAAGCCGGTGCGTTTTCTCATAATACGCCGAATGTTTGTAAACCCAATCTAATTGTGCTTGTCCATCTTCTGAAAATTTTGGATTGATGGATTTTTCCATTTCAAAAGCGGTTTTCAAAGCTTTGTTGTCTTTCAAAAGTTGACTCGCTGTATCTTCGAAAACGTAAGGCGAATAATATTCTTTTTGACCAAGAATTGCATCAAAGAAATTCCAGTTGAAGTAAGAGTCAACCGCTTCTGGTTCTAAAGTTTCTATCAGAAATTTAACGCCATCTTGATTTAACGGAACGATAAAATCTCCTTTTCTGAATTTGGTCTTTCCGGATTCTTTGGTCGCAAATGTATCGTAATGCAGATAATGACCTTCGTAAGGATTCGGAACGGTTTTGAAATCTTTGATTCTGTATTGCTCTACCACAATTGTAGAATCTTGTTTGATTTGTGTCATTTTTATTTGGTTCAATTTCAGCAAATCGATGATTTTCCATTCGGATTGTGGAATGACATAATATTTTGGAATTGTGATTTCTTTTGCAGGAACATAAGTATTGTAAAACTTGACAGGTTTTGAAAATTTGGCATTTCTGTCGTACCAAAGTCTGGCTTTCCCCGAAACATCGCTCGGTTTATATTTCGCTTCAAAACCTTTGAAATCAATCATTTCATATTTTGTAGAATCGAGTTTCCAAGCCAAAGCATATTGATTTCCGACTTTGTATTGTTTCAGATTTTCGGCTCTTTTTTGCTGAATGGTTTTGAAATTTTCATCTATATAATTGATGTTGTCCACCATATAATCGTAAGTCACTTTCACACGGTCTTTGTACGGTTTCAGCATATGCGTTTCTACCACCGTCCCGATGGTATTGAACAAAGTCGTGTAACCTGTCGCATATCTTGGCGAATCCACAAAAGCCGGAAAACCACCGTCCGGAACATCGCCGTGGATGTTGACATAAGGCACAGAAATCACGCCGTTTTTCTCCATATTTTTCAGAAGCGTCCGCTGCATTTCATTATTGAAATAATTGCCCAAAACATTTCCCAATCGTTCTTTGTTTGTCGAAATATAAGTGAAAGTGTATTGATAATCTGCACCGTTACTCACGTGATTATCAATAAAAACATCAGGCTTCAGCCATTGGAAAATCTGCTGGAAACTTCTGGAGTTTTTTGAGTCTGTCTTGATAAAATCTCTGTTCAAATCATAATTTCTTGCATTTCCGCGGAAACCATATTCTTCCGGACCATTTTGATTGGCTCTGGAAAAACTTCCTCGGTTCAACATTCCGCTGACATTGTAACTTGCAATAGCAGTGAAAATTACATTCTTAGGTGCTTTGATTTTTCCCGTTGCTAAGTCTCGCATCAACATCATCGTCGCATCAATCCCGTCTGGTTCGCCTGGATGAATTCCGTTATTGACCAACAAAACCGATTTTCCTTTTCTCGCTTCTTCAAAACTTTTTCCTGATGGATTGAATATCACGACATCGATTGGCGCACCGTTGTCATCCTCGCCTTTGGTTTCATAACTGATCGACGGATATTGTTTCGACAAATCCTGATAGAATTTTCGCATCTCATCAAAAGTCGTGGTTTGATTGCCGTTGCCTTTTTCGTAAGGTGTCAGGATGTGAGAATAATTGTAGATAGAAATTAGAATGAATAAGAATGAGAGATTTTTCATTGTATTGAAGCAAAGAACAAAGCTACGACTTTGAAATATATTTCGAATCTACAAAATCTGTCAGCCAAACATTATTTTCAGAAAGATAAAACAGAATTCCGTCTTCGAACATTTTTCCGGTTCTGATGGTCAGAACAGTTGGTTTTCCGTGACGCATTCCAACTTTGGTTGCGGTTTCTTTATTCTGACTTAGATGAACGTGTTGTCTATTCCTTTTTTCAATTCCTTTTTCTAAAATAGAATCGACATTGGTTTGAGCTGTTCCGTGATAGAGAAATTCCGGCGGTTGTTGTGGTTTTAAAGCCAAATCAATATCAATCGAATGTCCTTGATTGGCTCTGATTTTGGTTTTATCCTCATTGTAAATGAAGCGTTTTTTGTCATTTGTTTCTACAACCTCATCGAGTTCTTCTGATGTGAAATCTATTTTATGTTTTGAGCATTTTTCTCTTAATTCTTCAACATCTGCCCAACCGTTTTCATCTAATTTTAAGTTGATAGTTTCTGGTTGGTGGCGAAGAATCAGGCTTAGGAACTTGCTGATTTTTTTGTTTTCTGATTCATTCATTGTTTTGTGTCTTAGTTCATTAATTTATTTGCTAATTTGATACATAGCTTTTCAATATCATCTTTTCTTACCAATTCAGAAATCCATTCTTCAGGAATATTTTCAAAACCATAATATATTCCGGCAATTCCTCCAGTGATTGCTCCAGTCGTATCGGTATCTTCTCCCAAATTAACTGCTTTCAAAACAGCTTCGGAGTAACTTTCAGAATTTAAGAAACACCATAAAGATGCCTCTAAACTATGGAGGACGTAACCAGTGCTTTTGATTTTATCTTCGGGAAATGTTGAAATATCATTCTTTAAAATCCTTTCAAAAAGTAAAACTTCATTTGGATTGAAACCTTGAATCTCCGCATATTCCAAAGCTGTTTTCTGCATATAAGTGTAAGCTTCTTTTTTACCCTTAGATTTTATTAATTCAATGGCAAAAATCACATAAATGAAACAAGCAAAAACCGAACGAAAATGTCCGTGGGTAATGGATGAAACTTCTTTTACAGTTTGATAAATCTTGTCAATATTTTCTTCGTTCTTAAGATAAAAGGCTAATGGGAGAATTCTCATCAAAGAACCATTGCCATTATCTTCTTCAAAAATATTTCCTGAAAATCTGGCACTTTCGCCTTTAATCAATCTGGCGATGGAATGTCTAGTTGTTCCGCCAATATCAAATAATTTTCCGTGCGCCGTCCAGTGTCCATATTTTACCCATTTCACAAAACTTTCTCCAATCTTTTCTAAATCATATCTTTTGGTTAATTGTTCTGCCAAACAAAGTGTCAACGAGCTATCGTCACTCCAAGTTCCTTTTGGCTGGTTCCAAGACATAAATTCCAACATTGTTGTCACAGGAGATTTCTTCAAATTTTCTCTCTTTTTGAACTCGACCGGAACACCTAAAGCATCTCCAACGCAAACTCCAAAAATTCCTGATTTTATAATGTTTTCCATTAACTAATATAAGTATTAAATGTTGCTTATTTTACGTTTATTCTTTTTGACTTTCTTTACTTTCTAAATACTTCTCCCATTCTCCTACAAGGGTTTTAATAAAAAACATTGCGTGCCTATCTTCTCCAAATCCTTTTGTAATTTTGGGATTAATAAGTTCTGTTGTCTCCCTGTCGGGATTAAACACATATTCATTTCCCGTTAATAAATGTGTGTTTACGTAACAACCTCCAAAACCTCCAGAAAAAGGAGTCGTATCAATACTTTTAATGTTGCCAAGGTCAAAGGCTTCATCTCCGTTTATAAAAATTCTTCCCATAGTTAATTTGAGTTTAGACCAAAAGCTCTTGAACCTAATTTATTTTTGTATTTGGTTTCAATTGCTATTGCTTCGTCTTTTGTAATTGTTTTGGGCAATGTCGTCAAAATAGACCATTGAAAATTATTTGCGTAATTTTTGTCTAATCTTGTAAGTTCTATCAATAACTTATTTCCTCCATTTCCATTTTTAGCATAATTAATCCAACGCCCCCAAATTCCGTTACCGCCATATGTCGAGCCAACATATTGTTTTCCTTCTTTCTTATCCAAAATCAGATAGATTGCATTTGTCGCTAATAAAGGAATTTTCCAATCTTTGTATTCGTGTTTTATTATTTCTTGCAATTCACTGTAATTCAGAATTATGTCATCATAATTTTTGAATTGTTTGTAGTTTAAATCAGGACGAAATTTAATCTCAACCACTTCTTTTTCATTTTCATACCATTGATGCCAACTTGTAGTTCCTTTACCCCAATCAATAATTACACGTTCCTTTAAATTCTCAAATCCTGACACATCTTCCAAGTCATATTGAAATGCTCCTCCTTGTTCATCAATTATTGGCTTTACTCCTTTAATTTTATAAATACCGATAAAACGCGCTAAAGTACTTGCTTCTCCCAAAAATGCTACAACAAAATCAGACTTAGAGAAAACAGCTTTTTCTTGTCTTTTGAAATAGTCGAAAAATTTGTCCTTATCGGAACAATACCAATTATATAAATCAGGAAAGCGTTTATCAGTATGTCTTACAAGTTTTATTTTATCTGTATTATTAAAACCTTGATTCTCCAATAATTGTTGAATTGTTGTAATTGGTATTTCACTCATTTTTATGTTTTTTAAATTAAAAGACTGTTATAATTTTCTAAGTTCTCATCATCGAAACAAACAAAAATCACTTTCTCAATTGTTTCAGATTCAAAGTTTTTAATTTCCCGAATGGCAATTTTAGAAGCTAATTCTTTTGGAAATCTGTAAACACCTGTACTGATATTTGGAAAAGTAATGGTTTTTACATTCAAGCTTTCTGCTAATGTCAATGAATTTCTGTAACAATTCGCCAAAAACTTTGAACATCTTTCTACATCGTTATTCCAAATTGGACCAACAGTGTGAATGACATATTTTGCAGGAAGATTCCCAGCAGACGTGACAACCGCTTCTCCGGTTTTGCATTTTCCTTGTCGGTTCCGGATTTCCATACATTCTTCCAAAATCTGTTTTCCTCCAGTACGATGAATGGCTCCGTCAACACCACCTCCGCCAAGCAAAGAGGAATTTGCTGCGTTGACAATCGCATCTGCATTGATTTTTGTGATGTCGCCTTTTATTATTTCAATTATTGGTTTCATTATTTTAATTTTAAAATCAAATTCTCAATTTCCGTATTGGCGGATTCTTTAAAATCATTTCCTACAAATACTTTTATCACTTCAATATTTCCTGAAATTGCTTGATTGAATATTTCCAGCTCTGCTGATGGAATCCACAATTCATTATGGTTTTTTGCACCAACATTTTGTGTGGGATATTTACCCGCAATTTCTTCCAATACTTCAAACTTCGTTACAAAACCGAGATAGTTTCCCGCTTCATCTCTCGTATTCCATTTTTCTGCAATTTCTGAAGCGTAATCTTCATTCAAAACTGGATAGAAAATTGGTTGCCATTCCAATCTTGGAGGAAATCTTTTAAAATTACTTTCAATAATTAAAATCATTTCTTTTTCTCCAACGGGTCTGTAAAGTGTTATTGTACTCATAATTATTTATTTTAATCTATCACCAAAACCGCCACCTCATCAGACAAACTGATTTCCGCGCTTGCGCCACTGTTGAACTGCAAAAAATCCTGCTCGATGCCATCACTAAAGATAAAACCATTATTTGGCATTAGTGATTCTATCATCAGTTGATTTCCTTTTTTTATGATGCCTCCGCAGATTTCGGTTTGGGTTCTGATACTTTTAAAAGGTTCTCTCACAGCAAAATACAAATCGTCGTCATTTAGTTTTGGATATTGGAGTTTTTTCGAACCCAAAATTCCGAAAGCCATATTAAAAATCGAACTCAACCAGCCTGTACTTCCTGTTTTTGTGGAAACAATGATCCCGCTGGAAGAATGGTTTTCTTCTTTTCCGTTCAGCATAATTTTATATCTTGCCGAAGCGTGAGAAGACATTCCGATGAACAAATCATTGACAGCCAGCAGTTTTTGCCCGTCATTCAGAACTGCTTCTGCAAACTTCATTTTTTTTGAACTAAATTTTTCGTTGAGGATAGAATTAACGCCATTCAGAAAATTTTTGACATTGAAGGGAAGCAAAACGCCGTCGTATCTTTCTTCATCCGGATTAATCGCCACAATCGGAATATTCTTGGAATACTTAGCAACATTGGCAACCAAACCATCTTGTCCGACAACTATAATAAAATTCTTTTCGGAAAAAATATAAGACGGAACAAACTCTTTTTCAATCACTTTATTTTTAATGACTTTGGAAAGCTTGGTCTGGATTTCCAAAAATGATTGATAGAATCTGTCGTGTTCATCCACATATTCCTGAAAATTGCCTCCCGAACTTTCAATATAAAACTTCGCTTGCGCTTTGGTGTTGAATCTCTCAATCAAAGCTTCGAGTCTAGTTTTGTTTTTGATAATGATGGCGTATTCGATTTTCATTTTTTACTTTTTCAAAATTGTATCCAATAAATCTGGACTGATATTCAGGTTTCCGATTTTCCCGGCGTTTTCCGCCAATTCTCTGAAAGCTAAAGCGATATTATTTTTTGCATCCTGTTTTCCGTTCAAAGCAGTAATGATTTTCCAATCCATTTCTTTGTAAGGTTTTAAAGATGTTTCCAGCACATAACCTTGTGTTTCGGCTTCTTTTCTGTCGTTTTCTGTTTTTTGTTCAATCAATTGTTTTCTTTGGTTTTCAACAGAAATATCGGCAGAAATTTTCATTTCTCTCAGGATTCTGTTATTTTCCTCTTGTTGAACTTCGGTTTCCATTCTTTTTTCTTCGATTTGCTTTTGTTTTTCTTCCACCGCAATTTCGGTATTCAGTTCAGATTCTTTGATTTTTCTTTCCTGTTCAACGGCGAAATTCCGTCTTTCATAGATTGCTTCGTCCGCTTGTTGCTGGAGTTTTTCTCTGGTTTCTGTTTCCAAAGCTCTCGCCATTTCCGGAGTCGTCTGAACCGCCAGAATATTGGCACCTAAAATTTCAATTCCCATTGTTTGAATCGCTTCAGAAGATTTCAAGCCTTCCAGAATATTGCTTTCAATTTTCTTCGCAGAACGGATGGCGTCTTTCAAACTCAGCTCGTGAATAAAGGATGACGTCGACGTCTGAGCCAGGTTGATGATTCTTTGATTCAGTTTTTCGATATCATTTTTCTTATAAACTCCGGCTTCATTGACCGTAAAATCTAAGGTGTTCGCCAGCGCTTTCGGGTCCGTGATTTTATAACTGATTTGTCCCTGAATTTTCACGGTTTGATAATCGAAAGTATTTTCATTAAAGATAAATGGCAAATCATTACTTCCCATCGGAATCGCTACGATTGAGGAATTTGGAGTGAAATAAAAGAATGATAAACCTCTTCCTTCTTTTACGATTTCTCCATTTTTGAAATGAAGAACATAAGTCATTGAGTCGAATTTGATGTGTCTGAAACCGAACATAATTTTAAATTTTTAAATTAATATTTGTGTAATATTTACGCTAATTAGAAAAGACATAGTTTTGCTCTAATTATTAGCGACTTGAATTAATTTTTAAGTAAATCTCTTACTTCCATCAAGGCAAATCCCAAAAGATTTTCGCCGTTCCAAAGAAGAGGATTTTGTATATTTTTATCAGATTCCAACATTCCGATTCCCCATATTTTGTCATACGGACTTGCTTCCACAATAATTTTATCTCCTGTTGATAAAAGAAAATCTCTGAATTCTTGATTTTGGGAAAATTTCAAAAGATTAGCTTGTTTTACAATGTCATACTTATGATTATCCCAAATTTGAGAATCAAAGTTTTTTACTTTTCTTCCCAAACTTTTAGCTTGATTTGGAGTTTCTGAGTTTAAAACTTTTTCCAGAATTTCATTATCACTAAACAGTTTGGCTTTATTTGCCATCATATAATGTTCTGCAGTTTTATAAACAATTCCATCTTCTACAAATTCACAAGGAAACCATTGACTGAAACAGGCTTTTGTAATTTCTTCTTTCACCGTGTGTCCCCAGAAAAACAAAAAATCCAAAGCTTCATTTTTCTGAAATTTTTCTATTGTATTTTGTAATGTATATTTCTTAATTGTGTTATTCTTACACAAATATATAATAATCTGATTTTATGCTCAAAATTAATTTGCGTTTATTTTACACCAATTAATTCAAATAATTGATTGTCAGCATTAAAATTTTATTTAATTTCGAAATAGAAACCTTGCTCTTCCAGCTCCTTATATTTTTCCTGATTAAAAGTAAATAATTTCCCAGGTCGTCCGCTTCCTTCTTTTTTGAAGTTATTGGTTTCATTTAGAAGTCCGTAACTCATTATTTTTTTTCGGAAATTTCTACGGTCTATTTCCTTTCCAACGATTGCTTTATAGAGATTCTCCAACTCAGAAAAAACAAATTCTTCATTAAGCAAATTAAAACCAACGGGCTGATATTGGATTTTTGTACGAAGTCTTTTCAATGCAACATCAATAATATTCTGATGGTCAAAAGCCAGTTTTGGAAGTTGATTAATGCTAAACCACTTTGCATCTTCCGCATCAGAATCGGCAAACAGTTCGTGATAAGAAGGATTGACCAAACCCAAATAGGCAATAGAAACCACACGATTTCTCGGGTCGCGTCCAACATTTCCAAAAGTATAAAGTTGCTCCAAAAAATCAGGTTTGATTCCAGCCTCCTCGTGCAATTCTCTTTTTACGGCATCATCCAGATTTTCATCATCCAAAA
>Ga0308163_10003529_pt1 | contig 13065 bp, 12 predicted proteins | sample PhyTR1_FD_201037 | JGI IMG/M metagenome (GOLD analysis project Ga0308163, IMG submission 201037) | Phyllosphere microbial communities from UC Gill Tract Community Farm, Albany, California, United States - DLSLT.R1 | ecosystem: Host-associated > Plants > Phyllosphere > Unclassified | place: USA... | reverse complement strand
TTTAGCCAAGCTGATGGTTCCGGTAGTTTCGGTAATAATCGTCTGGCTTTCGTAGTCGGACTGCAGCCAAACGTAGCTGCTGGTGGACGACGTCATGCAAACGGACGACTTGGGGAGAGCTGACGGCATAGCTGCCGATTGCAATCGGAAATACACTGTTACTCTTGCGGAACGGACCAAAAATGGAGTGCTCATTCAAATTGTAGTACCCGCCATCCAGTGCGGGGCCCGGAGTAACCTCTGTCAGCTTGTTAATAGAAGCGCCATTGCCGACCGGTTTGGCGACAGCAACACGCTGGCCGGCTTCCTTGACGACGCCCAAGACATCAGTGTCGAATTCAAGAGACAGGGAAAATTTCATCAGTGGAACCCCTTTTTTATTGGCGCAGGACAATATCGAACAAAATGCACGATACACCTTAAAATTGCATTAGCCTTGGCAGCATCTGCAAACCGGCCCTGCGCCTCATCGCCACATCCTGCCCTCACCCGTTGCCTCCCGCCGCCAAACCCGGCAAAAGGAGACAAGATTGTCGAGGGCAGGATGTGAGTGACGAGAAAACCATCACGCTTTATGAAGCGATTGGCGGGGATGCGACGGTGAAGGCGCTGGTTGCGCGATTTTACCAGTTGATGGACACGCTACCGGAGGCGGCGCATTGCCGGGCGATCCATCCGGCTGATTTGACCGAGAGCGAAGAGCGGTTTTACGATTACCTCACCGGCTATCTCGGCGGGCCGCCGGTCTATATGCAAAAGCGTGGCCATCCCATGTTGCGCCGTCGCCATTTCGTAGCAGAGATCGGGCCACAGGAGCGGGATGAATGGCTGTTATGCTTCCGCCGCGCCATGGACGAGACTATTGCCCATGAAAAACTGCGCGAGATCATCTGGCCGCCAATCGAAAAGCTCGCTCATCACATGCAGAACAAGGAATAAACCATGATGCAAGAGCATCAGCCGAAAAGTGGGAACCGGTTTTCGGAAAAATCCGATGCGGGCGAAAAAAGCGATAGCATCATGCACGGTTCCGATTTTCCGCGTGATGCTATCGCTCGGTTGCGGCCGCTGCTGCTCGTCTTGTCCGGTCTGTTCGGCGCATCAGGCGTCGGGCTGGCGGCGGCGGCAGCGCATGTGACGGGGGGCGGCAATCTGCTCGGCCCCGCCTCCTCCATCGCGCTTGCCCATGCGCCGGCGCTGCTCGCGCTTTATCTGGCTGGCGAGAAGGTGCGTACCGCGACTTTGTCGGGTCTGGTGATCGGGCTTGGCGTGCTGTTGTTTGCAGGCGATCTCGCCGTCAAGCAATGGACCGGCCAAAGCTTGTTTCCCATGGCCGCACCAACAGGCGGTATCGCGATGATGGTCGGTTGGGCGCTTCTGGCACTCGGGGCTGTTCTGCCGAGGAAATGATGCTGTTCATGGCGCGGTCCGGACCGCAAAGGTGTTGCCGTGTAACACCCCCTCTGCCTTGCCCCTTTGCCTGGAATGCATCTCTCCTTCAGGCAAGGAGATCGGCAAGAGGAGCGGCCTTCGCCAACCGGCATACGTTGAATTTGCTCTGATGTAGCTGGCTTTACTGCCCCTGCTGGCGGCGCTCGGCGTTGCGGCGCCATTGCGGGGCGGGAAAATCGATCACCTGGGCTGAGACGGCCTCCCGCCGCAGGCCTTGGGCCAAATGCTGGGTGCGCGACACCGGCCGCTCATGTAGGCCGGGAAGCCTGACAATCTGCGCCATCGCCGCTTGACACTCGCGCGCATCCTCGGCGCGTTCGTAAAGCAGGCCGGCAAGACCCTCGCCCGCCTCGCCGCCCAGCTTGTGCAGCTCGATCATCAGGCTGCCGTCATTCACGTCATGCATAATCTGTCCTCAATTACCCCAGAATAACCTGTTTTCGTTTGTCTTTTCGGGAAAACCGGGTTCCACTTTTCCCTGACAAACTCTAGGCGCGGTCGTTCAGGCTTTGCAGCGCCCGCTCCAGGCTGGATTTCGAGCCGTTGCGCAGCGGAATGAAGGTCTTGCCGAATTTCTTGCAGCCGCTCTTCACCCGCAGGCAGGCGTCGTGGCTGATACAGTCGATCGGGCAGAACACGCAGTCGACGGAGGGCAGAACCGTGTCGATGCGCGACACCGCTTCACGCAGGCCGCCATCGTGATGGATCAGTTCGGCGCCGAAATTGGTGGCGATCTGGCGCAGATGCGCTACCTGGCAATCGCGCCCGCCGACATAGAGGAAGCTCTTGATATCCGGCCCGCCCCTGTCTTGCGCGCCTTTGTCGTCGACAGGCGCCGCCATCACGGACCGCTTCTCCCCCTGCTTCTTCTTTGCCTTGCCATTCTTTGCCATAGACCGTCTCCTCACTGCTGCGGCGGCGGCGTGGTGCCATTCCGATGTGCCATGCTGTTGTTGGTCGCACCCTACAAAACATGAGTAAAAGAGTAAAGTATATAGTGGAGGATTTTCATCATGTTTTTTGGCTCATATTCGGGCTCTTTATCGAGCCGGAAAAACGATGAAATTTCCTTTATTTATAAAGACTTATGAAAATAACGCCATTTCGCTCACCCCATAATTTTACCGTTTGATAAATTTTTTTTCCTGAGCTACGATTTTGCCAATCGCTTCGAACAAAAAAGAGGGAACTGCGATGCGAAGACTGGAACCAGGCCTTACGGCCGGGCGGCTTGATGCTGCCGATTATGTGAAAAACTTCTCCGACCTGCATCCGCGCCTCGGCGATCACGAAGCGCTCGTTGCGTCCGATCGCTGTTATTTCTGTCACGATGCGCCGTGCATGACGGCCTGTCCGACGTCGATCGACATTCCCATGTTCATCCGCCAGATTGCGACAGGCAATCCGACGGGATCGGCCAAGACGATCTTCGACCAGAACATCCTCGGCGGCATGTGCGCCCGCGTCTGTCCCACCGAACAGCTCTGCGAAGAGGCTTGCGTGCGCAACACCGCCGAAGAGCGCCCGGTGGAAATCGGTAGGCTGCAGCGCTATGCCACCGACCTCGCAATCGAGAACGGTCGGCAGTTCTATACCCCCGCCCCCTCCAGCGGCCGCAAGGTCGCGGTGGTCGGCGCCGGTCCGGCAGGCCTTGCGTGCGCGCATCGGCTGGCCATGCACGGCCATGCCGTGACTATCTACGACGTCAGGCCCAAGGCCGGCGGCCTCAATGAATACGGCATCGCCGCCTATAAGACGCCGGAGAATTTCGCCCAGGCGGAGGTGGATTACATCCTCTCAATCGGCAATATCGAGGTGCTCAACGGCCAGATGCTCGGCCGCGACTTCACCCTTGCCGAGCTTCAGGCTCAGTTCGATGCCATCTTCCTCGGCACCGGGCTTGGCAACGTCAATATGCTGACAATCCCCGGCGCCGACAGCAATGGCATCGTGGATGCGGTGGAATTCATCGCCAATCTGCGCCAGGCCGAGGCAAAGAGCGATGTGGCTGTGGGCCGTGACGTCGTCGTCATCGGCGGCGGCATGACCGCCATCGATGCCGCCGTGCAGGCCAAGCTGCTTGGGGCGGAAAACGTCACCATCTGCTACCGCCGTGGCAAAGAGCACATGAATGCCTCCGATTTCGAGCAGGATCTCGCGGCCTCCAAGGGCGTAACCATCCGGCACTGGCTGCAGCCCAAGGAGATCGCCCATCACGGCGGCCATGTCGCCTCGATCACCTTCGAATATACCCATTTGGAAAACGGGTTGATGAAGGGCACCGGCCACACCGCAGAGATCAAGGCAGATCACATCCTGGTTGCCATCGGCCAGAAGCTCGACCCGCAAGGTCAGGACAGCCTGGCGATGCAGGGCGGCAAGATCGCCATCGACGACGAAGGTCGCACATCGATCCCAGGCATCTGGGCCGGCGGCGACTGCGCCTTCGGTGGTCAGGACTTGACGGTGTCTGCCGTCGCCATGGGCCGCGATGCGGCCGAGAGCATCAACCGGATGTTTGCCGTTAGCACGGCCGACGTCAGCGCTGTCGCTTGAGCCGGAGGGATTGAACCATGGCTGATCTCAGAAATAATTTCGTCGGCATCAAATCGCCCAACCCCTTTTGGTTGGCGTCCGCACCGCCAACCGACAAGGCCTATAATGTCGAGCGTGCCTTCAAGGCGGGCTGGGGCGGCGTCGTCTGGAAGACGCTGGGTTCCGAAGGCCCGCCGGTCGTCAACGTCAACGGCCCGCGCTACGGCGCCATCTTCGGGGCGGACCGCCGCCTGCTCGGCCTCAACAATATCGAGTTGATCACCGACCGACCTTTGCAGGTCAATCTTCAGGAAATGAAGATGGTCAAGAAGAACTGGCCGGACCGCGCCCTGATCGCCTCGATCATGGTGCCCTGCGAGGAAGCCGAGTGGAAGGCCATCCTGCCGCTGGTGGAAGAGACCGGCGCCGATGGCATCGAGCTCAACTTCGGCTGTCCGCACGGCATGTCGGAGCGTGGCATGGGCGCCGCGGTCGGCCAGGTGCCGGAATATATCGAAATGGTGGTGCGTTGGTGCAAGCAGTATAGCCGCATGCCCGTCATCACCAAGCTGACGCCCAACATCACCGATATCCGCAACCCTGCCCGCGCCGCCAAGCGCGGCGGCACCGACGCCGTCTCGCTGATCAACACGATCAACTCGATCGTGTCGGTCGATCTCGACAGTTTCGCGCCAGTCCCGACGGTGGGCGGCAAGGGCAGCCATGGCGGTTATTGCGGCCCGGCGGTCAAGCCGATCGCGCTCAACATGGTCTCGGAAATCGCCCGCGATCCCGAAACCTATGGCCTGCCGATTTCAGGCATCGGTGGCGTCACCACCTGGCGGGATGCGGCAGAATTCCTGGCGCTCGGCGCCGGCAATGTCCAGGTCTGCACCGCCGCCATGACCTATGGCTTCAAGATCGTCCAGGAAATGATCTCGGGCCTTTCCGACTGGATGGATGCCAAGGGCCACGCATCGCTGGACGACATCTGCGGCCGCGCCATACCCAATGTCACCGACTGGAAATACCTGAACCTCAACTATGTCGCCAAGGCGCATATCGATCAGGATGCCTGCATCAAATGCGGCCGTTGTCACATCGCCTGCGAGGACACGTCCCACCAGGCGATCACGAGCATTGTCGACGGCCTGCGCAAGTTCGAGGTGATGGAAGACGAATGCGTCGGCTGCAATCTCTGCGTCAACGTCTGCCCTGTCGAAAACTGCATCACCATGGTCGGGCTTGAACCCGGCACGCTCGACCAGCGCACCGGCAAGCCTGTCGATCCCAATTATGCCAACTGGACGACCCACCCCAACAATCCGATGGCGGTACAGGCGGCCGAATAATCGGCCTTTAAGGTTCAAAGCCCGCACATGCGAGCGAGACCTGCTTCATCAAAAAGGCGCCGGGCGGATCAAACGCCCGGCGCCTTTTTCACGTCCTCAATGCTGCTTATCAACCCGCATCAACACGGTAATTGGCATTTGTATTTTAAATATTATTCATATAATATGAACGAAAGCGACCAAATTCGCTTGAAAAATTTCAGGAATTTTAAAGTTTTTCATGTGCTGATTGTAAAAATTGATGCAATTATACGCTTCCGATTGCCGTGTATGTCGCCCTTGAACTACCGCGGACAAACGACCTCACAAACCCTTAGGTGCAATTGAAAACTTCCTCAGAGTTTTATTTGAGGTGACTGTGCCATACAGCAGAAAGACGCAAGCGTGACATTTCGGCAGTGAAGATCGGTTGAGCGAAAATCCCCGAATTCTTCCTAAAGTTGGAGCGCCTCGATAAATACTTTGAAATTGAGCCAATAAATCTGCATAAAGCCTAAAAAAGGAATCGGTCCACTGTCCAGTTCAAGCACTGTTTGCAGAAACGTGTTGCGAAGCGCTACAGGCGCAAACCGTGGCATCGGCAGATACTGCAGGAAATTGTGTGATTTCGCAGGTTCAAGAGTTCGATGATGGTCAAATCTGCCAGGATTGGTGGCATCGCTGAGCATATCAGGAAGCTGGCCGGCTTTTATTGGCCGGCGCTGATCGTCTGCGCGGCCGTATTTGTCACTATCATGCTGATCGACCGCCAGGACCGCAAAGCCTTTTCCGAAGACAGCAAGGTCTCTATTGGCGACAAATTGGGTCCGGTGCGCGCTCGGCTGGAAGGCAATATCAGGGCTGATATCCGCATGCTGCAAGGTCTGCTGGCGGCCATCGAAACCGAGCCGGACATGAGCCAGGTCCGTTTTTCCGCTATCGGTCGGCGGTTCTTCTCTCGGCCCGTCCGACTGCGCAGCATCAGCCTGTCCAATGATCTGCGTAGTGGCGTTACCTATCCGCTGCTTCTGAACGAGGAGACCAATCGCGACTTTCTCGCCAGCCCGCAGGAAGCGCAGGCCGCGCTCCAGGCAGCCCGCACCAATACGTTTGTCGTCACGCCACCGATCGATCTTCCCCATGTCGGCCGCAGTCTGGTGATCTTCTATCCCGTCGCCTCCCCTCAGCTTGCCGAGGCGGCAACGGGCAATGCGGATCACCCCCCCGCTCCAGTCGGTGGTCATGGCTTGTTGCGCGGCACGGTCGATTTCGAGCGCCTGTTGCGCGGCAGCGGTCTTTACGATCTCGGCCTCGACCTCGATGTCGTGCTTTACGCAGACTCCAATGCACCGGATGCAGAAAACATTGCCTTTTTCGGCAATCCGGCCCTGATCAACGGTCCCGCTGTGCGCATGCAAGTCAATATCGGCGCCCAGACCTGGATGCTGGCCGCAGCCCCCAAAACCGGCTGGCAACAGGCGGCCCGAGATCTCTGGCTGCACCGCCTTGTGATGTTCCTGCTGGCGCTGACGATCGTCACCCCTTTTCTATGGGTGGCGCATCTGCTGACAGAACGGCAACAGAATATTACCGACCTGAATGATCAGGAGCGCAAATTGCGCAACCTGTCGCAACGCCTGCAGATCGCGCTCGACTCCTCGCAGACCGGGGTTTGGGAAATGGACATTGCCAGCGAGGATCTGACCTGGGACAGTCGCATGCGCCAGATCTACGACTGCGACCCTTCGCGGCCGATCATTACCCGCGAGGACTGGAGCAACAGTCTGCACCCCGACGACCGCGACAGCGCCTCTGAGGTGCTGGCCACCGCGATCCGCACCGGTTCCAGCTATTCGACCCAGTTCCGGATTATCGACCGCAACGGCCAGATCCGCCATGTCCGCGCCTTCGGTTCCGTCTACCGCGATGCCGATTTCCGCAAGAAGATGGTCGGGGTGAACTGGAATATCACGGCTGACGTCAAGATGCAGGAAGCGCTGCACGATGCCAAGACGGAGCTTGAGGCCCAGAACAGCGAGCTGGAGAGTGCGCGCCGCATTATGGAGCACACGTCGCTGCACGATCCGCTGACCGGCCTTGCCAATCGCCGCTTCCTCGACCGGCATCTGGCCGAGGTCGAGAACCGGCAGGGCGGCGGCAAGCCGATCATCCTGCTGCATATCGATCTCGACCGCTTCAAGGAAATCAATGACACCCTTGGGCACGCTGCAGGCGACGCAATGCTGCGCCACGCGGCCAGCCAGATCAACGGGCACATCGCCCCCGGCGATTTTGCCGCCCGCATCGGCGGTGACGAATTCGTCGTTGTCCGTCACGACGAAAGCAATACGGGCGCTGCCCGCGCGCTTGGCGAAGCATTGATCGAGGCGATCAACCAGCCGATCCGCTGGGAAGGCCAGGAATGCAGAGTTAGCGCCAGCATCGGCATTTCGCTGTCCTACAATGCCCAGCCACAGCTGGAACAGGCGCTGGTCAATGCCGATATCGCGCTCTATGAGGCCAAGCGCCGCGGCAAGAACCGGGTGGAATTCTTCTCCGACACGCTGAAGGAGGCCACACTCGCCACCAAGCGCACCGCCGACGCCATTTTGCGCTCGCTAGCAGACCACGATTTCATTCCCTATTTCCAGCCGCAATTCGATGCGCGCACCATGCAGATCACAGGCGTCGAGGCGCTGGCCCGCTGGCGCCATCCGCAACTCGGCCTGTTGCCGCCGATCGCTTTCCTCTCGGTAGCTGAAAGTCTGAATGTCGTTGCCTCCATCGACAACAGCATTCTCGAGCAATCGCTGGCCCAGGCCCGCCGCTGGCAGGATCATGGGCTGGAAACCCCGCATGTATCGGTCAATATCTCCGCCCAGCGCCTGTTCGATGACGGCCTCGTCGCCCGCCTGCAGGAAACGCCTCTGCCCGCCGGCGGTCTCGCCTTCGAGCTGCTGGAATCGATTTCCTTCGACGACAAGGCTGAAGCCGCCGCGACTGCGATCGGCCAGATCAAGGTGCTCGGGATCGATATCGAAATCGACGATTTCGGCACCGGCTATTCCTCGATCCTCAGCCTGCTGAAACTGTCGCCCCGCCGCCTGAAGATCGACCGGCAGCTGACCCTACCGATTCTGGAGAGCAAGCAGCAGCGCCGCCTGATCGGCTCCATCGTCGAAATCGGCCGCTCGCTCGGCATCGAAATCATTGCCGAAGGCGTCGAAACCCGCCAGCACGCCGAAATACTCGCCGATCTCGGCTGCCACACTTTGCAAGGCTACGGGCTGGCCCGTCCGATGAACGGCGATGATTTCTTCGCCCTCCTCAAGCGTCGCGCCGCTGAGCGCATGGGTGCTGCTGCAGAGGGGATGGCCGCTGTCTAAGGGGCCATGCCACATTTCATCACAAATAAAACACTCGAGCGCTGTTGCGGGAAACGCTGTCTTCTTGAAGGCGCGCTTCCAAACGAATTGCACTAACGCTTTGCCTACACCCGTGATAAGACCTCGCTGATCCCGAAAGATTATGGTCCGGCAAAAAGCCCGTGCGGCCCGCACGGCCTGTGGCCAATGATGCTCCGAGAAGATGACGTGACGATACCGACGACAACAGCCGCAACCGAGACACCCAGTAAGGTTGCCAGCCATAACAGCCATGCCCGCGGACGCGAAAAGCTCAAAGCCCATCTGGCAGTGCTGACATTTGCAGTTCTGCTGGCCACATCCTTTTCATTCGGCGGCCTGGCAACCCATATGATCGATCCGATCGCGCTGCAGGTTTTGCGCTATATCGTGACGATAGCGGTCACCGCCACTCTGTGTTTTCAGGTAAAGGCCTATCCGCTCGCCTTGCCGCGCCGGCCCTGGCGCTACCTGATCATCGGGGCGTTGATGGCCACCTACATGATCAGCATGTTTATCGCGCTGCAATTTACCGCGCCAGTCGCAACAGGGGCGATCTTCACGATGATGCCGCTGATGAGCGCCGCTTTCGCCTGGCTGCTGATGCGCCAGAGAACGCGGCCCGGCGTGCTGGCAAGCCTGATGATTGCCGCGACCGGCGCCATCTGGGTGATCTTTCGCGGCGACATGCAGGCGCTGATCCATTTCGATGTCGGCAAGGGCGAGCTGATCTATCTGATCGGCGTCACCGCGCACGCGATCTATGTGCCGCTGCTGCGCAAGTTCAACGAGCGCGAGCCGGCGCTTATCTTCCTGTTCTGGTCGGCGGTCGGCACGCTGGCCTTCATGCTGCTGCCTGGCCTGCCAAGGCTTGCGGCTCTCGACTACGGCGCCATCTCCTGGCTCGGCTGGGGGCTGGTGCTCTATCTTGCCGTCGTCACGACGCTGATCACTTTTCTTCTATTGCAATATGCCTCGCAGCGCCTGCCGGCGCCCAAGGTCCTCGCCTATAGCTATCTGACGCCGAGCTTCATCATAGTGCTCGAGGGCCTGATGGGCCATGGCTGGGCGCCGCCGGCGGTGTTTACCGGCGCGCTGATCACCGCCGCAGGCCTGTTGGCCATGGCCCTGCTGCCGGACTGAGCCTTGGAGTGTTTGCAGGAAAAGTGGGAACTGGTTTCGCGCCCGGAAACACTCTAACCGTCCGGCCTTAACCCCCGCAGGAACAGATCTTCCAGAAACCGCGCCGCTCGCTCGAACCGCTGCTGCTCCGCATCGCCCTCCCCCAGCACGGCGCGCACCTGCACGTCGAAATCGGCATAGTGTTGGGTGGTCGACCAGATCGAGAAGATGAGATGATAGGGATCGCAAGCCACGAGCTTGCCGCTCGCAATCCAGCTGCGGATGACCTTGGCCTTTTCATCGACAAGATCCTTCAGCGGACCTCTCAGCACATCTTGAATGGTTGGCGCACCCTGCAGCACTTCATTGGCAAACAGCCGGCTTTCACGCGGAAAATCCCGGGCAAGCTCCAGCTTGCGCCTGATATAGTCGCGGATCTCTTCCTGAGGATCTCCATCGGCGTCAAAGGCGCGCAGCGGCTCAAGCCAATTGTCGAGCAGCCGGTCCATCAGCGCCCGATGGATCGCATCCTTGGTGCGGAAATAATAGAGCAGGTTCGGCTTCGACATTCCCGCCACTTCGGCGATCTGATCGATGGTGGCACCGCGAAGTCCTCGCATGGAAAACACGTCCAGCGCCGCCTGCAGAATGATCTCTTCCTTCTCCTCCTGAATTCGGGTGCGCCGTTGCGTCTTCGATGCCCTCGCTATTGCCATTCCCTCTCCCCGTTTTGTCCCTGTTCTTGCGATCATCGACCAAACCCGACCGCCGCTGACGCTTTGGCAGGCAGGAGAAAAAATTGGTCGGATTTTTCGCGTTTTGCGTCTTGAGTGCCGCGCCGGAAGCTGTAATGTTTACCAATCGGTCAAATATCGACCACTGCCCTCAGAAAGGCAATGGCCGGCAACGAACCGAGGCTCAAAAACAACAATAAGAGCCACTGCATGAGATTTTGCCTCCCGTCACCGGTGCGGCAACGATCATGCGGCAGACATAAAAGTGGGAACAGCGGATTTCGAGAAGCATCGAAGCCCCTGCAAAAATTAGGAATTTTCAGATGACGGCTAAACCCGGCGCGAACTTGCGCGTGAATGGTGACCGGCTGTGGGACAGCCTGATGGACATGGCCAAGATTGGCCCGGGCGTGGCTGGCGGCAACAACCGCCAGACGCTGACCGACGAGGACGCCGAGGGCCGTGCCCTGTTTCAGTCCTGGTGCGAGGCGGCGGGCATGACCATGGGCGTCGACAAGATGGGCACGATGTTTGCCACGCGCCCCGGCACCGACCCGGACGCCCTGCCCGTGTATGTCGGCTCTCACCTCGACACCCAGCCGACTGGCGGCAAATATGACGGTGTGCTCGGCGTGCTGGCCGGGCTTGAAGTGGTGCGCTCGATGAACGATCTCGGCGTCAAGACCAAGCATCCCATCGTCGTCACCAACTGGGCCAATGAGGAAGGTGCCCGCTTCGCGCCGGCCATGCTGGCCTCCGGCGTCTTTGCCGGCGTGCATTCGCTCGATTACGCCTATGGCCGCAAGGACCCCGAGGGCAAGACCTATGGCGACGAGCTGAAGCGCATCGGCTGGCTCGGCGAAGAAGAGGTCGGCGCGCGCAAAATGCACGCCTATATCGAATATCACATCGAACAAGGCCCGATCCTCGAAGCCGAAAACAAGCAGATCGGTGTCGTCACCCACTGTCAGGGCCTGTGGTGGCTGGAATTTACCCTGACCGGCCGCGAAGCCCATACCGGCTCGACGCCGATGAACCTGCGCGTCAATGCCGGCCTTACCATGAGCCGGATTTTCGAGATGGTCCAGGACGTCGCGATGAGCGAACAGCCGGGCGCCGTCGGCGGCGTCGGCCAGATATTCTTCTCACCCAATTCCCGCAACGTTCTGCCGGGCAAGGTGGTGTTCACCGTCGACATCCGCACACCCAACCAGGAAAAGCTCGACCGCATGCGCGCCAAGATCGAGGCGGAGGCAGCCAAGATCTGCGAGGCGCTCGGCGTCGGCTGTTCGGTCGAAGCCGTCGGCCATTTCGACCCCGTGACCTTTGACCCCACGCTGGTGGGCCGCGTGCGCGACGCCGCAGAACGGCTGGGCTACAGCCACATGAACATCATTTCCGGCGCCGGCCACGACGCTTGCTGGGCCGCCAAGGTCGCGCCCTCGACGATGATCATGTGCCCCTGTGTGGGTGGGCTCTCGCACAACGAGGCCGAAGAGATTTCCAAGGACTGGGCCTCGGCGGGGTGTGATGTGTTGTTGCACGCGGTGCTGGAAACGGCGGAGGTTGTGGGGTGAGCATGGCCTCTGGCACCCCCTCATCCGGCTCTTCGAGCCACCTTCTCCCCGCTGGGGAGAAGAGGGAGCGTGCTGCACCCTTCGCGTGGGACCACGACGGTCGGGGAAAACGAAGCGAGTGCATCTGGGTCTCTTCTCCCCAGCGGGGAGAAGGTGCCGGCAGGCGGATGAGGGGGGCCGAAGGCCTCGAAGCCGCACGAAATCAGATTGCGGAACATATGAAGCCCCCCGCCAAGGGCGTCGTATCCAAGGCTGAAGTCAAGGTCGTCACCGGAGTTGCGGGCATGACCGACATTACCAAACGCCGCACAGGAAAAACCGGGCAAGCAAGGCAGTTAAGACAGAACGAGACAGAGGCCGAATATCGGCTTTGGAGCGATCTTCGAAACAGATTGCTCAATGGTCATAAATTCGCGCGGCAAGTCCCGCTCGGCGCATATATCGCCGATTTCGTTTGCCGCGAGCGACGTTTGATCGTGGAGCTGGATGGAAGCCAGCACGCTCAGAGCACATCGGATAGCACGCGAACCGCATGGCTGAATGACCAGGGGTATGATGTGCTTCGGTTTTGGAACGGAGAGGTTCTCTCGCAAAAACGAGATGTTCTTGAAACAATACTTGCGGTTCTGGACGGTCGGATCACCGAAGGCTGCGAGACTTTGCGGTTTTATCCGGCGAAACGAGGATCGGCATGAGCGAGCATCGGGGCCTTCGGCCACCCCCTCATCCGGCTCTTCGAGCCACCTTCTCCCCGCTGGGGAGAAGAGGGAGTCTGCCGCGCCCTTTGCATGACGCCGAAGCGTCAGGTGAATATGAAAAGGTCGCCTCTTGGTGTCTTCTCCCCAGCGGGGAGAAGGTGCCGGCAGGCGGATGAGGGGGGCCGAAGGCCACCGGAACGACAACGAAACAC
>Ga0308163_10003528_pt1 | contig 13065 bp, 13 predicted proteins | sample PhyTR1_FD_201037 | JGI IMG/M metagenome (GOLD analysis project Ga0308163, IMG submission 201037) | Phyllosphere microbial communities from UC Gill Tract Community Farm, Albany, California, United States - DLSLT.R1 | ecosystem: Host-associated > Plants > Phyllosphere > Unclassified | place: USA... | reverse complement strand
ATGACGAGCCGAGCGGCATCCGCGCGTTGCTCGGCGAACTGGAGCAATATGGCTGGAAGCCGGTCATGGAGGGCGGAAACGCGATCGCCATGTCGGGGCCCGACGGCAGCATCAGCCTGGAGCCCGCAGGCCAGTTCGAACTGTCCGGCGCGCCGCTCGACTCGTTGCACGAGACCTGCGCCGAGACCGGGCGCCATCTGGAACAGGTGAAGGCGGCGGGCGAGAAGCTCGGCATCGGTTTCCTCGGGCTCGGCATGTGGCCGGACAAGACGCGCGCCGAACTGCCGACGATGCCGAAGGGGCGCTATGCGATCATGCTGCGGCACATGCCGCGGGTCGGCAGCATGGGCCTCGACATGATGCTGCGGACCTGCACGATCCAGGTGAACCTGGATTACGCGTCCGAGGCGGACATGGTGAAGAAATTCCGCGTCGGGCTCGCGCTCCAGCCGCTGGCGACCGCGCTGTTCGCGAATTCGCCGTTCACCGAAGGCAAGCCCAACGGCATGCTCTCGTATCGCAGCCATATCTGGTCCGACACCGATCCGCATCGCACCGGCATGCTGCCGTTCGTGTTCGAGGATGGCTTCGGGTACGAGCGCTACGCGGAGTACGCGCTCGATGTGCCGATGTACTTCGTCTACCGCGAGGGCAAGTATATCGACGCTGCAGGCCTCTCGTTCCGCGACTTTCTGAAGGGCGAACTGAGCATTTTGCCGGGCGAGAAGCCGACGCTCGACGACTGGACCGATCATCTGTCGACCGCCTTCCCCGAGGTACGGCTGAAGACGTTCCTAGAGATGCGCGGTGCCGATGGCGGGCCTTGGAACCGGATCTGCGCGCTGCCGGCGCTTTGGGTCGGGTTGCTGTACGATCAGGGTGCGCTCGATGCAGCTTGGGATCTGGTCAAGGACTGGACGATCGACGAACGCCAGGCGTTGCGCGATGCGGTACCGAAGCTCGCGCTGAACGCGCCGATCGCCGGCGGCGGCAAGCTGCGTGATATTGCTGGCGAAGTGCTCGACATCGCCGGTGCCGGGTTGTCGGCGCGGGCGCGGTTCAATCGGGCGGGCGATAACGAGACCGGCTTCCTCGATCCGCTGCGCGAGATCGTCCGCAGTGGCAAGGTGCCCGCCGAAGTGCTGTTAGAGCGCTATCACGGCGCGTGGAACGGCGACGTGTCGAAGGTCTACGACGAGGCCAGCTTCTGACTGCTGCCCTCCCGTTTACGGGAGGGGCCGGGGGAGGGCTTGGCCGCGGACGTCGCGCTAGAGGCGTAGAACAGCCCCTCCCCTAACCCCTCCCGCAAGCGGGAGGGGGATTAGCCGCGCAACCTCGCGAACAGCCGCGGTACCAAACCGTTGCGCGTCATCCAGTCGAAATAGACGCGATAGTCCGGGTCGAGCTTCAGATGCCGCTCCTCGGTCTTCGCGCGCCAGTAATACACGCCGCTGACCGCCGCCATCAGCAACGTCGCGCGCGCCGCGTCGACCATGCTGCCGAGCGTCAGCACCGGGATCGTCGAGATCCACCAAAACAGGTTCTTCGACAGATACGCCGGATGCCGCGACACCGCGTATGGCCCGTGCGTCAGGATGCCGCGGTTGGTAAGGTTCGAGAAGCGGAAGCCGAACGCCATCGTCGCCCAAGCATAGATCGCGGTCAGCCCGACCAGGATCGCACCGATCAGCGCCAGCAGGATCGGATGCCCCTGGAACCAATATGCCCAGTCCGACGTGCCCGGATGATAATCGAGCGGCCCGCCCGTCGTCATCAGGATGAACGGCGGATAGCACATCAACGCAGGCATCCACGCCGCCGCAAAGGGGTTGGCGCTGCGGATATGCGAATCGAGCGGGCGAAACGTCAGCAGATACCCGACCGTCGCGAATGCCACGTCGATCAGGAACATCAGCGTCACCAGCCAGCCCGACAGCGCGACCGGATCACGCAATACCGACGCGACGTCGCCGCGGACGAAGTTACCGAAGCCCGGCGGGACGATCGCGAGCATGAAGGCGAGGAAGAACGTCTTCACCCCCCATGCGCGCAAATGACCGTAGATCGCCTCGCGGTCGACGGCCGCCTGCCCGGTCAGCCACGCGCCGAGATGCCAGGCGCCGTCGCGCGGCTCGACCAGATAGCGGTCGATCCAAAGGACATAGGGAACCGACGCGACGAACAGGATCGGTGCGGCATTGGTGAAGCACCACATCGCAAACGCGAAATTGCCTTCCCAATAAAATCGCCCGGCACCGTAGATCACCGCGATCCCCGCCCACGTCGCCCACAGCCCGGCGAGCTTGGTCAGGCTCAGGTCCAGCGTTTCGCGCCAGAGCCTGGCGGCCGACCAGTCGATCCCGGTACTGGGATTGCGATGAACCTTGTCGACCAGCAAAGACCACACGATCATCGGCAGCCCGCAGGCGACGACGTTGACGAGCGCCGAGTACGGCCCGTCCATGCCATAGTGTCGCGCCAACCCGATCCAGACAAGCACCCCGACGAGTCCCGACAACCCCGCGCCGTGACTGACCGCCGACCGCGGGCGAGGGTCGGTCTCGGCCGTACCGGCAAGCTGAACGTCGTGATCCATGGCGGTGATCCGTAGCGCGGATTGGTAAGCAAGCCATGAAGCATGTTTGGCCGCCCAGTCCGAAGCAAGGTCATCCCCGTCGATTTGGGATGATCGGCAATGGCAGCATCGGATCCCAAGTCAGATAACGGAGCGCGCGGGTCGGGCCGGATGGAAGGAGAAACTCGCTCAGTGGTGGAATGGGGGGGGCATCTGGGCTCGGCGGTTGCCTGTAGATGACGAGCGCGAATGTTCTATTTCGGGACCTGGATGACCGCGAATTTAATCGCGGGCGTTCCGTCGGGCGTTACGTTGCAATCAAGGAGATCGCGATGTTTCAGAGACTTATCGGACGTGCCAAATGCATGATCGGCATACATCGTCGGTCTCGCAGACACACCGTCTTCAAGGGTCGCGGCGCGGATACGAGCATCTGCCGCTATTGCAGGAAATCGATGCGGAGTACGCCGGCGGGCTGGGTCGTCGAACACTCGAACTGAGACGATCGTCTGAATGCGAGGCGGGGCGAGAGGTTCCTGTGGTACTCGTCGCGCTATCGCCCGCGAGGTGGTGCGATGAACGAACTAAAGCCCGGTCCGACAGCGCGTCGTGGTCAGTGACGCCACAATTCGTAGATGTTGAGGATGACCTCGAACGCGATCAGCCCGATCACGGCAAGCTCGAGCCGCAACGAGCGCTTGTCCTGCACCAGGTCGAGCAGCCATTCGGCAGCGTCGCCGATGACCTCGAGCTTGCGTTCCATGGCGCGCGCGCGGTCGCCCAGTTCGAACTCCGCTTCGAGACGCCCGTAAAGCCGGTCGAGTTCGGGATGATCCCAGAGCAGGTCCGGCTTCTCGGAGATCTGCGCCCGGCCGACGACGCGGTGCTGCGCGGCGAGAACGTCACCGATGCTCTGCATGACGCGTCGGATCGGCATCACCGCGCGACCGTGGATGCGCAGTTCGTTGATGAGCGGCTCCACGCGATCGAATGCTTCGGCAATACGGCCTTCATCCCGTGCGAGGACGACGCTGCGGGCGACGACGGTGGCCGTCAGCAACAAGCGTTCCCGTGACGCCTCCTTCAACCGTATGTGTCCGTCTGCACTGACCGTCTCCTCGCGGTCCGCGGAAATCTCGATCCAGGCGGTTTCCGTTTCGGGCGTGGCCAGGGGGTCGATGATGTGCTCGGACAGGGTTTCGATGAACCGACGCTCAGTTTCGACCGCCGCCCCGATCAGCACCAGGACACCGTAGCGAAAGACGAACGCGGCCCCGACCCCCGACAGGTTGAGGGTCTCGGGCTCCGCGAAGTCGTGCAAATTGCGGGTATCGATACGCGTACCCAACAGAAGGGCTCGCACGTCGCCCCTGGCGGGTTCGCCAGGCAGGGGTGCACCCAGCACCTCCCTGATCCCGACGCTTATCGTTCGCAGCGATCCGCCTTCAACCATGTCGCGTCACAACCATGGGACCGGCCTTATCAGTTTCAGACACATCGTCTCGCAACCGATTTAGCGGCTGCCGAGCAAGACCGTAGCGTCACACGATTGTTGCCAGGCATGCAATCGATGAAAAGGACCGAGGCGACGCCAGTCCATTGCCTGTGCTGGCCGAGCCGTGCCAACACCATGCGATGTATCGCGCTCCATCCCTGGCGGTTTTGCCGCTGTTTCTAGCTGCCGCCCCGGCCTGGGCCCAGCAACAGGATACGCAGGCGTGGGAGCAGCTCAACGTGGTCGTTCCCATCGCCCCCAATTTGCGGGTGACGCTGGAGGAGATTGCGCGGACCAGCGACCGCCAGGACGGGATCTACACCACCGAATTCGGTGCGCTCCTCGGCTGGCAGTTGGCCAAGGGCGTCGAGCTCGGATTCGGATACCGCCATGTCGGCTTTCACAGTCGCAACCTCGCGCCGGACGAGGACCGGCTCCGCCAGCAGGTCGTCGTCACCAGCGGGCGCTTCGCCGGGCGGTTGCGACTCGACGAACGCTTCAACCCCGACGGCAGCGAGATCGGCTTCCGCATCCGGCCGTTGCTGCGGTACAATTTGCCGCTCGGACCCAAGCGTTTGGCCTTGTTCGTCAGCCACGAGAGCTTTTTCCTGCCGAACAGTACGACCTGGGGCCAGCGCGCCGGGTATGAGCGGATGCGCAACATCGTCGGGCTGGCCTTCCCGATCGGCAAGGCGGTGACGGCCGATGTCGGCTATCTCAACCAGTACCGGTTCGCGCGCGGTGGCGCACGCGCCCAGATGGACAATGCGCTGAACCTGCAGCTTACCTTGAACCTGGGGACACTTGGCGTGGCAGGTCTTCACGACTGAGGTCCTCGCGCTGCAATGTAGATCCCGAACTCGAATTGCCGCGTAATCGTCGAAAGCTTTGCCTGCGATCGTTCGCCCCCGTGCATCGGGACACCACTTGCGCGCGATCCGCTTAGACGCAACGATAGGTCATGTCGTTCCTGCTCTCGCTCCTGCTTCTCCAGGCAGCCGTCCCCCAGACGCCGCCGCTCACGCCCGCGGTCAAGACCGCCCCGTCCACGTCAAAATGGCCGGCACGCGACGCGCAGTTCACGGTCCGCCGCTTTCGCTTCCGTTCGGGCGAGACCCTGCCGGAACTGCGCCTCAACTATACGATGCTGGGGCAGCCGCACCGGAATGCGCGGGGTGAAATCGACAATGCGGTGATGATCCTGCACGGTACGGGTGGCACCGGCCGCCAGTTCCTCAGCCCGCAGTTCGCCGACGAACTCTACGGCCCGGGTCAGCCGCTGGACATCATGCGCTACTGGATCATCCTTCCCGACGGGATCGGGCACGGCAAATCCTCGAAACCGTCCGACGGGCTGCACATGCGGTTCCCGCACTATGATTATGACGACATGGTCGAGGCGCAGTACCGGCTGCTCCACGATGGCCTGGGCATCCGCCACATGCGGCTGATCATGGGAACGTCGATGGGCTGCATGCACAGCCTGGTCTGGGGCGAGACGTACCCCGAGTTCGCCCGCGCGCTCATGCCGCTCGCCTGCGAACCTGTCGAGATCGCGGGGCTGAACCGCATGTGGCGCAAGCTCGCGATCGACGGGATCAAGGCCGATCCGGCGTGGGCGGGCGGCGAGTACCGGACGCCACCGGTACAGGGCCTGCGCACGGCCGCCAGCCTGCTGTTCGTCGCCGGTGGTGCGCCGCTCTTCTTCCAGCAACAATATCCCGGGCGCGATGCCGCCGAGGCATTTGCCGAGCAGCGGGTCGCAGCCTCGATCGACGGGACGGATGCCAATGACCTGGTGTATCAACTCGATGCCTCGCGGACCTATGCGCCCTGGTCGCGGCTGGAGGCGATCACCGCCCCGACGACCTGGATCAACTCGGCCGACGATTTCATCAACCCACGCAATCTCGATTACCCGCAACGCGCCGTTGCCCGCATGAAGAATGCGCGATTCCGGATGATTCCGGAGAGCACCGACACGCGCGGCCACGGCACCCACACTGCGGCCCGGTTCTGGAAGCAGGACCTGGCCGACCTGCTGCAACGCACCGAATAGATGTCGGAGGACGCGGCGACAGAAATTGCGTAGTTCAGCCGTGCGTTATCGCCTGCGTGGCAATCGAGCCGTCAGACGCAAGATGGGAAATGACATGCGATTTGTTCAGATCGAAATCCTGCCGCAGGGCAAGGCGCTGGTAGATATCGACAAGCTGACCCACGCGGTACCCGAGGGCGATGGATCACGCCTGTTCCTGGGCGCGCAGCACATCGACGTGCCGCATTCACTCGCCGAACTCGAGAACGTCCTCGCTGGGCGCGAGCGAACCGACGATGGCGCAAACAACACTGCGGGGTTCGGCGTCCGGTAGGCTGACGCGACGGCGTACGCTGGTGCAGATTTGACCTGCCGGCGCGGTCGTCAGCGGTCGCATTACGACCAGGTGGTGACGTGTCAGGCCGTCGCCCGACGCATCAGGCCTCGTCGGTGGAGATCGGCTTCCTCGCCGCCATCTGGACCGGCTTGCCGATGACAGGGCGACCAGATGGCCAGCGTCGCGCGATGCAACGGTCCTTGGCGATCCGGGCTACGCTGACGGTATCGCCCTGGTTGCCGCCGAGGACGTGATACGCGGTTGGGTCTTCGCCGACATAGAACCCGACATGCCCACCACCCGGACGCTCGAACACCAGCACGGCGCCCGGAGCCAACCGCTCCGGCCGCAGTGCCGATCCCCATGTCGACCATGACGTTGCGCGCACCGCGATAGCGACCGGCTCGATACCGTCTTCCTGAAGACAATAGGCAACGAATACCCCACACCACGGGACGCTGTCGGCATTATAGACCATCCCGAGGATCTTCGTCCCCAGCCGCTTCGCCCAACCCAGGATCGTCGCGCTGTTGGCCGATCCGGCAGCTTCCTTCGTGCCCAGCTTCGCGCGCGCGGCTTTCAACCATTTGGGCTCCGTCACCATGACTCACTCGGCCTCAAAGCTAAAATCAGGGAACGCCCGTGGTTGCGCTCGAACACGGGCATCACAGCATCCGCTCCACGGTCGGCAGCATTGCCGCGACTACCGCTGCGATCGCCGCGGCGTTGGGATGCACCCGATCCGCCAGTACCATATCGGAATGTCCCAACACGCCGGGCGGAAAGAACGGCCAGACCGTCGCGCCATGCTCGGCAGCCAACCTCGCGTGGATGCCAAGATACGCCGCAGCGCGGTCACGGATGAACGCCGGGGGATCGACGGTGGTCAGCAACACGGGAATGGCACAGCTACCCAGGCTCAGCAGAATCTGCTCGAGGTTCGCCCGCGTACGCGCCACCGGAATCTGCCGCAGGACATCGTTCGGTCCCACCTGAACGATCGCGAGTACGGGCCGCTGGTCGAGCGCGGACAGCAGCTGGGGCAAGCGCCGCAGGACGTCGGCAGTGGTATCGCCCGAAACCCCGGCGTTCACAACGCGGGCGCCGGGACATGCCGTCTGCAGAGATGCCTGCAACCGTGCGGGAAAACTATCGGCAGCCTGCAGGCCGTAACCGGCAATCAGGCTGTCACCTATTGCCAGGATCAAGGGTCGGTCGGTCGTCATGCGTTGCCGCGAGATAGTTCACGTTCGACGCATTGTAAGACGTTCGGGTAAGACGCCCGGGTCCGGCGTCACGCCGCTATCGCGCCGAACCTTTGACGCTGATGCTCGTTCCTACGTGATGACAGACGAACGGACGTCGCGGCACCCATGAGCGTATTCTTCACGGCCGACACGCATTTCGGCGACCATCGCACGATCAACATCTCGCGACGACCATTTGCCAACACCGCCGAAATGGATGCCGCGATTGTCGAGCGCTGGAACGCCGTCGTCGGCCCCGATGACGTGGTGTGGCACCTGGGCGACGTGGCACGTCGCCCGGCGGATGTCGCCGAACTGCTCGCCCGACTGAACGGGAAGAAGCACCTGCTGCGCGGCAATAACGATCCGGATGCGACGCTGTCGGCGCACGGATGGGCGAGCGTCGCCGACTATGCGGAAATCGAGCTGGATGGCCGACAGCTTGTCCTGTGCCATTATCCGTTCCGAAGCTGGAACGGGCAGCACCGTGGTGCGCTGAACCTGCACGGGCACAGCCACGGCCGGCTGAAACCGATGCCGCGCCAGTTCGACGTCGGCGTCGATGTTCACGACTTCGCGCCGGTCCTGCTCGACAGCCTGATTCAAGCACGCTGATACACCTGCATTCGACTATCCGTCGCTCCGCGAGCCAACCTCGGCGTGCATGCAATCAAGCGCGCATAGCCGTTACGAAGGCCTGGAAGGCGGCAGTGGGTTGGCGTCGGCTTGGATAATAGAGATGGTTCGGTGCCAGCGTGGGTGCCCAGCCGGTGAGCACCTCGGCCAGCGTGCCGTCGGCCAGCTGTAGCGCGGCGTGCGGCAGCGGCAGGCAGGTTACGCCTAGCCCCGACACCGCGGCGTCGCGCATCACGTCGATGTCGTTGGTCGTGAAGTGGCTGCGGACCGATCGCTCCAACGTCCGGCCATCCCGTTCGAATTCCCAGCGGTGGACCACGCCGGACGACGTGTACCTGTAACACAGGCAACGATGCGACGAGAGATCGTCGGGATCGACCGGCGCAGCACGCGCGGCAAGATAGGACGGTGCTGCAACGAAGACGAGCGGCACCGGCGCGCTGATCCGGACCGATATCATGTCGGCTTGCAAGCTTTGCGCATGCCGGACTCCGCAATCGAAGCGGTCGGCGACGATATCGACGAACCCGTCGTCGACCACCAGTTCGACGGCGATGTCGGGATAGGCGCGCGCAAAGTCGGTCAGCCGCGGCAGGATGGCGTAGATCGCCGCGACCCGGTGCGCGCTGACCCGGATCCGTCCTGCCGGTCGTTCGCGGGCATTGTCGAGATCGGCCAGCGCGCCCGCGACCGACGCTATTGCCGGTCTCAACCGCGCCAGCAGTTCCTCGCCTGCGGGCGTCGGCGCCAGCGACCGGGTGGTGCGGTCGAGCAGTCGAACGCCCAGTTTTGTCTCGAGCGACCGCATCGCATGGCTGAGGGCAGAGGCGGACAACCCCAGCCGCGTCGCCGCCCGTGCGAAACTGCCGGCCTCGACGATCGTCTCGAACACCGCGAGACCGGACCAGAGATCGCGATCCATTCCTGAACATCCTTCAGCAACCCATGCGCCTGAGACGATCTAATCCTCGGGCGGTCCGGCGTCCATCTGGAGGCGACACAGCGCAGGATGCCATCATGAACCTCGACACCTACCGTCCGCTCGGCCGCTCCGGCCTGCTCGTCAGCCCGCTGGCGCTCGGCACGATGACCTTCGGCACGCCGCGCTGGGGCCTGGACGAGCGCGGCAGCCGCGCGGTGTTCGATCGCTACACCGATCTCGGCGGCAATTTCGTGGATACCGCCGACGTCTATGCAGGGGGACGATCGGAAGAGATGGTCGGAAGTTTCGTCGCCGCGCAATCGTCGCGCGACCGGATCGTCATCGCGACGAAATCCGGGTTCGCTACCGGCCGCGGCTATCACGCGGGCGGCAATGGTGCACGCCACATTATGGCCTCGGTCGAGGGTTCGCTCCGACGGCTCAAGACGGACTTCATCGACCTGTACTGGGTGCATGTCTGGGACGGCGTCACCCCCGCCGACGAACTGCTGCGGACGATGACCGCGCTCGTCGCAGCGGGCAAGATCCGCTATTGGGGCATATCCAATACGCCAGCGTGGTATGTCGCCGAACTCGCCGCTCTGGCCCGCGTCCAGGGTCATCCGGCGCCGATCGGCCTGCAATATTTCTACTCGCTGGTCGAGCGTGGGGTCGAGGCGGAGCACCTGCCGCTCGCGCGGTCGGCGGGCATGGGCCTCGTTCCCTGGAGCCCCCTCGCCTATGGCCTGCTGACCGGCAAGTACGACCGCGCCACCGTCGAGGCGGGTCCGAAGCGGTCGGGTGGCGTCCCCAACCAGGCCGGGCCGGACGACACCGCGCGGCCCGCGGACGACAAGCGGCTCGACGGCGACAATCCGTTCGGCGACACGCTGTTCACCGAACGCAACTGGCAGATTCTCGAAATACTCAAGCGCATCGCAGGCGAAATCGGCGAAACGCCGGCACGCGTCGCGCTGTCCTGGGTGGTCGGGCAGCCGGGGGTCGCATCGACGTTGATGGGCGTGAGCCGGCCCGAACAGGTGACCGACAATGTCGCCGCACTCGGCCTTCGCCTGCCGCCGGAACACCGTGCCGCGCTCGATGCGGTGAGCGGCGGTAACCTGCCGTTTCTTTACGGCCTGTTCCAACCTGCCGTGCGCAACCAGGTCGTCTTCGGTGGCGGAGATGTCCAAAGCTGAAGCTTGATCCTGGAGCCGGCAACGTGGGACGAAATCTGCGTTGGTCCGGCTCCAATCGACAATCTTCGCGTTTGAGAATTTCCGGTCCGCTGCACGCTTGGGTGTTGCACGCCGGTACGGGGGTATCATGCGGATTGGGATCATCGGCGCGGGAATGGCGGGCCTGTCTTGTGCGCATGCCCTACGGGACCAGGGTCATCACCCGATCCTGTTCGACAAGGGTCGCGGGCCCGGTGGCAGGATGTCGACGCGCCGGATCGACACGCCGCTGGGCGAGGCCGCGTTCGATCACGGCGCGCAATACCTCACGGCGCGCGATCCCGCCTTCGTCGCACAGGTCGATCGTTGGGCGCAGGCGGGCCACGTCGCGCGCTGGTCGCCTGCTGGCCCCGATGCCTGGGTCGGGACGCCAGCGATGAATGCGCCGGTCCGCGCGATGGCGGGCGACCTGGATGTTCGATGGAACACGGCGATCGACAGCGTCTCGCATGACGGCGACTGGCGGATCGGGGGCGAGCGGTTCGATGTGGCGATCGTCGCGGTACCCGCAGAACAGGTCGCCCCCCTGGTCGCAACTCATGACGGTGCGCTCGCCGATGCGGCCCGCTCCGCGGTGTCCGATCCCTGCTGGACCGTCATGGCAGCGTTCGATGGTCCGGTGCCGCTCGAATACGACCGAGTGACGGACCTGGGGGCCATCGGATCCGCCGTCCGCAACTCGGCCAAGCCGGGGCGGGCCGGACCGGAGGCGTGGGTGCTTCAGGCCAGCGCCGACTGGTCGCGCGCGCATCTCGAAGATACGCCGGACATGGTCAAACAGGCGTTGCTTGCAACATTCGCCGACCACATCGGCGTCGCGTCGCCTAACGTCATTGCGACCAGCGCCCATCGCTGGCGGTATGCGAAGACCAACGCGCTGGACCGCGGTGCGTTCTGGAACGCGGACATACAACTGGGCGCATGCGGCGACTGGCTCCTCGGGCCGCGGATCGAAGCCGCTTGGCTATCCGGGCAGCGGCTTGCGACACTCGTTGATCCGACCGGATCAATTGCTTCTGAATGAGGTCAATGAGACCTACCTTGCGCTGTTGAAGCGCCCTTCCCCACCTGGACCATGTCGATCGGTGCGGGCTGGAGAAGCCGACCGAAATTGCGACACTGCCGCCAGTATCGGTGTTCACGAACTACGACCTGTGATCTTTACCTCGGTATGCCGGGTATTGGATCCGGGTCGCCGCAGCTATGCCGCAACCGCAGATTGGTCACATGCGCTAGCGCCACGAGGATGCCGCCAGTCACCGTGACGGCAATTTCGACGCCGCCTTCCCGCAGTGCGAAGGCTCCTATCGCCATCAGACCCAACCCGACGCCGCCAAGGAACAGCGGCCACGACGCCGCGTGACGTGCGCGTCCGCTGACCAATGCGATCGCCGCCATTGGTGCCGCGAACAGCAGCACCCAGCGGTGGAAGCTCTCGGGTATGACGATGAACGCGGACACGGCTGGTAGTGCTGCCAACAGGAGCGGCAGCGCGAGGCAGTGAACCATGCACGCCGCCGATCCCGCCATGGCTGCACGATCGAGCCAATCCATTCCGTACGTCCGCATCGTTCTCATCTTGCCACAACCACCATCATCATCGTAATGATACATCATATCATAGCGTGTGAGGTTGGTCGATGGTGCAAGATACAAAGCCGCTGTTACCCGTGACGGTCCTGTCCGGGTTCCTGGGTGCAGGAAAGACGACGCTCCTCAATCACATCCTCGCCAACCGGGAAGGTCGGCGCGTGGCGGTGATCGTCAACGACATGTCGGAGGTGAACATCGACGCCGACCTGGTACGCAGCGGCGATACCGCCCTGTCGCGCGGCGAGGACACGCTTGTCGAGATGACCAATGGCTGCATCTGCTGCACGCTGCGCGAGGATCTGCTGGTCGAGGTGCGCGCGCTGGCCGATGCCGGGCGGTTCGACTGCCTGGTGATCGAAAGCACCGGGATCTCCGAGCCGCTGCCGGTCGCCGCGACCTTCTCGTTCGAGGACGAAAAGGGCGAAAGCCTGTCGGATGTCGCGCGGCTCGACACGATGGTAACGGTGGTCGACGCCGCCAATTTGCTGCGCGACTATGCCAGCACCGACTTCCTTGCCGACCGAGGCGAGGCACTTGGCGACGACGATCGCCGCAGCCTGGTCGGACTGCTCGTCGAGCAGATCGAGTTTGCGGACGTGATCGTCATCACCAAGACCGATCTCGTCGACGCCACGCAATTGGCAACCGTCCGCAAGCTGGTGGCGTCGCTCAACGCCGATGCCCGCATCGTCGAGGCACGCCACGGACACGTACCGCTCGACTCGGTGATCGAGACCGGGCTGTTCGACGACGAGAAGGCGGAACTGCATCCGCTCTGGGCCAAGGAACTCTACGGCCATGCCGATCATCGTCCCGAGAGCGAGGAATACGGCGTCGAGAGCTTCGTCTACCGCGCACGCGCACCGTTCGATCCGGTCAAGTTCCACGCCTTCGCACGTGGCGGCTGGCCGGGTGTGGTCCGCGCCAAGGGACATTTCTGGCTCGCGACGCGCCCCGACTGGTGCGGCGAGCTCGCGCAGGCCG
>Ga0308163_10003527_pt1 | contig 13066 bp, 10 predicted proteins | sample PhyTR1_FD_201037 | JGI IMG/M metagenome (GOLD analysis project Ga0308163, IMG submission 201037) | Phyllosphere microbial communities from UC Gill Tract Community Farm, Albany, California, United States - DLSLT.R1 | ecosystem: Host-associated > Plants > Phyllosphere > Unclassified | place: USA... | reverse complement strand
CGTCGAGGCCAGGCTGGCGGCGGGCAGGGGATCGGAACTGGATCGTGTAAGAGCGCGGTCGCAATACGCGTCCACGGCATCCCGGCTTGCTGCCTTCGAGGCGATCATCGGCGTGAGCCAACATCGCATCGCTGTACTGCTGGGGCAGACCCCGGCTGCGCTGATTGCGGAACTGGATGTGGTCAAGCCGTTGCCCTCCGTACCGTCAAGCATCGACGCAGGCGCGCCCGGCGATCTGCTGCGCCGACGCCCCGATATCGCCGCTGCCGAAGCCCGGCTGCATGCCGCCACCGCGCGCATCGGCATCGCCACCGCGGGCTTGTTCCCGCGATTCACCCTGGGTGGCCTGATCGGCACCAGCACGGGCAGCTATGGCTTCTTCCGCGATGGCAGCGATACCAACCTGATCGCGCTGGGTGTGGACTGGTCCTTCCTGGATGTGGGCCGGGTGCGTGCGCGCATCGCCGCCAGCGATGCCGACGCGGCGGGATCCCTGGCCAGCTACCAGCAAACGGTGCTGCGTGCGGTGGAAGCCACCGAGAACGCGCTGTTACGCCTGTCGCGAACGCGGGAGGAGAGCGCCCACCTGTCGCGCGCCGCGGCCGACAGCACACTTGCCAGCGAGCTTGCACGATCGCGCTTTCTGGCAGGAGCGATCGATTTCTACCAGGTGCTGGATGTGGAGCGTAGCGGCTTGCTGGTGCAAGACGCTGCGGTGGATGCGAAGACCCGCCGAACCCTGGCCGCCGTCGCGCTTTACAAGGCCTTGGCTGGTGGTTGGCCGCAGTGAGCTTGGAATGGCCGGGCGATCACGATCACCCAATCAGATGCTCATTCGCCCCACGCGCGCACCGGGCTGCCGCCAAACACGGCGTGCTGGCGCATGGTCGGCGTGAACAGGCCGTAGAGCAGCTTCTGGTCCGGCGCACTGACCTTGTCCAGTTCGGCCAGGTGGGCTGCAGAGAGCTGCACTGACAGCGCCGCCACGTTGTCATGCAGCTGGTCGACCTTGCTCACGCCCATCAGCGTCGAGGTCACCCCACGGCGTTGGAGCACCCATGCCAGCGCAACCCGCGCTGCCGATTCCTTGCTGTCGGCGGCAATGCGGCGCACCACATCGACGATTTTCCAGTTGCGCTCGGTGAACAGGCTGTCGCCAAACGGGTTGGCGCCGTCCAGGCGTTTGTCGTCGGCAGGGCGTTGCTCATTTTCGCTGGCTGCTTCGCGAGGCAGACCCGCGTCGCGTTTGCCAGCGGCGGCAACCGTGGCCTGGTCGTACTTTCCCGTCAGCAAGCCGAATGCAAGCGGGCTCCACGGCTGGATCGCCATGTTGAATTCCCGCGCCAAGGGGACGATCTCGTCTTCGATGTCGCGGTTGGCCAGCGAGTAGAAGTACTGCAATGCGATGGGCGCCGGCATGCCGTGTACCGATGCAAGGGTGGCGATCTTGGCCACATACCAGGCGGGCGTGTTGGACAGGCCCCAATAGCGGATCTTGCCTGCGCGGACCAGGCTCGTCATGGTTTCCAGCAATTCTTCTGCTGGCGTGACCGAATCCCACACGTGCACCCACAACATGTCCACATAGTCGGTCTGAAGACGTTTCAGCGAGCCGTCCAACGCTGCCCGAACATGCCTCGCGCCATTGCCGCCCGTGTGCACGCCTTGCCCCGTGGCAAAGCCCGATTTGGTCGCAATCACCACGCGGTCGCGCGCCGCGCGTTCCGCGATGAAGGTGCCCAGCATGGTTTCGCTCATGCCGGCCGCATAGACGTCTGCCGTGTCGACAAAATTGCCACCGGCATCCAGGTAGGCGTTGAACACCGCACGGGCGCCGTCTTCGCCAGCCCCCCATCGGGCCGTGCCGAAGGTCATGGTGCCCAGCGCCAGCGGGCTGACCGCCAGCCCGGAACGTCCGAGCGTGCGGTAGTCGGTCAAGGGCAAGTCAGTCTGGGGCAGGTCGGTCCGCGTCATGTTAATTTCCTAGTGATCATTCTTTAATCATGGGCAGACTTGTCAGTCTTGGCAAGGTGTTTCATAGTGGACGCTATGAAAATAGAATCCGACTCGCTCGCCGAGCCCAAAAAGCGAGGGCGTCCGCTGTCCTTCGATCGTGACGTCGCGGTTGAGCGCGCCATGTTGCTGTTCTGGGCGCATGGTTACGAGGCAACGTCGCTGAACGACCTGACCCAGGCGCTGGGCGTGACGCCCTCCAGCATCTACACGGCGTTTGGCGACAAGAAGGGCTTGTTCATGGCGGCAATCGGACGCTATCTGTCCGGGCCGGTCACATCCGAATCCATCATTGAAGGTGCTGCGACGGGCTATGCGGCTGCGGAAGGTCTGTTGCGCGCATCTGCCATCGGCTTCACCGGCAAGGACACACCGCCCGGCTGCCTGTTGGCCAGCTCGGCCATCAGCTGTTCGGCCATGGCGCGCGACGTGCAAAAGGCACTGGCCGGCATCCGGCACAAGATCGAGGCGCAATTGCGCAACAAGATCGCAGCCAGCATCAAACGCGGGCACCTGCCCCCAGAGGCCGATGCTGCTGGCTTGGCTGCGCACACCATGGCCTTGATACAGGGCATGTCTACCCTGGCCCGCGATGGCGCCACCCGGCACAAGCTGCTGCGCATCGCCGAAATGGGCATGCAGTGTTGGCCGGTTCGCGAGCCGGGCGAGGACGGCCTTTGAGGTTTCGGGTAATGTCGCATGCTGTGCGGCACGGTCAGCAACGAGAAAAGAGACATGAGCGCGAACAAGCATTTCCTGAACCTGTACAACCACGATTTCGCCCGCATCGCCGTCGGTGTGCCGCGGTGCCGAATCGCCGATCCGGTCTTCAACGCCGGCGAAACCCAGAAGCTGATCGCCGAGGCCGCGGCCGGCGGCGCGAGCCTGGTGGTGTTTCCGGAACTGGGCCTGTCTGCCTATACCTGCGACGACCTGTTCCACCAGCGCGCCTTGCTCGATGCCTGCGAAGCCGCCCTGGCAAGCGTGCTGAACGCGTCCAAAGACCTCGACATCATCAGCATCGTCGGCCTGCCGCTGCGCGCCGACCACCGCCTGTTCAACTGCGCCGCCGTGCTGCACCGTGGCCGCATCCTGGGTATCGTGCCCAAGACCTACCTGCCGAACTACGGCGAGTTCTACGAGGCGCGGCAGTTCAACTCAGCAGACGACGCGATCTCGACAGAAATCGAACTGCTCGGCCAGACCGTGCCCTTCGGTTCCAAGATGCTGTTCGCCCCGGCCGGCATGCCGTTCTTCAAGATCCACGTTGAAATCTGCGAGGACTTGTGGACGCCGATTCCGCCTTCGTCCTACGCCTGCCTGGCGGGCGCGACGGTGCTGGTGAACCTGTCGGCGTCGAACATCACGGTGGGCAAGGCGGGTTATCGCCATCAACTGGTCAGCCAGCAGTCGGCGCGTTGCCTGGCGACTTACCTGTATTCGTCAGCGGGGCTGGGCGAGTCGACCACCGATCTGGCGTGGGACGGCCAGGCGCTGATCTATGAGAACGGCGACAAGCTTGCCGAGTCGGCGCGTTTCTCGAACGAGTCGCACATCATCTTTGCCGACACCGACCTGGAGCGCGTGTCGCGCGAGCGCATGCGCCAGACGAGTTTCGGCCAGTCGGCGCGCATGCATGCCGCGCAAATCGCCGAGTTCCGCAGCGTTGAGGCGGAGCTCGATATCGACACCACGAAGCCGCTGCCGCTCGCGCGCCTGGTGCCGCGTTACCCCTATGTGCCGGCGGACCGCGAAAAGCGTGATGTGCGCTGCATGGAGACCTACAACATCCAGGTGCAGGCGCTGGTGCAGCGCCTGGCCTCGAGCGGCATCAAGAAGATCGTGATCGGGGTGTCGGGCGGGCTGGATTCGACGCATGCACTGCTGGTGGCGGCGAAGGCGATGGACCGCATGGGCCTGCCCCGCACAAATATTCTTGGCTACACGATGCCGGGTTTCGCCACCGGCACGCGGACCTTGCAACAGGCGCACCGGCTGATGCAGTCAATCGGTTGCTCGGCGCAAGAGATCGACATCCGCCCGAGTTGCGAACAGATGTTCAAGGACCTGGGTCATCCGTATGCCGAGGGCAAACCTGTCTACGACATCACCTTCGAGAACGTGCAGGCCGGCGAGCGCACCAACCACCTGTTCCGGCTGGCCAACCATCAGGGCGCACTGGTGCTGGGTACCGGCGACTTGAGCGAACTCGCGCTGGGCTGGTGCACCTACGGCGTAGGCGACCACATGTCGCACTACAACGTGAATGCCAGCGTGCCGAAGACGCTGATCCGCTATCTGGTGCGCTGGGTGGCCGAGACGGAAGAAGCGGGCGGGGACGCCAAGCAGGTGCTGCTGGACATTCTGGACACCGAGATCAGCCCGGAGCTGGTCCCGGCGCATGAGGACACGGGCAAGGTGCAGAGCACCGAGGCCAGCGTTGGCGCCTACGAGCTGCAGGATTTCAACCTTTACTACACCATCCGCTACGGGTTCGCGCCGGCCAAGATTGCGTTCCTGGCGCATCGCGCCTGGTCGGACAAGGAGGTGGGCGCCTGGCCGGACGAGGATTACGTGGCGCGCAACGCGTATCCCCTGTCGGCCCTCAAGGCGACCTTGAAGATTTTTGTCGGCCGCTTCTTCCGGGGCAGCCAGTTCAAGCGCAGCTGCGTGCCGAATTCGCCGAAGGTGGGCAGTGGCGGATCGCTGTCGCCGCGCGGCGACTGGCGCATGCCCAGCGATTCGGAGTCGGTGGTGTGGCTGGCCGATCTGGACCGGGTGCCTGACGAGATCTGACCTGCACGGTAGGGCTGCATTAGAATAGACACATCACTGCAACGTATCGCCACCGCGAGAGAACCGACCCATGAAGCAAGTCACTGCCGTCATCAAGCCGTTCAAACTGGACGAAGTTCGCGAAGCGCTGGCCGACGTTGGCATCACTGGCCTGACGGTCACGGAAGTGAAGGGCTTTGGCCGCCAGAAGGGGCACACCGAGCTGTACCGCGGCGCGGAATACGTGGTCGATTTCCTGCCGAAGATTCGTCTGGAAGTCGTCGTGGCGGAAAGCCTGGTCGAACAGGCCATCGAAGCCATCCTGCGCTCTGCCCGCACGGGCAAGATCGGCGACGGCAAGATTTTTGTCACGCCGGTCGAGCAGGTCATCCGCATTCGCACGGGTGAAACGGGCGAAGCCGCAGTTTGAGGGACACGGCCGGGATATCCCCGGCCGATTTACTGCTCACGACGGGCACAGCCAGCCGATGTGACGCAGCAGCGCCGGATCTGACCGCCCAGCGTCACGCCGCCGCGTCTTCCGCCCGCCGCGAGCGCAGCAGCACCAGCACCACCCCCGCACCGCCATCCACGTCACGCGCTTCCACGAAGGCCAGCACCTGCTCCTTCTGGACCAGCCAGCGTCGCACCTTCTCTTTCAGCACGGGCGTGCGGTTCTTCGATCCCAGCCCCTTGCCGTGAATCACCCGCACGCAGCGCACCTCGCGCTTCACGCAGTCGCGCAGGAAAGCGCTCAGCGCCTCGCGAGCCTCATCCACCCGGCAGCCATGCAGGTCGATCTGCGATCCCACGACCCACTGGCCACGGCGCAGATTGCGCACCACGTCCTGCCCAAGGCCATTGCGGCGATAGGACAAGGTTTCGTCGGTTTCGATCAGCCAGTCCGCGCCGTACTCGTCCGATAAAGATTCGCGCAGCACCGCCTTGTCGTCTTCCCAGCGCTTGAAGGGCAGGGGCGGTGGGGACGCGGGTGCAGGGGTGAAACGGTCGGTGGTCGGCAGCGGCGTCACATCGACGATCGCATTGCGGAATTCGTTGATGGCGCGGCGCGCTTCAATGGCCGCCGCTTCCCGTGCCGCTTGTGCCAGCGCTTCCGCCCGGCGTTGCTCCTGCAGCGCCTGCCGCATGGCTTTCAGCCCGGCAAAGCCGGTGTGCAAGGGTTTCTTGGCCACCCGTGTTCTCCGATATTGCCTGGGGATGGGCAGGGTGTTCCCACAACGCGAGCTGCGCGTTTCGTGAAATAACGCGCGCGGTGCACACGTTTCTCGAATCTGGTCTTGAGACTGCTGTTGCGTGCGGACGTTCAGCACGCAAGGGACGCGCCCGAAGGCGCGCCCTTGTCCTACTTTACTTCGCTGACCTTACTTCGCTTCGCCGTCCAGCCACTTCTGGGCGTCCAGCGCGGCCATGCAGCCCGTGCCGGCGCTGGTGATGGCCTGGCGGTAGATGTTGTCCTGCACGTCGCCGGCGGCGAACACGCCGGGCACCGAGGTCATGGTCGCCAGGCCTTTCAGGCCGCTGCGGGTCACGATGTAGCCATCCTTCATTTCCAGTTGGCCCTGGAAGATGTCGGTGTTCGGGTGGTGGCCGATGGCGATGAAGGCGCCGGACACGGCCAGGTCTTCGGTTGCACCGGTTTCGGTGCTGCGAATGCGCACGCCGGTCACGCCGGACGCATCGCCCAGCACTTCCTGCAGCTCGTTGAAGACCTTCAGTTCCATCTTGCCTTCAGCAACCTTCTCGTTGAGCTTGTCGACCAGGATCGGCTCGGCGCGGAACTTGTCGCGACGATGGATCAGGGTCACCTTGCGGCAGATGTTCGACAGGTACAAGGCTTCCTCGACCGCGGTGTTGCCGCCACCGACCACGACCACGTCCTGGTTCTTGTAGAAGAAACCGTCGCAGGTGGCGCAACCCGACACGCCGCGGCCCATGAAGGCCTCTTCCGAGGGCAGGCCCAGGTACTTGGCCGATGCGCCGGTGGCGATGATCAGGGCGTCAGCGGTGTAGGTGCCGGAATCGCCGATCAGCGTGAAAGGACGTGCGTCGAGCTTCACCGTGTGGATGTGATCGAAGATCATTTCCGTGTTGAAGCGCTCGGCGTGTTCCTGGAAACGCTGCATCAGTTCCGGGCCTTGCACGCCCATCACGTCGGCGGGCCAATTGTCGACTTCGGTCGTCGTCATCAGCTGGCCGCCTTGCGCCATGCCGGTGACCAGCACGGGCTTCAGATTGGCGCGCGCTGCGTAGATGGCCGCGGTGTAGCCGGCGGGACCTGAACCGAGGATCAGGACATTGGCGTGTTTGGTTTGGCTCATGGCAGAGAGTGCGGCCGGTGAGGGCCGAGGGATGATGCAAAGAAGTCCCTATTATAAGTAGCACCTCGTTGCACCGTGCTCATGCTTTCCTATGGCCCCCATAGACGGGGAACATCGCCGGCCACCTTATAATCTCGCCTATGGCTCGTACCGCACCCGCCGGGAACGCCCGGCAATCGACATCTCGCTCTCTTCTGGGCTTCATTCCCAGCAGTCTGTCCAAGCTCGCCCGCGAGGCGCGCTGGATACTTTTCGCCTCGCTCGCGGCATATTTGACGCTGGTGGTAGCCACGTACCACGCCACCGATCCGGGTTGGTCCCACTCGGTGGTGACCGATCGCGTGCTCAACAGCGGCGGACGATTCGGCGCCTGGGTCGCCGATTTGACCCTGTATTTATTCGGCTTTTCGGTTTGGTGGTGGGTGATCCTGCTGCTTCAGCGGGTCTACGCCGGCTACCAGCGCCTGGCCGATCAGCTGTCGAAAACCAACACAGATGCGCTGCCGCGCGTGCGTTGGGAACAGGCAATCGGATTTTTCCTGCTTTTGCTGGGCTCGATGGGCCTGGAAGCGACGCACCTGACCGGGTTTTTGTTGCGTCACAGCATCGGTTTGCCCAACGGCGCAGGTGGCCTGATCGGCCAGGCATTGTGGAAAACCAGCAGCATCGGTCTGGGCCAGGCAGGCGGCACCTTGCTGCTGGTGGCCTTGTTTGCGATGGGCACAAGCCTTTTCTTCGGGTTCTCGTGGCTGGTGATTGCCGAGCGCATTGGCGGTGCACTGGAATGGGTCGTGGTGCGTGTGCGCAATGCGGTGGCCGCGCGCGAAGACCGAAAGGTCGGCGAAGTCGCCGTGCAAAAACGCGCGGTGGACGTGGTGGCCAAGCAGGAAGTGCTGGCGCATGAACCGGTGCGCATCGAACCGAGTGTCACCGTGGTTCCCGTGGCGCCCAAGGTCGAGCGCATGGGCAAGGAAAAGCAGCGTGCACTGTTCCAGGACACTGGCGATTCAAGACTGCCGCCGCTGGACTTGCTTGACCCAGCCGACCGCGAACAAGCCACCATTCCGCCGGAAACGCTTGAGTACACCTCGCGCCTGATCGAGAAAAAGCTGGCCGACTTCGGCGTCAGCGTGTCTGTGGTGGCAGCGCAGGCCGGCCCGGTGATCACGCGCTACGAGGTCGAACCGGCCGTGGGTGTGAAGGGCAGCCAGGTGGTGGGCTTGGCCAAGGACCTGGCGCGGGCGCTCAGCCTGGTCAGCATCCGCGTGGTCGAAACCATTCCCGGCAAAAATCTGATGGGCCTGGAGTTGCCCAACCCGCGTCGCCAGACCGTCCGCCTGTCGGAAATCCTGGGTTCCGAGGTCTATCACGGCAGCGCGTCCATGTTGACCATGGCGCTGGGCAAGGACATTGCCGGCAAGCCGGTGGTGGCCGACCTTGCGAAGATGCCGCACTTGCTGGTAGCCGGCACGACCGGTTCGGGCAAGTCGGTCGGGATCAACGCGATGATCCTGTCGCTGCTGTACAAGGCAGACGCCAAGCAGGTCCGCCTGATCATGATCGACCCGAAGATGCTGGAAATGAGCGTCTACGAAGGCATTCCGCACCTGCTGGCACCGGTCGTCACCGACATGCGTCAGGCGGCCAACGCGCTCAACTGGTGTGTGGGCGAGATGGAAAAGCGCTACCGCCTGATGAGCAAGCTGGGCGTGCGCAATCTGGCTGGCTACAACGCCAAGATCGCCGAAGGTATCAAGAAAGAAGAACCGATCAAGAATCCGTTCTCGCTGACGCCTGACGAACCGGAACCGCTGACCGAGCTGCCGATGGTGGTGGTGGTGATCGACGAGCTGGCCGACCTGATGATGGTGGTGGGCAAGAAGATCGAAGAACTGATTGCACGCCTTGCGCAAAAGGCCCGTGCTGCCGGTATTCACCTGATCCTGGCCACGCAGCGCCCCAGCGTGGACGTGATCACCGGCCTGATCAAGGCCAACATCCCCACCCGCATCGCGTTCCAGGTGTCCTCGAAGATCGATTCCCGCACCATTCTTGACCAGATGGGCGCCGAAGCGCTGCTGGGCCAGGGCGACATGCTGTACATGCCGCCGGGTACCGGCCTGCCGGCGCGGGTGCACGGCGCCTTTGTGTCCGATGAAGAAGTGCACCGGGTGGTCGAGCAGTTGAAGGCCCAGGGTGAACCGGACTACATCGACGGCATTCTGGATGGTGCCGGCGAAGGCGATTCCGGCGAAGGCTTGAATGCCGTCACGGGCGTTGCAGATGCCGAAGCCGACCCCATGTATGACCAAGCGGTCGAAATCGTGCTGAAGAATCGCCGCGCGTCGATCTCGCTGGTGCAGCGCCACTTGCGCATTGGCTACAACCGCGCCGCCCGCCTGTTGGAACAGATGGAGCAATCGGGCCTGGTGTCGGCAATGCAAAGCAACGGCAACCGCGAAATCATCGCGCCCAAGCACGAAGAGGCGTGAATACCGGAAACCGGGGTGCCCCAGGGCATGCCGGTTTCTCCTTCCGGATCTGCCGGTCAAGCATCTTGCATGGCGCCCGTCTTGGGCGCGGTGCCGAACGGAATACCTATGCGCGTCATCTCGCTTTCTGCTGTTTCTGCTGCGTTTTCCGGCTCCGTCGTGCGCGGTGCGATGTTGGCCTTGGCCCTGGCTGCGCCCTTGGGCGCCCATGCTGCCGGTGCCGTCGAGCAGTTGCGTGCCTTCGCACGCGATACCCAGTCGGCATCCGGCGCCTTCAGTCAGCAAACCCGCGCGAGTACCGGGCAGGCCCAGCCGGCGCAATCCGGTCAGTTTGCGTTTCAACGTCCCGGCAAGTTCGACTGGCGCGTGACCAAGCCCTATGAACAGCGCATCGTGTCCGACGGACGCGAGCTGTTCCAGTTCGACCCGGACCTGAATCAGGTCAGCGTGCGCAAGACCGACGCCGCCGTGGGCGCTTCGCCTGCCGCCATCCTGTTCGGCGACGGTGACCTGGAAAAGTCCTTCACCGTGAAGGAATTGCCGGCCCGCGACGGCCTGGATTGGCTGGAAGCCGTGCCGCGCTCGGCTGATGCCGGATTCTCTAAAGTCGAAATCGGCTTCAAAGACGGCTTGCCTTCCCGACTGGACCTGTTCGATTCCTTCGGGCAATCCACCCGCGTGACCTTGAGCGACATGCGCCGCAATCCGTCGATTCCTGCCGGCACCTTCACCTTCACGGCGCCTGCCGGCGTGGACGTGGTGCGCATGGGCGGCCAATAAGCGTCAATGGCCCAGGACCTCTTCAACGGCCATATCGATCCGGCCAACCAGCCGCTGGCTGAACGCCTGCGGCCGCGCAGCCTGGACGAAGTCGTCGGCCAGTCCCACTTGCTGGGGCCCGACAAACCCCTGCGCGTCGCGTTTTCCTCGGGCCGCCCGCATTCGTTGATCTTCTGGGGCCCGCCGGGCATCGGCAAGACCACGCTGGCGCGCCTGATGGCCGACTCGTTCGATGCGCAGTTCATCTCGATGTCGGCGGTGCTGGGTGGGGTCAAGGACATCCGCGATGCGGTGGTGGCCGCACAGGCGGCGCAAGCACGCGGCCGACGCACCATCTTGTTCGTCGACGAGGTGCACCGCTTCAACAAGGCTCAGCAGGACGCCTTCCTGCCCTACGTGGAAAGCGGGCTCTTCACCTTCATCGGCGCGACGACCGAGAACCCGTCCTTCGAAGTCAACTCGGCGCTCTTGTCGCGAGCCCGTGTGTATGTGCTGCTGCCGCTCACGCAGGAAGAACTGGCGCAGCTGATCGAACGCGCGCTGGCCATGTTGAACGACGACACGCCCGAGGGTGGCGTGCACTTCGACGAGGCCTCGCGCCTGCAACTCGCGGCCTGGGCCGACGGCGATGCGCGGCGCGTGATCAATGCGGTCGAAGTCGTCAGCGACGCCGCGCGCGGGGCAGGGCGCACCGAGGTGGATGCTGCCTGGCTGGAAACCGCGCTGTCGCAGAACCTGCGACGCTTCGACAAGGGCGGCGACGCCTTCTACGACCAGATCAGCGCGCTGCACAAGTCGGTGCGTGGCTCCAACCCCGATGCGTCCCTGTACTGGCTGTGCCGCATGCTCGATGGCGGCGCCGACCCGCGTTATCTGGCCCGCCGCATCGTGCGCATGGCCATCGAAGACATTGGCCTGGCCGACCCGCGCGCACTCGATATCGCGCTGACCGGCACTGAAGTCTACGAACGTCTGGGCTCGCCCGAAGGCGAGTTGGCGCTGGCAGAAGCCGTGGTGTATCTGGCCTGTGCGGCCAAGTCCAACGCGGTCTACAACGCCTACAATCAGGCCAAGGCCTTTGCCCAGCAGAACGGCAGCGCGCCGGTGCCGATTCACCTGCGCAACGCGCCTACCAAGCTGATGAAGCAGCTTGGTCATGGCAAGGCCTACCGCTACGCCCACGATGAACCCGATGCCTATGCGGCCGGCGAGACCTACATGCCTGATGGCATGGGCACGCCGCGCTGGTACCACCCCACGCCGCGTGGGCTGGAAGGCAAGATCGGGCAGAAGCTGGAGTACTTGCGCGGGCTGGACAAGGAAGCGCGGGGGAAGAAAGACTGATGGTGGACCGAGCGTCCAACGCCAATGAGGCGGAACTAGCAGGCCGCGACAGCGCTCCCGCGCAAGGTCTCACCTTGACGCGCGAAGTACTCCAGCGTCTTGTGATCGACGCGCACATCAGCGGGCTTCACCTGCGCCCGGCAACACCCGACGACGAAGCCTTCCTGCTGGCACTGCGCAAGCAGACCATGACAGAACACCTGTCTCGCGTTGGCCTGGCTCTGGACGACAAGCACCATCAACAACGCCTGCTCGCCAACTATGCGGATGCCTGTGTGATCTGCGTGGACGACGAAGCCATCGGCCTGTGCAAGGCCTATCGCGGCGAGACGGCCTGGGTGTTGATGCAGATCCAGGTGGCGCCTGCCTGGCAAGGGCGCGGCGTGGGCGCCGACATCATCACCGCCTTGATTGCGCAGGCCCGGCAAGAGGGCTTGTCGGTGACTTTGAGCGTATTGAAGGGCAACCCGGCGAAGCATCTGTACGAGCGGCTGGGATTTCGTGAGTTCGCGCAAAGCGAGCACGAATACGAACTGCGCTGCGAATAGTGCGCGTATCGGCTACGCGCTTGCTGGCCGGATCAAGCTCCACATCCGCAGCGCTACATGAATCTCCAGCGCCCGCGTAGCATTCCCCCAGTGCCCCAGATGTTCCTCGATCGTCGCCAGCCGCTGGCGCACGGTATTGACGTGGATACCCAGCTGGGCCGCGGTTTCTGTCGCGTTCTGGTTGTGATCGAAGTAGCACAGCAGGGTGGACAGCAGGTCCGATCCGCGCTTTTCGTCCTGCGCCATCAGGCCGCCTATGGTGGCTTCCAGATAGGCTTCCAGGCTGACCCGGTCGTGGGTTTCGAACAGCACGGAATACAGTGCCATTTCGTTCTGCGCCAGGATCTGGCCTTTGACACCCAGGCGTTTCAACACCGTTAACGCACGACGAATGGCGGCATACAGGGCTGGGATTTCTTCGACCGTCCTGACCGGTTTCGACAGCACACCGCGGTAGTCGACCCCGAACTCCCGGCTGGCCATGGCCGTGAAGCTCTGCACCACGTCGCTGGCCTTGGTGGTGCCGCACAGCACGGCAATCGCACCGTCGATTTCTTCGAACAGCGCGCCCTGGAAGGGCGCAACGGTTCGCAGGCGTCGCATCACGTACGAGGCTTCCAGGCCGTCGATCTCGACCAATATCAACGACAGCGGCTGGTCGATGTTCACGCCGAAGCGCTCGGCGCGGTCGCGCATCAATCCGGGGTCGTCCTGGCGGAAGGACACCATGTTGCGCAAGAGCATCGAGGCGTCGCGGGTCTTGGCGGCTTCGATC
>Ga0308163_10003526_pt1 | contig 13073 bp, 14 predicted proteins | sample PhyTR1_FD_201037 | JGI IMG/M metagenome (GOLD analysis project Ga0308163, IMG submission 201037) | Phyllosphere microbial communities from UC Gill Tract Community Farm, Albany, California, United States - DLSLT.R1 | ecosystem: Host-associated > Plants > Phyllosphere > Unclassified | place: USA... | reverse complement strand
CTGTTCTCGACGAACTGGGGGAGGTCGTCGTTCTGGATCATGACGAGGTCGGGGACCTTGCCGCCCGCGAGCGCCGCGGTGAGCGCCGTCGCGGTCTCGGTGGTGGAGCCGACCTCGGTCAGCTTGACCTTCGCGTCGGGCTTCTTCTGCTGGTACTCGGCGACGCCGTCCTTGGCGCCGATGCCGGTGAAGGACCAGAAGGAGGCCTCCGCGTTCGGGTCGTCGGATCCGGCGCCGCCTCCGCCGGACGAGCATCCGGTCAGGGCGACGGCGACTGCGGCGGCGGCGATGGCGGCCGTCAGGGTTCTTCTCACGATGCTTCCTCTTCATTGGGGATCCGCGCGGCGTGATCGGAGCGCCGGTGCTCCCGCCGAGAGAACGATCTCTTGGCGTCACCGTAGCTCGCGTGCTGGGGACGTGCAAGCGGCGATGCCGAACCGAGACCGGCGCCCGGACATCGATCTCCGCCTAGGATCAGGGAGGCTCCGCGCCCGTGGGCGGCGCCGATCCGGGAGGGGTCCATGACCAGCACGGCGGCCGCCGCATGACGCGCCCCACGCTCGTCGACGTGGCGCAGGCCGCCGGCGTCTCCCGCGCGACCGCCGCGCGCGTCCTCTCCGGCGGCACGAAGGTCGACGCCCGCATGTCCGCCGCCGTGCTGCACGCGGCCGAGCAGCTCGGCTACGAGGCGAACAGCGCGGCCCGGATGCTGCGCGGCGGCCGGGCGGGCGCGATCGGCCTGGTCATCGCGGTCGACGAGCTCGACAGCCTCACCGGCACGTTCTTCACCTCGGTGCTGAAGGGCGCCGCGAAGGCGCTGCACGCCGCCGACCTCCAGCCCGTGCTGCTGCCGGCCGACCAGGACGACGCCGACCGGATCCCCCGCTTCCTCCGCTCGCGCGCGGTCGACGGCGCGGTCGTGATCCTCCAGCACGAGATCACGCACCTCGCCCCGACGCTGGCGGACTCGCCCGTGCCGATCGGCTGGGTCGGCCGCCCGCGCGGCGCCCTCGCGGACGACGCGATCATCGTGGACTCCGACAACCACGGCGGCGGGCGCCTCGCGGCCCGCGCGCTCGCGGACGCCGGGCGTCGGCGGCTCGGGATCATCGCCGGGCCGCACGACATGGAGCCGGCGCGCGACCGGATCCGCGGCTGGCGCGACGAGCTCACCGAGCTCGGGATCGAGCACGGCGCCATCGTGCACGCGGAGTTCACCCTCGAGAGCGGCGCGGCCGCCATGGCCCGCCTCCTCCACCGGCACCCCGACATCGACGGCGTCTTCGCCTCCTCCGACCTCATGGCCGTCGGCGCGATCCGCATGCTCCAGGCCTCCGGGCGCCGCGTCCCCGTCGACGTCTCGGTCGTGGGCTTCGACGACGTGATCATCGCGGCGACCTCGGACCCGCCGCTCACCACCGTGCGCCAGCCGCTCGAGGAGATGGGCCGCGTCGCCGCCGAGACGGTGATCGCCGCGTCGCTCGGGCAGGAGGTCGACCGGCAGCCGGTGCTCCCGACGACGCTCGTGCAGCGCGAGTCGGCGTGAGCCGACGTGAGCCGCGTGAGCCGCGTCACCGCGTGGGCGACGCGAGATCGATCTCGGGCGCGGCGGCCTCGGGGCGCGGCGGCGCCACGGATCCGCGCAGCACGAGCTCCGTCTCCAGCTCCATCCGCGACGCCGGCGAGCCGGTCGCGCGCGACCTCGGCGACCGGTGCGCCTGCTCGAGCATGTGGAACGCGGTCGCGCCCATCTCGGCGATCGGCTGGCGCACGGTCGTCATGGGCGGCATGGCCCACGCCGACTCCTGCACGCCGTCGAAGCCGAGCACGCTGAGGTCGTCGGGGATCCGCAGGCCCGCGTCGTCGGCGGCCTCGTAGACGCCGAGGCCCATCACGTCGGAGCACGCGAAGAACGCCGTGGGCCGGTCGCGCGCGGCGAGCATGGCGCCCGCGGCGGAGCGGGCCCGCTCGCGGTCCCAGTCGCAGAACGCGACGCGCTCGTCCGGCACCACGACGCCCGCCGCGCGCAGCGCCGTCATCAGGCCGTCGATGCGCGCGCTGCCGAACAGGTGCGAGCGCAGGCCGCCGATCACGCCGATGCGCGTGTGCCCCTGGGCGATGAGGTGCTCGGCCGCCATGCGCCCGCCCTCCCAGTTGGTGGATCCGACGCTCGCCACCTCCGCCGGCGGCCGGGTGCTCGGGTCGATGACGACCACCGGGATGCCCGCCGTCGTGAGGGTGTGCAGGCCCGCGGCGGAGACGTCGACCAGCACGAGGATCGCGCCGAGCGACGGGCGGCGGAGGAGCCGGCGGATCCACTCGCCGTCGGGTCGGGCGCGCGTGAGCACGAGGTCGACGCCCGCCGCGGACGACTCCTCCTCGATGGCGCTCAGCACGGGCCCGATCCAGCTGCCCTCGATGTGGCCGACGACCACGTCGACGATGTGGCCGGCGCGCGGATCCGGCTCGGTCGCCCGGGTGCGCGGACGCCGCCGGTAGTCGAGGGCGTGGGCGGCGCTCATGACGCGCTCGCGCGTCGCCTCGGAGACGTCGGTGCCGCCGTTCAGCACCTTCGAGACGGTCGGGACGGTGGTGCCGGCCCGCTCGGCGATCTGCGCCATGGTCGGCCGGGGCGCGGCCGCTCTGCTGTCCATGGGCGGAGCCTAGCCGAGTGATGGGCGGAGTTGCGCAACTTCCACGCCCTGTCGATGCCGGATCGAGACCCGCCACCCTCTTGCCGCCCGGTGAGCCGGGGTGGACAATGACGGGACGCCGTGCGGAGCTCGTGGGAGTTGCGCAACGACTGTTCGATGACGAACTGCGGAGCGATCCGCCCGGCACCCGGAGGACGACGATGACCGCCACCCCGCTCGTCGAGCTGCGTCCGCGATCCGCGTCCTCCCCCGCCGCCCGCCGCGAGGCCGACCGGGGCCGCGACCGGGCCCGCGTCGCCGGCCGCTCCCGCCGCGTCGATCCCGCGCCCGACGACCGGCGCGACGACCTCGTCTGGCGCAGCGGCCGCCTCGAGCTCCACCTCCGCCGCGCCGCCGACGGCCCGGTCGTGCTCGCGCGGCTGATCGCGGGGTGCGTCGAGACGGTGGTCGCGGAGCCGGTCCCGCTCGTCGACGCGCTCGTGGGCGAGGGCGCGGGCTCGGGCTCGGGCGTCAGCGTCGACGCGGGCGTCGCGGCGGCCGTCGGCGCCGACCTGCGGTACGTGGCCCACTCCGTCTCCGCGGACGGCGCCACGCTCGTGCTCGTGCAGGCGACGGCCGCCGGGATCCGCGTGACCGCCACCCTGCACGGCCGCGACGGCGCCCTCCGCAGCACCGTGGTCGTGACCAACGGCACCGGCGTCCCCGTGCGCGTCGCGGCCATCACCTGCTGGGCCGCGCCGCTCGGCGTGCGGCTCGACAAGGGCGACGTGCCGGATCCGGCCGCCGACTGGGAGCTCCTCGAGGGCCGGGTGGATGCCGCGGGCGTCGAGCGCTGGTCGGCGCGGGACCTGCGGAGCGGCGAGCTGCTGCCATGCCCGCGCGCGGGAGGCGCGGGAGGCGCAGGAGGCGCGGGAGCGGGACGCGGATCCGTGGATCGCGCGTCGGCCGCCGCCCTCGGGACCGAGGCCGCCCTGCCCGTCGCCGCCCTCCTCTCCGAGCGGCAGGAGGTCGCCTGGCTGTGGGAGGTCGCGGCCGACGCACCCTGGCGCTGGCAGGTGCTCGAGGGCACCGCCGACTGCCGGCTCGCGCTCTCGCGCCCCGCCCCCGCGGAGCCCACCACCGCGGAGCCGCTGGCCCCCGGCGCCTCCACCGCGCCCGCGTCGGCCCTCCTCGCGGCGGGGGCCGATCTCGAGGACGCCGCCGCGGCGCTGACCCGTGCCCGGCGCGCCGAGCGCCGGGCGTCCGGCGCGGTCCCCTCCGACCGCGTGCACCACGCGACCTCCGTCGCGACCGCGGCGCTCTCGACGCTGCCCGAGGAGACCCGGATCGAGGTGCGCCTCCGGTCCGACATGACCACCGCGGAGACGACCGCGGCGCTCGTCGCCGGGCTCGCGGGCGCCCTCCACGTCGACGCGGATGACGCGGACGACGCCGACGACTTCCTGCGGCCGGACCAGCGCGCCCTCGCCGCCGACGCCGTCCGGGTCGCCGACGAGCTGCGCGACGGCCTCGCCCGCTCCGTGCCGCTCTGGCCCCGGGGCGTCCCCGCGGGCGACGACCACGTGACCTGCGCGGCGCGCGACACCGGGGACGCGGTCGTCGTCGCGATCGACCTCGGCGACGCGGACGCCGCGCTCCTCTCCTTCCCGTCGCTCCTCGGCCGCCGGGTCGACGTCGTGCTCGTCTTCCCGCGGGTGCCCGAGGGAGGCGCGGCGGGCGGCGACCCGGAGTGGGACGCCGTGCGCGGGATCCTCACGGTGCGGTCGGCCCCGGGCGGGCCGTCCGCGCGCGTGCTGGAGCTGCGTCGGCGGGCGTGAGCCGGCGGCGCGCGTGGTGCCGCCCGCCGAGACCGGCCGTCAGCGCGGCCACGTGCGGCAGGGTCGGCCCGTGACCCCCGACGACGCATCCGCCGCCCGCCTCCTCGCCGCCTACGACGCCCAGCTCCGCACCGACGCCGAGACGACGGACGCGCTCGACGTGCGCGAGCTCGGTCCGCTGCGGCTCGCCGCCTTCCCCGGCGGCCGCGGCTTCATCACGTACGCCGACCTCGGCGGCCTCGACGAGGAGGGCATCCGCGAGCTGGTCCCCGCGGCCCTCGCGCGGTTCCGCGACGACCCGACGATCACGGCGGTCGAGTGGAAGACGCGCGGCCACGACCGCGCACCCGGGCTCGACGGGATCCTCCGCGCGCACGGCTTCGCGCCCGAGGAGCGCGAGACGATCATGCTCGGCGACGCGCGCGGGCTCGCGGTCGACGTGCCGCTGCCCGACGGCGTGACGCTCCGCCGGGTCACGGCCGAGGCCGACGTGCGGGCCATGAGCGCGATGCAGGACGAGGTGTTCGGCGACGCGGTCTCCTCCGACCACGCCGACGCGATCCTCCGCCGGCTCGAGCTCGACGACGCGATGGAGCTGTGGGTCGCGGAGGCCGACGGCCGGGTCGTCACGGCCGGACGCCTGCAGCCGGTGCCCGGATCCGACTTCGCCGGCATCTGGGGCGGCGCGACCGTGCCGAGGTGGCGCGGCCGCGGGATCTACCGCGCGCTCACGGCCGCCCGCGCGCGCTCGGCCCTCGCCGCCGGGCGGACCCTCATCCACAGCGACTCGACCGACCTGTCGCGCCCGATCCTCGAGCGGTCCGGCCTCCTCGCCTGCTCCACGACCACGCCGTACGCCTGGTCGCGCTGACCGCGGCGCACGCCCGCCCCGCGGGATCCGGAGCCGGCATCGCCCGAGCCCGCCCCCGGCCGCCCCCGCGCCCACCGGAGTTGACTGGCCGGGTGCAGACGTTCCTCCCCTACCCCGAGCTCGACGCGAGCATGGCCGTGCTCGACGACAAGCGGCTCGGCAAGCAGCGCGTCGAGACGCTGCAGGTGATGAAGGCCGTGACCGTCGTCGGCTACGGCTGGCAGAGCCACCCCGTCACGCGCATGTGGCGCGGGTACCGGCCCGCGCTCATGGAGTACCAGGAGGCGACCTGCGCCGAGTGGATGCGGCGCGGATTCGCCGACACCTGCTTCGAGAAGACGCTGGCGGTCATCGCCGAGGTGCCCGAGGACCTCGCCGCGTACTCCGAGGGGCGCATCGTCCGGCCGCCGTGGTGGGGCCGCCCCGAGCTGCACCTCTCCCACCGCTCGAAGCTGCTCGCCAAGGCGCCGGAGCTGTACCGCCCGTCGTTCCCCGGGGATCCCGACGACCTCGACTACGTCTGGCCGGTCGCGAGCGCGTGATGCGTTCGCCCACCCGGGGTACCGTTGCCTCGTGAGCGACATGAGCAGCGCGACGCCCTCGGGGCGTGGGGAGGTCGTCGGCGGCACGTCCGTCGGCACCAGGTAGTCACGGATCCGTCGCCGCGCCCGGTCGGGCCGGCCGCTCCCGGCACGCCGTCGATCCTCGTGGGATCCGGCCGCCACCCCTGACACCCGTTCCCGCGGCACCGCCGCGACCCCGTACGAAGGCAGCCATGCTCCCCCTCACCGAATCCGACATCCGCGCGTCCCTCGTGAACGCCTCCCAGCGCGAGGCGCGCGACGTCCGCCTCCCCGAGGGCTTCGCCGACCTCGCCTGGGACCGCCTCGACTTCCTCGGCTGGCGCGACCCGAAGGCCCCGCAGCGCGGGATCGTCGTCGTCCCCGCGGGCGACGAGCTGATCGGAGTGCTCCTGCAGCAGGCCGGCACGGCCCCGCGCTCCCGCGCCCAGTGCTCGTGGTGCCAGGACGTGCGCCTGCCCGCGCCGGTCGTGTTCTACGGCGCGCGCCGGGCCGGATCCGCCGGCCGCAACGGCAACACCATCGGCACGCTCGTCTGCACCGACTTCGAGTGCAGCGCCAACGTGCGGAAGCCCCGGCCGATCCCGTACCTCGGCTTCGACCCCGAGGCGGCGACCGCGCAGCTCATCGAGGACCTGCGCACGCGCGTCGCGTCCTTCGCGGCGGACGTGGCGTCGACGGCCTGATCCGCTGCTACCGCGGGGCCGGCCGCGACCGCGGGGGCGGCCGGCGCGCCCCGGCGTCGGCCATGCTCGGAGCATGCTGCTGCGCACCGTGATCCTGTTCGCCCTCGCCGCGGTCGCCGAGATCGGCGGCGCCTGGCTCGTCTGGCAGGCCGTGCGCGAGGGCCGGCCGTGGTGGTGGGCCGGGCTCGGCGTGATGGCGCTCGGCGCCTACGGGTTCATCGCGTCGCTGCAGGCGGATGCGTCGTTCGGCCGGATCCTCGCGGCGTACGGCGGCGTGTTCGTCGCCGGCTCGCTCCTGTGGGGCGCGATCGTGGACGGCTACCGGCCCGACCGATGGGACGTGGCCGGCGCGGCGATCTGCCTGCTCGGCGTCGCGGTGATCATGGCGGGCCCGCGCGGCGCGGGCGCCTGAACTCGGGTCGACGCGGGAAGGCGATCCCGCTCACGACGGCGCGCCCGCCCCGGAGGACGGACGCGCGCGGTGGGTCGGCCGGATCCGCGCATCGGGGGCAGCGGACCCGACCGGGTCTCGGGGGGAGCTCAGGACTCCGGGGTGCACACCGTCGCGAGCGCGGTGCGGAAGGCCTTGCGGTGCGCGTCGTCGAGGCCCTGGCCGAGCTCGCCGCGCGCGTCCTTCACGAGGTGGCCGCAGCTCTGGTCGTCGAGCGCGTCGTGCGCCTGGCCGATGGCCGGGATGAGGCGGGCGTCGACCGCGTTGATGCGCGGGCGGACGCTCGTGGTGAGGTCGGGCGCGCTGGTCGGCGCCTCGTCGGGGTGCGCGTGCCAGCGGGCGATGAGCGCGTACTGCACCTGCTTGCTCGCGGTGATCTGCGCCCGCATGATGCGCTCGGCGGCGACCGGGTCGACCCCGTCGGCCTTCGCAGCCGCGATGGTCGCGTCGATGACGGCCTGCTCGCGCGCGGGATCCGCCACGGCCTTGCCCGACAGGTACTTCGACGCGGCCACGTCGTCGGCGATCTCGAGGCGGTCGAGCGCGGCGGACGCCACGGCGGTGACGGCCTGCTGCTCGGCCGGATCGCGCGGGCACGCCTGCGCGGGCGCGGCGGCGCCGAGCACGGCGGCGAGGGAGACGGCGAAGGCGGACGACACGAGGAGCGCGCGGTGGGGCATGGGGATCCGTTCTGCGGAGGGCGGGTCGATCGAGGGGGCGAGCGGGTCGGCGCACGTCGGGTCGGGTCGGCGCGGTCGGGTAGCGGCGAGCATAGGCAGACGACGCGCCCGGGCGGACGGCGGCGTCCACAGGCCGGCCCGATCGGGGGCGGGGGCATCGCGCGCGGTCGTCGATAGCGTGGGCGGATGACCGCACCCGACGCCGCCCCTGCCTCCGACGCTCCCGGCAGGTCGGGCGCGATCCGCGGCCTCCGCGGCGCGCTCCTCGCCCTGGCCGTCGGCGTCGCCGCGGCCGCGCTCGGCCTGCTGCCCTGGATCCTCGCGGGCCTCCGCCTCCCGCTCCAGGACCTGTGGGCGCAGGACGTCGCGTCCGCGGCGGACATGCCCCTCGCGCTGCTGCCGCTGAACCAGTACACGGTCGCGCTGCTGGCCGCGGTGATCGTGGTCGGCGGCGGGCTCGCCGGCGCGGCCGCGCGGATCCTGCGACCCCGGCTGCCTCGCGCCGGAGCGTGGCTGGTCGTCGCGGGCCTCGTCGTCGCGCAGGCGCTCGCGCTCCTGCAGGCCGCGACGGTCACGGCCGACGGGCTTGGCGTCGACGACCCGCAGCCCGTCGGCGTCGACCGCACGGGCGCCGTCATCAGCGAGGCGCAGGTGTACCTCGTGGCGTTCGTCGGCGGCACGGTCGCGGCGATCGCCGTGGCCGCGGTCGTCGCGCTCGTGCTGGCCCTCGCGCCCGTCGGGCTCGCGGTGGTGGCCGCCGCCGTGCCGGCCGCGCTGCTCGCGGCGTGGGTGACGGGCGCGCCGCCGGTCGTCGACGGCGGATGGATCGGGTCGATCGAGCCCGCCCTGACGGCCGTCGCGCGCTGGGTGCCGCCGGTCGCGCTCGGGCTCGCGATCGCGGCGACGGGGTTGCGCGGCGCGGGCCGGATCGTGGGCGCGGTGCTCGCGACGGTCGTGCTCTGGCTCGGCCAGGCGCTCGTCACGGCGGTCTCGTCCGCGCTCGGATCCCGGGCCCTCCTCCGCTACCCGCTGGAGCTGGTCGACTTCGCGAGCCAGGTGTTCGCCGCGGCCCTCGGCCCGGCCGCACGCGTGCTGCCGGAGCTCGCGGTGCTCGTCGTCGTCGCGGTCGTCGGCGCGCTGGTGGTGCGGCGCCGACGCGTGCGCTCCGCGGCGGCCTGATCCGGCCGGCCGCTAGCGGCGGCCGCCGCGGGACCGCGCCCGGCGGTCGACGAGGTGCGACGCGAGGAAGCACACCGCGCCGAGGCCGAAGAGGCCGGCGACGACCCAGCTCGCGCCGGCGGACGGATCGACCGCCGCCCGGACGGCGTTCGCGACCGCGATGACCGCGAAGAGCGCGGCGAGGAGGAGCGGGACGCGGCGGCCGCGCGCGGATCCCGGATCCGGCGCGCTCACGCGTCGCGCCCGGCGGTCGGATCGGAGACGTCCCGGTCGCCGTCCCCGGGATTCGTCCGAGCCGCCCGTCCGCGGAGCGCGCGGCGCACGCACAGCACCGCGAGCGACGCGCAGACGACGGCCACCGGGATCGCCACGGGCCAGCCGAGGCTCGGCCCGACCCAGCACCGGAGGGGCGCCTCCCCGAACCGGCTGCAGCCGCCGGACCACACGCCGACGGCGAGGACGGCGGCCGTGAAGAGGATCGCGGCGGCTGCCTCCCAGACGGGACGCGGGAAGGAGGCCATGCGCTCGACGCTACGGCGCCGTGCGACGCGGCGCGCGCCCCAGCTCGGGGCACCCCGCGCTCAGCCGGCGAGCTCCCGCAGCAGCCGCGGCAGGTCGCGCATGTCGTCGAAGGCCGTCGCGCCCGCGTCGCGCAGCCGGTGCGCCGGGGTGAGCCCGCCCGCGTAGCCGAGGGCGCGCATGCCCGCGGCCCGGGCGCCCTGCACGCCGTAGGGGCTGTCCTCCACGACGACGCAGCGCGCCGGATCCACGCCCATGCGCGCGGCCGCGAGGAGGAAGAGGTCGGGTGCGGGCTTGCCGTGCTCCACCTCGGTGGCGCTGGAGATCCGCCCCGCGAAGCGCGGCAGGAGACCCGTGCGCGCGAGGTTCGCGTGGATCTTCGGGAAGCCGCCGCTCGAGGCCACGCAGGTCGGCGTCGTGATGCGGTCGAGCGCGTCCTCGATCCCGTCGACCGGCCGCAGGTGCGCCTCGAACGCGTGCGCGTAGCGGTGCAGGTAGGGCGCGTCCCAGTCGTCGGCGAGCGGGCGGCCGAGGTGCGCGGCGACCTCGGCCGTGAAGGACGCGTGCGACTTCCCGACGAAGCGCTCGACCACCTCCTCGGTCGTGATGTCCCAGCCGAGCTCGGCGAGGACCGCCCGGTCGATCTCCACGGCGAGCACCTCGCTGTCGACCAGCACGCCGTCGCAGTCGAGGATCACGAGGTCGACGGGCGCGGCGGGTCGGGCCGACCCGCTCATGCCGGGGGGCGCTCGGAGGCGCCGGCGGCGCGCATCACGCCCGACGGATCGACGAGCACGCGCGCGAACGCCAGCTCGGCCGCGCCGATCATGAGGCGGTCGGGGCCGAGGGCGGCGCGGCGGATGCGCAGGGCCTCGCGCGCGCCGGGGAGCGCCTGGGCGGTGGCGCGGGCGAGGATCCGGTCGGGATCCGCCGCGTGCAGCGACCCGAGGAACCCGCCGAGCACGACGAGCGACGGGTTGAAGATGTTGACGACGTTGCGCAGCGCGACGGCCAGGTTGTCGATCTGCCGCTCGACCTCGCGGGTGACGGCCGGGTCGCCCGCCGCGAGCGCCGCGGCGAGCACGTCGCCGAGCTCGTCGGCGCGGGCGCGCGGGAGGCCCGTGACCTCGAGCAGCGCGTCCTGGCCGACGGTCGTCTCCAGGCAGCCGACGGCGCCGCAGTGGCACAGCTCGCCGCCGGAGTCGACGAGCGTGTGGCCGAGCTCGCCGCCGTAGCCCTCCGCGCCGCCGAACGGTCGGCGGCCGATGAGCACGCCGCCGCCGACGCCCGACGCGCCGCCGTTGAGGTAGACGAGGTCGTCGACGTCGCGGCCGGATCCGAAGCGCCCCTCCGCGACAGCGGCGAGGCTCGCGTCGTTGGCGGCGAGCGCCGGGAGCCCGGTGGCGTCGGCGAGCAGCGCGGCGAACGGCTCGTCGACCCAGCCGAGATGCGGCGCGAGGCGCACGAGGCCGCCGTCGAAGCGCACGAGGCCGGGGACCGCGACGCCGACGCCGAGCACGCGCGCGTCGGGCCGGTCGGCGAGGAGGTCGGCGCGCAGCTCGGCGACGATCGCGCTCGCGAGGTCGGCGGCCTGCGCGGCGGTCGGGATCCCGTCGGTGTCGCGGCGGACCCGCCGCTGCACGACCCCGTCGAGGCCGACGAGGCCCACGGTGACGGCGTCGATCTCGGGGTTGACCGCGAAGACGACCACGCGCGGATCCGCCGAGACGATGGGGCTCGGCCGGCCGACGCGGTTGGTGCCGGGCGGCTCGGACTCGACCACGAGGCCGAGGTCCTGCAGCTCGCCCACGAGCGCGGCGATGGTGGAGCGGTTGAGCCCCGTCTCGCGCGTCAGCTCGGAGCGCGACGCGGGGCCGGTCTCGTGCACGATCTGGAGCACGGTCGCGAGGTTGGAGCGGCGGACGTGGTCGGGCGTCGTGCCGCGGGAGCGGGCGTCGCCGGCGGGCGGGACCTCGCGGGAGCGCGGATCCGGCGCGAGCGGCACCGCGCGGGCGGGGTCCGCGACCGGGGCGAGGGGCGCGCGCTCGGCGTCGCCCGTCTCCTGCCCGGTCACTGGATCCCCACCCGACGAGGCTACCCGGCGGCGGCCGGGCGGGCGACGGCCGCGGCGCCGGCGGACGCCTGCCCCTGCAGCGCCCGGCGCACCCCCTGGCCGCGCCACGACTCGAGCCGCGCGCGCACGTCGTCGCGCCGCTCGTCGGCGAGCGCGGTCGCGTGGGCGCGCTCGAGCACGTCGTCGATCGCGACGCGCGCGTCGGCGTCCTTGGACTCGATCGCGGCCTCCACCATCGCGAGGCTCATCACGTTGCCGTGCACCTCGCCGTGCGGCCGCTCTCCGGTCCGCAGCGCGCGCACGAACGCGCGCAGCGATCCGGCGATCTCGACGCCCACCGACTCGACGCCCACCGACTCGGCGGCCGCGGGCTCCGCGGGCGGGCCGTCGGGCGCGTCCGGGACGTCGCTCGTGGGCGCGTGGTCGCCGTCCCAGAGCGCGGTGCCGTGCGCGCCGCTCAGCCGCCAGGATCCGTTCCACGACGTCTCGGCGCCCGGGCTGCACCAGCTGCCCGTGTAGACGTAGCGCACGCCGCCCTCGAACGTGAAGACCGCGGTGGCGCCCGCGTCGCCGCGGTACCAGCTCCACGCCGGGTTGTACGACTCGCACGAGACGCTCACCGGATCCGCGTCGAGCAGGTACCGCACGGCGTCGAACTGGTGCACGGCCATGTCGAGCAGGAGCACGTCGTCCATCTCCTCGCGGAACCCGCCGAAGCGCGGGGCCTTGAAGAACTCGGTGGTGACGATGCCGACGCCGCCGAGGTCGGCCGCCCGCCGCTTGAGCGCGACGAGCTGGTCGTTGTAGCGGCGCGACTGGCTGACCATGAACAGCTCGCCCGTGATCTCGGCGGCCGCCGCGAGCGACAGCCCCTCCGCGACCGTGAGCGCGACGGGCTTCTCGCCGAGCACCGGGATGCCGGCGAAGAGCGCCTGCGTGGTGACGGGGTGGTGCGCGCGGGGGATGGTGACGTCGATCACCGCGTCGGGCCGCACCCGCTCGATCAGCTCGCCGAGGTCGGTGGACGCCTCGGCCGTCGCCCCGTGCGCGGCGGCGCCGTCCCGCGCGGCCTGCTCGTCGAGGTCGACGACGCCCACGAGCTCGACGTCGGGATCCTCCGCGACCGCCTGCAGCCACTGCCGGCCCATGCCGCCCGCGCCGACCTGCACGACCCGCAGGCGCGCGCCGCCCGCGGGCGCGACGATGCGGTGGTCGGCGCCCGTGCGCTCCCCCGCGTCCGTCATCGCTCGAGCGCCCCGGCGTAGTCGGCGCCCTGGAAGAACTCGCCGGACTCGTAGCGGAGCAGCGTCGGCGTCTCGCGCTCGCGGTCGGGTCGCGCCCACTCGCAGGCGTTCGCGATCACGCGGCGGACGTCCTTGTGGTGGTACACGGGGAAGTCCTGGTCGCCGGGCGAGAAGAAGAAGATCCGGCCGAAGCCGCGGCGGTAGGTCATGCCGCTGCGGAACACCTCGCCGCCCGTGAAGCCCGAGATGAAGACGAGCTCGTCGGGCGTGGGCACGTCGAAGTACTCGCCGTACATCTCCTGCTCGTCGATGACGAT
>Ga0308163_10003524_pt1 | contig 13077 bp, 13 predicted proteins | sample PhyTR1_FD_201037 | JGI IMG/M metagenome (GOLD analysis project Ga0308163, IMG submission 201037) | Phyllosphere microbial communities from UC Gill Tract Community Farm, Albany, California, United States - DLSLT.R1 | ecosystem: Host-associated > Plants > Phyllosphere > Unclassified | place: USA... | reverse complement strand
CGCGGTGGTACGCCAGAGCAGCACGCTGAAGCCGGCCGCCAAAGCCACAAGAACGACGGAAACAAACAATCGGGCTCTGCCAGTTCAGGCAGCTCCGGATCCGGCTCTGGTACGCGCGGTGGTACGCCAGAGCAGCACGCTGAAGCCGGTCGCCAAAGCCACAAGAACGACGGAAACAAACAATCGGGCTCCGCCAGTTCAGGCAGCTCCGGTTCCGGCACCGGTACGCGCGGTGGTACGCCAGAGCAGCATGCCGAAGCCGGACGTCAAAGCCATAAGAACGACGATAAGCGCTAACTGGAAAGAGCGCGAAATTTCGATGTCTGCGATCGCGCGATACCAGTCGTAATGACCATACATGGCCAATCTCGTAAGCGGCCGGCCGCCCCACCTGTACAGCGTATTTAGGTTTGTATAAAGTCCGGGAATGGCAACAGCGAGTCGATCTGGCTGTTGGGCACGTCGGGAGACGTTCCAATATATCGGCGAGCCAGCGCGCCGGATCTAGTCCGTTGAGCTTGGCGGTAGCGAACAGGCTCTGGATAGCGGCGGCACGACGGCCGGCCCGCTCCGAACCGGTAAAGAGCCAGTTTTTCTTGTCGATAGCAATCGGACGGATGGCATTTTCGATCGGATTGTTATCGATCGGAAGCGTGCCCGAGCCGGCATAGCGCTCCAGCGCCGGCCAGCGCTTGAGCGCATGATCGACGGCCTTGGCCGTGCCGCTGCCAGCGGCGACGGCGCGTTGGGTCGCCTGCAACCACGCGTGCAACGCGGCCAGCGCCGGCATGGTCTGGCGCTGGCGCAGCGCCAGACGTTGTGGGGGATCGAGTCCGGCGCCTTGCTGCTCGATCGCATACAGCGCCGCGATGCGGCGCAACGCCTCTTCGGCGACGGGGCTGCCGCTGGCGGCGTGCACGTCGAAGAACTTGCGCCGGATATGGGCCAGGCAGGCCAGTTCGGTGGGGCCGTCGGCGAACAGGGCCTTGTAGCCCACGTAATCGTCCACCATCAGGTGGCCGCGCCAGCCATGCAGAAAGACACGCGCGTGGGCGCCAGCGCGGCTGATCTGGTAGTCGAAGACGACCATTGGTGGGCCATCGTCATGGACGCCAGATCGATAAGCCCACAGGTAGGCGTGGCGTGTCTTGCCGCTGCCAGGGTCAAGCTGGCGCACCGGCGTTTCGTCGGCATGCAGACAGTCGTGTTGCCGCAGCAGTTCGGCCAGCCTGTCGGCCAGCGGCTGCAGCGCTACGCCGATGCGCCCGATCCACTCGGCCAGCGTCGAGCGCGCCAGCGGCACGCCCTGGCGCGCGGCGATCTGCTCGATCCGAAACAAAGGCAGATGATCGAGATATTTGCTGGCGGCGACCCACGCCAGCAGCCCTACGGCGGCCATGCCGCCATCGATGACCGCCGGCGGGATCGGCGCGGCCGTCACCGTCTCGCATGGACGGCAGGCGTACTGCGGACGGATGTGGCGATGCACGAAGAAGCGCGCCGGCTCCACGTCCAGTTGCTCGCTGACGTCCTCGCCGATCTTGACCAGATCGGCGCCGCACTGGCCGCACTGGCACGACTCGGGCTCGTGGCGGTGGTCGATGCGAGGCAGCTCAGGCGGCAGCGGCTGGCGGCCGGCGCGCCGGCGTTGACGCTTGGCCGGCGCCTGGCTTTCGAGCTCCTCCTCGATGGCGGCCAGGTCGGTATCGACCGTTTCCTCAAACAGCAGGCGTTGCTCACCGACGAGCGCTTCGCTGGCTTTGCCGAAGCGTACTCGCCGATAGTAGGCCAGCTCGTGCGTCAGTGCGGTGATCTTGAAATCCTTCTCGGCCAGCTTGGCCTGTTGCTGCGCGAACAGCGCTTGCACCTGCGCCAGCAGGGCCGGATCGATATTAGTGCGGGCTAGTTCGTTGAGCAGGTCCATGCCGGTAGTTTACCGAGCACGGACGAGGTTTACAAGGAAAACAGTTTACGTCGTCACAAGCGCCACTGAGCCGGCGACGTTGCCGACAGCCGCCGCCAGTCCACGCCGGCGACCAGCCAATGCCATTGCTCTGCACTCATTTGCCAGCACGTATCGTCCGCCTGTGGCCAGACGAACTGTCCGCGGTGCAGGCGGCGCAAGCACATCCACACGCCGGTGCCGTCCCAGCACACTAGCTTGAGGCGCGTGCGGCGCCGGTTGCTGAACACATACGTCGTACCGTCGCAGGGCGCAGGCCCGAGCACCTGCTGCACGTGCAGCGATAGTCCGTCGGCACCGGTGCGCATATCGACCGGTTCGATCGCCAGCCAGATTGCATCGGGCAGCAGCTTCATTGCAGCGCCTGTAGCACCGCTGCCAGCCAGGCTGGATCGACACCGGCCTCGATCCGCATCAGCCAGCCAGAGGGGCTGCGCAGCTCCAGCGGCGCGGCGGCGGTAATGGGCTGCTGCACACGCACCGGCAACAACCGCGTGCCTTGCGCCTCACGACCGATGCGTGCAGACCAATACCTCAGACGATCTACCGACAGGTTATTTTCCGAGGCATAGACGTGCGCTGGCAGACCGCTGCTGCGCCAGTGCGCCACCCGGTCACGCCAGATCGCTGCAGGTGTTCGTGGATTTGCCATGAGGTTCCTTGAAATGAAAACCTCGATTTTGCCGACGATGGCGTTGGCGTTAAAGGTGGATTGGTTGGACGCTTACCTCTGGACGCCGCACGTGATCAGCGCACGCTCTCTCATGTGCTTACTGCGAGCCGGAAGAGGCGCCGAATGTGGGCAGGACCAGATTTAAACACAAGCCGCTAGCGCTAGGCGGCCGAGGTTGCGTCCGCGCTGACTTGCCTGACGGACAAGCACCTCGCCTAGGTGGTCAGCACTTCTAAAGTCAGGGTGTCGGTAAGGAACTGTCACGCTGCTGCGATCAAGGTACCCAGTGGCTGCCGGCCCCAGCAACTGTAAAAGAAAGTAGCGATCACGCGCCCGCGCATCATCGAGGTCACGAACGCAAACATCGCAATGCGGCGGGTGGGTGCCCCTTGCAGCTTAACTCTGACAATATGCATGTCCACTGCACCGGCGGCCACCAGGCCGTTTTAGTGCGGTGGTCTTCCCGATAACAAGGATTATCAGGTAAGGTGTCCCATGGGGCCACAAGCGAACGGCCGCGATGTCTTCAGAGGAATGGCAATTTGATCGATGACGGCGTCACGCCGCTGGGAAGCGGCATGATCTCAATGGGCTGGTGGCAAATTGCAGTTCCAAGCAAGAAAACGCCAACCCGGTGATAGGATGATCAGCGATGTGCGTCATCACGTGACTCGACCAGGCCTCAAGGCCAATCCCGTCAGCTTGGCTGTGCCGATGAGCGAGTAGATAGCGGCGGCGCGTTCCCCCCCGCTGTCGTCGCCGGCGAACAAATAGTTGCGGCGGCCAATGGCCACGCCGCGTAAGGCGCGCTCGGTGCCGAATTATTAATCACGATGATGCCGTCGTCTCTGTAGCGTAGCAGCGCCAGTCAAAGTTGGAGCAATACAGGATCGCCGGTGCAGTGTCGAACTTGCGCGATCAAGTATCTGCCGTGCTGCGCAACTGGCGCACTACATCATCGAGCAGCGGGCACGGTCTTACCTAACCTGCCACCAATCGTCTGGCGGCGTCTGGCACATCGTCTCCAGTTTGGTGGCGGTGACAGGAATTCCTTGTCACGATCCCGGAATTGCTAGTCACGAGATCCTCGCTTCGCCAAGCGGCTCAAGCGTCTATACGCCCGCCGGACTCACCGCGCCGGCGAGAAGCTATTCATTGATTACGCCCCCACTATTGCTCATCCACCGCGGCTGCGCCGCATCTTCGTAGCCGCTTGGGCGCCTCCAGTTATGCCTATGCCTGCGTGAAACATGGCCCATCGGTTTGACCCCACAGATGCGTGCGACCGTCATCGGCGACGTAGCACAGCTCAGGCGAGCCTCCATCGGCACGCGGAGGATGGCAAATGATTCGGCTATCGGTAAAGGGGGACATCTTCATGCAGATCTTTCAAAAAAGCTTCGCCGGAGAGCTATTTTTAAACGCGCTCATTTGCCGAGGAATTACCAAGCTAGCAAATGCTCAGACGATTTAACTCGACTTGCACATGGACAAACGGGACTTACGATTACTCTTGTCGCGGTCATCTATGCCGCTCAACCAGCCCCTTAAGGGATTTATTTGATGAGTACCGATAACGTCACGAACATTACAATTTTTTCTATCGACTGGGCGAAAGAAGATCGTCGCTCTGTGAAGGCCTACCTCAATGGTAAGGACGACGGCAGGGTCATGTGGTGGAAGATCAATCGCTGGATTCACCAGCATCTCAGTCCCAACGCTTCGCTCGAAAAGATTATGTTTTGCTTTCATTCACGCCAACATAATCTCACTTTGCTCAAACTCGAATATCGAGCCTATGTCCAAGAAGTGGCGAAGGCAATCCAGTATGAGGGAGCCGCAGCAGGCATTCAACTAGCGGTTTCCGCCGTCAGCAAGACACCTTGCTATGAAAAAGTTCCTTACTCGGAGCCCTCCTGAAGAATGGCCCCCGAGATGCCACAATACTTGGGCAAAAATAGAAATAGTGGTTTCAACACGAAAATTTGAAGAAAAAAATGAGAAAACTTATTGAACATGTTAAAAAAATAGCACTTGAAGACACACGCCTTTTTTTCGAACCGCTAACTATCTCAATGCGTTTGCTTCGTCGTTTATTTGCGACCTTGATAATTCGTATCAGACGATCAAATACAGAGGACAACAAGGAAGATGGTCAATGAAAAGTTGCGCTTTTTATTTATTACTTTACTTCCGGCCTATAGTTCAGGCACTCCTTACAATTTTGAGTCGAGTTTTCGGCTTACTGGCCCTCATAATGCTGATCGGGATATTTTTCAATGACTTGTGGGGGAGAATTCTTTTGATGGCTACAATTTTCTTTGTATTGTCGGTAAGCGCCTCTGTTCTGCAGGCGAATTTCACTAAGCTTTTATTGAAACTCCAGCCTGACGGGACTGAATACACTTTCTACGACTGATTAAGCAGCGAAGGCCGACCGTCGCGGGACAGTCGGCCTTATTGCCTCGCATACCTCGGCGAAACGCGGGGGAATCTGCAGCATCTTCTAGCGCACTGTACGTCATCGCCCCCTTTTGACCGGCTTCTTAGGTATCGACTACATCCGTCATTCAGATATCTTGACTTTATCTGCATTTCAGATAATATCGGTATATCTGAATAACGGATACCACACATGTCTCTCTCGCCCGCTGCCCTTCGTCTCCTCACTGCATCGCAACTCGGCCAGTTGCTTGCATCAACCCGCAAACGGCACAAGATCACCCAGGCGACTGTAGGCACGCGTGTCGGCCTTAGCCAGAATCGCATCTCCTACCTGGAGAGCCACCCTGACGAAATCAGCGTCAAGCAGTTACTCAGCTGGTGCTCTGCACTCGAGCTGGAACTGCAGTTGGGCGAGCGCGATACGTCCGCCGCAAGCAATTCGGCCGAGTGGTAGTCATGGGGCGCCGTTCACACAGCCAGACGCTTCATCTTTGGGCAAATGGCGACTACGTCGGACGCTGGACGGTCAAGGCCGACGGCGACTCCGAACTTCAGTACGATGCGTCCTGGCAAAGCTCAAGGCTCGGGCGCCCGATCTCTCTGTCGCTGCCGTTCAATCTGCGCAATGAACCGCTCAAGGGTGCCAGTGTTGCAAACTACTTTGAGGGCTTGCTGCCGGACAGTGACATCATTCGCAAACGCGTTGCGACCCGGTTCAAGACGGGCTCTCTCGAATCTTTCGACCTTCTCGCGGCTGTCGGCCGGGACTGCGTCGGCGCCTTGCAGCTGCTGCCCGAAGGAGACGAGCCGGAAGGACTGGCCCAGGTTGACGGCATCGTCCTTGACGAGGAGGACATCGAGCGGCACCTGCTCGAAGTGGTCAGCTCAGAGCGACACGGCGCCACCGATGATGCCGACGATGATTTCCGCATTTCGCTCGCTGGCGCGCAAGAGAAAGACGCTTTCTTGTGGTGGGATGGGAAATGGATGAAACCGCGTGGGGCTACGCCGACAACGCATATCTTCAAGCTCCCGATCGGGATGGTAGGCGGGAAAAAAGCCGACTTCACCACGTCGGTCGATAACGAATGGCTATGCCTGCGGCTGTTCAAGGAGTACGGGCTGCCCACGGCAAAAGCCGAGATTGCGACGTTCGGCGCGCAACGGGTGCTCGTCGTCGAGCGTTTCGACCGTGTGCGATCAAGCGATGGCAAGCAGCTGTTCCGGCTGGTTCAGGAGGATTTTTGCCAGGCGACGGGAACATCACCGCTGCTGAAATACGAAAATGACGGTGGCCCGGGGTTAAAACAGATGTTTACCCTGCTGCAGCAATCGCAGCAGAGCGCTGCCGACATGCACACGCTGATGGCCTCGCAACTTCTGTTCTGGATGCTGCGCGCCCCAGATGGCCACGCCAAGAACTTCAGTATCCAACTACTCGCGGGCGCCGGCCGGTTCAAGCTGACGCCCATCTATGATGTGATGTCCGGCTATCCTGTGATCGGCCCTGGCCCCAACCAGTGGGCCGAACGCAAGCTCAAGATGGCGATGGCGCTACTCGGAAGCAACCGGCACTATCTCGCGCATGGCATACAGCGGCGACACTTCAACAGCACTGCAAAAGCGGTCGGCTACGGCACGGACGCCGAACCGCTCCTGCTCGATTTCATTGCCCGCACACCCGCCATCGTGGAAAATGTCCGCAGCGAACTGCCTGTGGGTTTTTCGGAAAAGGTAGCCGACAAAATTCTGGGCGGCCTGCTTGATACTGCAGCCGCCCTGGAACGGATGCCACCAACCTGATTAGTGCCTCGCGTATGGCACGGCTGCAACGGGCACTAACACGAAAATGGCCAGTATTTTAACCCCGGTTAAACATGAGGAAAATCAGCAGCATCTCTGGCCAGCTATTCCGTTATTCCTCTTCTAAAAACGCATCCACCTCGAACTGCAGCTCAGCAGGATCAATGCACAGCTGGCACCGATCGTGTTCGACAAGAAGTTCATGAAACGACCCATCCGGGGACTGGGCGACAGCTGCCTTGATCTTCTCTTGAACAATCCGTGTTGCCTCGCCAAGCAGGTCATGCCAGATGAATGGAAGGAACACATTGGCAAGCCAGGACCTGAGCGTTTCTCCACCCCCCTCTTCACTTTGAAACGAAATGACTGACCAGCTCTCATCCCCCTCATCACAGTCGAACTCGGGATAATATTGGCGATGGTTGCGGTACAGCCACATGAAAAGGTCTTCCAACTGCGCACTTCGCGGGAACGCCAGCAGGAGCTCCATTGGCATGAACTCAAAACGCAAAATCGCCGGGCTCCTGTCGTCATCGGGATTACTCGGCTTCGATACCTCGCTTAACGTTCCCCAGGAAAAAACATACCCCTGTTTATCCAAGTATTCGTCGAGCATGCCAAGGTCCCATCCATCTTTGGAAAGACTACACACGTGTTCAGCAGCAAGAAATGAATACTTGCCATGGACAAGCTCCCGTATAAGCTTTGCTGGCATCCCAAGCTGTACGGGACACGCGCTGATCAACAAATTCCTCGCCGCTTGATTCACTTCCATATTGCGATTGGTATTCACTCTACTTCTCCTATTAACACAACAAAAAATCGTTCAACATCGTTTCAGCGCTGGTGCGCAACGCCAGTGGAGTCTCCAGTCCAGGAGACATCCATTCCACCCCGTGACGCCGGGCATGCTTCGCAAACAACATATGCGCCTGGTCAGCAGTCAAGGCCAGTCCTGTGCAAGCCATCATTTCCTGAATAAACCGACAATCCTCTAAACGATCGGCTGGGACTTCGGAAAGTGCAACAGCGTCAAGAATTCGAAGTGCTTTCTGAATCGTCACGATCCCTTGATCGCTGTCCGGAAAAGGTGCCGAGGACGGCTCGAAGGAACCGATATACGCACTCGTCACAGACACCCTGTTGTGTCCCAATGCTTGCGCCACCTTCGCCCTCACGACACCGCTATCGGCAGCATCCAGCTGCCCTGCACCGCCACCCATCGTGGGTGGGATCATCCCCAGCAGCAGCGCATGGTTCTCGGCGAATTGCGCGCGCAATCCATGTCCTGTTATGCCGGCATCGGCTTTGGTAAAGCCGAACGACGCCATCAAATTCTCGTAGCGGCGAATGTTCTGCTCCAGACTGGCTATTTGGCCCGATCGGGAATACTCCCAACCAAGCGCTTTGTTTTTTGACACGCGTGCTTTGACGTAGTCGAGCAAATCACGCTGCGCGTGTGACGCGATGGGAATATTTCGCCAACGACCGCCTTTGCCCATCCCCGGAAAAACCTGCAGGTAGTGGCCGTAATCCTGAACGTGCGGATTGCATTTCAGTACCTCTTCGCGTCGCAGCCCAAAGCCCAACTCAAGCCGTAACATCAGACCGAGGCATGGGTCGCGCTCGTCAACCTTGCGGAACGTCTCGACCAAATCAATGCCATGTCCGGACCAGGACTTCGTGGTTCGTGCGGCCGAACGCACTTTCAACAATTCAGGATCTACATCCGGCAGATATTTCTGGACGGCGCCAACCATTCCTGGCTTGTCGAGCATTGCGCAGAAAACCCGTAATCGGGACAGGTCGTTCTGGATGGTCTTGGCTTTCTTATGCTGGCAATACCACCAGTGCTTGACGAGCACTTCGATGTGTCGCTCGCCGAGATTCTTTGGATCCTGAATCTTGAAGCCAAGTTCATGCAACCGCCGGATTGATGCATATAAAACGTCTTTCGTCAGTGTCTGGGTGCGTTCGGACGACACCTTGCCATTGACTCTGCGTGTCCCTGCCAGCTTCATGATGTCGTTCACTTTTTGCTGCCACATATGTCCTCCAAAAAACCATCGATACCTCTTATCAGCAGACGCGGAAGCGCGGCAGATAAAACAGGCAGGCGGGGGTAAGGCTCCCGTCTTAAATAAACCGGTTTCGCATCAGTGGGCCTTACTGCCAACCACGAATGCGCCGAGCCCTTGCGGTACTCGGTTTCTCTTCCTGGGAAAAGAATTGAACATTGAGCAGTTTCTCGCTGCGCACTCCCGGACCAAGTCCGGGCGTTGAAGGTGCGCGCCTCCAGTTACGGGAAAACCAGTGAGAGCTGGCGTGACGTTCTAAGGCGCCGTGCCTGATGCACATGCGGACTGAGGGGGAACTAACCCGATCACGATGTTTGCAGTTGAAGTGTTGGAGGCTGGTGCTCTTCGGAACGGAGAAGGGATGGAGATATGGCTGTAGCGTGGCCGTCTGCGCTAACCACTCAAGTAGGAACGACGATCTGTGATCGGTTTTTCCCTGCCATTGGGCTGGAAAGCAGATAACGACACGTTTTAGGGATCACTCTGTACCTGCCTGTAGAGCCTTGCAGACAAGACCTGGCCAAGTAAGAACTGGATTTTTTGATTGTGATGAATGCTCGCGATCGGATGAAAAGCGAGCGATGCCAAACGCTTGGCGTTGCGAAAAGCTGTTCTCTCTCTCGACAGAACAACTTGAAATTGCGGGGAACAAAAATGCCGAAGGCCGACGCTGCGTAATTTATACAAGCGTAGCTAGCGTGTCAAGACACATTTTTTGCTGCGCCGCTTGTCTGGATTTCCGCATCTGGTGATAGCTAATAACGGCGCATTTTCGAACCTCGATATTCGACACGGACTGGTTCCCGGTTCCGGTTGCGTCTTCTGGTCACAAGGGAAACCTGACTTGCGCACGCCAGCTTGCGCTTTACATTAAATCTTTCACTGACACTTGGAGTTCTAAATGGAAAACATCTCAATCGCAATCGATGGCGGCCACTCAATGTTCAAAATACGCGCAGCCTCGCTGGCTTCGCCAGACGAGCGTCATTCGTTCCAGATTCCTACTGTGGTGATCCCCGCGATCACGCTGACGAACGAGCAGACGCGACAAAAAGCTGAGATTGAGACTGTCGAGGTGGATGGGCGCAGGTACTTCTTCGGCGATACCGCGTTGCGGCAAGGTCGCTCCGAAGTGTACACGGGACAAAATGCGGATTGGATCGAGAGTCCCCAGCACGATGCACTGGTGTTGGGAGCATGGCGCAAGGCCATGCAGGCGTTTGGCAATCCCTCGGCGAGGGTGCATCTGGTGATGGGCTTGCCGGCCAAGTTCGTCGGGTCGCAGCGCGACACGCTCCGCAACCGCATCGTGGCTTTGCTGACTCCACGCCTACTACCCGGCCAAACGCTCAAGGTAATGGTGCAGAGCCAGGCGGATGCACCGCTGCAGTGGCTCTCAATTCAAAATAACGGTTGTCTCCACCCACAGCGAGATCTCGACAACGAGGCCTGGGGCGTCATCGAGATCGGCCACTACACAACCGACTTCGCGCTGTGCGATCGCGGCTCCATGATGGAGTACGCGGCCATATCGTGCGCAGGCATGCATCTGGTCTACGACGGCATGTCCAGCGCGCTGGCGCAGGCCAAGCTGCCAACATCGCTGGACGTGGTCGATGCGGCAGTGCGCAGCGGAAGCATTAAACACTTCGGGCAGCGAGTCGACGTCTCTCCCTTGCTCAATCAAGCGAAAGCAGGCTTCGAAGCCGTCGTCATGGATGAAGCCAACCGCGTATTTGGCCAAAAAGCGGCCGTATTGGATGGCATCATCATTGGTGGTGGAGGTGCTGAGATGCTTCTTGATGGACTCAAACAACGATATCCCAATGCTGTCACCGGAGACGAGCCGCGGATGATGGTCGCGGAAGGCTTTTGCCGTCTGGGCCTGCTGTCACTGCTGCAGTCCTGATCCAGGGATCAGCCATGTCGACACCAATGGATAAGCCGCCGAAAATCGGTACCGAGATCACCGTTCGCATCAGCCTGACTTTTCAGGAGGCACCGGACGTCCACACGCTGTTGGCGATGACGCCAGTGCGCGAACGAGGCAAGCTAGTGCGGCTGGCCTTGGAGCGATACATCGCTGAGATAGGTCATCCAGCAGGTGACGTCGAACAGCAGATCCATGCCATCTCGACATGGCTGAGGTCCCGAAGTGGGCGGGAAGAAGCGACAGTGGTTGCTGCACGCAGTTCCGAAGCGGTGGGCTTGGTCGATGCAGGGAGTACAACCCAAGTTCGCGAAACGGCAAAGCCTGTGCCAGCGCTAGGTGAACTGGCTCAGAAAGCAATCTCCAGTTCTCCGTCACCCATTGCAAGATGGCTTCAGACATAAGCGGGTCTCGTCATGCGATTCACAGGGTGGTCACGGCTGAAGAGGCCACGGGCCAGGTCCCGAAACGGCCGGTTGAATCCAAGGCCGAACCCGGCCATTCCGGGTTATGCAGTGTACTCGGGATGTTGAAGCTATCGTCAGAGTTAGGCTCACATCGATTTTCAATAAATCAGTCACTTGGAATTTGTCGGTTAACCCGTTTTTGGTCTCCACGTCAAAGTTAGGCTCACAAGCGTGGAGCGGCGTGCATCGCCCGCCGGTGACCAGTGCATGCGTGGGATCGTCGGAAGCGGTTACAGGCTTAGCTCATCGGCCCCTGGCGGAAAACAAAGGGCCTAATGGGAAGATCTTGAAAAACGACCATGCTTGCGCTATGCTCCACTGGCAGGCCGTCTGGGCCTGACCTGCCGCCGGGTCAAAGCAGACGTATCAAAGCTCCCATTCGAACCTTCAATCGAAGGTCGGTGTGTAATCGGCGGACACCGACCATTATTGATTGGAGTTTCCCGATGCCAGCTATACCGTTCGTATCCTCCTCGATCACCACCGTAAAAAATGCTCTTCGTGACGAGTTTCCTCACGTCGGCTCAGCCCACTTAAGCGAGGCGTTAGCCGCATCTTTAGGGTTCCGGACGCATGCGGCCCTTTTGTCGGCTCTTCCTAAGTCCGAAGCCGACCCCGACTACATTCTGCTTGATGACGATAACTTCGACGCGAAGCTGGTGGCGCTCGGACACCTTCCGGATAGCGGCTTCTGCTTTGGTTTGATGAACTCGCCCGTACTGCACAATACGACTTGCAAAAGAGCTTACGAGATCGAGTACAAGAGCTCGAGGCACCGCGCGTGGCGCAATATGATTGTGTGCGCGGTGAATGAGGGATTGCGCTTGCGTCTTTTTACTCTGAGGCCGCGAGACAACCGCTGGCCAGGATGGAGCGAGAGGAACGAGCATTCCGGCGTTCGCGGCGCCGAATATGATTTCGTCCTGCCCAACGGCCTCGCAGCGAAGGCGTACGTCAGCGACGCCGGTTATGCGGAGCTGGCGATCACGGTCGCCGCTCTACCCACTAGACGAGCTAGCAGTTGGCTTCGGACCTACGGTGGAGGGTTTCACGCAGGCGAAGCATTTGCGGCGAGCTGGTTAGAGAGGGAAAGGGGAGCCTGGATCCAGTCCTCGACGAGCAGCTTTAAATGCAGAAGTCCCTTGCTGGATCAGATCGCTAAACTCGATGTAAGGCCAGCAGGTTTTGGTGACAGAGGACGGGTGATAATGTAACTGCGGTGGGGGCGTAGATTCAACGTTCCAGGAAAGCTACGCCTCGTCGAATATCCTTTGGGTACGAAACGGAGCGCCCATGCAGAACTGGGTATCTGAGGCACACCGTTGCTGTCAATCAGCGTCGAAAACTTTCCACTTTTCAGCGTCCAATACTTTCCACTTTTGAAGGCCGCTGAGCGCGACCTTTGCGCTGTTTAAATCGGTAGGAATCGTTGCCGGTTTCCAGGATTTCGCAGTGGTGCGTGATGCGGTCCAGCAAGGCCGTTGTCATCTTGGCGTCGCCAAAAACCTGCACCCACTCTCCGAACGACAGATTGGTGGTGATGATCAGGGACGTCTTCTCATACAGCTGGCTGACAAGGTGAAACAGCAAAGCGCCACTCGACGGCGGAAACGGCAGATAGCCCAGTTCATCGAGAATGACGGCGTCCACCAGGCACAGCTGCTTGGCCAGGTTGCCGACCTTGCCGAGAGCCTTTTCCCGCTCCAGCAGGTTCACCA
>Ga0308163_10003520_pt1 | contig 13080 bp, 12 predicted proteins | sample PhyTR1_FD_201037 | JGI IMG/M metagenome (GOLD analysis project Ga0308163, IMG submission 201037) | Phyllosphere microbial communities from UC Gill Tract Community Farm, Albany, California, United States - DLSLT.R1 | ecosystem: Host-associated > Plants > Phyllosphere > Unclassified | place: USA... | reverse complement strand
CAACTGTAGACTTTACTTCATCGCTGGCCTGCTAGAAAAGACACAATAGTTCTATAACTGTTTATCAAATACTCATCTCAATTTCTATCAAAAAACGGTGAATTTCTGAGAATACACCAAACAACCAAGGGATAATGATTACGTAATATGGCAACTTTCACTTCCTATTTTTTTTAATGCAGAGCTTAATTTAAAATTAGCCGGTTTAGTTTTTTAAAGGCTTGATTGAATTAATCAAGCCTTACATTTCTTAGTCTTAGAGAATTCAGAATAACAGATACTGAACTAAAACTCATGGCCAGTGCAGCAATCATTGGCGAAAGTAAAATACCAAAAAACGGATACAAAACACCTGCTGCAATAGGAATACCTATTACATTATACCCCAGGGCAAAGAAGAGGTTTCCCTTAATGTTCCCCATTACTTTATCGCTCAAAAGTCGTGCTTTAGCAATCCCGTTTAGATCACCTTTTACCAGTGTTATTGCAGCGCTTTCAATAGCGACATCTGTTCCGGTACCCATAGCGATTCCAATATCTGCCTGCGACAATGCAGGGGCATCATTAATGCCATCACCAGCCATTGCTACCTTTTTTCCTTCCCCCTGCAACCGTTTGATTTCGTTTAACTTATCCTCCGGCAGCATCTGCGCTTTATATCCATCAAGGCTCAAAGTTTCGCTCACCGCCCTGGCTGTATCTTCATTGTCTCCGGTAAACATAAATACCTTTAATCCTTCTTTTTGCAGTTTACTAATCGCTTCCTTGCTTGATTCCTTGATCTTATCATAAATAACCACAAAGCCGGCTGCATGATCACCAATTGCCAGATAAGATACTGTTTTACCTTGTTGTTGCTCTGCCTTAACCTGCTTAAGTAATTCAGGACTAATAGTTGCCTTTACCTGTTCCATTAACTTCTCATTCCCAAGAGCGAGGTTATCTTCTCCAATAGTACCCATAACCCCTTTTCCGGTAACTGCTTCAAAATTTACGACCGGGAGTTTTGCAATTTGCTTCTCCTCCCCGTAACGTAATGTAGCTTGAGCGAGTGGGTGTTCACTACTGCTGTTTAAAGAGATGATTTTTTGGAGAATATCCGTTTCAATAAATTTAGAATCTGCACTGACCACCTTTTCAACTGAAGGCTTACCTTCGGTAACAGTACCGGTCTTATCGATTACCACAATATCAATGGCATTCAGTTTTTCCAGGGACTCGGCATTTTTAATCAGTACGCCTGACTTTGCACCTTTTCCAACGCCCACCATCACCGACATTGGGGTAGCAAGGCCTAGCGCGCATGGACAGGCAATGATCAGCACTGCTATTGCATTTACAAATGCATAAACATAAGAAGGTTCCGGTCCATAAATTGCCCAAACAATAAAAGTCGCCACTGCAATAAAAACAACAACCGGGACAAAGTATCCCGAAATTTTATCGGCCAGCTTTTGAATAGGCGCTTTCGAACGGCTTGCGGAGTTTACCATTTCGATGATCTGAGAAAGCAGGGTTTCTGATCCTACTTTTTCGGCCAGCATGGTAAATGTTTTATTTCCATTGATTGTTCCGGAACTTACCTGATCACCTGGCTTTTTATCTACAGGAATAGGTTCCCCGGAAATCATGGATTCATCAATGGTAGCTTCTCCCGTTTTGATACTTCCGTCAACAGGCACTTTTTCGCCTGGCTTTACCCGAAGCAGATCTCCTTTTTGAATATCATCAATGGCCACCGTTTCTTCTTTGTCGCCTATGATCCTGGTGGCCTGGTTTGGTGCCAGTTTCAAAAGTTCCCTGATCGCACTGTTTGTCTTGCCATGTGCCCGTGCCTCTAAAAGCTGGCCTAGTAGAACTAGTGTTAAAATAACAGCTGCCGCTTCAAAATATACATACACGGTGCCTGAATGGGTCTTGAACTGATCTGGAAAAATGCCTGGGGATAATAAGGCTAGTAAACTAAAAAGCCAAGCTACCCCCGCCCCGATTCCTATTAAGGTAAACATATTCAGCTTCCAGGTCACCACTGACCGCCATGCCCTTTCAAAAAACATCCAGGTTGCATAAAAGACGACTGGAATTGATAAAGCAAATTGCACCCAGTTCCAGTACTTAAGTTCCATTATTTTAAACAAGGGATTTCCAGGGATCATCTCTGACATGGAAATTAAAAAGATGGGAATAGTAAAAAGTGCTGCTATTTTAAATTTCCGCATTAACCGCTCATAAGTCTGATCATCTTCCTCACTAGATTTATTACCTGCAATTTGCACCAGATCCATTCCGCAGATCGGGCAAGCGCCAGGCTGTTCACGGATAATCTCCGGGTGCATAGGACAGGAGTACCCGGCAACTTGTTTTAAGACAGGCTCCTGTACCAAATCCATTCCACAGACTGGGCAATCACCAGGTTTATCATAAGTTTTATCTCCCTGGCAATGCATGGGACAGTAATATTTTCCTGACCTGGGTTTTACTGCTTTCTCCTTTTGATCAGCTGCCGTAAGATCGACTTTTATAGAAGAGGCTGCGCTGTGATTATGTGCCTTCGCAATCTGATGATCCCCTGGCAGTAATATTTTATAATCTCCGGCAGCAGATAAGGCTTGCTGCAAGGTTTCTACAGGCACATGCTTTTCCATGGTCACAGTTGCCTCAGGCGGCATTAAGGTAACTTCTGCAGAAATCCCTTCGATTCCATTTAGCGCTTGTGCTACTTTTTTGCTGCAGCCCTGGCAGCTCATTCCACTTATTTGATAGGTATGCTTCATAATGCTTATGATTAATAAGTGATAGTAAGTCCAGCTCCATAACCCATATCGCTGTCATAATGGGTAGATAGAGAAAAGTATTTGGTAACGATATACCTAAAACCAGCCATATATTCTTTATCGGTATTGGCCATAAAGTTAAATCGTAACCTGCTTGTTAGTGGAACATCTTCACGCATCAGCTGGAAGCGTAATTTTCCTTTACTGTCTAGTCGTGCCTCAGCAGTGACCAGCATTGGTAGAATATACTGCGCACCGATTACAGCTGCCTTTCTGTTCTTTTGATTGCTGAGTTGCCCAAATAGATTATTTTCTCTTTCATTGTTCATCCGGTTATAATGATAGTCAAAACCAACGAACGGCATCAGCCATTGCATCCTGCCAATATAACGCCCGAAGTAAGTTTCGCTTTCAATCCCATGTTCTGATTTAAGTCCAACTCTCCACTCTGTAGATAAGCGGTAACGGGTATTGGAAAACATCAGCTCTCCGTCACTACCATTACTTTCAAGGCCGATACTTGCCATTGGGTGATACTTCCTGTCGTCAGCTGATAGCTTTTTCCAGGCTAGCTTAGTATCCGGCAGTTCTGGATTAGGCGCTGAGTTTTCATAACTAAAGACCCTGCCCATACCACTCATCATATGATAAAGGATATGGCAGTGGAAAAACCAGTCCCCTCCATTTTCACTGGCTGCAAACTCTATCGTATCTCTTTCCATTGGCATAATGTCAAGAACATTTTTCATGGGCGCATTTTCGCCTTGTCCGTTAACTACCCTGAAATCGTGACCATGCAAGTGCATAGGGTGGCGCATCATACTGTTGTTAAACATAATGATGCGTACATTTTCTCCTTTTTTAATCAGGATCTTATCACTTTCTGAAACAGTTTTATTATCTAAAGTCCACACATAGCGGTTCATGTTCCCTGTCAAATCGAATTTCAATTCTTTCCATGGCCCTTTGGGTAGCGTCGTTTTCTTAGGATCACGAAGCATATTATAATTCAGGGTTACCATATCAGGATTGCCATCAGCCATATTCATTCCCGCCATGCTTTTATCATTCGGCATTTGCATGCTGGGAGCATCTGCTTTTTTATTCTTTGCTTTTGGATTTTCGGCACCTGTTATTTCAGGATACATGACTGTATTCATGTCCATGACCTGGTTCTGCATTTTCATGCCTTCCATTTCAATCATATTGCCCTGCATGTCCATCATTTCGTTCATCATCTTCATTCCGGCAAAATATTTTGGCCTATCAAGTTTCTGAGCAAAAACCTTTTCCCCACTTCCAAGCCACAGGGATGCTGATTTTGTACGATCTTCCGGAGTGACTAAAAACTCGTATTTTTTATTTTCAGGGATCGTTACCACAACATCGTAAGTTTCAGAAGTGGCAATGATTAACCTGTCTACTTCGACCGGCTCCACATCATTTCCGTCGGTAGCTACAACAGTAATCTTTCCTCCGGAATAGTTTAGCCAGAAGTAATCAGAAGCTCCACCATTTGCAATGCGAAGCCTGACCTTGTCCCCCGACTTAAACTCGGGCTGTTCGTTTTGGTTTTTACCATTGATTAAAAATGCATCATAGTATACGTCACTTACATCCATGGCCGTCATTCGCTTCCATTCATTGTTTACCTTGGTCTTGAAATGTCCGGTTTTTATTGCCTCACCATAACTCTGTGTCGTCCCTTTTTGGATCGCAAACCAGTCAGTCGCATTCTTAAGGCTGCGATGTACTTCTTCTGGTTTCATATCTGTCCACTCACTTAATACAAGGGGGATGGTTGGAATATCCCATTCCTTTCTTTTATTCATAATAAAAGCTCCGTACATTCCTATCTGTTCCTGAAGCATACTATGGCTATGGTACCAGTGGGTACCATGCTGAACAATCGGGAATTTATAGATATAAGTGGTATGTGGCATAATTGGCATTTGGGTCAGAAATGGTACGCCATCCATTTTATTAGGCAGGAAAAGTCCATGCCAGTGAAGAGAGGTTTCTTCATCCAGGTTATTGTGCACATAGATCAGGGCAGTATCGCCTTCGGTAAAAGTTAGCGTAGGCATTGGAATTTGACCATTCACTGCAATTGCCCTCTTAGATTTCTTTCCATAAGTTACCGTCGTGTCTGCTATGTACAGATCATAGCGAACAGTGCGGGGTGGCATTTTACTTGTAATGGTTTTTATAGGCCCTAACTGCGCTTTTGCCTTTTTGATATTTTCCATTGTGGCATTGTCATCTGCCATTTGCATTCCTTTCATAGCCTCCATACTATCCGACTTTTTAGCATCTTCCTTCATGGGCATATCCATTCCCTCATGCTTAACGGGAGCTGTCTTTTGGGTTTCCTTTACCAGTTTCATTCCGCATTTTGGGCAATTACCTGGTTTAGAAGTATGAATATCCGGATGCATGGGACAGGTATAGGTTTCACTTGAAGAAGGCGTTTCAACAGCTGCCTTCTGCGAAGACATTTTCATATCACCCATGTCACCTTTTTTTGCAGGCTGAGCTTTTTTACTCGGCACGGCCTTTTTGGCCGGAATGCTTTTTTTCTTCTGAATAACCAGCTTCATGCCGCACTTTGAGCAATTGCCTGGCGTCTTGCTCTGGATTTCAGGGTGCATAGGGCAGGTATAGACTACCGCCTGTTGCTTTTGCTGCAATGATATGGTGTGTCCATCGTGCGCAGATGCGAACCCGTACAAACCCATCAGTAAAATATATACTATTATTTTTTTCATCTCTATTAATTTTTTGAATGACTGTCTTTCGTTTCTTCTATCCAGTTCAGGATTAAGTCTTGCTCAGCTTTTGAAAGTCTGGCATTTTTGTGGATCAGGGTATAAGAGCTTATGGGCATTGTCCCGTCTTTTATACTATTAGATATTGCTTTTAGCTTGCTCTGCTGCCTACGAAAGGAATAATTGCCAAACTCATTAAAATTGAGTTCCTCTTTCCCCTTTTTAATATGCGAGTCAAGCCACCATCCACTAGGCTGTATCTGGGCGTACCAGGGATAATTGGTGTTATTGCTATGGCAGTCATAACAGGAGGTTCTTAAGATCCCTTGTACTTTACCTTCCATTGGGTATATCCGGCTGATATCTGTAGGGTAATCCTTCGTGCTGATATTACTGGCAGGCCGAATGAACTGAATAAAAACCAGTACCCCTGCTAATAACAAAAGACCATGTCGTACCTTGCCCATAATTAGTTTAGTTCTTCCTTAATACTTCCACAGGTGGGCATTTCATTACCAAGATATGGGTTTTGTATTTCTTTGGTCTCGCTAAGCCAGTTACCGCCCTTTCCGTTATTGTACATCGGGCAATTATCATAATAAAGCTTCTGAACCGGGCTGCCATTCGCCTTAACCAGATCGTAAATTTCCTGGCTTAAGGTTTCAAAGTGTTCCCGCTGGTGTTTAATGTTTCCTGCATTGGCTCCGATATGCTCAGCATGTTCTTTTGCATCATCAGCGATATCTGTAAAGACTTTAGATTGTTCTGCACTTAGGGAAGCTTTGTCAACTACTGACATGGCCTCAACCAGGCTTTTACCAGCCTGCGCAGCAGTCTTATCGTCGTCTTTGGTTAATGCATTTTTCAAGCTTAGATATTCTGTTACAATCCTTTTTGTAGGGCTGACTGCTTCGGCTGTTTTTGTGGTAGATCCTGTTTGTCTGGTATCAATTGCTTTACCGGTATCGCCAGTATCTTTAATCCCACTATTACAAGCGAAGAATAATAGCATGGCCAGTGCCATACCTAATATTGCTGTTTTCATATTTTTTAGATAGTAAGAAAGCCCCAAGCGAATAGCTTAGGGCACTTAGACAATAGTTATTTTATAGTTTCAACTACATTTCCGCAGGTCAGCATGGCGCTGCCGTAATATGGATTCTTAACTGCTTTTTCGCTGCTTAGCCAATTACTTTTTTTCATTGGGCAATACATTTGGTAAACAGGTTCAGCCGATAATTTTGATGCTTTGGCCAGGGCGATCATGCTGGTTGAAAGACCTGCAAAATGCTCACGCTCACTTTTAAGATCTTTGCTTTTAGCAAGTTTACCAGCATGTTCTAATAAGCCTTTCTTACTAGTTTCACCAATTACTTTCGCATCAGTGCTGTTTACTGCTTTAACAAATTCCTGGGATTTTGAGGCTGCAAGTTTTGCATCGCCACTTACTAAGGCATCTTTAATATTATAATATAAAGGAAGAAGCGCAACAGCTTGCGTTTGGTGATTAGCATGGTCAGTTTGTGCAAATCCATATTGCACAAAGGAAGTTGCAATAATAGCAACCATTAGAAATATCTTTTTCATTTTGTTGATTTTAATAGAATAATTACTTAGCTGGAATGGTTAATACCATTCAGGAAATGATCAAACTATAAAATCAAATTTGGAAACTTTGTATGGCAATACGTACGTCAGGAATTGGCGGACGGCAATGCCGGACAAAATAGGTATTAGGAACGTTTACTGGAAAAGTAACTGTCTCGCCTATTCGATAAACTGTCGAAGGCAAAAGAAATAATGAAGAGGATAACAGACTATAATTAAACCCAGGCTGAGTCAGCTTATCGGTTTTTGTTATTTTGTCTACTTGTTCTTTGCAGCAGTTATCTTTTTGACTTTTTGAGGCATGATGATCACCAGTGCTTTGATCATGACTATGTTTTGCATGATCATGATGTTTCCCGTTCTTGTGAGTGTGCTTTCCGGAACTAACAACTTTTTGGTCTTCGTGGTGCTTTGTATTAAAGCCCATATCCATCCCAACCGCACAGGCAAAGCCGACTAAGGTATTCAACAAGAATACAAAAGTTAAAAAGGCTGCTTTAAACTGTATGGATGAATTGATTTTCATTTATATGAAATAAAATTTTAATCTCTTACTAACTACAAAGATAGCTAATACTTCTATTGCTGAACTTACAAAATTCTCAAAAAAACTTATATAATTTACTTACAAATTTGCAGCAATTAATATGAACTGATTATAGATAAATAATCTGCATCATATAGACTTAATAGGATAAAAACACGTTTATACTCTAATGAAGTTGATGGCCTACTTTCTTGTGGTGTATTTAATGTTTTTTTCCTCCATTTCAGGAGTGGCTAATTCTATGTCTTTTACAATAAAAGCAAGCTGCTGTGGAAAATTAGATTGTAAGCATGGGGAGAACCAAAACCAGAAAAAGGGCTGTGGCATTGGTCTTTGTAATCGAATGCTTCCTTGCAACCAATGCGGTTTTATTAAAGCCACGCAAACTTTCATTTCACAGCGATTTGCGATAATGGCAAATAAAATGATCTATCAAACCACTATGGGTACGACTTCTGACTATCCTGAAAACGGCTGGCACCCGCCTAAATTTTAATAATTCGTCTATTGACTGGTATAACCGATATACCTTAATTATTATTAAAATTTAAAAAAATAATCATGAAAAAGTTTCTTTTCATCACCATGGTGATGCTATTATCTATATTTTCTATTTCTTACGCCAACACTCCTTGCTGTAACAATATGATGAACCATTGTACCAAATGTGCTAAAACTTGCACTAAGCCCAACTGCATGGATTATTGCAGTAAGCAATGTAAGACAAATGGCCAATGTAGTAAGACCTGCAAATAATAAAAAAGCCGGGCTAACCCGGCTTTTTATACATTATATATTTACAATTTCATCTTTTGAATCCTTACGGCATTGAGTATCGCCAAAAGGGCAACCCCAACATCGGCAATAACCGCTTCCCAAAGGTTCGCAATCCCACCTGCTCCAAGGATCAAGACGATAACTTTTACGACCATAGCAATGGTTATATTTTGCCAAACGATCTGGCTCGTGATTTTACCAATTTTAATGGCCGTCGAAATTTTTGAAGGTTGATCATTTTGAATAACAATGTCCGCAGTTTCAATCGTGGCATCACTTCCAAGTCCACCCATTGCAATCCCTGCATCAGCCAAAGCAACTACAGGTGCATCATTAACCCCATCACCAACAAAAGCGATCCTGTTACCTGCATCTTTGAAACCCTGTACTTTTTCAACTTTTCCTTCGGGCAATAAATCCCCGAATGCCTGGTCAATGCCAAGGGCCTTAGCCACTTTATCTACAACAGCCTGTTTATCTCCGGATAACATTACCGTCTGGATCTTAAGATCGTGCATCTGCTGGATGGCTTGTTTAGCGTCTTCTTTTATTTCATCGGCAATGGTAATGTACCCTGCATATTTGTCATTCACGGCAATCACGACGATCGTATCAACAAGTGCATCTACGTCTGAGGGATAAGCAATGTTGAATTTTTTAAGCAGCTTTGCATTCCCCGCAAAAATTACTTTTCCTTCTATAGTTCCTTTTAAACCATGTCCTGATATTTCATCAACATTTTCAGCTTTCAAACCTGCGGCTTTATCACCGGCATATTCTACAACGGCCTTTGCAATAGGGTGAGTAGAATTGGCTTCAATCGCAGAGGCTAGCCTAATCAGTTCATTTTGATCAAAGTCCTGGGTAATGACTTCCTGAACTTTAAATACTCCTTTAGTTAAAGTACCGGTCTTGTCCATAATCACGGTATTGATTTTGGTCATCACATCCAAAAAGTTGGAACCCTTAAATAGTATCCCATTTCGTGATGCAAGGCCAATACCACCAAAGTATCCCAGGGGTATAGAAACTACAAGCGCACAAGGGCAACTGATTACCAGAAAGACCAGCGCGCGATAAAACCATTGGTGAAAGTCGTAAGTCTCTACAAAAAGATAAGGGGCAAAGCAGACAATAAGCGCCAATGCAAAAACAATGGGCGTATAGATCTTTGCAAACCGGCTGATGAATAACTGCGTCTGCGATTTCCTAGCTGTTGCATCCTGTACCATCTCAAGGATCTTGCTCAGCTTGCTGTCTTTGAATAAGGATTTGACCTGTATCTGGGATACTTTATCCAGGTTGATCATTCCGGCAAGCACCTGTTCACCTTTTCTCTTGGTGTCGGGTTTACTTTCTCCGGTCAGGGCTGCAGTATTAAAGGTTGCCGAGTCAGAATCAAGAATACCATCAAGGGCTACCTTTTCTCCTGATTTTACCTGAATCAGCTCATCCAAAACGATTTTCTTAGGGTCAATAACTTCAGGATTTCCGTTTCTAAGCACGGTAACCTGATCAGGTCTAATGTCCAGCAAAGCCTTAATACTTTTTTTAGCTTTATTGACAGCTGCATCCTGGAACCATTCTCCTATCGAGTAAAAAACCATTACGGCTACCCCTTCGCTGTAAGAACCAATACTAAAAGCTCCGATTGTAGCCACACTCATTAGAAAGAATTCATTAAAGAAATCAAAGTGTTTAGCTTTCCTGAAAGCCATACCCAGAACATTATAACCCGCCAGTAAAAAGGCAATGGCATAAATAATCAGGTTAATAGGAAAGGCTGGCTGGAACTTAAAGCCGTATTCCAGGGTCAGCATCACTAGTAAGATAAGTAAGGCGGTAAGCAGTGGCCAGTGACTAAGAAAGGTTTCTTCTTCCTCCCCCTTATTTAAATCCAGTACCTCATCATCATCGTCTTCTTCCTCAGTTAATGGATGTACTTCCTTACTGCTTTTTAACAGGGGATCCATGTTTTCTTCTGTTTCTACAACTTTATTTTCCAGGTTATTATTATTTTCCATTTTTCTAGCCTTCTAATTCAGTAAACCATTCCTCGGCCTCTGCAATTCCTTTTTGCAACGCTTCATTTGAATCCATTCCATTATTTTCATATCCAGAAGCAAGGGCTAATGCCTTTTCCCTGACCTGTGGAGTTAATTCTTTCAACCGGTAATCAGCGCCATTTATATTTTCCATCGTCATTTCTATCAAATTTACAGATCAATGAGCTGCAATTGTATTGCATTGATTTTTACATTCGCTGCAAATGCCTTTAACTACCAAGCTCATCTGCTGCCCCTGGTAACCTTCCGGCAATTTAACTTCCGGGATCTGGGTTTGTGGTAAACAGTAAGTCTCCTGGCAATTGGTGCAATAAAAATGTATATGTAAATCATGGTGCCCATCAACGGTACAAGAGGGTTGACAAATCGCAAACTTCGCGGTACCACTTCCGTCTTCAATCCGGTGAACCAGTCCATGATCTTCAAATGTCTTTATGCTCCGGTACAAAGTAACCCGGTCTGTTCTATCCAGCGATACCTCCATATCAGTAAGACTAACTGCACTAGATTGTTTCAGCAAGAAATCGAGCACCACTAAACGCATGGCAGTAGGATTGATCTTCTTTTCTAATAGAATATGCTCTAAGTCTTTCATCGCTATTCTTCCTCGGCGCCACCGGCTGATTTTGATTCCAGGTAAAAGGCGCCCTTTAAGGCAATCTTAACATTTTCAGGCAAAGGATCTAACGGTTTGATTTCTATGTAACCCAGTTCACTCACACCTGTGGTAACTTCCAATTTTTTGAAGGCTACATTTTTCTCTTTGCCGTTTTCTCCCGCTTCTTCGGTTACAATAAAAATGTATTGTTTGCCCTGGGAACGAACAACCGCCTCGACTGGAACAGCAGAAGTTAACTGACTACCTGTACTGATCAGCGCAGTGACGTACATACCTGGGATCAGGTTTTTATGTTCCTTATTATTGATCACCGCATGAACGACCACACCCTTACTTTCATTTTCAAAAGACTTGTTGATCCCGTTTATGGTCCCGGTAATCAACTGATTGTTTTGATTAGTGAGCTGGAAAGAAACTTTTTGACCAACTTTCACTTGCATGAGATCCTTTTCAAAAACGGTAAGGTCGCAGTGGATCTTTGAATTGTCTACCACTTCCATGATAGATGTGCCTGGTTCAACAAAAGCGCCTGTATTGGCGATAACATGTCCTACCGTCCCGCTGATTGGAGAAACAACAGGAAATTGAGAAACAATATTTCCATCGGAAACTTTCCCAGGACTTATGCCAAGTTGCCTCAGCTGGCTCTGGTAAGAAGTTAGACGGGAGCGTTCTGCGTTGTAAGTAGCCTGGGAAGATTGAAAAGATTTTCCGGTACCGGCACCTGCTGCTTTTAACTGGGTCTGCCTTTCATATTCAGCCTGGATGTAGGTAAAGTTATTTTTTGCAGCGAGGTAATCCTGCTGAATTTTAATTAGTTCCTGGTTTGCAATGGTAGCCAGGGTTTGCCCGCGTTTCACCTGTTGTCCTTCTATAACATAAATGTGGTTAATGATTCCTCCTGAAAGAATGCTTACATCAGCCTTATTTTGTGGTGGTACGGCAAGCTGGCCATTGGCTTTTACAATGGCATCTAAGTTTTTCTTTTCGACCAGACCAATTTTTATTCCAACAGCATCCATTTGCTTTTGGTTGAGAGAAAGCCCTTCGGGCTTTTCTTCTGTTTCTGCAGATGCTTCTTTGGTATCAACTTCTTTTTTCTCTGAGGATCCCGAGCAAGATAAAAGCATGGCTACGCAGGAAATTACGACAATTGATCTATATATTTTTAAATGTAAGTTCATGGTTATTCTCCTTTAATAAATTGGATTTGAATGGCGGACTGGTTTAACTGGCTTAAGGCTTCTATATAAGAAAGTCTGGTTTGGACTGCTGAGGAAATGTTTTGTATATATTCTATATAGCCGATCTCCCCAAGATCAAAGGATACCTGGGAAATCCTTAGTTGCTCGTCCGCTTGTTTAAGTCCCTGGTCCTGATAATAATTTACGGCCTGCAGGTATTGCTGGTAGTGCTGAACCTCCTGGCTATATTCCATCATTAATCTGGACTTTGTATTGAGCAGGTCAGTTTGTGCGATCTCTGAGGACAGCTGCTCAGACTTTACCCTTGCGCGATTTGCCCGATTGAAAATAGGCAGGGCAACACCAACCTGGATCCCGGCAATTCTGGTTCCAGGGAAGTAGTTCCTTGAAATGTCTGCAGGATTAAATCCGGAAATAAGGAGCTGCTGGCTGTATCCTAATGTAAAATCCGGCATTCCTTTGGATTTCTCTACTGCGATCCTTGCCCTGGCAACTTCTGCGCTCTGCAAGCCAGCACTAACCTGTGCATTCTTACTGAGTGCTAAGCTGTCTAAAGAAACAGGAAATACAAGTGGTTTGTCCTGGACAAAGACTAATGGAGCAGAAGTATTGAGCAACTGCTTTAAAATAGATTCATTGTTTGCTAAGTTTGCCAAAACTCCACGTTTTAAGGCCTGAACCTGTTGAAATTGGCTTCTTGCACTGATCAGTTCCAG
>Ga0308163_10003518_pt1 | contig 13084 bp, 8 predicted proteins | sample PhyTR1_FD_201037 | JGI IMG/M metagenome (GOLD analysis project Ga0308163, IMG submission 201037) | Phyllosphere microbial communities from UC Gill Tract Community Farm, Albany, California, United States - DLSLT.R1 | ecosystem: Host-associated > Plants > Phyllosphere > Unclassified | place: USA... | reverse complement strand
GGCTGATCGTTCAGTATCAGCCCGGTCAACGGGTTACGTTCGTACCGCAGGTTTCGCCAGTCGGGCCACCAGGGCGACGAATTCGTCGTACGCCACAGGCTTGCCAAGCTGCTCGTCGAACCCCGTCCTGCTCTTGTCGCCCCCATTCGCGCCGTAGCCGGTGAGTGCAATGCAGGGGGTCTTGGCGAAGGCAGGGATTTGCCGAAGCTTTTGCACCAGCTCATAACCATCCATGCCAGGCATGCTGACATCTGAGATCACCACGTCGAACGTGTCATCGCGCTGGGCGCGTTCCAGGGCTTTGAGGGGTGATGAGAACGCAGCGACTTCTGCACTTTCCATTTCCAGCAGCATCGCCATGGTCTCGAGAACGTCTGTCGCATCATCCACCAGCAGAATTTTCAGTCCCACAAGCTTGCCGTCGTCATCGCTGTCCTGCGCAGCGGTGGGTGCCGCGGGCACGCCGCAGAGCGGTAACTCGACAATGAACGTAGACCCATGGCCCAAACCTGCGGAGCTGGCGCTGATGCGTCCTTCATGGCTCTGTACCAGTTGTTTGACCAGCGAAAGGCCAATACCGAGGCCGCCATGGTGGCGTCCGATGGCGCGGTGATCCGCCTGGCTGAACATCTCGAAAATCTGCTCCAGCTGATCCTCCAAAATGCCAGGCCCCGTGTCGCTTATCTCAAGGCGTGCGTAGCCTTCGATCTTGCTGGCTGCCACATGGATCGAACCTTCGGCCGGGGTGAATTTGATGGCGTTATTGATCAGGTTCCAGACAATTTGCTCGACGCGGGTCGAGTCCGCATAAAGGTACAACTCACTGTCGTTTTTGGAGGGGATCTGGAACGTGATGTCACAGGCGTGGTCGCTGTTCTCGACCACATGTTCGATCTCGGTGAGCAGCGCGGCGAAATCGAACACCTTGCGTTCCAGTTGCAGCTTGCCGGTGCGCACCCGAGCGACGTCCATCAGGTCATCGATGATCCGGGCCTGACTGTTGACCGCATCGCCGATGACTGCGACAGCCTTCACCGCGGACGGCGTGTTTTTGATGCTCGGCAGGCGACGCAACACTTGAGCGTTCAGCTGGATCAGGTTCAGCGGATGCTTGAGCTCGTGGGACATCACGGCAAAGAACTCGTCTTTCAAGTGACTGGTGTTCTGCGACTCCTTGAGATTTTGCAGATTTTCCTCACTCAGCTTCATGTGTTCGGTCAGGTCGCGGGCGATCTTGACGAAGCCCTGAATTCCCTCACCGCGCAATGCCACCACTTCACCGCTGCAGTAGAACTGGCTGCCGTCCTTGCGCAGATGCCAGCGTTCGTCAATGCATCGTCCGTTGCTCCGCACCGTGGCTAACTCATGGGCCGGGGCGCCCATTGCGCAATCTTCCTCGGTGAAGATCAGGCTGATGGGCTGTCCCTCGGCTTCTGCCTTGGCATACCCAAAAATGATTTCCGCGCCCTGGTTCCAGCTGGTGATCAGGCCATCGTTGTCGGTGACGATGATCGCGTAATCGCGCGTGCTTTCCGCGACAAGACGCATGCGTTCTTCACCCAGACGCAGGTCTTCCTCGGCTTCGCGGCGCTTGGAGATGTCGATGAAGGTCAGGACGATGCCGTCGATCTGATCGGAGCTGGATCGATAAGGCAACAACCGCGCTATGTACCAGTGGCCGTCATCGCTGGAGATCTCACGCTCGATGACACTGAGGGTCTCGAACACCTTCAGGGCGTCCTCGACCATCTGGTCGTAATCCAGGCGATGAGTGATATCCATCAACGGCCTGCCGGTGTCCACCGAGAGCATGCTGAAGATGTCGGTGGCGCGAGGCGTGAACCACTTGATCCGCAGGTTGCGGTCGACGAATACGGTGGCGATGTCGGTCGATGAAATGAGGTTGCTCAGGTAGTCGTTGATCTGGTCGGTTTCCTCGACCTTGACCTTCAGCTCATGGTTGACCGTGAGCAACTCTTCATTGATCGATTGCAGTTCTTCCTTGCTGGTTTCCAGCTCTTCGGTGGCCGAACGCAGCTCTTCGTTGATCGCCTGCATTTCCTCGTTTGAGGCTTTGAGTTCTTCGCTGGAAATCTCCGATTGTTCGATGGTGTCCTGCAACTGAAGCTTGGTGCGCTGCAGGTCACGCTCCAGATTGGAGAGCATCTGGTTTTCCGACTGAGCCGCCGCATCGGCGCTGAGGTTCTTCGCGTCGATCTCTTCTTCGACGAAGACGATCAGTACGCACTCGATTTCAGTCAGCGTGTCGATGAACGGGTGGGCGCAGATGCTGACTTCGAAATAGCGCTCGTCCCTGACCAGGCTGACGGGGCGCGCTCTCACCGACAGGTTGGTCTGCTGCGCCTGGAACATCGCGGTGCGCAGTTCCAGCCGCAGGTCGGCGCTGATCAGTGACAGCAGGTTGCGCGTGACTTCACCCGCCATGTGGTGCAGATACCGGCCAGCGCCTTCGCTGATGTGCAGGATGTCGGCATCGCCATTGACTACGATGCTGGGGGGCGAGAAGCGCTCCAGCGCACGCTGGTGGATCTCTGCCGTCGAGGGCTTCTTTGGTGGTTGGGTCAGCGGTGGGCGCGGTGCAGGTACTGCACGCGCATAGCCGTCGCGGGGCATGGTGGGCAGGCGATGCGCGGCGACCGGCGCGGCCTTGGCGCGGAATATGCGGTTTTTCTTGTCCACCGGGTTGAACAGCTCGTGACACAGATCCGCCGATTCCGAACTGCCCAGGAACAGATAGCCACCGGGATTGAGGGCGAAATGGAACATCTGCAGGATCTCGCGCTGCACTTCGCGGTCCAGGTAAATCAGCAGATTACGGCAGACAATCAGGTCCATTTGTGAAAACGGCGGGTCGGAAAGCAGGCTGTGCTTGGCGAACAACACGTTCTCGCGCAGCTCCTTGCGCACTCTGTAGCGATTGTCTTCCTTGACGAAATACTGGCGCAGACGGGTCGGCGGCACATCGGTGACGATCGCCGCGGGATAGAGACCCGCACGGCCAGCGCTGATCGCACGCTCGTCAATGTCACTGGCGAAAATCTGCAGCTTCAGCTCCGAACTGACACTCGCCTTGTAGTCACTGAGCAGAATCGCTAATGAATAGGCTTCTTCGCCGGTGGAGGTCCCCGCGGACCAGACTCGCACTTCAGCGCCGTCGCCAGGGTTTTGCCCGGAGCCGCTGAACAGTTGAGGAATGACGTCGCGTTCCAGCGATTCGAATGACTCGCGGTCTCTGAAGAAGTTGGTCACGCCGATCAACATGTCATCCAGCAGGGCCTTGGTTTCCTGCGGATTGTTCGACAGGTAGTCATGATAAGCGCCGAGGTCTGCACGGGCAGTGACCTGCATCCGTCGCTCGATCCGGCGCAGGACGGTGGCACGTTTGTAGTGCCTGAAATCATGGCCCGTGCCGGCGCGGAGTTTGATCAGGATGTCGTGCAGGTGTTGTTCGGCGATCGCCGCGAGGCGCTCGTTGCTCGGCGCAATGGAGGGCAGGGTGGGGTCGCTCGATTCTGGCAGCTGGATATGCCGGGAGTTGTTCCACAGCTCCAGAATCTTTTGCGGCATATCCACGACCGGCAGTACGAAGTCGACCATGCCGGTGTCGATGGCGGCCTGAGGCATACCGTCGAATTCGGCATCGGTCGGCGATTGCGCCATGGTGATGCCATTCTGTTCTTTGATGCGCGACAGGCCCACGGCCCCGTCCGAGCCGGTGCCCGACAGCACCAGGCAAAAGGCGCGTTCCCTGTGAACGGTCGCCAGGTCGCGGAAGAACAGGTCGATGGTCACGTGTCCGCCACGTCGAGGCTCGGGTTGTACGACCCGAAGATAGCCATCGTTCATCGACAGATGCAACGCGGGCGAAATGACGTAAATGTGGTTCTTTCGAATGGGGACGGCTGACTGGACCTGGATCACCGGCATTTTGGTGACCTGCTCGATCAGCTTGCCGGCGCTGCTTTGATGGTCGGGCGAGAGGTGGAAAATGACAACGAAGGCCATGCCGTTGTCTTTTGGCATGTTCTCGAAAAACCGTTTGACTGCCTGCAGACCACCCGCCGAAGCCCCGATACCCACGACCGGAAAATCGAGCTTGCTGGCTTCGAGCGCTTCGTGCGGAGAGTCGCCAACGGAGCGTTCGGAGGAATCGACCATCATGAAATCCTGTTCTTGAATTGATGAGTACGGCGCGGTCGGGGGGAGCGGCGCTCCACTCATGATCCCCGGGAGTTGAGCAGTTCGTAAGGCTCTATCCTAGCCGCTAATGGAGCGACGCACACTAGGAGTTGGCCGTACGGTTTGGAATGCCATCCGGACTGGGTGCCTTGTTAGAGCCGCAGACGGCGAGGTGTTCCCCGTTCGTGGCTTTCCCCGAAGACTCCTCCATAATGCGCAAATGCCATATTCATTGCCCGAGGCAATCATGCAATCTCCCGCGTCGTCACCGTCCCCGTTGTTCTCCCACGAAGACCGTTACCGTTTGCTTGTGGATTCGGTGTTCGACTACGCGATCTACATGATCGATATCGATGGCATTGTGCGCAGCTGGAATTCCGGCGCCCGGCGGATCAAACAATACGAAGAAAGCGAGATTGTCGGGCGGCCTTTCTCCCTCTTCTATACCGAGGAAGATCGCCTTGCTGGGTTGCCTGCCCGAGCATTGGAAATCGCCGCGACGTCCGGGCGATTCGAAGGCGAGGGCTGGCGGGTGAGAAAGGACGGGACGCGGTTATGGGCGTCGGTGGTCATTGACCCGATCCATGCTGGCGATGGGACCTTGATCGGCTATGCCAAGGTCACTCGTGATCTGACCGAGCGCAGGCTGGCTCAGGAAGCGCTGCGCCATAGCGAACAGCAGTTCAGCCTGTTGGTGCAGGGCGTCACGGACTATGCGCTGTACATGCTCGATCCAGCCGGGATCATCACCACTTGGAATGCAGGCGCCCAGCGGATCAAAGGCTATGAGCCGAGCGAGGTCATTGGCCGGCATTTTTCGCTGTTCTTCGAGCCAGCAGACGCCGAGGCCGGCATGCCGCAACGCTCGCTGGAAATCGCAGAGCGTGAAGGGCGTTTCGAAGGGCAGGGCTGGCGAGTGCGCAAGGACGGTTCACGGTTTCTGGTGCATGTGGTCATTGACCCGATTCGCAACGACGCCGGGGCAATCATCGGTTTTGCCAAGATTACCCGTGACATCACTGACACGGCCAAGGCGCAGACGGCATTGAAGGAGGCGCGCGAAGCGCTTTACCAGTCTCAGAAAATGGAATCCATCGGCCAGTTGACCGGTGGTATCGCCCATGACTTCAACAATCTACTGACCGTGATCCTCGGCAGCCTGGGTATCGTCCAAAAGCGGATTGGCGACGACGCCAAATCCGTTGCTCTGGTAGAGAACGCCATTGCCGCCGCCCAGCGCGGATCATCGCTGACGCAACGGATGCTTGCATTTGCGCGCCGCCAGGAGCTGGACCCGAAGCCCGTCGATGTCGGCACGCTGATCCGTGGCATGTCGCAGTTGCTGGGCAGTTCGCTGGGCGCCAATGTCGCGGTAGAGACACGCTTCCCGTTGATGCTGCGCCCGGTATTCGCCGACGCCAGCCAGCTGGAAATGGCCCTCATGAACCTGATGATCAACGCCCGCGATGCCATGCCCGAAGGTGGCACTATCATCGTGTCAGCGAAAGAGGCGCTGTTCATGCCGGCACCCGACTCTGCCGCTCAAGAGGATTACATCTGTATCTCGGTGGCGGATACGGGCACGGGCATGGACGAGGCAACACTGCAGCGGTCGATGGAGCCTTTTTTCACCACCAAGGGCCTGGGCAAGGGCACCGGTCTTGGCTTGTCGATGATTCATGGCCTGGCCGAGCAGTCGGGCGGCAAACTGGTCCTCAAGAGTGTTCAAGGGCAAGGTACGACCGCAGAACTCTGGCTTCCGATTTCCGCGACCACCACTGACCAGCATCATGGATGCAGAGAGGGCGATCAGGTCGATCCTGTCATCTTCCAGCCACTCAAGGTGCTGTTCGTCGATGACGATCCGTTGGTGCTGTTGAGCACTCGGGCGATGATTGAGGACCTTGGGCATCAGGTCATGACCGCCAGCGGCGGAGCCGATGCGCTGGCCGTTGTTCGCCAGCACGATGATTTCGATCTGGTGATTACCGATCACGTGATGCCGATCATGACCGGCCCGGAGCTTGCACAGCAGATATCGCTGCTGTTTCCGGGATTGCCGATCATCATTTCTTCCGGCTTCACCGATGCACCGTCGATCAACACCACTGGCGTGTTGCGACTACCCAAGCCCTTCAATCAGGCAGAGCTTGCCCGGATGATCGCGCAAGTACGCAGCTGAGCAGCCAGCGTGGGGAGCCGGACTGAACCACGTCCGGCTCCGGGCTCATTGCCGGGGCATTGCGGTCGGTTGCAGGATCGGATCGCCCGGATTTATGGCCTTGAGCTCTTCAATCACTGCCTTCATCTTTGGCACCTCGCCGTCATCGCGCAACTGGGCTACCAGTGCCATGCGCACATCGCGGTTTTCCGGGTGCCGCTTGAGGATTGATTCGAGCACCTCACGCGCACCCTTGAGGTCTCCTCGATCTTGTAGGCTCAGCGCCAGAACGTAAGCGAATCGCGCGTTGTCCGGCTCAAGGCGATTGGCTTCGCGCAGGGCCTTGAGCGCGTCGTCGGGCTGGTTGCGACGCACCAGCGCCAGGCCCTGGGTGAACTGCAGAAGGGCGACTTCAGGCTGTTTCTTTAGCCTTTGCGTCAGCAGGTCTGCAGCTTCCTGACTGCGCTGGTTGCCGTCCAGCCATTGCACCAGCGTGATGAACGCCGGAAGGAAATCAGCGTCCCGTGTGATGGCCGTGCGCAGGTAATGTTCCACCTGTGCGGTGTTGCCGTTGGCCTGGTAGAGCATCGCCAGATTGAGGTTAGCCTCGGCGCGCTCTTGCAGGCTCAACTGAACCGCTTCGTATTCGCCGATGGCCTTGTCGAAAGCGCTCTGATATCGCCCCAACTGCTGAGCGCTGCCGAGTAAGGCGCGCGCGCTGGCGATGCGTACCGCAAGGATCGGGTCCTGCAGCAGCGGGGCGAGCACTTCCGGGCGCTGCTCTGCCGGCAATTGCGCAGAGACCACGTTGACCGCAGCTTCGCGCACCTGTGGCGCCGGGTCGCGCAATGCCTTGAGGCTGGAGTCCAAAGCCTCTTGGCTCGGGAAGTTGGGCAACTCGTTGATCAGCGTGGCGCGGCGAATCGAGGCCAGTCGCGTGGATTCCAGCTGGCTGAACAGGGCGGCCGCCGCACCAGGTTGCGCTCCGCGTATCTGCCACAGGCTGCGCGCGTATTCATGGGTCGCATTCTGCGGCTCGCCGTACCAGCGCTTGAATTGATCGATGACCTGACTCGCAGGAAGCTTGAGGTGGCACGTCAGGCAAGCGTCCGGCATGCCGACAGTGGTCGCCAGTTCCGGGTTGGGCACGCTGAAACTGTGGTCGTGTCGGAAGTCGTTGACCATGAACAGCTTACCCGGCATGTGGCAGTCGACGCACTGCGAGCCCGGTTCGCCGGGTTGGTGATGATGGTGTTCGGGAGAGTCATAGTTCTTCGCTTGCAGCCCTGCGCCATCGACACCCGGCACCGCGGTTTTGCCAGCCGGGTTGTGGCATTGCAGGCACACGCCATTGCCTTGCGCCTTCAATTCGGTGCTATGGGGGTTATGGCAATTACTGCACTGCACGCCCTTGGCGAACATTTTGCTCTGCTCGAACGAGCCATGCTCGAACACCTCGCCCTTGATCTTGCCGTCCAGCTCATACAACTCGCGGGTGAGGGCAGCGGGCAGGTAGGCATCCATCAGCGGTCTGCCGGGTTTTTGATCATCGCCCAGTGGCGCCCGGCGGGCATGACAACGGGCGCAGGTGTCGACCTGGGTGATGTTGTCGCCCTTGCTCAGGTTGATCTCGAAGCCGGCATTGAGCAGGTCAGTGGATTTTTCGCTTTTGCCTGCCCAGGCCACATGGTTGGACGCGGGCCCGTGGCACGCCTGACAGCCGACGCCGAGGCTGTTCCATTGGCTATCGAAGGTGTTGTTGTCGGCATTGAAGTTGCGCTTGAAACCGGTGGTGTGACATTCGATGCACATGAAGTTGGCGTTCTGCCCCGGTTTGCTCCAGTGCAGCGGGTCCTTGAAGTCCACGCCTTGGCCCGGGTAGATGTGAAACCACTGGTTTTTCTCGGTATCCCATGCCACGCCGAGCGCTTGAAGGTGCCCACCACCGGTCTCCAGCAGGTATTGCTGCAGCGGCGCGACGCCAAAGGCATAGGCCACTTTGAAATCTTTGGGCTTGCCGTCGCCATCGGCAGTGTTGACCCAGAATTCAGCGCCCTTGCGGAAGAACCGGGTGGTTTCTTTCTCGCCCTTGAATGAAGTGGCCTTGAAGTTGCCCAGAACGGTCTGTTCGCTGGCGATCTGCATCGCCAGTTGGTGATGAGAGCCCTGCCAGTCTTTGACCTGGGCACTGTGACAGCCCGCGCATTGTTGTTCGTCGACGAAGGCTGCAGGAGGCAGCTGAGATTTGGGGGCGGGCGCTGGTGGCGGTTGCACAGGTTTTGCCGCTGCGATTGGCGGTTTGACCTGGATCGGCGCAGGCGCTTTCTGCGTGAAATACCAGAGGCCGCCGGCGATCAACACCAACATCACGATGAAAACGGGGTAGAGACGGTTGAACAGGCCGCGCGGCTTGGCGGGAGGCATTGCAGGCTGCGGTGAGTTGTCGTGCTTTTTCGGCATGCCGACTTTCATTCCCTTGAGCAGAAGTATTCGACAGCGACCGGGTGCTCGGGCATGTCAGCAAGGCAGAGCGGGTGTTTCTGTCTATAGGCGTTGCACGGTGACGACAAAGGTAGATCAGCCCGTTGATCCTCGCCAGAAAAACAGGCTAATGCGTTTTATCTCGGCGCGACCACCACCACATATTGCAGGCTGGTGCCAACATACTGCGGTTGGTACCAGGTACTCCCGCATTGCTGGTAGCTGATGCCGTTGATCAATACCGGAATACAGCTGGCCGGCACTGACCTCACCGCAGTGCCGATCGCGATGGCAGTGGCCGTGGTTGCGCCGATCACGGCGGCGGTCGCCCATGGGTTGTACCAGTCATCCGGATGGTACGGAGGAGGTGGGGGCGGGGGCGGTGGCATCGGGTGTGGCCCGGGAGGGCCCGGCGGGTGCGGGCCGGGCTGCGGACCGGGGCCAGGTGGATGAGGGTCGGGTTGCGGTCCGGGCCCTGGTGGGTGTGGCATCGGTTGTGGTCCGGGCCCCGGAGGATGCGGGGCAGGTTGTGGGCCAGGGCCCGGCATAGGTTGCGGACCAGGTCCCTCGCCTGGGCTATGGGGAGCCTGTCCGTTGAAGCTGCGTGGCGCCTGCCCATTGAAGCTGTGCGGCGCGCCGCTACCACCCGCGAAGCCGCCACCCGCGAGGTTGTGGGGTGGCACGACGAAGGTTCGCGCGCCACCACCGGCCCGCATGTGCCAGGCCTGGGCAGGGAAAGGGCAGCACAGCGCGGCGATCAATACGCTGGCGGTGCAGCGACGAAGCCCACGTGCAGTGACTGTCATGGTTGCGCTCCCATCACAGGAGGGGCAATTGCCTTCAACGGAACGGCATGCACGCCTGCCGGTGGCACGAACTCAAAGGTACTGGCCGGCGCCGCTTTGTCCTGTATCCAGTGATAACGCACGCTGTGGCGCGGCAGGGCGTCGCTGTCCTGCCGCACGATTACCAACTGACACGGCATCGGCCGAGGCCCCAGGTGAACCCACAATTGCCAGTCCACGCCGGGCTGGCGGTACGCGTAATGGGCACAAAGCTGCCCGTCGATTTCCTGGTCGTTGATATACAACGCGCTGCTGATCCCGACTTCATCGGCGGTGCCGGCACTCCAGCGGAACAGGTCCGCCAACGGCAGCACGATGCCGTAGCGTTCATTCATGTCATCCAGCAGGCCGTCGATGGTAGAAGGCGCGTCGCCGCTGGCGTAATAGCGCTGGCCCTGATCGAACAGCACAAAGCGCGTGCCGTTGTAGAACAGGGTCTTTCTGTATGGGCCATTGACCACGCTGACGCGCATCTTGTCAGGAGGTGTGGCGATCAATTCTGTGTGATAGCTGAACTGCAGGGTCTGGCCGTTTTCGAGCACCTGGTCGGTGTCGCTGTTGGTCGTCAGATGGACGTTTTTCAAGGTTCGCAAGTAAGCCCCCATGTCCTGCAGTATTTTCAGGGCACGGGGGTCTTTTTCTGCCGGTGGTGCGCTAGCTTGATCTTCGGCATGGACGGGGCCGCTGCCTAGCAGCAGGGTCAACAGCCCTGCAACCAGGCAGCGTGTGCATCGTGAAGATTTTTCGTAGGTCATCTTCGAGCTTCCAGGCAGCACGTGCTGTAAAGACACGCCGATTGCGACGTGCCTTTGCCGGTCCGACCGCTATTGCTTGGCCTTGAGCTTCTCGTAGCTCAGGCGCAGGTCAGTGGCCCAACCGTCAATGACCGGCTTGACGTCCTCCAGTGTCAGCTGGGTCTTGTCGTTTTCCAGCGGTTTGCCGCTGCCTTTGCGCACGACCTGAGCCAATACCTTGTTGCTGTCGGCGTCGAGGAATGCCGCCTCGGTGGCAATTTCCACATTCTGGTCACGCCCGCCTGCTCCGGTATTGACGGCTGCGGCCACCAGCGCGATAGGAATCACTTCATAAGGTTTGAGGCCTTCGGTGCTGGTCGATACGGCGGTGATCGCCGGCCGCACGATGATGGTGTTCGGCCCCGGCCCTTGAGCCAGGGTCAAGTCTTTGCCCAGTTCACGCTTGAGCGCGGTGTCGAAATAGCGCGTGATGGTTTGCAGCGTTTGCGCGGTGATCACGGCAGTAGGTTGGGGTTTGGGATAGAACTGGCTGGGTTCGATGTACACCTGGGTGTATTGGCTCAGTTTGATGTCCGGATCGATCCAGCGCATCACATCGGCGCCGGATTCGCTCTCGGCGGGTTTGAGACGGCTGTAATCGCGCAGGAAGCCCGAGTACTTGCTCGGATCGACCTGAGAACTGGAGCAACCGCCTATTCCCAGAACGGCACAGCACACCAGCGTCTTCAACAACGGCATTTTCATCGTGTGACTCCCTTCGGTTTTTAATGGGTGTTTGTCGGTCACCAGAAATACTGCAGGCGCAAGGTCCAGGTATTCACGTCAGGGGACCCGGTGCGCTCGGAAACCGTATCGGTGTAGGCCACCAGTCCGCCGAACTGCGGCGTGAGCATGAAGCCCATGGTGGCGCCCACCAGCACGTTCTCCTGTTTGTTGTCCTGGTTGGCGCCATCGATTTTCGTTTCGCCGCCGGTGTTATAGATGGCGTCCAGGCCAACCCATAACGCGCGGTTGATCGTGTAGCTGTAATGGCTCTCCAGGGTATAGATCGGTTTCTGCTCCAGCTTCCTGTCGCCGAAGTAGTCGTCGTTGTCCCCGTAAAACGCGACGTAGGTGTTCACTTCCAGCCAGGTCGGGCCAATCGGCGTGCCAAAGGCGATTTCCGGCTTGAACACCCAGCGGTTGGCACCGATGTTGATGATCCGGTCCTTGTCGTAATCGCCGGTGGGTGTGACGACGGTCAGGGCGCCACTGAGAAAGGTTCCTGGGGTCCAGGTAGCGAACTGCTCGGCGGTCAGCGCCGGGCCACCGAAGAAGTTGTGGGCGAAGATCAGCTGCGTATCGCCCATCCCGCCGTTGTGTTTGGTGCCGGAGAAAAACTGACCATCGTCGAAAGAGGCATCCAGGTCGGCGTAGGGCTGAAGAATCTGCACTGCCGTGTTGCGACCGTCCAGCGCAAAGGAGCGCGCATAACGTGCGATGTAGACATTGGCGTTGAGCGACAACCCGTCGATGGGCAGTGACGTGTCGATGGGCGTGTTGGAGTCGATCAGATTGTAGTAACCGAACGCCAGGTTCAGGTCGATCGGTGTGTTCTGCCAGTCCCGGGCGTTGTCCGCAAAAGCCATGACTGGAGAAACCGCCAAGGTAACGGCGGTGAAGTAACGAGAGCAACAACGCTTACCCATGTTAATGCTTCCTTTCAGATGCCGCCGTCAAGGCTTGCGATGACAACATTCGATGCTTCAGCAAACCTAGCAGTTAATCCTCCGGGCGCCAGTTGGTGACTCTTGGCCTCCATCAAAAAGGGCGTTCGCCAGCCTCCGAAGCCCTGCCACGGGCCAGCAAAAAGCCCGGCGAACGCTGATTCGACCGGGCTTTTTTTGTGGGCCTGGATGTGCAGGCGTTGGGTCATTTATCACAGCTCACGACGGATCGTGGAGCGTTGCTATCCCTTGCCCGGACTCTGATCACAGAGCTGGGCGATTCGCGTTGTGTGTTTGCCTCGGCATCGGGCTGGCAATCAGTTGCCGTCAGCGACTTTGCGTTCGATCTCCGCGGTCTTGCGGTTGAGCTCCTCGACTTCCTGCTCTTTGGTTCGGTTTGAGGAGGGGGTGATGGTCTCGTCAACGGCGCGGGTGTCGTCGTCCGGATCCTGCAGGTCCCTTTCGACGACGTTGACCGGTTGGCCGGATGCGTCGACCGGCGGGGCATTGGATGGGGTAGTGGCTGAGGCGTGGGTGCTGCGGTCGTCATTGCTCATTTCAGTTTCCTCCGGGTGACATGCTCTTTCGATGTCGCGTACTGCCACGAGTTCGCGGTTTCTGACCAGCCGAGTGACGCGGCGCCGGCAAAACGCAGACAGAAAAAAACCCGCTGGGGAGAGCGGGCTTAAAGAGGATCAAAAGGAGTAAGGGCAGACTGAACCCGACGGCGTGAATATTTTGTGAAAACGGATTTGTAAGTAATTCCTATTTATATATTCGCGACGAACGGTTGCTTTCCGGGGTTCAAGTTCTCCTGCTTCGAAGGTGGTGGCCTTAGGGTTCGCGGGCTCCGGGGTTCTGCCAGAACGCCGGATCAGCGTTCTTCAGGCGCTCCACCGCGTTGTTGATGTGGGTGAGGGCGGCATGGCGGGCGGC
>Ga0308163_10003517_pt1 | contig 13084 bp, 12 predicted proteins | sample PhyTR1_FD_201037 | JGI IMG/M metagenome (GOLD analysis project Ga0308163, IMG submission 201037) | Phyllosphere microbial communities from UC Gill Tract Community Farm, Albany, California, United States - DLSLT.R1 | ecosystem: Host-associated > Plants > Phyllosphere > Unclassified | place: USA... | reverse complement strand
GCACCATGTGGCCGGTCTGCGCGGCCTTGATCGCGATCTCGGCGGTTTCCAGGTCGCGGATTTCGCCGACCATGATGATGTCCGGATCCTGGCGCAGGAACGAACGCAGTGCCGCGGCGAAGGTCATGCCGCGCTTGTTGTTCTGCTGCACCTGGTTGACGCCCGGCAGGCGGATTTCCACCGGGTCTTCGGCGGTGGAGATATTGCGCGTTTCATCGTTCAGGATGCCCAGCGCGGTATACAGCGAAACCGTCTTGCCCGAACCGGTCGGGCCGGTCACCAGCACCATGCCGTACGGCTTGTGGATGGCGTCCTTGAACAGCTTCTCCTGGTCCGCTTCGTAGCCCAGCTTGTCGATGCCCAGCTTGGCCGCGCTGCCGTCCAGGATACGCAGCACCACCTTTTCACCGAACAGAGTCGGCAGGGTGCTGACGCGGAAGTCGATCTGCTTGGTCTTGCTCAGGTTGAGCTTGATGCGCCCATCCTGCGGCACGCGCTTTTCAGCGATATCCAGCTGCGCCATGACCTTCAGGCGCGCGGCGATGCGCTGGTTCAATTTCACCGGCGCACGCGCCACCATCTTCAACAGGCCGTCGATGCGCAGGCGCACGCGGTAGTCGTCTTCGTAGGGCTCGAAATGGATATCCGATGCGCCCTTGCGGATCGCGTCCACCAGCACCTTGTTGACGAACTTCACCACGGGGGTGTCATCGCCCTTGGCGTCGATCCCCGAATCACCGGCGCTGTTGTCGTCGTCGGTACCGATTTCCAGGTTGGCCATACCCTCGTCATCGTCGCCCATCTGCGAGGACATCGAGTCGTGGCTGGTCTGCCATTGTTCCAACGTGCGGCGGATCTGGTCTTCATCCACCAGGATCGGTTCCACCACCAGGTTGGTGTGGAACTTGATTTCATCCAGCGAATGGGTGGGGTCGCTGGTGCCCACGTACAGCTTGCCGCCGCGCCTGAACAGCGGCAGCACGTGGTGCTTGCGCAGCAGCTCTTCGCTGACCAGCTTGATCGCGCTCTGGTTGGCATCGAACACGCCGACATCGAACAGCGGCATGCCGAATTCGAGCGAATTGGCGGCGGCCAGCTGGGCGGCGGTGACGACCTTGTTCTGCGCGAACCACTGCGGCAGCGGCAGCCGCGCAGCGGTCGCCTTGGCCATCGCATCGCGCGCGCCGGCTTCATCCAGAGCCCCGTCCTGGACCAGCCGACGGGCAATACCGGTGATACCGACGAGATTTGCGGTGGCGACTGCGTTCATGCGGTTCCTCATTGTGTGCCGCCCGGCGCATCCCGCCCCGTACAGCTGCATATTGGTCCGCTGCTGGCTCCCCCTGCAGCAGGCTCCATCTTACCCTGAGACCGCCGATTTCACCGCGCCCACCGTAGTGTCGAGCTTGCTCGACATCCTCCTCGTTGGCGCTTTCACGAACCAACGCCGATCAGACAACGCCGCCGGGTAGCGTGCTGCTCGGAGCTCATGGTCGATGCAGCCGGCTCGCGTACGTGCTTGAGGAATTCTGCAAAATTGTTGTGTAAACTTGTGTAGCAAGGGCGCATCTGGGCTAATACGCCCATGCAAAGCCGCACGCTGCTCAAACAACTCCTGGCCGATGGGTTCGAGCTGGTTTCCACGCGCGGCAGCCATCACAAGCTTCGTAAGGGAGACCGAGTCGTGATTCTTCCTCACCCGAAGAAGGACCTGCCCCTTGGCACCGTCAAAAGCATCTACCGGCAAGCCGGATGGAGGACCTGATGTTCTATCCCGTATACGTCCACCACGAACCAGGCGCCGCCTACGGCATCACCATTCCTGATCTTCCTGGCGTCTTCTCTGCGGCCGACGAAGCATCCGATATTCCACGCATGGTGCAAGAGGCAGTAGAAGCCATGTATGAAGGCGAATCAGCCGGCCCTGGGCCCGCATCGCCATTGGATCGCTACAGCCAGAGCGACGAATACTCCGGTGGCTTCTGGATGCTGATTGATGTCGACCTGTCCAAGCTCAGTACGAGAGCAGTACGCTTGAATATCAGCCTGCCAGAGTATCTGGTGGGTAGGATCGATGAAGCAGCGGCGTTGCGGCGTATGTCCCGATCGGCGTATCTGGCTTTGGCCGCGGAACATGAGTTGGGCGGCGTGGCTAGCCGCAACCAAGGAGGCTCCAAACAGCCCCCCGCATCGCTGACTTCGTGAGCCGTGGGACACGCGCGCCACTGGCCGCTGCGGATCACGTTGAAAATCAGGTTTTGAAGGTGCCCTTGGGCACCTCCAGACGGATCCATCTCTGCACCGACATCAACGGCCCGGGTGCCGGGTCAATATAGTCCCCCTCAAACCATCTCCACCCGCAACTGCACACCCAGCGCCCGCATCACGCCCAGCACGCTGTCGAAGTACAGGGGACGGGTACCGTTCAACTGCCGGCGCATGGCTTCGTCGCTCAGCCCGCACTCGCGTGCCGCATGCTGGATGCCGTGCAGCTCGGCTGCCAGCAGCAGCGAGCGCGCGAACGTGGATTCCTCATAATTGGCCATGTGCAGGCGGGCATCCAGATACTCGGCCGTCTCGGCGGCGCGCGGGTTGGCCGCGCGGGCGTTGGCACGCTCGAAGGGCGTCATGGCGGGCTCCACATGGCATCGGCCGATGACCGCACCAGATCGCGCCCGGACAGGATCAGCCCCTCCACCATCAGGCTGGTGACGCAGCCTTCCGACTGCACATCCTGCTTACCCAGATGCACCGCATGCAGGACTTCGAAAATCGATGCCAACGCCTGCAGGGTGCGAAGGGGAACAGCGACCAGGGCAGCGCGCTGGGGCTCCTCACCGCCGTCGTCACCCGTCGGCGCGGCACCGTCTTCGGTGTCTGAAACCAGGCGCAGCGGCACCACCACGTGCTTGTGGGTGCGTGATGTTTCAAACGCTTACAACCGCTGCTCCAGGCGTTCGATGAAGTGCGGTGGGAAGTCGAGCATCTTGTCGCCCAGCAGGGCGTACAGCCGCTTGGCGGCAAGAGGGTAATGCGATTCCATCGGCGTACCTCACACGGCTTGAGGCCACCTGCGCCGAGGCGCAAGGTGGCGGGCGATGCGGGTTGCCATACCGGTTGAAATCGGGAAAAACTCCGGCGGATCAGGGATCCCCCACATCGCCCACCGTATGACCGATAAGCGATGCAGTGCATTCTCCGCCGTGCCCAAGGGGCAAAACAGAGCTAAATCCCAATTTCAAAACAGGATGGCAATCCCGGCTGACGCTCTTCGTCGCCAGCGTGTCCATACCATCAGCCGTAAGCGCTTGCGTACATGGGCAAAACTGCAAAAGCGACGGCCGAGAGACCAAGCGCTCAGCACGGCGGCCGGACGAATCTTTCGCTCACTGAGCATGCTCGCACCGAAGCAAAGCCACGCCCGCCGCGACAAGCACGCTCCCGTAGTGTCCAGCTTGCTCGACACCTACCTGCTCTACGGTAGTGGCGGACGCTGGCCCTCAACATTCGCCTCGGTGGGTGACGACCGTTGGTCGTCACGCCTTTGCCTTCACCCTTGCCGCTGCGCTCGCCGAGCACGGCTCGGCGCTACCGCTCCTGCTTTCCCAACGCTGCCATATAGGTCAGCAATCTCAACCGCCCGCTGGCCCGCGCATCAGTCCCCAGCGAGTTCCAATAGCGATCCGACAATGCCCGCGCCAGCGCCGTATCGCCACTGGCCCACGCCGCGTACTGCATCGCCCCGAACAGGTAATAACCCGATCGCGCATCCGCCAGCAGGGCAACACTGTGCGGCCCGTCCAGCAGGCGCTGGCCGCTTTCCAGAACCTGCGCGTGATCATCCGTGGCCGCCGCAGACACCAGCGCCAGCGCATCGATGACCGTAGGATCGCGCAGTGGACATGGCCGCCACGTCGGCCGCACCCACAGCGCCTCGCGCTCGGCAGGTGCCAGGAACGGCACGGTTTCACCGGCCAGGAAGAACACCAGCCCGGCCGTTTCCAGCGGGGTGATTTCCAGCTCACAGCGCTCGCCTAGCGCACGCAGCGCATCGGCCAACGCGTGGTCGCCACCACCGGGCAAGTCTGCGCCGTGCTGCAGCCGCTGTGACAACAGATAGGCAGTGCTGCGACGTTGCAGCACCTGCAGGTTCAGCTGCGCGCCTTCCGCCGGGGGTACGCGCGGCTCAGGCCCGCCCCACGCACGGGTCAGCGGCCAGGGAGCGATCATGATCGATTCCACGTCCCCCACATACCCCTGCTGGAAACGCGCCACCGGCGCGCGCAGGGTGAGGATCGGGTGGTAATCAGAATGACGCGGCGAAGGATAAAGCGCCGGGTAAGCACGCAGCGCGGCATCCCCCATCGCATAGGTGTCGCGCAGATCATCCAAACCGTGCACACCCACGCGCGCCAGTTCGGCACGCAGCGCCGGATGTTCGAAAACACCCGCATTGAGTTCGGGCAGCTTTCCCTTCGGGGTGGCCACGATGATCAGGTCTGAATCATTCGCCAGATAGGCACGCACATCGCTGAAATGATCGACCAGTCCGTCCAGCACGGAGGACACCAGTTCCGGGGTGATTTCATACAACTGCAGCCACTGCACGAACAGGCCGCCGTCGTTGAGCTGGCCCGGCACGAACGCGTAGAACTCATCGCTGAACAACGACGCCGTACCGCCCACCCACGGATTGGAGGGCTCGGAAATGATCAGGTCGTAGCGGCGCCCACTGCCGGCAAAATGCGCCTTGGCGTCGTCGATGACGATGTGCGAACGCGGATCGGTGTAAGCGCGCGAAACGCGATCACCGAACAGCTTGGCGCCCTCCACCATGGCCGGCTCGATCTCCACCGTATCCACTTGGCCGACACGCGGATCGCCAAGCAACGTATGCGTGGTCAGCCCGGACCCGAAGCCGATCACCCCCACCCGCTCGAAGCCATGACCCAGCGCCAGCGGCAACGCGCCGAGCAGCACCATGGTGGATTCATCACCGCTGGGCTCCTGGTCCACGCTGACCGCCATGCCCGCGTCCACCTTGCCGTTGGTGGCAATGGAGCGCACCGGCCCCGCCCCGCGATCGGTCTCGAACACCGACACCGTGGCGGTCTGCCCGTCCTTGAAGAACAGCATCTTCGCGCTGTCATGCAAACGCGCACCGCCATGCCGGTACACCGAAGAACTGAGCACCAGCGGATCAAACCGCACCAGCGCCACCGCCGCAACCACGCCAACAATTCCCAGCCCCACGGCAAGCAAAGCGCTTCTATGGCTGGCGACCTGCTGCTCTTGGTGGGTGGCGACCGTTGGTCGCCACGCTTTTGATCCTGCTCCTGCCCCAACCCCCACAACCCCACCCGGCCACAACAACCAAACCCCCAATCCCACATCCACCACCGCCGCCACCAGCAACGCGTACTTCAGCCCCAACATCGGCATCAGCACATGCACCGCCGCCAGCACACCCACAATCGCGCCTACCGTATTGAACGCGTACACCTGCCCAATGACCTTCTCACCGCGCCCCTGCCGCAGCAGCGCCAGCGTCAACAACGGCAGCGTCATGCCCGCGAAGAACGCAGCCGGGAACATCACCAGTACCGCAATCACCGCACTGGCCACGCTGTACAACCCGTAGCCCTCCGCACTACGCACGATCACCCGCATCAGCCAGCCGACCCACTCGAAAGCCTGCGCATACACAAACATCGAGGCCAGCGCAGCCAACCCCATCAGCACCTGCACCCACCCCGCCGCCCGAAGCGGTGAGACCATGCGGTCCGCCCGATGACGCAGCCACAGCCCGCCAAACGCAATGCCGGCAATGAACGCCGCGAGCATCAACTCAAAGGAATGCAGCGTAGTGCCCAGCGCAAGCGACAGCATGCGCACCCAGGTAATTTCATAAACGAACGAACTCGCCCCGGTCAGCAGCGCAATACAAAGCACCGCCACCACCGTCCGATCTCGCCCCACAGGTGGTGTCGAGCTAGCTCGACACCCTCCCTCAAAATCCCTCGCCCCACCAGGTAGTGTCGAGCTTGCTCGACACCCAACACCCGACTCCCCACCCCGCGCCAGCGGATAAATCAGCACCGCCACCAGGACGTTCAACGCACCCGCCACCATCACCGCGCCCGGCAACCCAAGCGCCGGCAACAACAGATACGTGGACGCCAGCGCCCCCGCTGCCGCACCAATGCTGTTGGCGAAATACAAGCCGGCCAGCACTTCCCCCTGCGCCTGTGGCTGCACACGCAGGTAGCCAGCGCTCATCAGCGGGAAAGTAGCCCCGAGCAGGATGCACTGCGGCAGCACCAGCACCGTGGCGATTGTCCATCGCAATGCCGTGGCGCCCTGCCCTTCAAGGCCAGGCAGCAGGTGGGCGTAGGCCCAACCAGTGACGCCTTGGAAGATGCCGTCGAAGGCTAGGCCGAGCAGGCCGATCAGCAGTTCGATGGCCGCGTAGGCGAGCAACGGGTAGCGCCAGTCCGTGCTGCGGCGGCTGGCCCACCACGCGCCGATGGCCATGCCGCCCATGAAGAGCATCAGGACCAGGGACTGGGCGTGGGACGAATGACCGAGGAACAGGCCGAGGTACTGGCTCCACAGGGATTGGTAGATCAGGCCTGCGAAGCCGGAGAGGATGAAGATGGGGAGGAGCCAGCGGGCCCTGGTTGGCCGAGTCATCGACAAGATCCGTGCCCAGTTTGGGATGAGCTGCAACATTAACGCGCTCATACAACGGCTGCGATGGGGTCACCATAAGATGCAGACAAAAAAAACTGCCCGCGATTTATCGCGGGCAGTTCATACCACATCTACACAACCGGCCTAAGCCGCCTGCGATCAAGACGGGTCGAGTTCGTCGCAAGCGTCACCGACGTAACCAGCAACGCCTGAAGCGGTCACTTCGCAAGCCCAGGTAATCTGATCCACGCCACCGGCGGGGAAGGTCGGGGTCAGGGTCACGCCTGCAGTTGCGTCATTGGAAGTGCCGGTCAGGACGCCATCGCCGGTGCAGTCAGCAACCCCAGTGCACAGGTCAGCAATTTCCGAGGAGTGATTCTCAGCAACCTTGATCTTCTCGCCAGCAACCGACGAGGTGGCCTGCGTGATCTTGGCCTTGGCGGTGTAGTTGCGGTACTGCGGCAGCGCGATGGCAGCCAAGATCGCAATGATCGCAACGACGATCATCAGTTCGATCAGGGTAAAGCCCTTCTGGTTCTTCATTTTGTACATCCCCAAGGAATTAGGTGGTGTGGAAAGGAACTGCTGCCGGAGCCGGTGGTCCCACCGGTTGAGCGGGCCGCAGCGCCTTGCAGGGGAGAACTACGCAGGATGCGTGCCAACTTCCCCGACACGCCTTCCTTATCTCCCCGGCGGCAATGATGCCAGTATTTTCTGGATTGGGAAGCCCCGATTCCGGGTTCTGCGATGAGTCCAGCAATGTGACGCTGCACGTCACCTTTGGCCCATGCCGACCTCCCGAGCGCGTCACCCCGGTGCCGGACTGCCCACGGCGACTGGAATCCGCTAGCATCTTCGGCTAGATGCCTGCTGGGGATGGCAGGCCGGGGAGCGCAAAATGTCAGCAAGTCGCAGTGCGATCAAGAAGCCGCAGCCCGTGGTGCGCAACACCATGGAAATGACGCCGTTTGTCTGGGAGGGGACCGACAAGCGTGGCGTCACAATGAAAGGCGAGCAACTATCCAAGAGCATGAACACGCTCAAGGCTGAGTTGCGCCGTCAAGGGATTACGCCCAAGGTCGTCAAGCCGAAGAAGAAGCCGTTCTTCAGCCAAGCCGGCTCGACAATATCGACCAAGGACATTGCTTTCTTCAGTCGCCAGATGGCGACCATGATGAAGTCGGGTGTGCCCATCGTGTCTTCGCTGGAGATCATCGGAGGGGGCCATAAGAACCCGCGGATGAAGAAGATGGTCGATACCGTGCGTACCGACATCGAGGGCGGCTCATCGCTTTATGAGTCCATCAGCAAGCACCCTATCCAGTTCGACGAGTTGTACCGGAACCTGGTACGAGCCGGCGAAGGCGCCGGTGTCCTGGAAACGGTGCTGGACACCGTCGCCAACTATAAAGAGAACATCGAAGCACTGAAGGGCAAGATCAAGAAGGCCTTGTTTTACCCGGCCATGGTGATCGCCGTCGCGCTGTTGGTGTCGGCCATCCTGCTGATCTTCGTGGTGCCCCAGTTCGAAGAGGTCTTCAAGAGTTTCGGTGCTGACCTGCCCTTCTTCACCCAGATGATCGTCAACATGTCGCGCTTCATGGTGTCGTGGTGGTGGCTCGTGGGCATGATCATCGGCGGAGCCATCGTCGGCTTTGTGATGGCCTACAAAAGATCGCCCAGAATGCAGCACGCCATGGATCGCCTGATCCTGCGAGTGCCCGTGATCGGCCAGATCATGCACAACAGCTCCATCGCCCGCTTCGCCCGTACCACGGCGGTGACCTTCAAGGCCGGTGTGCCGCTGGTGGAGGCACTGGGCATCGTCGCCGGCGCCACCGGCAACAAGGTCTACGAAGAGGCCGTGCTGCGCATGCGTGATGACGTGTCGGTCGGTTACCCGGTCAACATGGCGATGAAGCAGGTCAACATCTTCCCGCACATGGTGGTGCAGATGACGGCCATCGGCGAAGAGGCCGGCGCCCTGGATACCATGCTGTTCAAGGTCGCCGAATACTTCGAGCAGGAAGTGAACAACGCCGTCGACGCGCTGAGCAGCCTGCTGGAACCGATGATCATGGTCTTCATTGGCGTGGTCGTTGGCGGTATGGTGATCGGTATGTACCTGCCTATCTTCAAACTCGCCTCGGTCGTCGGATAACTTTTCAATGGCATTTCTAGACCAGCATCCGGTCCTCGGCTACCCCGCCGCGGCCGGCCTGGGGTTGCTGCTCGGCAGCTTCCTCAACGTCGTCATTTTGCGCCTGCCCAAGCGGCTGGAATGGCAGTGGAAGCGCGACGCGCACGAGGTGCTGGAGCAGGAGGACATCTACGAGCCGCCGCCGCCGGGCATCGTGGTGGAGCCTTCGCACTGCCCGCACTGCAAGCACAAGCTGTCGTGGTACGAGAACATTCCGCTGTTCAGCTGGGTGATCCAGGGCGGAAAGTGTCGCCATTGCAAGGCCCCGATCTCCATCCAGTATCCGCTGGTGGAGCTGCTGACTGCCGTGCTGGTGCTCGCCAGCGTGTGGCAGTTCGGCTTCGGCTGGCAGGGCTTCGGCGCTATCGTGCTGTCCTGTTTCCTAGTGGCGTTGTCGGGCATCGACATGCGCACCCAGCTGCTGCCGGACCAATTGACCCTGCCTTTGATGTGGCTGGGGTTGATCGGCGCGGTCGACAATCTGTACATGCCCGCCAAGCCTGCCCTGCTGGGCGCGCTGGTGGGCTATCTGTCACTGTGGTCGGTGTGGTGGATCTTCAAACAGCTGACCGGCAAGGAAGGCATGGGCCACGGCGATTTCAAGCTGCTGGCCGCGCTGGGCGCGTGGTGCGGGCTGAAAGGCGTGCTGCCGATCATCCTGCTCTCTTCGGTGGTGGGTGCCGTGGTCGGTTCCATCTGGCTGTACAGCCGGGGCCGTGACCGCGCCACGCCGATTCCCTTCGGCCCCTACCTGGCCATCGCCGGCTGGCTGGTCTTCATGTGGGGCGAGCCGTTGATTGACGGCTACCTGAGATACGCCGGCCTGCGATGAGCCGGTTCGTCGTCGGCCTGACCGGGGGCATCGCCTCCGGCAAGAGCGAGGTGACCCGGCGCTTCGAGGCGCTGGGGGTGACGGTCGCCGACGCCGACCTGGCCGCGCGTGCGGTAGTGGCGCCGGGCAGCCCGGCGCTGGCGATGATTTCCGAACGATTCGGACCCGGCATGCTGCTGGGCGATGGCGCGCTGGACCGCGCGCGGCTGCGTGCCCACGTGTTTGCCGATATGGCCGAACGCAAGGCACTGGAAGCGATCACCCACCCCGCCATCCGCGAGCTGCTGCGCACGCAATGCGAGCAGGCGGAAGGCCCCTATGCCATCGCGGCGATTCCGCTGCTGACCGAAGCCGGCGGGCGTGCGGCCTACGGCTGGCTGGACCGGATCCTGGTGGTGGACGCGCCGGAGGCCCTGCAGCTTGCCAGGTTGATGCAGCGCGATGGCAATGATGCGGTGCTGGCGCAGCGGATGATCGATGCGCAGGCCACCCGGGAACAGCGGTTGGCGTTGGCTGATGACGTGGTGGCCAATGATGATCACCCGGATGCGCTGCAGGCGCAGGTGGAGCGGTTGCATGGGGCTTATTTGAAGTTGGCGCTGACCGGCCAGTAGTCGGCCGCGCCCACTTTCGGCTGGGCTTCAATCCAGCGCCTGCATACGTACGATGACGCGCACGACGGAATCGATCTGCGCCCTTATCGCGAGTTCTCGATCACCAAGCTCACCGGGCTGGAAAATCAACTCCTCGAAACTACGGTCGCTGCAGTGGAAAGCGTTGAGGCAGAGTTCCAGCATGACCTCCCCGCCAGGTTGGCAGGCCGCTCCCATTCTGCACGCGACAACCGACATGACCGCCAAGGCGTCATTTGGCTTGACCACAGCGCCAAGGCGGCGGGTGAAGCCCGCACTGTCTTCGCTGCCCAACAGGGCATGCAGGGCGCGCCCATCGGCCGCCCGCAATGCGCGCTCCCACGCGGCAGCAATACGCTCCGGCCTGCCTTCGTCCGACGACCGGAACGCCGCCATCGCCTGCGCAGGCACATCCCCGCGCGCTGCGGCAGCATCGAGCCAGAGCGCGGCTGCCTCTGCAGGAACGCGCTGCCCACCATCCAGTGACTGGCATTGTTGGAGACGAAATTGTGCAGCCCCGACGAGCAGTGCGCGTTCTTCTGCAGTCGAGAGATTCGCTGCCATGCTGCGCGCGCTTCGCAGGTAGTCGTCCGCTGGGCTCGCAAGCGCTGGAAAGCATCGCTGGTACGCTTGGCCGAGCTCACGCTGGGCAATCGCATTGCCTTGGTCAGCCTGCCATTGCAGGGCCGAAAGGTCTGCTGACTGCTGGCTGCGCCAGAATGCGGTAGCTCGGGATTCGGCCACGGGAGTCGGGCCGTTCACTGCCGGCATTTCATGCGGCGGTTCGGGTACGCTTTTCGTCGGAGGTGATTCGGCTGCGTTCAGCGAGGGCGTTCTGGAGGAAGGTTCTTCGTGGTGTAAGCGCCATGCAACAGCACCTGATGCTATTACACAGGCCAGTGCCACGGCTGCTGCTTTCCAGCGCATCCTGCCTCCTGTTTCAGTGCTCTTGGCCTGAAGCGTACGGCAGGCGCACACGCTGTGCGAGCTGGCAAGAAATCGACGGTCGATGGAGCCGCCGCCTGGAATGCGCCATCACTCTCTGCCGGGACGGCGCAAAGGGTAGCGCCGAGCCGTGCTCGGCGAGCGCAGCGGCGAGTGATGGAGCAACAGCGTGACGACCAACGGTCGTCACCCACCAAGGGCAAGGGCAAAGGCAAGAGCGTGACGACCAACGGTCGTCACCCACCAGACGCGGCTCAGCTGAGCAGCTTCGGGGCGAAGGTCAGGGTGGCCACTACGCCGCGGTCGCCGCCGGGGCGGACGCTTACCTGCCAGCCGTACAGGTCGCACAGGCGGCTGACGATCGACAGGCCGATGCCGCCGCCCTGCGAGTGGCCGGCATGGGTGCCGCGGTAGCCGCGCTGGAACAGCTTGGCGGCATCTTCTTCGCTCAGGCCGGGGCCGCTGTCGGCCACCGATACGGCATTGTTGCCGACGTTGACCCGCACTTCGCCGTCCTGCGAATACTTCACCGCGTTGCCGATCAGGTTGCCCAACGCCACCGACAACGCAGATTCCGGCGCGTCCACGATCACGTCGCGGGCGCCTTCCAGGGTCAGCGTGATCGGCTTGCCACCCAGCTGCGCACGGTGCGAATCAAGCAGCTGTTCGGCCACCCGCGCCACATTGCTGGTGCCCTGCCCGCGCTCGTTGCGCGACAGCAGCAGCAAGGCGCCAATCAGATCGCTGCACTGCTGCTCGGCACGCTGGATGCGCTGCAGACGCTGCAGTACTTTTTCGTCCAGCCCGGGCCGGGTCAGCAGCAGTTCGGTGGCGCCACGTATCACCGCCAGCGGGGTGCGCAGCTCGTGGCTGACGTCGGCGTTGAACTCGCGGTCGCGCTGCACCACTTCGGTCAGCCGCGACGAATAATCATCCAGCGCCTGCGCCAGCTGGCCGACTTCGTCGTCCGGGAAGCGCGGGGCCAGCGGTTCGGGATCACTGGTGCCGCCACGGTAGGCGCGCAGCCGCTTGGCCAGGTCCGATACCGGCTTCATCACTTTCGATGCCGACCACCAGCCCAGCACCAGCGACAGCAGGCTGAACACCAGCACGGACAGGAACAGCGCGCGGTTGAGCTGTGTCTCCCCGCGCAGGCTCTCGGTCATGTCGTACGCAAGGAAGAACCACGCCTGGGGCGTCTTACGCACCGCAAGCTTGTACGAGTACGGCTGGCCGCTATCATCGGTGCCACTGACGCTGTGGATGCCGTCGGTGAATTCGTACCAGTCGGGTTCTTCCTGGCGCAGCGCTTCGAAGCGGTCCGGCTTGACCAGCCGGGCGAACATCTGCTGCACGGGAAGATCGGGATTACGGCTGGAATCGGACGCGAAACGCCGAGCATATTCGTCGATATTGCGATTCATCACGTCTTCGACGAGCTGGTTTTCCACCCGCATGCGCGCCCAGTTGGTGGCGAACGCAAACAGCGTGGTCAGGCAGAAGCCCAACAGCACGAAGGAGACGATGATGCGGCTGCGCAGCCGGCGACGGTACGGTCCGCGCCGGCGTGCCCGCCTGGGTGCTGCGTTTTCAGGCATCCGGCGCGGCGATCCGGTAACCGATGCCATGGCGGGTCTGGATCATCGGCACTTCAAACGGCTTGTCCACCACCGCACGCAGGCCATGGATATGCACGCGCAGCGAATCCGAATCCGGCAGTTCCTCGCCCCACACGCGGGTTTCCAGCTCCTGGCGGGTCACTACGGCCGGCGAGGCTTCCAT
>Ga0308163_10003513_pt1 | contig 13098 bp, 11 predicted proteins | sample PhyTR1_FD_201037 | JGI IMG/M metagenome (GOLD analysis project Ga0308163, IMG submission 201037) | Phyllosphere microbial communities from UC Gill Tract Community Farm, Albany, California, United States - DLSLT.R1 | ecosystem: Host-associated > Plants > Phyllosphere > Unclassified | place: USA... | reverse complement strand
TTTTGGATGATGAAAATCTGGATGATGCCGTAAAAAGAGAATTGCACGAGGAGGCTGGAATCAAACCTGATTTTTTGGAGCAACTTTATACTTTTGGAAATGTTGGACGCGACCCGAGAAATCGTGTTGTTTCTATTGCTTATCTAGGTTTAGTCAATCCCTCTTATCACGAACTGTTTGCCGATTCTGATGCGGATGATGCGCAGTGGTTTAGCATCAATCAACTTCCGAAATTGGCTTTTGACCATCAGACTATTATTGATTTGGCGCTGAAAAGACTCCGAACCAAAATCCAATATCAGCCGATTGGTTTTAATCTTTTGGATGAAGAGTTTGTGTTTTCTGACCTGGAAAATCTTTATAAAACGATTGTTGGGAAAGAGATTGACCGCCGGAATTTCCGCAAGAAAATAATGAGTTACGAACTTCTCAACGAAACTAATAACTTCAAAAAAGAAGGAAGCGGAAGGCCTGGGAAATTGTTTACTTTCAATCAGGAAAAATATAAGGAACTGGAAGAGCAAGGTTTCTATTTCGAAATTAAATAAAATTTTAATGCTGATAATCAGTTATCTAAATTAATTAGTGTAAAATAAACGCAAATTTATTTTGGAAATAAAATCAGATTGTTATATGTTTGTGTAATAATAACGCAATTGTGAAATATACATTACAAAATACAATAGAAAAATTTCAGAAAAATGAAGCATTGGATTTTTTGTTTTTCTGGGGACATACGGTGAAAGAAGAAATTACAAAAACCTGTTTCAGTCAATGGTTTCCTTGTGAATTTGTAGAAGATGGAATTGTTTATAAAACTGCAGAACATTATATGATGGCAAATAAAGCCAAACTGTTTAATGATAATGAAATTCTGGAAAAAGTTTTAAACTCAGAAACTCCAAATGAAGCTAAAGGTTTGGGAAGAAAAGTCAAAAACTTTGATTCTCAAATTTGGGATAATCATAAATATGATATTGTAAAACAAGCTAATCTTTTGAAATTTTCCCAAAATCAAGAATTCAGAGATTTTCTTTTATCAACAGAAGATAAAATTATTGTGGAAGCCAGTCCGTATGACAAAATATGGGGAATCGGAATGTTGGAATCTGATAAAAATATTCTAAATCCTCTTCTTTGGAACGGCGAAAATCTTTTGGGATTTGCATTGATGGAAGTAAGGGATTTGCTTAAAAAATAAATCTTTTCATTAATGATGAAAGCAAAATTATGTCTTTTTTAATTAGCGTAAATATCACACAAATATTAATTTAAAAATTTAAAATTATGTTCGGTTTCAGACACATCAAATTCGATTCGATGACTTATGTTCTTCATTTCAAAAATGGCGAAATTGCAAAAGAAGGAAGAGGTTTGTCATTCTTTTATTTCACTCCCAATTCCTCAATCGTAGCGATTCCGATGGGAAGTAATGATTTGCCGTTTATCTTTAATGAAAATACTTTCGATTATCAAACCGTGAAAATTCAGGGACAGATTAGTTATAAAATCACGGACCCGAGAGCACTTTCGAACACCTTAGATTTTACGGTCAATGAAGCAGGCATTTACAAGAAAAATGATATTGAAAAGCTGAATCAGAGAATCATCAATCTGGCTCAGACTTCGACGTCATCTTTCATTCACGAGCTGAGTTTGAAAGACGCCATCCGTTCTGCGAAGAAAATTGAAAGCAATATTCTGGAAGGTTTGAAATCTTCGGAAGCGATTCAAACAATGGGAATTGAAATCTTAAGTGCTAATATTCTGGCGGTTCAGACGACTCCGGAAATGGCCAGAGCTTTGGAAACGGAAACCAGAGAAAAACTCCAGCAACAGGCGGACGAAGCAATCTATGAAAGACGGAATTTCGCCGTTGAACAGGAAAGAAAAATCAAAGAATCTGAATTGAATACGGAAATTGCAGTTGAAGAAAAACAAAAGCAAATCGAAGAAAAAAGAATGGAAACCGAAGTTCAGCAAGCGGAGAACAACAGAATCCTGAGAGAAATGAAAATCTCTGCCGATATTTCTGTAGAAAATCAAAGAAAGCAATTAATTGAACAAAAAACCGAAAACGACAGAAAAGAAGCGGAAACGCAAGGTTATATGCTGGAAACGTCACTAAAACCTTACAAAGAAATGGATTGGAAAATCCTTACGGCTTTGAACGGAAAACAGGATGCAAAAAACAATATCGCATTAGCTTTCCGAGAATTGGCAGAAAATGCAGGGAAAATCGGAAACCTGAATATCAGTCCTGATTTATTGGATACAATTTTGAAAAAATAAAAAATGAAAATCGAGTACGCCATCATCATCAAAAACAAAACAAGACTCGAAGCTTTGATTGAGAGATTCAATACCAAAGCGCAGGCGAAGTTTTATATTGAAAGTTCGGGAGGCAATTTTCAGGAATATGTGGATGAACACGACCAATTCTATCAATCATTTTTGGAAATCCAAACCAAGCTTTCCAAAGTCATCAAAAATAAAGTGATTGAAAAAGAGTTTGTTCCGTCTTATATTTTCTCCGAAAAGAATTTGATTGTAGTGGTTGGGCAAGACGGTTTGGTCGCCAATGTTGCCAAGTATTCCAGAAATATTCCGATTATTGCAATCAATCCGGATGAAGAAAGATACGACGGCGTTTTGCTTCCCTTCAATACTAAAAATTTTTTGAATGGCGTGAATTCTGTCCTCAACGAAAAATTTAGTTCAAAAAAAATGAGGTTTGCAGAAGCGGTTCTGAATGACGGACAAAAACTGCTGGCAGTCAATGATTTGTTCATCGGAATGTCTTCTCACGCTTCGGCAAGATATAAAATTATACTGAACGGAAAAGAGGAAAACCACTCTTCCAGCGGAATCATTGTTTCCACAAAAACAGGAAGTACAGGCTGGCTGAGTTCGATTTTCAATATGGCTTCCGGGATTTTAGGTTCGGATAAACTTCAATATCCAAAACTCAATGATGACGATTTGTATTTTGCTGTGAGAGAACCTTTTAAAAGCATCAGAACCCAAACCGAAATCTGCGGAGGCATCATAAAAAAAGGAAATCAACTGACGATAGAATCACTAATGCCAAATAATGGTTTTATCTTTAGTGACGGCATCGAGCAGGATTTCCTCCAGTTCAACAGTGGTGCAACTGCGGAAATCAGGCTTTCTGAAGAGGTTGCGTTTTTAGTGATAAATTAGAAACAATGAAATTAAAATTAAAAAAATATAAAGAACAACTGGAAGTTTGGCCTCAAAAAGGTCATTACATAATGGCTCAATTTGATGACGAAAAAATTGTCGTTTATCAATCTTACCGGAAAGAAATTGGACAATTTGCTGTGGAAAACCAATATTTTGGCGGAGCGTTCAGTTTGGAAAGAATGACTTGGATTAAACCCAATTTTCTTTGGATGATGTACAGAAATGGTTGGGGAACAAAAGATAATCAAGAATGTACTTTGGCGATTCATTTAAAATTGGAAGCATTCAAAAGATATTTGGAAAATGCTGTTTATTCTTCTTATAATGATGAAATGGAAATTTCCAGAGAAGAATGGCAAAACCAAGTCAAAGAATCTTCCGTAAGGTTACAATGGGACCCAGACCACGACCCATTTGGGAAAAAGCTAGAAAGAAGAGCGATTCAAATTGGTTTGAGAAATGGATTCGTCAAATCTTTTGCTAAAGAAGACATTTTGTTGATAGAAGATATTTCGGAATTTGTAAAAAAACAACATCAATTTGTAGTGAATGATGATTTAGAAAACCTGATAATTCCGGAGGAAAAACCATTGTTATTTGATGATGAAAATTTGAATAAAAAACTGAGATTAATTTAAATATAATAGCCATGAAAGTCTATAAATATAGAACAGTAGATGAAAAAATTTTTGAAAGAGATTTTAAAAGTTTAAGTGAGTATTGTTTTTATGCTCCAAATTATGCTAATTTAAATGACCCATTTGATATTTATTTTAACGAGGAGATATCTCAAATGATAAGTATCTTGAGAACTATATTTCCTAATCAAGAACTTGACGATTTTGAGAAAAACTTTATGGAAGTTTTAAATTTCAAAGAAGAAATCGGAGTTTATTGCTTAAGTAAAGATTTTTTGAACGAGCAATTATGGGCTTACTACGCAGGTTCTTATTCAGGATACTGTATTGAATATGATTTAGAAAAATTAATCGATAAAGAGCAAAACTTTGATTTTCAATATAAATTTGAGATTGATTATACTGATAACGTTCCAACGTTAAGTATTGATGACCTTTCAAATCTACAAAATGGGTTTATTAAAAAAATGTTTGCTACTAAAAAGTCTGCTTGGAAACATGAAGAAGAAATAAGGTTGATTTTTGATAATTTTGGAGTAAAAAAATTTCATCCATCAGCAATTACAGGAATATATTTTGGAATTAAAACACCAGAGATAATCAAAGAATCTTTTTATGGACTATTTAAAAATTTAGATGTTAAATTTTACGAAATATTTCCATCTAATTTTAAATTGGATTTTAAACTAATTAATGAAACAAGAAGAGAATTGAAATATGATGTAACCAAATTTGATTTTGAAATATTACTGCATAAAATCGATATGTTACACGAATCTTACTATATTTTTTATAAAGGGTCAAAAGTGGATTCAAAAATTAAAGAATTTGTTTTAGCATTTAGAGAAAAGTTTTGTATAAAAGAAAGTACCATATACGTTTTTGATAATAAAGAAATAGGAAATTTAATTGATGTTTATCCTAAAAATGATAATGAATATATTAAGTATGCAGATTCAATAATAACTGTTTCTGATGATTGGGATGAATCAATTATAAATAATCCTTTTAAGGATTTTAAATATGATGAAATATTGAAGAATAAATCATGACCGAACAGCAAAAGAAAAAAATCAGCAAGTTCCTAAGCCTGATTCTTCGCCATCAACCAGAAACGATCAACTTAAAATTAGATAAAAACGGCTGGGCAAATGTTGAAGAATTAGGAGAAAAATGCTCAAAACATAAAATAGATTTCACACCAGAAGAACTTGATGAGGTTGTAGAAACAAATGACAAAAAACGCTTCATTTACAATGAGGATAAAACCAAAATCAGAGCCAATCAAGGACATTCTATTGATATTGATTTGGCTTTGAAACCACAACAGCCGCCGGAATTTCTCTATCACGGAACAGCTCAAACCAATATCGATTCTATTTTAGAAAAAGGAATTGAAAAAAGGAATAGACAGCACGTTCATCTAAGTCAGGATAAAGAAACCGCAACCAAAGTCGGAATGCGACACGGAAAACCAATTATCCTGACCATCAGAACCAAAAAAATGTTCGAAGACGGAATTCTATTTTATCTTTCAGAGAATAATGTTTGGCTGACAGATTTTGTAGATTCGAAATATATTTCAAATTAAATGAAAAGAACATTAACAATTGGCGATATTCACGGAGGATTCAAAGCGTTGAAACAAGTTTTGGAAAGAGCTAACGTTTTCGAAAATGATAAACTAATTTTCCTCGGAGATTATGTCGACGGCTGGAGCGAGTCTTCTCAAATCATTCAGTTTTTAATAGAACTTTCTGAAAAACAGGAATGTATTTTCATCAAAGGAAATCACGATGCTTGGACCGAGGATTGGCTTGCTTTCGGAACTGCACCGGATGTTTGGCTTCATAATGGCGGAAAAAGTACGGTTGAAAGTTACTCGGGATATTCTTCAGAAGATTTGGAAAATCATCTTCAATTTTTTCAAGAAATGAAAAATTATTATATTGATGATGAAAATCGATTGTTCATTCACGCAGGTTATTCGTCTATGCACGGACTAGAAAAAGAAGTCTATTCCAGCAATTACCGCTGGGACAGAACGCTTTGGGAAACTGCAGTGTCAATGGATGAAAAACTATCAAGAAACTCAGAATTATATCCGAAAAGACTGCTTTTGTACAAGGAAATTTTTATTGGTCATACGCCAACGTTATATTTAGGAATCAAAGAACCTGTAAACAAAGCCAATGTTTGGAATCTGGATACTGGCGCAGGATTCAAAGGAGCGTTATCTATTATGGATGTTGAAACAAAGGAATTTTGGCAAAGCGATTCGCTCCATTTTTTATATCCAAATGAAAAAGGCAGGAATTTTTATTGACCGATTTTCTACATTTGTAATATGAAAAATCTATCAATCCTATTTATCCTAATTTCCATATTCAATTATTCTCAAATCCAAACACCTTACGAAAAAGGCAACGGCAACCAAACCACAACGTTTGACGAGATGCGAAAATTCTATCAGGATTTAGCAAAACAATATCCATCAATTAGTTATGAAACTAAAGGCGAAGATGACAACGGCACGCCAATCGATGTTGTGATTTTCAATCCATCAGGAAAAAATTTCGAAGAAGCAAGGAGAGATAAGTCGGTTTTATTTGTCAACAACGGCATTCATCCTGGCGAACCAGACGGGATTGATGCGACAATGATGTTGATGAGAGATTTAGCAACCGGAAAAATCAAAGTACCGAAAAATGTAATCATTGCAGCAATCGCAAGTTATAACATCAGCGGAATGATGAACCGAGGCCGTTTTTCCAGAGCCAATCAAAATGGTCCGGAAGAATATGGTTTCCGTGGAAATGCCCGAAATTATGATTTGAACAGAGATTTCATCAAAACAGATTCAAAAAATTCCAGAAGTTTTCAGCAGATTTTTCAATGGCTGAAACCTGATGTTTTCATAGATAATCACGTGAGCAACGGTGCTGATTATCAATACACTTTCACTTATATTTCGACCAATAAAGAACGATTGGGAAATGTTTTAGGGAATTATTTCAATGACGAAATGCAGCGGACGCTTCTGAAAAATATGGAGAAAAAAGGCGTAATTTCCGTTCCTTATGTCAATATTCACGGCGATGTTCCGGATGGTGGTTTTCCAGCTTTTGTGGATTCACCGAGATATGCGACTGGTTACACGACTTTGTTCAATACCATCGGGACGGTGGTGGAAACACATATGCTGAAGCCGTACAAAGACCGTGTGAAATTGACTTACGACTATATGTTGGATAATTTGAATTATATCGATGACAATTACAAAACCATTCAGCAGAAGAGAGCCGAAAATCTGAAACAATACAAAGTTGGAAACAGATATGCTTTAGCTTGGAAACTCGATTCTACAAAATATGAAATGATTGATTTCAAAGGTTTTGAAGCGAAATATAAACCGAGCGACGTTTCTGGAAAAACCAGACTTTGGTACGATAGAAATTCCAAATTTTCAAAGCCTGTCAAATTTTACAACACTTATGTTCCTGCAAAAGAAGTCACGATTCCCAAATATTACGTTATCCCACAATCCGAATGGAAAGTAATTGATTTACTGAAACTTAACCAAATTAAAATGATTCCGATAAAACAGGATTCTGCGATTACAGTTGAGCAATACAGAATCAAGGATTTCAAAACTGTTCCGAATCCTTATGAAGGTCATTATCTGCATTACGACACATTTGTGACCAAAGAATCAGGAAAAACCAAATTCAGAGCTGGTGATTTTATTGTTCCACTAAATCAAGATGGCGTGAAATTTCTCTTAGAAACTTTGGAGCCAGAAGCTGTTGATTCTTACTTCAACTGGAATTTCTTTGATGCAATTCTCGGACAAAAAGAATATTATTCGCCTTACGTTTTCGAAGATACAGCGAGTCAACTTCTGAAAGACAACAAAGCTTTGAAAACCGCTTTCGAAATGGAGAAATCCATTAATTCAAAATTTGCAGAAGACGGACAAGCGCAATTGGATTGGGTTTACAAACATTCTGACTATTACGAGAAAACGCATCGTCTTTATCCTATTTTTAGGATTAATTAAAATAAAATTGAACACTTAAGTCACTTTAGAAAAACTCAAATTGTAAAAGTTCACTTTAGGAGAGAGTTCTTAATTGTTCTTAACTGAACTATTTCAAATCTATTTAAATAAACTTAAGTGTTGAAATTATTTCTTAGGAACTTCAAGCACTTTCAACAAAGCCTTTTTAGGATTTCCATTTCTGTCCCAAAGTAAAGGATAATTGGTTCTGTTTGGAATTGGATAGTCGTTTTTCCAAGACATTTCGTCTTTCATTCCCCAAGTGGTTACGCGGTCTAGTTTGTCTCTCTTTTTGTAGAAAATTGCAAACAATTCTGCATATCTGTCAGCCAATTGATTGCTCACATCTTCCGGAAGTCCTTTCGTGTAAGGGTCAAGATAAGTTTTGAATTCCTCATTCTGAAACTGCTTATGCGTGAAAGCCTGACCAATGATTTGACCTTCCTTCGTCACAGGCAAAACATCCACATCGATTTCCGTAATCATCACTTTGATTCCGCACGCAGCATACGCATCTATCGCATCCTCGATGTATTGATTTTTAGGATAATTCAAACCCCAATGACCTTGGATTCCGACGCCATCGATTCTTATTCCGGCCGCTTGCAACATTTTGACCATTCGGACAATGCCTTTCACTTTTTCTGGTCGCCAAGCGTTGAAATCGTTGTAATATAATTCAGTATTCGGGGAATATTTCGCAGCGTATTGGAAAGATAGTCGCATCAGTTCATCGCCATCGCCAATGCCTTTTACCCATCCTTCGTTTCGGTAGCTGCCATCATCATCAATCACTTCATTTACAACATCCCAAGCCTGTATTTTTCCAGCATATCTTCCTGCAACCAGTTTGATGTGGTCGTGCAAACGTTCTTTAGTTTGTTCTTTGGTTTTTTGAGTGCCATCTTCATTTTTAAAAAACCAATCCGGCGTCTGATTTTTCCAGACCAAAGTATGACCGACGATAAACATTTTATTTTTCCGACCAAACTCCACAAAAGCATCCGCCTGCGAAAAATCGAATTTGTTAGGAAGCGGATTCACGACTTCGGCTTTCATACAGTTTTCCGGCGTGATGGTGTTGAAATGTTGTAGCACAATATCCTGTTGTTTTTTATCTTTCCCAGTAACAATGTCGTTATTCACAGCCGTTCCGATTTTAAAGGCTTTGGAATAAGCATCTTTGAAATTCACATTCTGCGAAAAACCAAGGGAAGAAATTAAAACACTAAATAAGATAAGGTACTGTTTCATAAGCTCGAAAAATGGTTTGACCTAATATAGAAAAATAAAACAAATGTAAAATCGACATTTGTTTTATTGTTGTAAAGAGTCAACATTACTTATAACCAGACTGTTGAATTTTTGGAATTTAATAAATTGAAGATTTTAGTTTCCCAATAATTATTATGAATAATCCAAATAGTTTAGAGTTGATATCCTTTAAAGTTTAGTTTAAATTAACTTCAATTGCTTATTTTTATGTTAAGTCTTAAAAAGAAATGATTTATTTGGGAAGCTATTTCCGCCTTCCACTCCCATCTTTTTTGCAGAAGATTTCAGTTTCAATAGCACTTGAGTAGAAGCAAAAAAGGATTTCCGTTCAAGTCGGGCTGCAGATTCAGCATCAAAACAACGGACAACATAAAAAACACAATATTGTCATTCCGGAGGAATCTCAGCCATTTTTTATATGTTGATTTTTCTAGAAAGGAAGGTCATCATTATCATCTTCGAAAATCTCTTTTGGAATAAGTGAAGGGTCAAGTCTAAACTCTAATTTATCTTGATTGTCTAAAATCCAATTTTCTCCAGTTTCTGTTAGCTTACAAGCAATGAATTCATTTCCGTGATTCCACTCGTCAATTTGCATAAAGGTTTTTAATAATTGTAATTTTTCAAGTGCTCTAATCCCAACACTAATTGCAATGTCAGTATAGCCAGCCTTATTCATTTGAGTTTTTAAAGTATATACTGAAACCGAATCTTCTTTAGAAATTGTATTTTCCATTAATAGAATTAATAAAGCAATTTCGTGACTTTTAAGTCCCTTCACTTCTTGGAGTGGAATTTGGCTCAGTGTCTCAACCGTTTTGTTTTTATGTTCAATTGCTTTTATTTTTGTTGTGATTTTATCTGATAAATCATTGAAATCACTCAGTGAACCAGTTTTATATGTTATGATAAATCTATGTTGTATGTCGAAAGGAAATTTTCCAATTCTTTCCTCAGAACATACCATAATAACATTTTTTCCACAAGAGAATGCATAACCCAGTTCATACCAAACATTTGGATTATCTGTAGAAATCTCGGCAAAACAAATTGAACTTTCCCTTATTCCTCTTTCAATATCCTCAATGGGAACAAGTACGCTGTTATCTTTATCTATTCGATATGATTCGTATCCTGCATTTTTTATAGCTGGTTCAAAAATATCAGTATATCTTTTATCGAATTTATCTTTGTCGAAAGGTTGAATTACAAAACAAGTTTTCATTATTAGTATAAGTATTAAAAAATGTACTTTCAAATCTACAAATTTTCTAATCACAAACTGACCTTCCCTACCTTTCCACTTGCCATTCAACAAAAACTTCCTATTTTTGGTAAAATTATTATAACAAACCTTTTAGGTTGAATCATAAGCCTATGAAAAAACTAAAAATATCTTTTTTCTTTTCTCTTTTTTCTTTCTTCTCATTAGCGCAACAAAATTCTTACTATCAGCAATATGCCAAATATAAAATGGATATTGATGTAGATGCTGCCAACTTCACTTATCAGGGAAAACAGACTTTAGAATACAAAAATAATTCGCCGGATGAGTTGAAAGTCGCTTATTTCCATTTGTATTGGAATGCTTTCAAAGCAGGTTCTATGATGGACCAGCGTGTGGCGAGTCAAGGTGTGAATGCAGACGGAAGATTGGCAAAAAGAGTAGGGAATACGGTCATTTCAAGATTGTCAGAAATTCCGAAAAATGAAGAAGGCGCACAGAATATCCGTTGGATAAAGCAGAACGGAAAAGATTTGAAATTTGAGATTCAGGGAACTGTGATGAAAGTTTTTCTTGCTGAGGTTATTAAACCCAATTCTTCCACGACTTTCACAATGGAGTGGGATGCGAATATCCCAATGCAAATCCGAAGAGCCGGACGCAATAACCGAGAAGGTGTCGATATGACAATGACGCAATGGTACCCGAAAATCGCCGAATATGATTATGACGGCTGGGCAGCTTTTGATTATGTTGGGAGAGAATTTCACGCCCCATTTTCTGATTATGAAGTGAACATCAAAATCGATAAAGATTACGTCATCGGAGCCGGAGGAAATCTGGAAAATCCAACAGAAGTGAAAGGTTATGACAATGGTGCTACAATCAAAGCAGATATTTCAAACAAAGTCAACTGGAAATGGACAGCGAAAAACATTCTTGATTTTGCCTGGGCGGCGGACAGAGATTATTCGGTGGAAAGTTTTCCGATTTTGGACGGGCCAAAAGTGTATTTGGTGTATCAGAAATCTGAAAAGACAAAATATTGGTCTGAGATGAAACCTTACATCACCAAATATTACCAATTGATGAACGCCACTTTTGGACGTTACAAATGGCCGAGCTACTCTTTCATCCAAGGTGGAGATGGCGGAATGGAATACGGAATGTGCACAATGATTTTGGGTGAAGCAACTAGTATCGAAGGTCTGAGCGGATTGATGTTCCACGAAGGCGCGCATTCTTGGTTTCAGCAGATGCTCGCAACCAACGAAAGTGTAAGACCTTGGATGGATGAAGGTTTCACGCAGTATGCAGAAGATTTTGTGTCTTACAGATTATTCCCGCCGACACAATCTCAACCCAATCCTTTTACAGGCGCTTTGAAAGCTTATGTTAATTTCACAAAATCAGGAAAAGAAGAACCCGCAGTCTGGTTGGGTGACCATCACGATAATGGAACGGCTTATACTTACGCAAGTTACATCAAGGGCGAAACGTTCTTGGTGGAGTTAGGTTACATCGTCGGAGAAGAAAACCTTAGCAAAATTATGCTCAAATATTACGACGAATGGGCAATGAAACATCCAACGGAAAGAGATTTCATTCACATTGCGCAATTGGTTTCCGGGATGGATTTGAAATGGTTTCAGCATTATTGGATTAACACGACTAAAACTATTGATTACGGCATCAAGAATGTGAAATATGACCCGCAGTCCACCACGATTACTTTGGTTAATAAAGGAGGGGTTCCGATGCCGATTGATTTCAGTATTTTGACTAAGGATAAAAAAGTTATCAATTATAATATTCCACTGAATCTTACCAGAGTTTGGAAGACTAAAGATATCTACGGAAATATTCAGACTTTACCTTTCTGGGCTTGGACGCAACAGGAATATACTTTTACAATTCCTTATACCAAATCTCAATTATCAGCAATGGGAATCGATTTCAGCCAAAGATTGGCGGATGTGAATCCTGAGGATAATTATCTGGAAGTAAAGTAAAACAACAAGACAAAAGGCAAAAGGACCAAGTCTCGAATCCGAAGGATTCAATATCAGTAGCCGTTGGTGAAACCAATGGGAATGTGAAACGATTCAACATAAATTGATGTTTGCTAAACCACTGGTAATAGGAATCAGAAAGATTCAAATTGATATGAAATCAATATAAAACATTCATCATCCAGACAAAAAGGTTGATTGATGAGCCAAATAGGGTGGTTGTCGAGGCAAAAAGGTTCATCAACCAGGCAAAAAGGGTGGATTTCGAGGCAAAAAGGCTCGTCTTTGAACCAAAAAGGCTGGTTTTTGAATGTAAAAGGCTCATCGTCCAAGCAAAAAGGCTCGTTTTGATATAAAATCAAAAAAAAGAAAGTAATGAACTCCATCGTAATCAATATAGGAAATACCAATATCCGTTTTGGATTGTTTGATGATGACAATTGTGACCTGTCCTGGGTCATCAATACAAAACCTTACAAGACGACAGACGAATTGTTTGTTCAGATTCTGATGTTGTATCAAACCTACAAAATCGATGTTACAACCATTGACAAAGTGATTATAGGTTCCGTAGTTCCGCAATTGACGAAAGTTGTTGCAAGTGCTATCAAGAAAATCCATAACAGAATCCCTGTAATTGTAGATAGAAATACACCGTCTGGAGTTATCCCGAAATCCAAA
>Ga0308163_10003512_pt1 | contig 13100 bp, 11 predicted proteins | sample PhyTR1_FD_201037 | JGI IMG/M metagenome (GOLD analysis project Ga0308163, IMG submission 201037) | Phyllosphere microbial communities from UC Gill Tract Community Farm, Albany, California, United States - DLSLT.R1 | ecosystem: Host-associated > Plants > Phyllosphere > Unclassified | place: USA... | reverse complement strand
GTCGACATTCATACCGATCGGAAGTGCGATCACCTGACGGCTGCGGGCACCCGGCTGTGCTTCCAGGACGATCGTCCGCCACGCCATGCCAACGGGGGGCTGGCCATCGACGTCGCTGAACTCGCCTACCACCATATTGCGGATCCGCAGTCGGCGGTCTGGTTGCTTGAGAAACCAGGATGCGTCCCCCGCCGTCGCAATCTCCACCGCCAGTATCTTGCCGATCATCTCAGTCGTCCATCCGCTTATGCTGTTCGGAGCTAGGTGTTGCCATATTGCCGCAGAGGCAAGCGCTATATGGCTTGGTGATGGTGCGGCTATTGATAATAGTTATCAAAAACATTAGCGGGGCGCGATAACGTAAAGGGAATCATATGACACGTCGTCTTGGCATCGCCATCCTGCTGGGCACCGCGGCTTTCGTCGCCGCGCCGGGCTATGCGCAGACTTTGCACGAAGACGCCTCGGACGTGATCGTCGTTACCGGACAGCATCCGCGAGACCAAGCATCCTCCGGGACAAAGACGGATACGCCGCTCGCCGAGACGCCCCAGTCGATCACCGTCATCACCGCCGACGATATTGCCGGACGCAGTTTGCAGAATCTCAACCAGGCGCTGCGGTTCGTGGCGGGCGTGACCCCGGAAACGCGCGGATCGAGCGGCGAGGTCTATGACCAGTTCAAGCTGCGCGGCTTCGATGCCCCGGTCTATCTCGACGGCCTGAAGCAGTTCGGCAGCCCGTCCGGCTATGCCGTGCCACAGGTCGACGTCTCGAGGCTCGACCGGATCGAGGTCATCAAGGGCCCCGCATCGGTATTGTACGGCCAATCGAGCCCCGGCGGCCTTGTTGCGGAGTCGAGCAAGCTCCCGCTCGACCAGGCGCTCTACGGCGCGATCAGCGGCACCTATGGCAACTACGATCTTTACCGCGTCGATGCGGATATCGGTGGCCGAGCCGGCGAAGGCGTTCTGTGGCGGATCAACGGCAGCGCGAACGGTGCCGACACGCAGCAGAAGTTCGGCAAGCGCGAACGCCAGACGATCTCGGGCGCAGTGACGGCAGGGGCGGGCAGTTCGACCAGCTTCACGTTGCTGGGCGCCTATTCGCATGATCCGTATAACGGCGACTACGGCGTGTTTCCGGCTAGCGGTACGCTGCTCGCCAACCCGAACGGCAAGTTGCCAACCAGCTTCGACGGCGGCGAGGCGGGTAACCGCTTCAGCCGTGAACAGGCCGCGCTCACCTATATCTTCCGTCATGATTTCGGTGGTGGCTGGGCGTTCCGCTCATCGGGTCGCTATCAGTATGTGAAGTCGGCGCTCGGGCTGATCTATACCGCAGGCGGCCTCGACGCGACCGACCCGACGCAGCAGACTTTCAGCCGTGCGTCCTACGCGACCCGCGAGCAACTCAACAATTGGACGTTCGACAACCAGCTCTCCGGCACCGTCCAGACCGGCCCGATCAAGCACACGCTCCTGTTCGGCGTAGATCGTCAGGTCGCACATTCGAGGGAGCTTGCCGCGTTCGGCGTCGCGCCTCCCCTTAACGGCTTTGCCCCGGTCTACGGTACGGTGCCGGTTCCGACGACGCCGGAGCAGATCGGCGGCCAGTTTTCGATCAACGTACAGCAGCGTCAGCAGGGCATCTACGCACAGGACCAGATGGCGCTCGGCGACCTTCGCGTAGTCTTGAGCGGGCGGCAGGATTGGGCGCGCGCGCAACAGGACGGGCGTGTCAAACACGACGAGAAATTCACGTATCGTGCGGCCGCCCTCTATACGCTGCCGTTCGGTCTGGCGCCGTACGTCAGCTATTCGACGTCGTTCGAACAGCAAGCGAACCCGATCACGCAGAGCAACGGCCAGCCCGGGCTGGCAGACCCATCGCTCGGCAAGCAGATCGAGGCCGGTGCGAAGTTCAGCATTCCCGGAACGCAGATTCTGTTGTCCGGTGCATGGTTCCGTATCAACCAGACCAACGTCCTGACATCGACGCCCAATTTTAGCATTTCGCGGCAGACCGGCGGCGTTCGTTCGCAGGGTGTCGAGTTCGAGGGGAGTGCTCCCCTGCCCTATGGTTTCAACGCGCGCGTCGCGTTCAGCCGGCAGCGCGTCAAGGTTACCAGCGATGCCGATGCTCCGGCGCGTGTGGGTCGTGGGCTGGAAACCGTCGGACGTGGCGGGACGTCAGCCTATCTCGACTGGGCGCCACGTAGCGGCGGCCTCGAAGGGCTCACGATCGGCGGTGCGGTCCGGCATGTCGACGAGGTCTATGCAGGCGTCACGCCTATGGAGACCGCGGGCCGCAACAGCCCGTCCTACACCGTCTATGATGCGCTGATCCGCTACGACCTGGAGAAGTTCGCCCCATCGCTGCGAGGCCTCAGCCTCGCCGTCAACGGAGCCAATATCTTCGACAAGAAGTATCTGACGTCGTGCTTCGCCAATTATAACTGGTGCTGGTACGGCAACCGCCGGACCGTGCAGGCGACGATCGGCTACCGTTTCTGAGTTGACGGCCTTGCCGCGATCGATGCCGTTCCGCGGTATCGATCGCGGTAGCGCCGACTGTTCTCGGGATCAGGCGACCTGGACGCTCGCTCGCATTATGCAGGTCCGATGATGCCGATCCTCTACAGCTTCCGACGGTGCCCCTACGCGATGCGCGCGCGTCTCGCGCTCGCGGCGAACGATCATCAGGTCGAACTGCGTGAGATCGTCTTGCGGGACAAGCCGGCGGCAATGCTCGACGCGTCGCCCAAGGGAACCGTGCCGGTGCTGGTGCTGCCGGACGGGACGGTGATCGACCAGAGCCTCGACATCATGCGCTGGGCCTGCGCGCGTACGCCCGACGCCGAGTGGCCAACCGATAACGACGCTGGATTGATCGCGACGAACGACGGCGCCTTCAAACACCATCTCGACCGCTACAAATATGCCGATCGCTACGACGTCGATCCGATCGAGCACCGCGATGCGGCTACCGTGCTGCTCCGCGATCTAGGCGAGAGGCTGCGTGCTAGCGGCAGTCTCGGCACCAGCCCGCAGTCGATGACCGATCTCGCGATCATGCCTTTCGTCCGCCAGTTCGCGCAGACCGATCGACCCTATTTCGACGGACTGCCGTTCGAGCGACTGCATGCGTGGCTGGCGATGCACCTCGCGTCGGCGTTGTTCGCGCGGGTCATGATACGCCCGGCGCCTTGGCAACCGAGCGATCCTCCGATGATATTCCCGACAACGACGGACGCACAGTAGGAGGCCCCGGCAAGACCGAGGCCCCTGCCCGCGTCAGAAGCCGACGCTGATCGTCCCGAACACCTGGCGGGGTGCGACCGGGAACTGGTTGAACGTCCCGCTCGCTGCGCCGATGCTGAGTGTCGAGGCGGCGCGCTTGTTCGTGATGTTGGTGACGTTCAGGCTGACCGTCGCCGTCTTGGCGACCTGCCCTTCGGACAGCGGTACGTGCGCGGCGATGCGGCCCGACAGCGTGAAGTAAGCCGGCACCGACAGATCATTGGTGTAGGTCGCGAACCGCTTGCCGATATAGTCGCCGACGAGTTGCGCGTCGAAGATGTCGTAATTGGCCGAGGCGGTGAACTTGTTCAGCCAGTCTGGGCTGCCCGGCACCTTCTTGCCAGCCGTGGCGACGGTGCTGGTGCCGCTGATGTAGTTCTCCTCGTAGCGCGAGTTGTTGTACGATAGCGCATCGTAGAACGAGAAGTGCGAGCCGAACCGGAACGTGCCGGCGATGTCGAACCCGTCGGTCTTCACCGCACCGACATTCTGCAGGATCGCGGCGCCGCTGACGACCGCGGTCACTACCGGGTTCGGGCTGATGCCGAGCAGGCGGTTGCTGAAGTCGACGTGATAGACGCTGATCTGGCCATCGAAGCCGGTGAGCGGGCCGAGGTTCAGCGCATGATGCGAACGCAGCCCCGCCTCATAGGTCCAGCTCGTCTCTGGCTCGACGTCCTGCTTGAACAGATCGAACGCCGCCTGGCTACCAAGCGCGAACGGCGACAATCCGGCGGCGGCACTCGTCTGGAACTGGCGGATGTTCTTCTGGACGTTGACGAACACCTGCTCGTTGTCGGTCGCATCCCACAGCGCACCAAGCTGTGGCAGGAAGTATTTGTGCGTGTCGATCTTGCCGACCGGCAGCGCGACCGAGCCGGTGAACGAGCCGGGGATCGGTTGCGTCGGGACGCGCTGCGACGCGTTCTGGAACGTGCTCTTGACGCCGCCCTGGATGGTCAGCGTGGGCAATATCTTCCAGCTGTCCTGGATATGCGCCTGGTATTCGTCGACGCGGACTTCGCTGTGATATTGCGTGATCAGCGGTGTCAGTTCCTCGCGCGGACGCTGGTACGGTGTGCTCGGATCGTTGACCGGGAACGGATACCAGCGGCGATACGCGGACGAACTCTGATGCTCGTACCAGGCGCCGAACTCGACATGATGCGCGCCGAGATCGAGCGCGACGGTGGAGACGAGGCCACCGCGGTCGATGCGATATTCTGTCGTGCGCGTCGCGAGGCCCGAGCCACCGAACACCTGGGTGAGGTTCTGGCCGGGATAATAGAACGAGAACAGTTTGGGCAGGCCGGCGACGTCGATCGGACCGCCGATGACCCCGACGCCGTCGTTGTGATGATAATAAGCCTGGTTTGAGAAGGTCACCTTGTCGCTGACGTTCCAGTCGTATTTCACGTATCCCAGATAATCGGTACGCGCCGCGACGCCGTAATAATTGCGGTAGTTCGACCCGTCCGCCTTGTACGCGCCGGAGTTGAGATAGGTCAGCATTGCGTTGAAATTGGGATAGACAAACGGGCGGACATACGGCGCGGTGCCTTGCGTCGCCGTGGTGACGACGGTCGCATCCTCGTTCGGTTCGGTCTTGTCCGAAAAGGCGCCATAGAGCGTCAGCTTGCCGTTGCTGTCGTCATGAACGAACTTCGCATTGGCCTGATAGCCGCCCTGGATACCGTTGAAATCCCAGGCCTTCGCCTTCTGCCGCGAGCCCGAGATGTAAAACGCGTTGCCGTTGCCCAGGTCGCCGCTGTCGATCCGCGCGAACAGTCGCGACGTCGAGTGGCTGCCGAGCGTCTGGTCGACTTGGACACCCATGTCCTTGCGCGGATCGCTAGAGAAGGTATCGATCGTACCGCCGAGGTTGCTGGTCGAGGCAGTGCCGAGATCGCCCGCGCCGCTGGCCAGCGTCACGCGCGATACGTTCTCCGAGATGATCGCACGTTGCGGCGACAAGCCGTTGTAATTGCCGTAATTCTGGTCGCCCAGCGGCAGTCCGTCGAGCGTGTAGCCGAGCTGCTGCGCGTTGAAGCCGTGGACGAACAGCGAGATGTTCTGCTCGTTGTTGCCCCACGGATCGGCGGTCAGGAAGGTAACGCCCGGCAGCGTCTGCAACGCCTTCAACGGGCTTACGCCGGGAAGGATCTTCTGCATGTCCACGCCGCTGACCTGCGTCACCGACCGCGTGGTGGCGCCGGTAACGACGATCGTATCATCCTGCCCGGCGGGCGTCGTTGCTGGATCGGCAGGATCGGTCACCGTAGCGGGCGAGCCTGGCTCCGCGTCCTTGGCAACCAGCGACTGCGCCGTTGCGGTGACTGGCACGCCGACCACGACAAAACCGATAGCGCCGCACAACAGCCGCGCGGCCGTACGAGTAAACATCGTCATTCTTGAAAACCCCTAGCGAGATCGATCGATCGTCACTCCTGGGGCTGCGCCTATTGGCACGACGAGACAGTCGGATGACTGCTGCGCTACAGATTTAATATGGTGGGGTGCAGCGGTCAGAAAGGCCGCCACACCGCCGTTGTCTTACTTCGCGGCCGCCGTCAGGCCGCGGTCTTCCAGCATCGGGCCGATATCCGGGTCTTTGCCGTAGAACGCCTTGAACATCGGACCGTAATCCTCGGTATGCCCCTTCGACAGGATCATGTCGCGGAAGCGCTGGCCGTTCGCGCGCGTCAGCCCACCATGGGCCATGAACCACGCATAGGCGTCGTTATCGAGCATCTGCGTCCACAGATACGCATAGTATCCCGCCGCATAGCCACCCGCCCAGATGTGCGCGAAATAGCTGGTGCGATAGCGCGGCGGCACGTCCTTCGTGTCCAGTCCCATTGAGTTAAGCGCCTTGGTCTCGAACGCGTCGACATCCTGCGGCCCGGCCGACGCCGGCAGCGAATGCCAGTCCTGGTCGAGCGTCGCCGCCGCCACCAGCTCACCCAGTTCATACCCCTGGTTGAACTTCGCCGCGTTCTTGATTTTCGTGACGAGCGCCTGTGGCATCACCGCACCGGTGCGGTAATCCTTGGCGTAGTTCGCGAAAACCTTCGGATCGAGCGCCCAATGCTCGTTGAACTGCGACGGGAACTCGACCCAGTCGCGTGCGGTGTTGGTGCCCGAGACCAAAGGATAGGTCTGGTTCGCGAACAGCCCGTGCAGCGCATGCCCAAATTCGTGGAACATCGTCGTCACGTCGTCGAACGTGATCAGCGCAGGCTGGCCCGGCGCGGGCTTGGTGAAGTTGCCGACGTTATAGACCACCGGCTTGGTGCCGAGCAGCTTCGACTGGCCGACGAAGTTCGACATCCACGCGCCGCCGGCCTTGTTGTCGCGCTTCCAGTAATCGAAATACATCAGGCCGAGTTCGGAGCCGTCCTTGTCGTAGACGGTGAAGACGCGGATGTCCGGCTGGTAGGTCGGGATGTCGCGGCGTTCCTTGAAGGTGACGCCGTAGAGCTGGTTCGCGGCGAAGAACACGCCATCGGTCAGCACGCGGCTGATCTCGAAATACGGTTTCAGCTCGTTCTGGTCGAGGTCGTACTTGGCTTTCCGCACCTTGTCCGAATAGAAATCCCAGTCGGACGGCGCGAGCGGGAACGAGGCGCGGGTCGCGTTGATCGTCTTCTGCAACTCGGCCGCTTCGCGACGCTGTTCCGCGGCGGTCGCGGGAACGAGCTGGGTCATGAAGCCCTTCGCTGCGGCCGGGGTCTTCGCCATCTGGTCGTACAGCGAATAAGCGGCGTAGTTCGGATAGCCGAGCAACTGCGCCTTCTGCGCGCGCAACTGCGCGATCTTCTGGATCAGCGCGCGCGTGTCGTTGGCATCGCCCCGCTGCGACCGGTTCCAGCTCTTCTCGAACAGAGCCGCGCGGGTTGCGCGATCGGAGAGCGAGGCGAGCGCGGGCTGCTGCGTCGTGTTCTGGAGCGACAGGACGTATTTGCCGGGCATGCCCCGCTCCTTCGCGCCCTCGGCAGCGGCGGCGATCTCGGCATCGCTGAGACCCGCGAGCTTGGCCTTGTCGTCGACCACCAGCGCGCCCGCCTTGGTGCCGGCGAGCAGCTTCTGCTGGAAATCGGTCGTCGCGGTCGAGATCTGCGTGTTGAGCAACCGCAGCTTGGCCTTGTCGGCATCGTTCAACTGCGCGCCGGCGTGGAGGAAGTCGCTGTGATAGATCTCGAGGACCTGCTTCTGCTCGGGGTCGAGACCTAGCGAGTCCTTCTTTGCGTAGAGCGCCTGGACGCGCGCGAAGAGCTTCGGATCGAGATAGATCGCATCGCTATGCTGCGCGAGCTTGGGCGCCTCGGCGGACCGTACCGCGTCGAGCGCATCGTTGGTGTTCGCCTGCGACACGCCGAAAAACGCCTGGCTCGCGCGGTCGAGCGTGCGGCCCGAGCGCTCCATCGCCTCGATCGTGTTGGCGAAGGTGGGGGCCGCGGGGTTGTTCGCGATCGCCTTCATCTCGGCGATTTGTTCCGCCATGCCCTGCTCGAGCGCGGGCTGGTAATCGGTGTCCTTGATCTGGTCGAAGCGCGGAGCCTGGAACGGCAGCGTGCTGGGGACGGTCAGCGGATTGACGCGCGACGATTTGGCGGGCGTTTGCGCAGAGGCGGCGCTGGCGATGCAGCAGAGGATGGCGGCGGAACGAAGCAGGCTGGAACGCGACATTGACGACTCACAATGGCAGGAGTGATGCCCCTATCCTTGCCCTGCCTAAGCCCTTGTTACAATCGGTTAGCAAACGACCCGGTTGAGCGCTTGCACTGCCGCCCGCTCGCAGGCAGTAGGCGGTCAAACCCCAGGAGTTCCGACATGGCAAATACCCTCGAAATCGATCAGGCGAGCGTCGTCGACAACGACATCCAGAAGCAGATAGAATTTTCCGGCGAGTTCGACGGCGACGAATATGAGTTCGCGGTCAAGTACGCGGTTCTGAAGGAGCTGAGCGGCGACGAACCCGAGGACGACGGCATCGAGCTGTTCAATCGCTTCAACGACGACATCGTCGACGCCTGCCTCGCGGCCATCGAGCGCAAGCCGAATGCATCGACGATCATCGTCGACGAAGACGACCTCGAATAATCAGCATTTACGGGGCGATCGGCGCCGTCTCGGACGCGCCGATCGTTTCTTCCAAACGCGCTCAGTCTCCGGTCACGAACCGGCGGATACGGGTCGAGTAGCGACTCCCCACGAGCAGGGTCACCCCAAACAGCATCGATGCTCCCCATATCGCCGCACAAACGATTATGACGATCTTGAGCATGGTCGGACTCCGACGTTGTTTCGATCGGGGGCGATTACGGTCGGCAATACAAATACTTGCTGAACGTGCCAGCCATCCAAGGTTCAGGTTAGCCTGAGTTATCCGATCGGCGGGACGTATCGCGGCGCAAAAGATAGATATCCATGATCCAACCATGCTGCTCGCGAAGATCGGCACGAGTCTGGACGATCCGTTTCGCGACGACGGTCAAGGGGCCGGCGATCAGCATTTGATCCTTCATCCCCAGATACGCACCCCACCAGATCGAAATACCCGCCGCGTCGAGCGTCTGGAACGCGCAATCGCCATCGAGCATCACGGCGATCGTACCGATATCGGCCGGCCACCCCCATGCCCTCAGCCTTCGACCCGTCGTCACGAGAACCGGCGCGCCGACCGTGTTCAGCGGTATGGCGTGCGCTGCCGTCAGCGCCTGGAGGCTGGTGATGCCGGGCTCGACGGTTACGGTCATCGCCATACCGTCCGTTCGCAGCCGATCGGCGATGCGCAACGTGCTGTCGTACAGCGACGGGTCTCCCCATACGAGTAACGCGAGACGGCCGCCGTTCGGCAAGTGTTGCGCGATCTGAATGCTCCAGACGACGGCAATGGCGTCATGCCATTGGTCGACCGCGCGTAGATAGGGCGCGGTCGTGTCGCGCTCGGGCAGGTCGAATTCGACGACACGCGTAGCTCCGGTCAGCACTTCTGCACAGATCCCGCGGCGGAGATCGATCAGGTCGGACTTCGCATCGCCCTTCCGGGGCAGCAGGATCAGGTCGGCGGCGTTCATCGCGACGATCGCGGCGCGCGTGAGGTGATCGGGGTTGCCGGTTCCGATACCGATGAGGTGAAGGTCGATCATGTTTCGGTCTCAGGATCCATCAGCGGACCGTAGAGGATCAGCGCGGGCTTGCTGGAGAAGCCTGCCTGCAATTGCGCAGCAAGGTCGGCAATGGTCGACCGGATCAGCGACTGGTCGGGATGTCCGATATTTTCGGCGATCAGCGCGGGCGTGTTCGGGGAAAGGCCGTGCTCGATTAGCAATGCCGCGAGCGCCGGGAATGTTCGCTTTGGCATGAACACCACGGTCGTCGCCCCGGGATCGGCGAGCGCGGCCATGTTCCGCTGTTCGGGCAGGTCGCCGGTGACGTCGTGGCCGGTAACGAACTGCACGCGGCGCGCGTTGAGCCGGCGTGTGAGCGGGATCTGCGCGGCGGCGGCGGCAGCGCTGGCGGCGCTGATGCCGGGGATGATTTCGAATGGAATGCCCGCTGCCCGGAGCGCGACGATCTCCTCCTCAAGGCGGCCGAACATGCCCGCATCGCCCGATTTTAGGCGGACGACGCGGATGCCGGTTTGCGCGTACTCGACCAGGAGTTGCGAGACGTGCGCCTGACTAGGTGATGGGCGACCGGCGCGTTTACCGACAGCGACGAGGTCGGCGCCTGGGCGAGCATGGTCGAGAACGGTCGAGGACAGGTCGTCGAACAGCACCGCGTCGGCGGCCTGCAATCGCGCAACCGCCTTCAAGGTGAGAAGTTCGGGGTCCCCGGGACCGGAACCGACGAAGGAGACGAAACCGGTCATGGGGTGGCAGCGATCATGTGGAAGAAACTGCCCGAGACGTGGCCGCGATACGAGCCGGTTTCGGAGACGGCGGTGCCCTCGGCATCGGTGACGTTCGCGAGCGGAGCGTCAGGCTGGTCGAGGATCGTGGAATAGTGGAATTCATGGCCGGTCAGCGCGGCGCCCGCTTCGACGCCGCCCATCGGTGCGAGAAAGGTCGCGCGCCGATAGCCAAGGTGCATTTTCCGCTGAGCGTAGCTGGTGACGATGCCGAGCAGGCCTGCCATCTTGTGTCGAACACCGTCCACATCGATCAGCGCCTCGCCCAGCGCCATGTAGCCGCCGCACTCGCCGTGGACCGGGCGGGTCTTGGCGAACTCCGTCAGGCCTGCCTGGAACCGATGGGCTTCAGCGAGCTTGCCGGCGTGGAGTTCGGGATAGCCGCCGGGAAGCCATACGAGATCGGCATCCACAGCGGGAGGTTCGTCGGCGAGCGGGGAGAAGGGCAGGATTTCCGCGCCCGCACGCCGCCAGCCTTCGAGGACATGCGCGTAGGTGAACGAGAAGGCGGCGTCCTGCGCCAAGGCGATACGCTGGGCCGGGGGGCGTATCCAGCCGACCGCGCTTGCAGGCTTGGTGCTGGCGGTAGCGGCGTCGTGAAGCGCGGGGATGTCGACATGCGCGCGGAGGAAGTCCGCATATTCGGCGATCCGCGCATCAAGGTCGGGATGTTCGACCGCCTGCACCAACCCAAGATGGCGTTCGGGGAGCTTCAGGTCGCCGCGCCGTGGGAGTGCGCCGAACACGCGGATGCCGACCGCGTCCATGCCGCTGCGCGCGAGGCGTTCGTGGCGGGGGCTGGCGACGCGATTAAGGATCACGCCGGCGATCCGGACGCTGGGGTCGTAGCGGCTGAAGCCGAGGGCGGTGGCTGCGGCAGACTGCGCCTGCCCTGAGACGTCGATCACCAGCACGACCGGCCAGCCCATCCGGCGAGCGATGTCGGCGCTGGCACCGTTGCCGGTAGCGCCCGGTTTCGCGACCCCATCGAACAGGCCCATCGAGCCCTCCGCAAGCGCAAAGTCTGCATCGTCGGCTTTACCAGCAAGGGTGTCGAGCATCGTCGCAGACATCGACCAGCTGTCGAGGTTAAACGATGCGCGACCGCTGGCAGCGCGATGGAAAGCCGGGTCGATATAGTCGGGGCCACTCTTGAACGGCTGCACCGCAACGCCGTCGTCACGGAGTGCGCGGAGGAGGCCGAGCATGACGGTGGTCTTGCCGGTGCCCGATGCGGGTGCGGCGACCATCAGGCCGGGCGTCACGCCTCCCCTCCAGCGAACTTCGAGTCCGCCGATTGTGGCCGGAAGCGGCGGTCGTATCCCTGTGCGTAGAGGCTGCTCTCAGCAAAATCGTGTGCCGCGAGGGCCTGGCTGACGAGGATCAGGGCTGTGCGATCGGGTTTGCCCGCCACGGCGTCGGCGATCGTCGCCAGCGTGGCGCGTGCGATCTGCTGGTCGGGCCAACTCGCGCGCCAGACGATCGCGACGGGGCATTCCGAGCCGTAGGACGGCGTTAGGTCCGCGATCACCTGTGCGAGGTTGTGGACCGAAAGATGGATCGCGAGCGTCGCGCCGGTCGCGGCGAACGCGGTCAAGGTTTCGGCAGGCGGCATCGTGCTGGCGCGGCCAGGCGTGCGGGTCAGCACTACCGACTGCGCGAGTTCGGGCAGCGTCAGTTCGACCTCCAGCGCAGCGGCGGCGGCGGCGAAGGCTGGTACGCCGGGCGTGATCGTGAACGTGATGTTGAGCGCGCGGAGGCGGCGGAGTTGCTCGCCCATCGCCGACCAGATCGACAGGTCGCCGGAGTGGAGCCGGGCGACGTCCTGGCCTGCGTCGTGCGCGGTCTGGATCTCGGCGATGATCTCGTCGAGCGACAAGGACGCGGTGTTGACGATGCGGGCGCCGGGCGGACAATGATCGAGCATCGCCGCAGGAATTAGCGAGCCCGCATAGAGACATACGGGCGATCCGGCGATCCGGTCGCGCCCGCGGAGCGTAAGCAGGTCGGGCGCGCCTGGGCCTGCGCCGATGAAGTGGACGGTCATGCGAATCCTTCTGCGATGGCGCACGTCGCCATGCGGTCGTGGGAAATGTGGCGCGGAGTCAGCAACCGCGCGCCAGGTCCTGCCGCAGCGAGTGCGCAAGCTTCGGCGACGCTGCCAGTCTGGCGTATCTTCAGGCTAAAAGCCGACTTCGTGGCCGTTTGTGCAGCGCGTAGCGCATCTGGGTCGATAGCGACCAGGAGCAGATCCATCGCCTCGGCGAGCAGTTCGACCAACGGAGCCTTGTCGCTTGGGGTGGCAAGCCGCATGACTTGAGGTTGGCCGTATAGCGCGCTGGCAAGCGCATCTTGCAGCGACGCCAGCGTGGCCCCCGCGCGAAACCCGAAGCCGGCGACGATCACAGCGTGACGCTCCATTGGACGACCGGGTAGCTCGCGCGCCAGCCGCGTCGTGTGCCGAGCGCGGTGGCTTCCGACAGTTCGACGCGCAGCAGGGTGCCGCCCTTCAGTCCGTGCCAGCGGGACAACAACGCCTCGGATTCAAGTGTCACTGCGTTGGCGACCAAGCGTGCGCCAATCGGCAGCCTGGCCCATAATGTTTCGAGCACGGCTTCGGAGAGCCCACCGCCGACGAAGACCGCATTTGGTGCAGCGTGACCTTCGAGTGCCTCCGGTGCACGGCCCCGGATCACACGAAGTCGATCGACGCCCAGGGCTGCAGCGTTGCTCTCGGCTCGGCCGGCGCGGATGGGGTCGGCTTCGAACGCGGTGGCGTGCGTCGATGGATGAGCAAGCAACCATTCGATGCCGATCGAGCCAGACCCCGCGCCGATGTCCCACAGCGTCTCGCCGGGCCTTGGGGCGAGCGCGGACAATGT
>Ga0308163_10003508_pt1 | contig 13106 bp, 13 predicted proteins | sample PhyTR1_FD_201037 | JGI IMG/M metagenome (GOLD analysis project Ga0308163, IMG submission 201037) | Phyllosphere microbial communities from UC Gill Tract Community Farm, Albany, California, United States - DLSLT.R1 | ecosystem: Host-associated > Plants > Phyllosphere > Unclassified | place: USA... | reverse complement strand
TGCTTCCAGACACAGGCGTTTCCTCAACGGTCGTCTGCTTGCCGCGCCACCTATCGTTGGTGACTGCGCCAGACCCTGTGCTGTCTGTGATCTTGTCGATCACAAGGCCATTATAGCGCAGAATCAAAGTTGTGTAGACATTTCCTTGTGCGACTCATCCAGCTGTGGTTCGACCGGTGCCGGCGCCTTGTTCTTGCGGGCGAAACGCTGGCGCAGACGTGCCATCAGCGAGGCGCGCGGCATGGGCTGAATCATCGGCGCTGCCCGTTTGCGGCGCCGCAGAACGACCAGCACGCCACCCGCGAACCCCAGCACGGCGAGCACCGCGCCGGTGATCCAACCCCAGGGCGTGGACGCTTCCGGTTCCGGCGCAGGCCGCTTGCGGGATGGCCTTGGCGTCGCTGGCTTCGCCACCTTGTCCTGGACAACGGCGGACGGGTTGGCGCCCAACGCCACTTGCAACACCCTTACCTTGTCTTCCAGCGTGCCAATCTGCTCGCGCAGCAAGGCATTCTTGACATCGAGCGCGGCGCACACCGGCGCACTGTCGGCGGAAGACGGCGCGCAGGTTGCGGCAGGCGCGGCGGCAGGTGCAGGTGCAGATACCGGCAGCGGCTTCGGCAATGAGGTTGACGCTTGCGTGGCTGCGGCCGGTTCCGGTTCCGGTTCCGGTGCTGGCGCCGCCTTCGCCACGGTCAGCGGCTTGGGCGGCTTCGGTGGCTTCGGTGGCTTGGGCGGCTTTACCGGCGCGGGCTTGACCACGGCGATCGGCCTGGACGCCGCAACGGGTGCAGCAGGCAGGACGGCCACGACCGGCGCCGCCGCTGGCACTGGCGCTGGCACCGCAACGGGCAGCGGAACGGCTGGCACCGGCGGATTCGGATTGGGCGCAATGAAAAGCGTCACGAGACGCACATCGCGCTCGCCCCCATCGGCCAGTTCCAGATACAGATGCAGGCGGCTTGATTCAACCGGCGCCGCCGACGTCACGCGCAGGAACTGACGGCCATCGCGCTGGCTCACACGCATGGCCAGCGTCGCCAGCACGGTCGGCATGCCGATGTTCGCGCCCCGGTACACGTCGGGGCGCGCCAGGCGTGCCCCGACCGGGGTCGCGGGCGACGCGAGCGCGGTCAGCTCGAGTTCCAGCGCCAGCGGCTGGCCGATATACGAACTGATGCGCGGCTCGCCAAGCTCGGCCGCGCCGACGCCGCAAGAGAGCAAAACACACGTGATAAATACAGGGAGGCGGCTGGCCATAGCAACTAACAAGAGTGAAGCCCAAGCGTCATTAACGGACATTGGGATAAACTCTTTAATCCCAGCCTCTTGCATATCAGGACATGTCCATGGAAAACAGGATTGAGAAAGACAGCTTTGGTCCCATCGAAGTGCCACAGAACAATTTGTGGGGTGCGCAAACCCAGCGTTCGCTTCACCACTTCCACATCTCGACCGAACGCATGGCGCCCGAGCTCGTCGCCGCCCTCGCCCAGGTCAAGCGCGCCGCGGCCGCCGTCAACCGCTCGCTGGGCAAGCTGCCAGCCGACAAGGCCGACGCCATCATCCGCGCCGCCGATGAAGTGCTCGACGGGCGCCACCCCGGCGAATTCCCACTGGCCGTGTGGCAGACCGGTTCGGGCACGCAAAGCAATATGAACATGAACGAAGTGCTGGCCAACCGCGGCTCCGAGCTGCTCGGCGGCGAGCGCGGCGAAGCACGCCTGCTGCACCCGAACGACCACGTCAACATGGGCCAGTCGTCCAACGACATCTTCCCTACCGCAATGCACGTGGCCGCCGCCTGGGCGCTGGCCAAGGAAGTCCTGCCTGCGCTGGCGCAGTTGCGCGGCACGCTGGTGCGCAAGTCGCGCGATTTCGAGCCGATCGTCAAGATCGGTCGCACCCACCTGCAGGATGCGACGCCGCTGACGCTGGGCCAGGAATTTTCCGGCTACGTCGCCCAGCTCGAATTCGCCGAAAGCGCGCTCAAGTCCACCCTGTCGGGCTTGCTACAACTGGCGGCCGGTGGGACCGCCGTGGGCACGGGCCTGAATGCGCACCCCGATTTCGCGCCGCGTATTGCGGCTGAACTCGGTTCGCGCACCGGCCTGTCGTTCAAGTCGGCGCCCAACAAATTCATGGCGCTGGCCGGGCATGACGCGATGGTCTCGGCCCATGGCGCGTTCAAGCTGCTGGCCACGGCGCTGATGAAAATCGCCAACGACATCCGCTGGATGGCGTCCGGCCCACGCTCGGGCCTGGGCGAAATCACGATCCCCGAAAACGAACCGGGCAGCTCGATCATGCCCGGCAAGGTCAATCCGACCCAGTGCGAAGCGTTGACGATGCTTTGCTGCCAGGTGTTCGGCAACGATGTCGCGATCACGATCGGCGGCTCACAGGGCAATTTCGAGCTCAATGTGTTCAAGCCGATGATCGCGCATAACTTCCTGCAAAGTGCACGCCTGCTGGCCGACGGCATGCGCTCGTTCGATACGCATTGCGCCCAGGGGATCGAGCCGAACCTGGTCCGGATCGGCGAACTGATGGAAAAATCGCTGATGCTGGTGACCGCACTGGCGCCGCACATCGGGTATGATCGCGCCGCGCAGATTGCCAAGACCGCATCGAAGGAAGGCCTGACCCTGCGCCAGGCAGCCCTGCAGAGCGGCTTTGTCGACGATCAGCAGTTTGACCAGTGGATCGTGCCGATCGATATGACGCGGCCCGATCCGGTCGAGTAAACATCCAGTACCCGGGCGGCCTCGTAACGATCAGGCCGCCTTTTTATTCCCGAGGAAAGAATGCAGAAAATCGAATTTGAGTTGACATCGGAATTTGTCGAAGTCAACCAGTTGCTCAAGCTGGCCGGCCTGGTCGACAGCGGCGGTGCCGGCAAGAACCTGGTCGCCAGCGGCGTGGTAAAGGTCGACGGCAAGCAGGAATTACGGAAGACCGCCAAGATCCGTACCGGTCAGATCGTGACGTTGGGCGACGTCGAAATCACTGTCCGCTAAAAAATAGACAGAAAGACAGCTTGTTATGTTTGCGGCTTAACAAACAGAACCGGGCTTCATTGTTTATATTTTAAGACGTTAATCAACGGCTTATAGGTGAAATCGATGGAAACCCCGGAAACCCGCGTGCAGTCGCAAGAGCAACTTATCGGTGATCTGCGCCTCGTGATCGAAAACGCGGAAGAACTGCTCAAGAATACGGATCAATATTCGAGCGAGTTGTATCAGAGTGCACGGACGAAGTTATCACTGGCCCTCGAAGCGGCCAATGAAGAGCTGTCCCGTTTCGAAGACGCGCAGCTCGAACGCATGATGGCCGCGACCCGCATGGCCAACGAACAGTTCGCAGACCGCTCGGGCGAATCGCGCATCCTGCGCGCGTTTCACTAAGCGTTTCACTAAGCTGTTCACTTAGCTGTTCACTTAGCTGTTCAATAAACTGTTCACTAAGCTGCAATGACGACAACCCGGCATCGTGCCGGGTTCTTCACGCCTTCGTGTTGATCGAATTGCCCAGGTGCGCCGGCAGGTTCTGTGCCTGAGGAAGCGATGCGATCATTTGCGCCGCCGACGAGGCTTCGATGTCCATGGCACGCTTGAGCATCGTCATGCCCACTTCCTGACGGATACCGGTCTCAGCCATGCTGGTCGACAGCTTGGCAATGTTCGTGACGTCCATATACTTCTCCAGAAAAAGACTCGTCAGTCTTTAACGACGCCGCCAACCATAACTTGAGGGTCGGCGCCCGACCAGGTGCCAATCCAGTCCAGCACCGCGTTAATGTCGTTCAGGTCGAGCCAGGCCACGCCAGCGCGCAGTTCAAAGGGGCGCTGTGCGTCCGAGACCACCGCAACGATCGCTGCATCGTCGGTGTACAGGGCCGGCTTGCCCAGCGCCGGCCGGTGCACTTCCAGCTTCGGCAGCGTCTCCCACTTGTAGCCTTCCACCAGCGTCAGGTCGGCTGGCGACAGGCGCGCCAGCAGCTCGGCCAGCGGCGGCTCGGGCGCGGCGCGCAGTTCACGCATGATGGCGATCCGGTACGGCGACGCGATCATCACCTCGGCCGCGCCAGCCAGGCGCAGGCGCGCACTGTCCTTGCGCGGCGGCTCGAGCTCGATATCGTGGTGGCTGTGCTTGACAATATTGACGCGCAGGCCGGCGCCGGACAGGCCCGCAACCAGATGCTCGAGCAGCGTCGTCTTGCCGCTGCCGGACCAGCCGACCACCGCCAGGACGGGCCCGGTCGCGCCGTGATCTGGCAACTCAGTACGGCGCACGGTAGCGGGTTCCACGGTAGTTCATCACGGCGGCCTTGGGCGTCAGGCGTTCGAGCACGAGGCCAGGCGCGACTTCCTCACCTTCGCGGCGCAGCATCTTGTCGACCAGCAGCAGACTTTCGCCAGGCGTCGGTGAATAGATGTAGCCGCCAAAGGCCAGCTTCGGGATCTCACGCTGGAGCGCATCCGGCAATTGCTGCAGGGTGCGTAATGGTTCGTCGCCGCCTGGCTGCGCGGTCACGGTGGCAGGTGCCGGCGCGGCCTCGCGCGGCGGCGTTGACGTCGGCGCGGCCGGCGTTGGTGCCGGCTTCGTGCGCACCGGGCGGGCTTCGGCCACCGGTGCAGGTGCAGGCTGCACAACCGGGGCGGGTGCGGATAGGACAACAGCGGCCGGCGCAGGCGTGGCCACAGGTGCCGCCACTTGCGCGGTCACCGGTGCAGTCGTCGGTGCAGTCGTCGGTGCAGTCGTCGGCGCACTCGTCGGTGCAGTCGTCGGCGCAACGGCGGGCGCAACCACGGGCGGTGTCACGGCTGCCAGCCGCACCGGTGGCTCGCCCGCAAGGCGTGGCCACAGCAGCGCCACCGCCGCCACGACCACGACCAGGCCCGCGCCAAGCGCCAGGTAGCGCCGCTGCGCGCCCTGACCTGCGCGCGGCGCTGCATATGACGGCGCCGGTGCGTGGATCGTCGGGGCGTTGCCCAGCTGGCGTTCGGCTTGCGCCTTCTTGAGTGCTTCGAGGATGTACGACATATCAGGTTCCCGTCCCGCCAGCGGTCAGCAAACGGGGTTCGACCACGTTCGACAACTGGTTCAGACGCATATAAGTGCGCGGCCCGGCCACGCCATCGGCCTTCAGGTCTTGCGCCGCCTGGAAAGCGCGCAGCCACTCCCTGGTGCGCGCATCGAGCGGCGCATCGAGCGCCGGCGCGGTTTCTTTGTGCAGGCCTGCAAGTCGTTGCGCGATCCAGTCGACGTCCGGCCCGCGGTCTCCCTGGCCGACGACATCGCGAAACGCCGCCGGCATGCGCCAGAAGGTGGTGAATTCGCCGCCGAAACGCGCGACGAAATCAGCGATATCAATCCGCTCGCGCCGGTCGCCGTGCGCCAGCGTGACGCTGCGCTCGTCCATCGCGACCAGCACCGCATGGCCGGTGCGCGGGCCGTCGTGCAGCGTGACCACGGCCGGGCGGTCGAGCAGGCGCAGTTCGTACAGGCCGCCCCGCCCTGCATGGCAGCGCAGATTGGCGCGCAGTGCAGCCTCGCAGGTGGCCTTCGGGTCGGCGCCGGCCAGGCCGGCAAACGACGGCCCCCAGAATGCCGCCAATGCACTCAGCGCTGCGGTCTCGCTTTCAAGCGTCGGCAGTGGCGCGCCCGGTGCCGCAGCGGTTGCGGTTGCGGCTACGGATGCAGCGACCGGTATGGCTGCCGGCTTCGGCCTGGCTGACGTCACGGGTGCCGGCTTGACCGCGATGGCACCGGCGACGGCCGGCGCCGCCACATGCTGCGGCAGCATCTGCCATGCGGTCGCGCCCAGTGCCACGCAGGCCAGCGCGCCGCCAGCCAGCAGCGGCCAGCGGCGCGGCGCACGACGCGCGGCCGGATCGTCAGCGAAAACTTCGGCAGCCGCCCGGCGCACAATGGCGCGCGTGACCTGCGGACTGTTTTCCACGTAGGCGCCCAGCAGCGCGCGATCGCACAGCAGGTTGATCCGGCGCGGCACGCCATGCGCCAGGCGGTGCACCAGTGGCGTCAGTGCAGGCGGGAACGGCGTCCCGACTGCGCCGGCAACAGCCAGCCGGTGCGCGATATACGCACCCGTCTCGGCTTCGCCCAGTGGCCCCAGGTGGTAGCGCGCGATCACGCGCTGGGCCAGTTGTTCGAGTTCGGGGCGCGCGAGCATCGTGCGCAGTTCGGGCTGGCCGATCAGGATGATCTGCAGCAGCTTGCGCTCGCTGGTCTCGAGATTGGTCAGCAGGCGCAGTTGCTCGAGCACGTCGCTCGACAGGTTCTGCGCCTCGTCGATCACCAGCACGTTGTTCAGTCCCTGCGCGTGCGAGGCCAGCAGGTAGCGGTTGATCGCATCCACGTACCCCTTCACGCCCGCGCCAGATGCCGCCGGCGCTACCTCGATATGCAGCTCGTCGCACACGGTCTGCAGCAGCTCCTGCGCCGTCAGGCGCGGATTGAAGATATAGGCAAGACGGCAGTTCGCTGGCACCTGTTCGATGAAGCAGCGGCAGACGGTGGTCTTGCCGGCGCCGATCTCGCCGGTCAGCAGCACGAAGCCACCGCCGCTGCCGATCCCGTACAACAGATGCGCCAGCGCTTCGCGATGCCGTTCGCTCATGAACAGGTAGCGCGGATCGGGGGCGATCGAAAATGGCGAGTGCGAGAGCTGGAAATAGTGGTTGTACATGAATGACTAACGACCGCTTAGCGGCTTGAACTTGGCGCAGTATATTTTGCTTTTGTCGTTCGCGTAAGCGATCGTGCTGCCCGGGATCGACTTGCGCAACGGGTAGCGCGAGCCGTCGACCGCGCGAAACGGCGTACCTGCGGCGGCGCGCACCGACTTTTCCAGTTCATCGGGCTTGGCCTCGAGGATGGCCGCCACGAACACGACGGCGCTCGTGTCGTCACTGACCATGACTTGCTCGACGTTGGCGCCCCACAGCGACGCCTCGGTACGGAACCAGTAGGCCCCGCCCTCGCGCTTGTAGGCCGGGCCGAAGAATTCGGTGAGATAGGCGTGAAAGTAGGCGTTATCGAGCTGGCTGCGGCACAGCAGCGCGCTGCCGATCACGGGCCCGAAGGTCGATGGCGCCGCACCCGCCCCTGCTGCGGCGCAGGCCAGCACGAGGCCTGCGAGCAGCGACCGGCCGCGCGGCATCAGCAGCTTGGTGGTACGACGGGCAACAACCGGGCGGATCATGGCGATTCTCTCCTTCAGCGGCGCCCATTATGCCACTGCGTGGCACTGCGGCAGCCAAGTCCCGCCTTACGCCGGTATGCGCACCGCAGCCGCCGCTGGGTCTCTCGATGTCGCTGCAGCCATCGCTGCGTCCACTTCGTCCGGCAAGGCCGCCGTACAGGAACTGCCCCCGGTCTTTGCTGTCACTGCGATACCAATTAAGATACCAATTTCAAATACTGGCGCCCTCCTTCGGTCCACTCATCCACAGTGGCACCATCTCACTAACCAGTCAAAAACAATACCAATCAAATACCTGTTGACAGCATAGAGTGCCCTGCCTATAGTGCGATGACCCTTTTCCCGGTAATGATTGCACACCATGATCGACTATCTCATTGGCGTTGACGGCGGCGGCACCAACACCCGCGTGCGCCTGGCCAGCCGCGACGGCGCTGCACTGGCCACCGGCAGCAGCGGCGCATCAGGCCTGCGTCACGGCATCGACAAGGCCTGGCGCGCAGTGCTTGCGGCCACCAGCCAGGCCTTCGCCGCGATCGGCATCGACACCATTCCCCTGAACGCCTGCGCGATCGGCCTGGGCATGGCCGGCGTGCACAATAAAGAGTGGGCAGCGGCCTTTCGCGCCGCCGATCCGGGCTTCGGCGCCATCATGCTCGATACCGACGGTTTCACGACACTGATGGGTGCCCATGGCGGGCGGCCAGGCGCGATCGTCGCCATCGGCACCGGCAGCGTCGGCGAAGCCCTGCGCCAGGATGGCACCCGCGTCGAAGTGGGCGGCTGGGGCTTCCCTGCCGGCGACGAGGCGGGCGGCGCCTGGATGGGCTTGCGCGCGATCGGCCACGTTCAGCAGGTACTCGATGGCCGCACCGAAGGCGGCGCGCTTGCCGACGCCGTGATTGCCGCGTGCGGCGGCGCGCGCGATCCCATTCAGGTCTGGCTCGGCCACGCCACGCAGACCGACTACGCGGGCCTGGCGCGCTTCGTCGTGGCGCACGGTGACAGCGACCCCGTGGCCACCGGAATCCTGACACAGGCCGGCACGGAAGCGGCCCGCATCGCGCGCGCGCTCGACCCGTCGGGCAGCCTGCCGCTGTCGCTGCGCGGCGGCCTGGGTGACACGCTGCGCGCCTACCTGCCAACTGAGACGCTGGCACGCTGCACGGCGCCGCATGGCGACTCCGCCGCCGGCGCACTGCGCATGATCGAACTGCACTTGAAGGACAACACATGACCGACGAACGCACGACCGACGAGCATACAACGAACGAACCGCACCGTACCGTCAAAGGCAACATCCTCACCCCGGCCGGCTGGGTGCACGGCGCGCTGCGCTTCGGCGCGCGCATCGTCGGCATCGACGGCCGCCGGGTCGATCCGGCCAACAACGACGACGTGTATATCGTGCCGGGCTTTATCGACGTGCACGTGCACGGCGGCGCTGGCCGCGACATGATGGAGGGCGGCGACGCCCCGCACGTGATCGCCGCACTGCACGCGAAGCACGGCACCACCAGCCTGCTCGCCACGACCATGACCGCGCCAGTCGAAGACATCGACCGGGCTTTGAGCGCCATCGGCGCGGCCTGCGCAGCGCGCGGCAAGGGCGAGGCGCGCATCCTGGGCGTGCACCTGGAAGGCCCGTACATCAACGCCGGCAAACTGGGCGCCCAGCCACCGTTCGCGCGCGAAGCGCATCTCGATGAAGTACGGCGCTTTCAGGCCCTGGCGCCGATGAAGCTCATCACCGTGGCGCCCGAGATCGATGGCCACATGGCCCTCGTGCGGCAATTGACGAAGGCCGGCATCCGGGTCCAGATCGGCCACACCAACGGCGATTACGACGTCGGCGTGGCCGCGCTTGCACACGGCGCGGCCGGCTTCACGCACCTGTTCAACGCCATGCCCGGCCTGCACCACCGCGATCCCGGCATGGTCGGCGCGGCGCTTGCGCACGCCGAATACGCCGAGATCATTCCCGACCTGCTGCACGTGCACCCGGGCGCGATCCGCACTGCCCTGCGCTGCATCCCCAAATTGTTTTGCGTGACCGATTCGACGGCGGCGGCCGGCATGCCCGATGGCGACTACATGCTGGGCCGCCAGGTGGTCCACAAATGCATGGGCGGCGTGCGCCTGGCCGATGGCACGCTGGCCGGCAGTACGCTGACGATGGACCAGGCGCTGCGTAATCTGGTCGGCATGGGGCTGTCGATCGACGAGGCCAGCAAGCGCGTTTCGACCCACGCCGCCGACTATCTCGGCGAGACCCGGCGCGGCCGCCTGGTACCTGGCTGTCACGCCGACTTCGTGGTCCTGGACCGCGCCCTGAACATCAAAGCTGTCCATATCGAAGGAGAATGCCTGTGAATGCCATGCCCGCCACCCCTGACGGTTCCGAATCGCTGATGCTGCAAGAAGCGCTGTCGTCCGGCGACTGCATCGCCCACGCCCTGACGCAGGATGCCGACCGCTACGCCGCGCTGGGCGAACAGCTCCGTGCGACCCGGTTGCACAGCGCAGTCACGGTGGCGCGCGGCAGCTCCGATCATGCATCGGGCTATCTGGCCTACCTGATCATGTCGCGCATGGGTCGCCTGGTGACGTCGCTGCCAATGTCGCTCATCACGCTGTACAAGTCGCCGATCATCGCGCGCGACACGCTGGCCATCGCCATTTCGCAATCGGGCCAGAGTCCCGACGTGGTCGAACCGATGCGGTACTTCCGCGCCGGCGGGGCCGTCACCGTGGCACTGGTAAACGATGCCGGTTCGCCGCTGGCCGAAGCCGCCGAGTGGACCATGCCGCTGCATGCCGGCAAAGAGCAGAGCGTGGCCGCGACCAAGAGCTTCATCGCCAGCCTGGTGGCCGGCGCGCGCCTGGTCGCCGATTGGCAGAACGACCCCGAACTGAAGGACGGCATCGCCGCCCTGCCCGATGCGCTGCGCGCCGCCCGCAGTTTCGGCCAGGACGGCGACTGGCTGGCCGCCATCGACGTGCTGGCGCCGGCGCGCAACATCATGGTGGTGGGCCGCGGCATCAGTTTCCCGCTGGCGCTCGAGTCGGCGCTCAAGTTCAAGGAAACCTCGGCGCTGCAGGCCGAAGCGTTTTCGGGCGCCGAGATCAAGCATGGCCCGATGGCGCTGATCGAGGACGGCTATCCGCTGCTGATCTTCGCGACGCGCGGCCCGACCCAGGCCAGCCTGGTGGCGCTGGCCGACGACATGCGTGCACGGGGCGCGCGCGTGCTGCTCGCGGCGCCAGCCGATATCGCCAGCCGCGACCTGACGCTGCCCACCGCCGCCATCCCCGACCTCGATCCGATCGTCGCAGTGCAGGCCTTTTATACAATGGCGGCCCGGCTGTCGACGGCGCGCGGCATGAATGCCGACCAGCCGCGCCATCTGAGCAAAGTCACCAAGACGAACTAACCGCCCGAATCTCGCCCTCATTTCACCCATGAACGACTACCTCGACCTGGCCGGCCAACTGGTGATGGTGCGCCTGTTCGGCACCGAACTCGATGCCGAGACCGACGCCTTCCTGCGTACCTACCGCATTCGCGGCGCCTGCCTGTTCCGTCAGAACATGGTCGACGCGGCGCAGCTGACCCGCTTCACGGGCGCGCTGCGTGACGCGATCGGCCCGCAAGCCCTGATCGCCCTTGACCAGGAAGGCGGCGCCGTCGTGCGCTCGACCTGGGTGCCGGCCCCACCAAGCGCGATGGCGCTCGGGGCGGCCAATGATCCGGACCTGGCGCGCGAGGTCGGCGCAGCCGTGGCGCGCGCGGTGCGCTCGCTGGGCTTCAACTGGAACTTCGCGCCCGTGCTGGACCTGAACAACAACCCGCACAATCCGGTGATCGCCGAGCGCTCGTTCGGCGCCGATCCCGAGCAGGCGACGCGCATTGCGCTGGCCTGGATGGAAGGCAGCGAGCGCGAAGGCGTGGCCTGCTGCGTCAAGCACTTCCCCGGCCACGGCGACACGCATGTCGATTCGCACCGCGACCTGCCGTACGTCGACAAATCGCGCGCCGACCTCGAACAGTTCGAATTCGCCCCGTTCCGGATTGCGGCGCCCCACGCACCGGCCATGATGACGGCCCACATCGTCTATCCGGCGCTGGACCCCGTCAATCCGGCCACCATGTCGCATGCGATCCTCACCGGCGTGCTGCGCGAGCAGTTCGGCTACGACGGCGTGATCATCACGGACGGCATGGACATGCATGCGATCGCCCACCGCTATGGCGTCGGCCAGGCGGCTGTGAATGCGCTGGTGGCCGGCGCCGACATGGTGATGGCCATCGGCACGCGTGCCACGCAAATCGAGACGGTGCAGGCGATCGCCGCCGCGATCCGCGACGACGTGCTGCCGCTGGCCGCCGTGCAGGCGCGCCTGGCGCGCCTTGGCAAACTGGCCGACGCGCATCCGGCCGGCACGGTCACCTACGCGGCCGAACCGGATGACCGCGCTCTGATGGCGCGCGCCTGGCGCGCCGGCCTGACAGCACTGCGCTCGCCCCAGCGCCCGCCGCGTGGCGCCCGTGTACGCCTGATCGCGCGCGCCGACGTGATCAGCGATGGCGTGTCCGAAGCCGGCGTACCGGCTGCCAGCATCGCGGCAGCGTTGTCACAGCTGTATGACGTCGATCTGGTGACCTTTGCCGACAGCGAGACCTTCGACTGGGCCGCGCTGCCGGCCGACGGCCGTTTCACGATCCTGGCCTCGACCGCGCGCCGCCGCTACGGGCCGCAGGCCTGCGCCACCTGGCGGCCGGACCTGCACCTGGCGCTGTGGAACCCGTATCAGGCGCTCGACTTCCCCGGCCCCGCGCTGCTCACTTATGGCTTCGCGCCGCCCGCACTGGCCGCGACCGTGGCCTGGCTGGCGGGCGAGATCGACGCGCCAGGCGTCTGCCCGGTACCGGGTTTTGACGGGCCGTGACAACGGCAAAGTAACGCGATGTAACGACACGGGTACGGCGGCCCGTGCTGCGGCACAATTGCCAATCCAGAAAAAGCTGGATATATGGGACAATACTTTTTTGTCCGAGCTTGGCATTTTTGCTATATTGCAAAACGCACATTTCGTATATTTTTTGTCTAGATAGAAGGATAACCAATGTCCCAATTCCGTCTCGCCCGCCTCTGCCTGATGCTGGCCGCCGTCGGCCTGAGCTCCGCTGCCGTGATTCCTGCCGTCCACGCACAAGACAAGCCTGCCGCCGCCGCAGCTGCAGCGCCGAAGGACACCGTCCGTCCAGAGCTGTTCAAGCTGCTCGACCCGGCGCAGATCAAGCCGCTGATGGATGCAAAGAATTACGCCGAAATCAAGAACCGCGTGACGCAGGCCGAAGCGTTCCCGAACCGTACGCCGTATGAAGACTACGTCATCAACCGCATGAAGCTGTCGCTGGGTTCGGCAACGAACGACAACGCCATCTCGATCCCGGCCCTCGAAGCCGTCATCGCATCGGGCCGCCTGGCGCCGAATGAGCAGGCCGACTTCATCCAGGCCCTGGCGAACATGCACTACAACGCCAAGGATTACCCGAAAGCGATCGAGTGGTTCAAGCGCTACCAGAAAGAAAGCCCGACGCCTGAAAAGGTCGCCGCGCCACTGACCCGCGCCTATTACCTGGGCGGCGATTACGCCAGCGCCAAGACCGCACTGCTGCCGGCAATCGAAGCCACCGAAAAAGCCGGCCAGAAGCCAAGCGAAGAAGACCTGCGCCTGCTGGCCTCGTCGGCCAACAAGGTCAAGGACGATGCCGGTTACCTGGTCGCACTGGAAAAGCTGGTCGCCCACTACCCGAGCGACGACTTCTGGACCGACCTGCTCAACCGCGGCGTCGCACGCAAGTCGGGCT
>Ga0308163_10003503_pt1 | contig 13118 bp, 15 predicted proteins | sample PhyTR1_FD_201037 | JGI IMG/M metagenome (GOLD analysis project Ga0308163, IMG submission 201037) | Phyllosphere microbial communities from UC Gill Tract Community Farm, Albany, California, United States - DLSLT.R1 | ecosystem: Host-associated > Plants > Phyllosphere > Unclassified | place: USA... | reverse complement strand
GAACAGCTCGAGCGCGCCGGCTACCACAGGCACCTTCCAGGAGACAGGGGTACGCAGATCGGTCTGCAGGTCGGCCCACTGGTCCCGTACCGGACAGTAGAGATCGTAGACGGGACGTCCTACGCCACGGTGACACATCACGTATACGACGTCGCCCCTGTGCGCCCAGTACGGCCTGCGCATGGTCATGCGATCGTTCTCGGGAAACTCGTAGACGACGTCGATCGTCTCGTGCTGGAAGCTGTCGGTACCGACCCGGGTGGGCCTGTTCTCGAACCGGGTCTCGTGCCTGGTGCTGGTGGTCGTGTGCGAATACTGGCCGCCGACATAGTGCTCGGTGGGCGTGTCGATCCTGTCGGTCACCTCCCAGCTACGGGATTCGTATCGGGGAATCCTGACCGTCTCCGTCCCGCGGTTTCCGAATACCGCCCTTGCGAGCATGGGCTCGCCCCTCTTCTGTCGTACCATTTCCTTACCCCTGTCGCATACGCCGCCGGCTCTACTCGTTCGGTATGAGGCCGAACCTGGACAGGATGAGCGCCAGGGGCTTCTTCTCGCCGAAGACCCACCCGGTGGTGATCTCGCGACGGTAGCATCGGTAGCCCGTGGCCGTCCTGTCGGCGGGGCGCGTGTGTACGGAGGGATCGATCAGCGCGTAGATCTCGGCGTCGACCTCGTAGGGATAGCTCTCGTCGACGATCACGTCCGCGCCGTAGCCGAGCACCCTTGCACCTCGCGTGACCGCCTCGAGCGTCGCAAGGTCGATCTGTCCGCGGGTTCCGAGCGCAGCCGTGGTGCCGAAGCCTCCCCCCTGGCGGTGCCATTCGACGACCGCCTCGTTCACGGTGTCCCCGCGCATGAGCGGCTCGACCGCGAGCTGCCACGTCATGTGGTTGCCCGCATGCATGCTGTGCGCATAGCCCTTCCCCCGCCCCAGGCTCGGGAGGTCCGTCCTCACCATCAGGTACGCATAGAGGTCGACCGGAGGCATTTCCTGAGGCTTCGTCACTGGCTTCTCTCCTCTGCGTGTCCGATCAGGGCCTGGCACATCGTCACCTCGGCCATCTCGTCGCCGCCGCACTGCGTCACGATCCATGGTCCGAACTCCGGATGGTCGGCAAGCGCGTGCTGTGCCTCCTGCCAGTCGTGCGCCGTACGGAGCACCTCGACGACATGGTCGATCGCACGCTCCCTGACGTCCTTCATGCGGCGGCCCGCATGCACGCCTCGAAGGCCTGGCCGGCCGCGATGCAGTCCAGCGCGGCTTCGAGACGGTCGATCAGTTCGTCTATGCCATCGGCGAAGCCGGTGCACTTGGCACGATGATGCGGATTGACCGACGCGCCCACGGCATGGCCGAATCGCGGGGTCATGCGCGCACGGCTGTCGATCACGGTGTTCCAGGGCATGCAGTAGACGTCGCGGCCCTCGCTCGGCCCCTTGGATCCGTCGAAGTCGACGGTGACCCTGGCCTCGCCCATGACGATGTTCAGCACGATCTCGGCTGGCCCCCGCTCCTCAGGGTCGGCCCGCGCTACCGTGGCGCCCTTGCGACGACACAGATCCTCGACCATCGCCGCCATGGTCTCGCGATCGCTCTTCTTCATCTCGGTCAGCATGGTGATCTCTCCTGACTATGGGTTGGGCATCTCGAAGACCTCGGACAGGGCTCCGATGCCGTACGCCACGTCCGGCATGTCCCGGTCCCTGTCGACCCGTCCTGCGACCTCCCGGCCGACGTCGACCGACGCGGCGCCGATCCGCCCGAGCAGATCGATCATCTCGTCGCCGAGCTTGCCGGCAAGGACCCGGTCCTGCGGGTTCATCCTGTCTGTCATGCCGTTTCTTCCTCGGTTTCGTCTCGGGTCATTCGTTTGCAGGCATCTTGCGGTCGTGGTCGGCGACCAGCTTCAGGCAGGCCTGCGGATCACGATCATGCGGGTCTGCACCATGGTGCCGCCCTCCCTGAACGCGCCGGCGGGGATGACCTCGATCTCCGCGTCCACCTCGTTCAGCCAGTCGCGCCATTCCACGGCCTCGCGCTCGCGACCGAGGAAGCCGTGCTCGCTCACGATCGCCCCGAGACGGCCCCCGGGATGCAGGAGGGACCAGGCATGCCGTACGTGGCGGATATCCTGGTTCGCGCGGAAGGGCGGGTTCATCGCTACCACGTCATAGGTGACGGGGTCCGCGATTGTCAGGAAGTCCCCCTCCATCATCCGGATGGCGATGCCCTGCTTCATGACTGCGGCCATGTTGTCCGCATCGACGTCGATCGCAGTGATGTCGAATGCGCCGGCCTTCTTCAGTGCGGCGACGATCCGCCCGCGACCGGCGCTTGGCTCGAGGCACACGTCGTCCGGCTGGATGTCCAGTCGCGACACTAGGTCGTCGGCCAGCGCCTCGGGCGTCTCGAAGAACTGCAGCGTCTGCGTGCGGCTGACGACGCTGCCCTTGCCGAGCCCCTCGTCAAGTCGAGCCGTCGGATCCGTGTCGAAGACGTGACCGCCCTGCTTCCTGTTCCACTTGCCGCCGAGCGAGGTCAGTACCTTGTCGACCTTCTGGTACAGGGTGCGGTCGAGCTTCTCGTCCGGCAGCTTCAGTAGAGTGCCTGCGATGGTGGCGCGAGACAGGACGTCGGCGACGTCGGCCGTAATTGATGTGGCCATGAGTGGGGCTCCTGCTGGATGGGACGTGTCGATGCGCGCCGGTCAGCAGCCGGCGTCACGATCGACGCGACGTTGGATGACTTGTAGATTCTGGATAGCTTGAATCCCGCGTGGGATGCTTCTGGGCATTCGACGGGGTCGATTAGCGCCGACGCGGAGATCTATGTCGGATCATGCCGATACAAGGTGGTGGAGACGAGGGGGATCGGTTAGAATCCCCGTAAGCACTGAAAAACAAAGGATATTTATTTCGGCGTCGGGACCGTTGTGTTAGCCCTTTGTACTAGCTGAGGCAATGACTACGTCGTTTTTACTCCTCCCTCCCAGACGCAACCGTGATCTCCGACAGGTCGTTCATCTGCGCGAGCAGTGCGAGGGATCGATGTTCTATGGCAGATGCTCCGATCATCGCTGCGTGTATCCGTGCGCCTTGCAAGGTTATTCCTGCCATCATCATGGTGTGCAGATTATTTTCCTGATGAAGCATCGCTGATTTTACGTCATCCATAGCGTCGTTCGTCACTTCGCGAAAAACGGAAAAGCCGGTGACGTGTGAAGATTGTCCGGACAGCATTTTATACATAACATACAGATTATGCGCGCCGTTATTCTTAGCCAAGCACGCCCAATCTAGCCGTTTCGACTTCACGCCTTTCGGCAGCTTTGACTGCAATCTGCGCAGTTCCATTTCGCTCTCTGCAATACCCTCATTAAAACCCGCTGCTCTTTGAGAGCTTATCTGACCTTGCAAGGTAGAAACCGCATCATGAAGTAGAAGGGTTACGAAGTCGTCACCCATGTTTCGGATGGCCGCCAAACATATGGCTGTTTCCACACCGGACCTAAGCACTATCGATGCTTCCAGGTTGCACTCAGCGTTCGCAAGTAACGTATATGCTTTGTGATTGCTAAACAGGCGGTGGAAAAGCATTACGGAAAACATTTTCGGGTCATTAGGCTTACCGTCAATATTCATCGACAATGTCCAAAGGTCAGCCGCTAACGACGATATGGCATTAAAAACCGTGTAATTATCCGCTGTGAGATCATCCATCGACTGCTGCCTTCCCGAACCGCCTACGGCCTAAATTCGATATTGATACGCGAGAGGGCAATTCAGACAAGAGTGAGCGCGGTTTACCCCGTATGCCCGTTCGCAGCCTCAGGCGATTATGACACGCCTAGCGCGACCTGCATTATCGCGCGTGGTTCTCCATCCCTGCATGACGTGTCACAGTTGCCAAGCCCTAGCCTAGTGTAGCGCTATCGCCGCCTACAGCCTGCCTCTCATGTTGTAGCTTGTGAGTCATGCCTCAACGGTATCCTCACTGCGCCTCACAACATACTTGACAGAGTTAAGAGGATGCCTCACATATCAGGCATACCTTGTGAGGATGAAGCCATGAGCCGCGTTGCCTACTTCCGCGTATCTACCGAAGCCCAGAGCATTGAAGCCCAGCGGCAAGCGCTAGGTGATGGCTTTGATCGTGAGTTCAGCGATGAAGGCGTAAGCGGAGCAACGTTGGCGGCAGACCGTCCCGGCTTCGGAAAGCTCCTGGACTACATTCGGGAAGGGGACACGCTGTACGTCTATGCCCTCGATCGTTTGGGCCGTGATGCTTTGGACGTACAGGCCACGGTACGGAAGCTGCTAGACCGTGGCGTTACCTTGGACGTGAAGGGCCTTGGGCCGATTGGCCGTGGCGTAGGCGAGTTGATCGTAGCTGTCCTAGCCCAGATGGCTGATATGGAACGGCATCGGATCAAGGAACGGTGTGAGACTGGCCGGGTAGCGGCTCGGGCTTCGATAGCTGCAACGGGGCTGACGCATCGTGGCAAGGCTAGCTTGGGCCGTCCGTGGGCTGCTGATGCCAAGGAGGTAGCCGACTGGCGTAAGGCGAACGGGGCCACGATCAGTCAGACGATGGCGCACTTCGGCATCTCGAAGGCCACGGTATCCCGGTATTGCGCTGCATGATCTGGGTACTCCCCAAGCTGATACCGGGCAGGCGACGGGAAGGCCCGCGGATGCGCCGCCTCAGCCCCGTCAGACTCGATTAGGGAGGGTCGAGGGACTTGCCCAGCCTGATTACCGGAATGAGTCTGAGAGGGGCTTATTCGGGGATGATGCGAGAGCGGATTAAGTCGTCCGGCATTTCGGGACCGTATAGCAATGGGAAACTCTCCCGTATCTGTCGGTCCCGGTATCACTAAGGATCACTGATGAATGAATTTAGATTAACCCCTGAGATATATGAGAAGCTTGAATCTAAGACCGCATAATCCAATAGCTTAATTCAGTACCGTATCCCTATAGAAAACTATTTACTACCGCCCATGCTAGGAAGCCCTAGGAAGACTGACAGCCTTAAGCTGTATGATACCACAGCCAGCAATGGTTAGCCCTGAGGCGACGAGCGTGACGACTTTGCAGTCAATGTCATGGGTATCGGGACACCGGCAATACAAGCGACGTATGATCTAACTCACGATGATGCTGCTGTAGTTGCTCCCTACTGTGCCTATGATACGGATATCTATCTGTAGCAGGAAGGACGAGGGGACGACCGGATACAGCTCAGTATTCCTAATCTACGATGATACCTATAGTATTATATCATTGATACCCTAGGAACGGTATCAGGCACTCTACAGCCCAAATCCGTATATCTCATACGCATCCTTCAGATTAGCATAGTAAGCTATATCGAGGCATACCCTGTGCCTGTGTATAGATACTAACTAGATGTTCTGGTTTTCGTCATTGGTTATCCAGTGATCTACCTACTATGCTAATCTGAGGAATGTAGGAGCGTTGTACCTAATCAGGTCCGCTTCATGGCTAGCAATATGTACGGCGCATAAGCTAGCCGCTCCTCTCCCTATAGTCTCCGTATCTATCATCCCGGACAAATCCAAATTCCGTCGAGTTGCGCCCATGATAGAGGCGGATACTAAGGCCTGTCAGCTATTGCGTTGCCCTGTTGGTAGCTGACAGGCCGCCTTTTCCACATCGTTAATCTAACCGGTTCCTTTTGCTTACGGGCAAGAGGGGCCTCTGTCTGTAATATTTGACTAAGTTACTCCGCCAATTTGAAGGACCATACATGAACCCCGTTCCTATTGACCTTAGCCGCCTCAACGATCCCCGCGTAATCGACCATATCGAAAAGGTGGATAGCCGTATCCGTGGCGGGTTCCGCCTATGCCTTGATGTTCTCGGCATCCCTCTACCTGACTACGCTAAGTGCAAGCCAGCGGGTCGCCCGTCTATTGCTAAGCTTATGGCTGCTGCTGATGCAGATACCGGCACCATCGCAACCTATCGCCATGAGAAGCTTAAGATTGGCGTCTTTGCGACTACTTCACAACGCTAATCTCAATTCCCTCAATACATACAAGGAAAACCAATGACCCAGAATACCACGCTCGCAGATATCGCTAATGAGATCGAAGCCCTCGATGCTCAGCTTATTAAGATCAAAGCCCTTGTCGATTTAATCGGCGAACCTGCCGTGCTGAAGGCGGATGAAGTTACCAAGTCTCTCGCTGAGGCAAAGGAACGGTATGCCGATGCACTTGCTAATAAGGCAACGGTAGAGCGGCAGGAGCGTCTTAAGGCGTTTATTGATATCCGCGTAGAAACGAAGCCGGGTGACAACCTGTTGGATACGACATTCACCATTTACTATACCCGTAGCACTTGGAACATGAAGCTGAATGATTCTGTTCCTCAAGAGCATTCCTGCACAGGCTTTGCCCGCCTCGATGATGCTGCATATGAGTATCTTGTTGCAGTGAAGCCCGATGCGATCCCCGCCGCGATCATGGCATTGGCACCGGGTAATCCACAGGAAGCGTTCGGGCTGTACTTCATGGCTCAAAAGCGGGGCTACATTAAGGGCCCAGCAGTAGCTGCGTAATGGCTGATCTGCACGATTACGGAACGGGGGAGGCACCAAGGCCCCCCTGCAATTACCCAAGGGATCATCGGCCCAAATGGCACGTAACGCCTACCAGCCTCGATGACCTGATGCAGCGGGCAGGCCCTTATGCCGATGCCGTGAAAGCTAATCTGGAATGGTCCGCTGTAACGGTATGGCTGATGAAAGAAGGCTACGGGGTTCTTGCCACTAGCGATCTGCCATCCGCCGTCGCCTGCCTCTCCGTCCTCCTGACAAGGGAAGCTGAGGAACATGCAGCAGGATGGCCCCGGCTATCAGGCCCTGCCGTAACTCCCGCAATCCACGGCTATTCCCCGGACAGCCAATGCGAAGCCCGGCGCTCCGCTGCTCAAGCCCGTTCAATGTGGGAAGCCAATGGTCGCCCGTATCTTCGGGCTAGCGATTGCAAACTCGCATTCCAGCACCTTGCCGCCTGCATCCGCAACGGCATCATTCCGCCAGTCCCGACGATTGGCGATGTACCCCTCAATTCCTAAAAGGTAAAACCAATGACCGCACTAACGCCCCGCCAAGCCATTAAGGTGAAAGCGGCTCTCTCACTGATTGCATTGCACGGTCACAATCCGCGCACTGTACAGCAGCAGGCCAATGACGAATTGGCTAAGGGCTTGCCGGCTAATATTGCTTACAAGAATGCACTAGATGCTTTCACGGCTCGCGTTCCAGCTTTGAAGGACACGCTGACCATTGCTGTCGATCTAATCCATAACAGCGATGATGCTACCGTATCCATGTATGACAAGGCGCTGACTGCATACAATAACAGCGGTGACGAAAGCCATCTGGATAACCTCGCCCCGATGATCCTAGAGGACGCGAAGGCTTTGGCTATCAGCAAGGGCGAAGTAACCGAGGCCGATGCGGCTAACTGGACCGTGGATGATGCACTTGGCAGCACTAGCGAAGCCTATGCAGCTACCCCCGATGTTCCCGAGGCGTCCTCGATCCCGCCCGGTCAGACGGTCAATAGCGCATTCGGCTTCAATGCCCCTCCCGGCGTCGCCCGTCAGCCAGCCCAGCAGCCCGCTCAGGCACAGCAGACCGGTCTGCTGTGGGTGATGGGTCCGACCGGCTACACCCTCGTCTCACAGGCTCCCAGCGGCCCGCAGGCGGGGCAGAGCATGACCGGCTATGATCCCTATAAGGGCGGGCAGGGTCCGACCGGTGTCCGAGTAGCCCAGACCGGGGAAGCAGCCCGGCGCTCGCATGGCACCCCGGTAGGCGACGTGACTTACATGCAGACCGATACAGGCATTCGCATTGCTCCGACCGGTGAGCAGGCCCGCCGTGAGGCTGGCGTACCGATTGGCTATGATGCCTGATAGGCGGGCTAGGAGAGTCGCTGAGAGGCGATAGCTAACCCGACCATACAGATACCCGAACGCATCCGATTGATTCCCCAAGGGGCTAATACGGGGCAACTCGGGTATCTGTATGTTAAGCTGTTCGCAGCATTACGCCGCCCTGACCTTGGGGAAACGTAGAATGAATGCTCGTCGGGGCTATGCTCGCCTGTCTGCCGCTGTACTCGCCTCATGGGCTATCGGTTGGACTATGGTTGGCGCATACGCCGCATGGCAGCAGGGCGTCTGGTCAGACATATTTATCAAGGCAACCCGATCTAGTCGCTTAGCTGAGATGAGCTACGCTAACGAACATGCGCAGAAATATGCGCACCTACTTACCAATTGCCTGTTCTTTGGAATGCTAACCCTGCCGCTTTCTATTGCGCTTGGCCTTGGATGGTGGGTTTATATAGGGTCAGCTTCCCAAACTAGTTCTACCTCTTAGTAGGTATATCGAGCCCCGGCACGCGGTAAGACGCCATAGCTTCCACCAAGCTGTGGTGATCGTATCCGCTACCGTAATCGTCGGCTACGTCTTTGCCTGCATGGCCCATTAGCTGCCGCTGCACTCCCTCAGGCATTCTAGCCCTACGAGTGTAATCTTTGAAGGTATGGCGGAAGGAATGGAAAACCTTGCGCCTGTCAGTGATGCCGCAAACATTTCTCATGTACCGGCCAAACCACTCGCCCCACTTTGCAGTTAGCCGACCAAAGACATTAGCCTTTAGGTCCGGGAACACCCTCCCCTTTTGGTCCGCCAGCTTCTCGACGTAGGTAATGAACCCAAGCCGCTCTAACTCTGGATGCAAAGGGATCGACCTTTCGCTGGCCGCATTCTTGATACGGTTATCTTGCCCCTTGTCATCGGTAGCGCCAGTGATGTGAAGGAACCAACCTGACAGCATCTTGCCGTCTTGATCGGGATACTCCTTACGCTGCACGTCCGACACGCGAAGCTGTCCAATTTCCTCTAGGCGCGCGCCGGTAAATAGACCGAGCAGCGGTAGCCAATATGCAGCTTCAAGCCTGCCGCCCTTGGGGCGCTCGCCATTGGCATAGACCGGGCTGGAAAAGATCGCCTGCAAATCGGACAGGGAGAACGGTTGGCGCTGCATCTTGCCGCCATCGGCAACCTTGACGCTAATGCCCTCAGCTACGTTCGATGGCGCTAAATCATTCTGATATGCCCAGCTTAGCAGCGTCCGCAGCCGGGATAGCTTCATGTTTGTATTGGCGACTGTCTGCCCCTCAGCAAGCAGCTTGTCTTTGAACGCCAGCACGTCCTGTCTAGTGATTCGCTCGACCGGCTTGCGCTCAGTCCGCTCATAGAACCAACGGGCTACAGCCTCATGGGTATCCTTGCCCTTGGCTACGACGCCACGCTCAGCAGCCCAACGGTCCAGAATATCCTTGTCGAGATACAGACCGGACCCGGTAGGCGACTCGCATTCAACGGCTTGAATTTGGTTTTCTGATGCGCGGGCCTTTTGTCCGTAGCGAGCATGGAGGCTATTTATCAGAGCTTCCCGTTCCGCCCCTGCCTTCTCCCGCTCATGCAGGACTATCAAGCGCCCAGCCCTAGCCACCTCAGCCGGGGAAGCGTCAGCCTCCCTGCCCTCGCTAAGTGCATCCATGATCGGGCCTAGAGCTTCATGCTCCATGTCAGCAGCGAATGTAGCGTCAGCGGCATAGTTGGCTTGCTCTTGCTCAGCATCCCACCGTTGCCGGTCCCGCTCTATCTGAGCAGCCGACTTAGGAGCTACCGGCTTAGGTGCAGGCTTTGCCGCCGTGTCACGATCCCGCTCAGCTTGCTTGAGCAAGCCGTAAGCCGTCTTCGTCATATCCGGTATCATAGCTTTAGCGGCGTCACGGTCCTTTAGACCTAGCGAACGCTTTATCTCCCGCTTGCCCGCCATGAAGGGCCGCAGGTCCGCAGGTATCCCCATGCGGAAATAATACACCCCGTTGGGCGCTCTGTGGAGGTAGGAACACATAGGCTTTCGTCCTCGTACCTTTGTACTAGACGCCTGTAAAAGCCCTATGTTTCCCAATGGTTTACCGTGATTTCAACGGCTTAACGAGAATGGTGGAGCCGAGGGGGATCGAACCCCTGACCTTTCGCATGCCATGCGAACGCTCTCCCAGCTGAGCTACGTCCCCGAAGCGACGGAGGGATGACCCGTCGCGATGTGCGTGCCGGCGGCTGACGGTGGAGCCAGAGGGGATCGAACCCCCGACATTCTGCTTGCAAAGCAGACGCTCTACCATCTGAGCTATAGCCCCATCATCAGCCGTCGACCTTGACCAAGCGCTTTCTGGTGGAGCGAGACGGGATCGAACCGTCGACCTCAGCAGTGCGATTGCTGCGCTCTCCCATCTGAGCTACCGCCCCACGAGAAAACGCTCGGTCTGAATGATGGTGCGCGAGGTAGGGATCGAACCTACGAAACCTCTCCCATGTCAAGGGAGCGCTCTACCGCTGAGCTACACGCGCATCGTCATCCACGTCATGCTACGGCGATGTCTGGTGGTGGGCCAGGTAGGGATTGAACCTACGACCTATCCCGTGTGAAGGGAGCGCTCTACCGCTGAGCTACCCGCCCGTTCACCGGACCCGTCATCGCACGACGTTGGGGCACGTATATGGCGATTCGCATCGCCCTGCAAGCGCCATTTTTTAGGATGTCACTGCAGCGGTGGACATGGCGATACCGAACGCAGCGATCCGCGTCCCGTGCGTTCCAGGCGCAGACCGAACCGCAGCAGGGCGTTCTCGGGGTCGATGTTCGCGAGAGCGCCGAAGTCGATCGCCGTCCATCCTTCGCGCGAGATCACGACCGCGACCACGTACTCGTCCTCGGTGCGTCCCGTGCTTCCGGCCCGCTGGGTATAGCCGGAGATTCGCACCTCCCGTGCCGGCGACGATGCGAAAACCGCCCCTGCGAGACGGAACACGATCGACGTGACATGGGCGGAATACATGTCGGCTACGCGCTTGCCCGACAGAGGGACGGTACGCACCGACAGGCTGCGTGCGGCGACCTCGTATTCCTGCCCGGGCATGTCCTCGATCTCGGGAAGATCCACGTCGAGGACCACGACTCCGCCATCGCGACTGCATTCGTACGAGATGTCGGTCTGCCGTGGCCACGCCAGTGCGGAGAGCGCGGCCTCCAGCGGTGCCGGATCGTAATGCGACGGTCCCTGCGCCTCGTGGTTCGCCTTCGATGCGCGCCATGCCATGAGCGCCGTCATGTAGGCGTCCTGGTCTGAATGATCGGTCCTGACGGGCTTCGGGTGGACGAAGGGCGCTGCCGGAGCTGCGCTGTGGGATGGTCGGGGCGTGTCGAGGTGCAGCCCCGTCAGCTGGGTGGCTACCGCATTCATCGTGGCGACGTGCGCTCCGATCATGTCCTCGGCCTCGGTGCGGTGCAGCCTCGCCGCCTGCGTACGAAGTTCGTCTACGAGGACCTGCCCGCCCGGCTGGACGAATTCGATGCGACCATCACGCAGTTCCATCGTCAGGTCGACTGGCGCCTCGGGCTGGCCGGACTGCCGTTCCGCTCCGCCGTCGAGCCGGTGCCTGTAGCTGAGACCGGAGCCGGGTATCCCGACATTGCCGAAGACGCCGCGCCGTCCGATGTTGACCGACGCGCCGCGGGGTCCCACCGACAGGGAGGGACCGCCCAGTCCGAGGTTGAGGTGGACGCCCGGCATGATTGTCAGCCGCTTGTTGAACCTGAATCCCATCTTTTCTCAGCTCCTCGTCGGGTCCAGCAGCATTGCCGCGTATCCGGCCGATCTGCGTATGGTGGGGGCGTCTTCGTCGGGATGCATCCTCTGAAGATCGTGGAGCACGTCGCTGGCAGTGGTCGCCTCGTCGGCCGCACGGCACAGCCTCACCGCGTCGGCGACGATCTCGACGACGTCCTGCGGCACGTCGGCTGCATGGATGATCCTCCTGTGCATGGCTCAGCTCCTGTAGCAGTCGACCGATACGACGCATCGGCGTGCCAGCTGTGCGAGCGCGGCTCGTCCCAGCGGATTGGCCGGAGCATAGGGCGGAACGCTGCAGCCTGCGACTACCAGCATCTCCCTGACGAGCGAGGCCTTCACCGCGAAGTTGACGTTCTCGCTGGCGACCCCGTGGCCGCTGAAGGCGCTATGCCTGAGTGCGGCCGAGACCAGGCCGACGAGACGACCGGACATGTCCAGGAGACCTCCGCCACTGGAGCCGCTCGCGATCGGCGCGGTGAACTGGATCCGGGTGACGTCGCCGCCTCCTCGCAGCCCGGACACGTCGCCGTAGGTGAGCTTGAGATCGTCCCCTAGCACCTGCGCGAGGGGAAAGCCCGCTGCGAGGATCTCCTCGCCGAGATGGCTCTCGGCGGTGTCGCGGTGGGCGACGTGGTCGAGATCCGCGAGGTCGTGACGCACCAGGGCAATGTCGTGCTCCGCGTCATGGAGCACGACGTGCGCATCGCTGCGGCGGCTCTGGTGCACGATCACCAGCCGGTCCACGCCGTCGACCACGTGGTGGTTGGTGACGACCAGCCCTGGTGCGACGCTTACCCCGCTTCCCTGTCCTTCGAGCGAATGCGCATGCGGAGACCGTCCCTGCGACTGGCGGGGTTCCGGCGGCGGGACGGGGCGTCGCGGCTGCAGCCGCGGAAAGGCGTTCCGGTCCGCGTTCCTGCTGCGCGCATATGCCTCGATCCCGAAGGCGTATCCGTCTCCCATGATGCGGGCCAGACGCTTCCCGTTACGCACGTAGAGCGTCATGAGGATGACGGCCGCATGGCTACGGTCGGTGCGCACCACCTCGAAGGTCCTGCCCGAGAGCGACACGGACCATGTCTCCGGCCCCGTCTCCATGGCGGGATCGTCGGCGCGGTACACCACGACGTCGGTCTCCTCCTCGACGGAGGCGATGTCGACGGTCCAGCGGTCGCCGTCGCGTCGCAGCGGAACGACTGTCCCCGTGCTCTGTCCGACCAGGGCGGCCGCCTGGCCTTCTCCGGCGGATGCGCTCAGGACGAGCGTCGTGGGCCACGTCGACAGCTCGACGCGGCTTCCAGCCTTCTCGATCATGTTATGGTTCCTTCTGGGGCGATGCCCCATGTCGATGTCAGATCGGC
>Ga0308163_10003502_pt1 | contig 13119 bp, 8 predicted proteins | sample PhyTR1_FD_201037 | JGI IMG/M metagenome (GOLD analysis project Ga0308163, IMG submission 201037) | Phyllosphere microbial communities from UC Gill Tract Community Farm, Albany, California, United States - DLSLT.R1 | ecosystem: Host-associated > Plants > Phyllosphere > Unclassified | place: USA... | reverse complement strand
ACTTCTCGACGGCCTTCGCCTCGCTGTAGCCGACGCTCGCGACCTCGGGGTCGGAGTAGGTGACCTTGGGGATGTTGATGTCCTCGACGACGACGGGCTTGTTGCCCGCGATCTCCTCGGCGACGAAGATGCCCTGCTGGAAGCCGCGGTGCGCGAGCTGGAGGCCGGGGACGATGTCGCCGACGGCGTAGACGCCGGGGACGCTGGTCTGGAGGCGCTCGTCCGTCAGCACGAAGCCGCGGTCGGTCTTCACGCCCGCCTCCTCGAAGCCGAGGCCCTGGGTCGCCGGTCCGCGGCCGACGGCCACGAGCAGGATGTCGGCGTCGAACGCGGTGCCGTCCTCGAGCGTGACCTGCACGCCCTGGTCGTCCTGCGTGACCGACTTGAACCGCACGCCGAGCGAGAACGCGATGCCGCGCTTGCGGAAGGCGCGCTCGAACTGCTTGCTGATCGACTCCTCCTCGTTCGGCACGAGGTGGGGGAGCGCCTCGATGATCTGCACGTCGACGCCGAAGGAGCGCCAGACGGACGCGAACTCGACGCCGATGACGCCGCCGCCGAGGATGGCGACCTTCTTCGGGATGTAGTCGAGCTCGAGGGCCTGCTCGCTCGTGATGACGCGTCCGCCGATCTCGAGGCCGGGGAGGGTGCGCGAGTACGAGCCCGTCGCGAGGACGACGCTCTTCCCGGTGATGGTCTGGTCGCCGACCTGCACGGTCGTGCCGGACGTGAGGCGGCCCTCGCCCTCGATGACGGTGATGCCGCGGGCCTTGATCAGGCCCTGGAGACCCTTGTACTTGCTGGCGACGATGGCCTCGCGGTACGCCGTGACGCGCGCGATGTCGACCCCGTCGAACGTGACGTTGACGCCGTACTTCTCCGACTCCCGCGACACGTCGGCCACCTCGGCCGAGTGCAGGAGCGCCTTCGTGGGGATGCAGCCGCGGTGGAGGCAGGTGCCGCCCAGCTTGCCCTTCTCCACGAGGCCCACGGTCTTGCCCAGCTGAACCGCGCGGAGGGCGGCTGCGTAGCCACCGCTCCCGCCGCCGAGCACCACCACGTCAAAGTTCTGTTCCGACACCCAGGATCTCCCTCGTATGCATCAAGGTCGTCTCATGCGACCGCCCGACCGGGCAGGCGCGGGACCCCCTCAGGAGGCCTCTCCGAGCCTACTACGCGGGTGTAAAACCGGCGGCCAGGGCGAGGAGCGTGCGCACCCCGACGCCCGTCGGGCCCTTGCCCGTGAACCCGTGCCCGCCGCCCTTGTTGTGCGAGGGCCCGGCGATGTCGATGTGCGCCCACGGGATGCGCGGGGCGTCCTCGGCGTCGCTCGTGCGTCCGACGAACTCCTTGAGGAAGACGCCGGCGACGAGCATGCCGCCCGCGGGGTTGCCCGGCTTGACGTTGGCGATGTCCGCCACGTCGGAGTTGAGGAGCGCGCGCATCTCCTCGGGGAGCGGCATCCCCCACATGCTCTCGCCCTGCTCGCGCGCGACGCCGAGGAGCCGGGCCACGAGCTCGTCGTCGCCCATCACGGCGGAGTACCGCTCGCCGAGCGCGACGACCTGCGCACCGGTGAGGGTGGCGATGTCGATGACCGCGTCGGGGTGCTCCTCGCTCGCCGCGACGAGGCCGTCCGCCATGACGAGGCGCCCCTCCGCGTCGGTGTTCAGCACCTCGACGGTCGTGCCGCCGCGCATGCGCAGGACGTCGTCGGGGCGGATGGCCGACCCCGATGGCATGTTCTCCGCGATGCAGAGCCAGGCCGTGAGCCGCACGGGCAGCTCGAGGCGCGCCGCCGCGACGACGACCTCGAGGATGCTGGCCGCGCCGGTCATGTCGTACTTCATCCCGATCATCGGCACGGCGGGCTTCAGCGAGATGCCGCCGGTGTCGTAGGTGATGCCCTTGCCGACGAGCGCCAGGTGGCGCGTGGCGCCTGCGGGGGAGTAGGCGACCTTGACGAGGCGCGGCGGCCGGGTGGATCCCTGGCCGACCCCGAGGATGCCCCCGAAGCCGTCCGCGGCGAGCGCCTCCTCGTCCCAGACGCGCACGTCCACCGGCAGGTCGGCGGTGCGCGCGTGCACGGCGTCGACGAACGTGGCGGGGTAGAGGTCGAGCGGCGGGGTGTTGACCAGGTCCTTGGTGCCGGCGACGGCGTCGGCGACCGCGGTCGCCCGGGCGACCGCCTCGTCGGCGTCCTCGGCGGTCCACGAGTCGTCCGACGCGGCGACCGTGACGGCGGAGGCGCGCGCCTTCTGCCCCGCGAGGGAGTCGTGGCGGTAGGCGTCGAAGGCGTACACCCCGAGCGCCGCGCCCTCGAGCACGGCGGTCAGCTCCTCGAGGGAGGACACGGGCAGCGCCAGCACGACGCTCTCGATCCCGCGCAGCTGGCGCGTCGCCGTGCCGGCGGCGTAGCGGAGGGCCACCGCGTCCAGCGGGGCCGAGCCCACGCCGACGAGCGCGACGGTGCGGGCGGCCGTGCCGGTCCCGCCGATGCGCGTGACCTCGTCCCGTCCGCCGGTCACGCCGAGCGCGACGAGGTCGGCGGCATCCAGCTCGAGCCCCTCGGGGGCGTGCACGCGGATGCCCTCCTTGTCGGAGGAGACGGCGACGACGAGGACGTCGGCCGAGGTCTCGACGGCGCGGTCGGGGGACACGGAGAGGAGGGGTGTGGTCATGGGCCACGAGCCTATCGACGCGCGGACCCGCGCCGGCCGGGTCCGCCGGCCGGGTCCGCCGGCCGGGCAGCTCGCGTGTTCGCTCTGGGCGGCACCGCTCCCGGCCGCCGCCGCGGGAGGCCGTCGGGAGCGCGGCCTAGAGTTGGGACATGGCTGACGCGGACGGACTGTACGAGATCGACACCGACATCGGCGAGGTCCCGACAGGCCTCCCCCTCGTCGCCGGGCTCACCGGGTTCTCCGACGCCGGGTCCGGGGTCTCCCAGGTCAGCGCCTACCTCCTCGACACGCTGAGCCACCGCGACGTGCTCCGCTTCGACACCGACACCCTGCTCGACTACCGCGCCCGCCGTCCCACCATCTACTTCGACCAGGACCACCTCGCCGACTACCGTCCGGCGCGGCTCGCCCTCTACCTCGCGCACGACGAGATCGGCCAGCCGTTCCTCCTGCTCACGGGCTTCGAGCCGGACTTCCGCTGGGAGGCGTTCACGGCCGCCGTCCTCGGCATCGTCGACCGCTACCGCGTCTCGACCACCACGTGGGTGCACAGCATCCCGATGCCCGTGCCGCACACGCGCGACATCAACGTGACGGTGAGCGGGAACCGCACGGAGCTCATCGACGCGCTCTCAGTCTGGAAGCCGCACACGCAGGTGCCGGCGAACGCCCTGCACCTGGTGGAGCACCGCCTGCACGACGCCGGGCACCCCGTGGCCGGGTTCGTCCTGCTCGTGCCGCACTACCTGGCCGACACCGAGTTCCCGCTCGCCGCGGTGGCCGCGCTCGAGAGCATCAGCGCCGCGACCGGCCTGATCTTCCCCACCGACCGCCTGCGCGAGGAGGGCCGGGACTTCGTCGGCCGCATCGACGAGCAGGTCGCCGGCAACCAGGAGCTCGCCCGGCTCGTGACGACCCTCGAGGAGCGCTACGACAGCTACATGGAGGACACGCCCCTCAAGTCGCCGCTGACGGACGAGGACGGCGCGCTGCCCTCCGCGGACGAGATCGCCGCCGAGCTCGAGAAGTTCCTCGCGCGACGCCGACCAGGGGACGGCGAGGCGGTCTGATCCGCCCGCCGGGACGGGCGCGCCGGCCCCGCGCACGACGCCGCTAGTCTCGGGGGCGATGAGCACACGCCGCGCCCGGATCGTCTTCGGCGTCGCCACCGTCGCCTACCTCTCCTCCGTCCTGCAGCGGGGGTCCCTCGGCGTCGCGGCCGTCGAGGCGGGCGACCGGTTCCACGTCTCCGCGGCGCTGCTGTCCACGCTCGCCGTCACCCAGCTCGTCGTGTACGCGGCCCTGCAGATCCCCGTCGGCGTGCTCATCGACCGGGTCGGCCCCCGCGCGCTCCTCGCCGGCGGCGCCCTCCTCATGGTCGCCGGGCAGCTGACGCTCGCCTTCTCCACGACGCTCGAGGTGGCCGTCGCGGGACGCGTGCTGGTGGGCGCCGGGGACGCCATGACCTTCGTGTCGGGGCTCCGCCTCATCAACGCCTGGTACTCCGGGCCGCGGGTCCCCGTGCTCTCGCAGTGGTTCGCGAACGTCGGGCAGCTGGGGCAGGTGCTCTCGGCCGTCCCCCTCTCGCTCGTGCTGCACACCGCCGGCTGGACCCCGGCCTTCGTGGGCTCCGCATCGGTCGCGGTCGTGGCGCTGGTCGCCGTCGCGGTCGCGGTGCGGGACCGCCCGGCGGGGGATCCGCCGCCTCCCCGGGTGCCGTGGACCGATTCGATGCGGGAGCTCGGGCGGAGCCTGCGCCGGCCGGGGACGCGCCTCGGCTTCTGGTCGCACTTCGTGACGCAGTCGCCCGGCGGCGTGTTCAGCCTGCTCTGGGGGTTCCCGTTCCTCGTCGGGGGACTCGGCTACAGCCCGGCCCTCGCCTCCGGGCTCCTCATCGTCATCGTGGCCTCGGGCATGGTGGTCGGGCCGGTCATCGGGATCCTCACGGGGCGGTTCCCGTTCCGCCGCTCGAACCTCGTCCTCGGCATCGTCGTGATGATGGGCGCGGCGTGGGCGCTCGTGCTCCTCTGGCCCGGCGTCCCGCCGCTCGGGGCGGTGCTCGTGATGGTCGTGGCGATCGGGATCGGCGGGACGGGATCGCAGGTCGGCCTCGACTTCGCCCGCACGTTCAACCCGCCGCGGAGCCTCGGCGCGGCCTCGGGCGTGGTCAACGTCGGCGGCTTCACCGCGAGCTTCACGACCATGCTGCTCATCGGCATCGCCCTGGACGTGCAGGACGGCATCCGGGTGGCCGGCGGCGCGGCGAGCGACCTCTACTCCCTCGACGCGTTCCGGCTCGCGTTCGCGGTGCAGTACCTCGTGGTCGGGTTCGGCGTCGTCATGCTCGTCCGCACCCGGCGACGCACCCGTCGGGCGATGGCCGACGAGGGAATGCGGGTGGGGCCCCTGTGGGTTGCCTACCTCGACAGGCGACGCCGCCGCCGCGCGTGACGGTGGCTCGTCCTCACGCGCATCCGTGCAATAATCAGGTACGGACCCGTTCATGTCCCGCATCTCGCGCCGCCCCGGTGGTGCACGAGCAGCGGACTTGACATGGGTCCTAGCAATGTCCGAAAACAACCCCGACCCACCTCCGGCAGGTCACCCCGCAGAGCCACCGCGGAGCGCGAGACCGGTCGCCCGTGGGGACGAAAGGTGTTCGCATGGCCACCCCCTCCACCCCGTCCGCCACCCTGGACGCGGCGACCGCGACCGGCACGGCCGACGACGCCGCGACGGGCGAGGCGACGGCACCCGCCAAGCGCGCTCCCGCCCGCAAGGCGCCGGCCGCGAAGAGCACCGCGGCGAAGTCCACTGCCGCCAAGGCCCCGACCAAGGCCGCCGCCGCGAAGGCCGCTGCTGCGGCCGCCGCTGCCGATGAGCCCACCGCCGACGACGCTCCCGCGGCTCCAGCCAAGGCGCCCACGGCCCGCGCCAAGGCCGCTGCCGCGAAGAAGGCCGCCGCCGCCGCGGGCGACGACGCCGCCGCTCCGGCGAAGGCGCCCCGCAAGACCGCCGCCAAGAAGGCCGCGCCCGCGACGGACGGCCCCGGCGATGCATCCGACGAGGACGCCGAGGAGGTCGTGGTCCCGGCCGTCGAGGACGATTCGGAGGACGAGGCCGTCGAGGACGGCGCGCCCAAGCCGCCCGTCGTGCTGGAGCCGCTTCCCACCGGCGCCATGGTCCTGTCGAACAAGGAGGAGGACGAGGACGTCCCCGTCTACTCGACGACCATCACCGGCGCCACGGCCGACCCCGTCAAGGACTACCTCAAGCAGATCGGCAAGGTCGCGCTGCTCAACGCCGCGGAGGAGGTCGAGCTCGCCATGCGCATCGAGGCGGGCCTCTTCGCCGAGGACAAGCTGGCGAACACCCCCGGCATCTCGCGCGAGCTGGAGCGCGAGCTCCGCTGGGTCGCGCGCGACGGCCAGCGCGCGAAGAGCCACCTGCTGGGCGCCAACCTCCGCCTCGTGGTCAGCCTCGCCAAGCGCTACACGGGACGCGGGATGCAGTTCCTCGACCTGATCCAGGAGGGCAACCTCGGCCTCATCCGCGCGGTCGAGAAGTTCGACTACACGAAGGGCTTCAAGTTCTCCACGTACGCCACGTGGTGGATCCGCCAGGCGATCACGCGCGCCATGGCCGACCAGGCCCGCACCATCCGCATCCCGGTGCACATGGTCGAGGTCATCAACAAGCTCGCCCGCGTCCAGCGCCAGATGCTGCAGGACCTGGGCCGCGAGCCCACGCCCGAGGAGCTGTCGCGCGAGCTCGACATGACGCCCGAGAAGGTCATCGAGGTCCAGAAGTACGGCCGCGAGCCCATCTCCCTGCACACGCCCCTCGGCGAGGACGGCGACAGCGAGTTCGGCGACCTCATCGAGGACACCGAGGCGGTGGTCCCGGCCGACGCCGTGGGCTTCACCATGCTGCAGAAGCAGCTGGAGTCGCTCCTCGACTCGCTCTCCGAGCGCGAGGCGGGCGTCATCCGCATGCGCTTCGGCCTCGGCGACGGCATGCCGAAGACGCTCGACCAGATCGGCGACACCTTCGGCGTCACGCGCGAGCGGATCCGCCAGATCGAGTCGAAGACCATGGCCAAGCTCCGCCACCCGTCGCGCTCGCAGTCGCTGCGCGACTACCTCGAGTAGGCCGTGCCGCTGCGCCTCGCCGTCGCCGCGGGACGGGCCGCCCGCTGGGCCGCCCGTCTCCGCGGCGGCGGTTCCGCCGTGCCCGGCGTCGTCGCCCTCCGCCTCGAGCCGCGCTTCCTCGAGCGCACCATCGCCGACCTGCCGCACGGCGTGGTCGCCGTCACCGGCTCCAACGGCAAGTCGACGACCACCCACATGCTCACCGCCGTCCTCCGGGCGCACGGGCTCCGCGTGTTCACGAACCCCTCCGGCGGCAACCTGCCGCAGGGCATCGCGTCGGCCGTGCTGGCGGATGCGGACGCCTCGGGGCGCCTGGACGCCGACGTCGCCGTGCTCGAGATCGACGAGGCCTACGGCGTCGCGCTCTCGGCGCTGCTGACCCCGCGCACGGTGCTCCTGCTCAACATCCAGATCGACCAGCTGAACCGCTTCCACGAGCCCGACCGCGTGGTCGGCATGCTGGAGCGCATCGCCGCGACCGCCACGGAGGCCGTGGTCGCGAACCGCGACGACGCCAACGTCAACGCCATCGCCGCGGACGCGACGTCGTCCGGCCGCGTCGCCGTCGACTGGTTCGGCGTCTCCCCGGGCCTGCTCGGCGACAGCAAGCACGGGCTCGCCTCCGCGCCGCGCTACGGCTCCGAGGAGCCGGCGCCCGTCGAGGCGCGCGCCGCGGTCGAAGCCGTGGCGCTCGAGGGGCGCGACGCCGTCTTCCGCCTCGCCTCGGGCGACCTCACCGCCACGCTCCCGTCCCGCGGGCTGCACTACGCCGTCGATGCCGCCGGGGCGTTGGCCACGGCCCGCCGGGTCCTCGGCGACCGCTTCGACCCCGCCCTCGCCGCCCGGGGCCTCGGCTCCGTCGCCGCCGTCTACGGACGCGGGGAGGTGCTGCGCGCCGGGGACGAGGACATCGAGATCATCATGATGAAGAACCCGGCGAGCCTCCAGATGAACCTGGACGCGCTGGACGACCCGCCCGAGCAGGTGCTCCTCGCGGTCGACGACGGCACGCCCGACCCGTCGTGGATCTACGACACCGACCTGTCCGCGCTCACGCACGCCGACGTCGTCTCGGGCACGAAGGGCTACCAGCTGGCCGTGCGCTTCGGATACGAGGGGCTCGAGGTCGGCCGCGTCGAACCCGACCTGCGCCGCGCCGTGCAGGCGTTCCTCGCGCTGGAGAAGCCGTCCCGCGGGGTCAAGACCATGATCGTCAACTACGAGCAGATGATGGCGATCCGCCGGATCCTCGGGCGGACGGACCTCGAGGGGGGACCGGCGTGAGCGACGTCCTGCGCATCCTGCACCTCTACCCGGAGGAGCTCGGCATCAACGGCGACCGCGGGAACGTGACGGTGCTCGTCGAGCGCGCGCGCATCCGCGGCATCCGCACGGAGGTCGTCCGTCACGCCCCGGGCGGCGGGCACCCCGGCGACGCCGACCTCGTCTTCGCGGGATCCGGTCCGCTCTCCGCGCAGCGCACGGTGCTGCCGGACCTCGTCGCGCACGCGGCGCACCTCGTCGCGCTCCAGGCGGCCGGCGTGCCGCTCCTCGCCGTGGGCGGCGGTCTGCAGCTGCTGGGGGAGACCGTGCGGCTCGTCGACGGCGGAGAGCTCGTGGGCGCCGGCGTGCTGCCCGTGCGCACGACGCTCACGGCGTCGCGGCAGGTGGGCGACCTCGTCGTCGACACGGCCGAGGGCGAGCTCGTCGGCTACGAGAACCACGGCTCGACGCTCGACGTCGGCGACCACGCGCCCCTCGGCACCGTGCGGGCGGGATCCGGGAACGGCGGCAGCCACGAGGGCGTGCGCGTCGGATCCTCGATCGGCACGCACCTCGGCGGCCCCGTGCTCGCGCTCAACCCGCGGCTCGCGGACGAGCTGCTCGGCGCCGCGCTCGCGCGTCACGGCCGGGAGCTCCCCGCGGACATCTCGGGCACGCTCGAGCGACTCGACGGCTGGGCGCGCGAGGCGCGCGCCACCGTCATGGCCCGGCCCGCCCACTACTGACGGTCGTCCGTCAACCGCCCGCGCGGCCGCTCGCGGAAGGCGGGCGATCCGGGACGACGAAGGGCGCACCCTCCGAGGAGGATGCGCCCTGGGTCGTGCTGGCCGGAGCCGGCGCCGGGTCTGCGGCTAGGCCCGCTCGTCGAGCAGGCGGCTCGACTCGTCGTGCCAGCTCGTGGCGATGGCCGACAGCTTCTCCTGGTACTTCTTGCCGTGGTGGGCGCAGAAGAGGAGCTCGGAGCTGTTGACCTCGACTCGGATGTAGGCCTGCGCGCCGCAGCTGTCGCAGCGGTCGTTGGCGGTGAGCTGGTGGTTGTCGAGCTCGTCCACGGGACGCTCGGTCGCGGTCGGTGTCATGTGATGCTCCCCTCCGGGTCGGGTCTGGGTCGAGCCGAATGCGTCAAGTAGACCACGTGCTCCCGGGTGACCGCTGTCCTCGCGCCCGCCGTTTCGCTCTGCGCGTAGGCGCGGGCCGGGACGGCGGGTCGGAGGGGGAGGCACCGGGTGGCGGTTAAGATCGACACCGGCTCGCGTCCGGCGAACGCCGGACGCACATGGAGGACAGCACGTGGCAGCATCCGATTATTCCGCCCGCCATCTCTCCGTCCTCGAGGGGCTCGAGGCGGTCCGCAAGCGGCCCGGCATGTACATCGGCTCCACCGACTCGCGCGGCCTCATGCACTGCCTGTGGGAGATCATCGACAACAGCGTCGACGAGGCCCTGGGCGGGCACGGCGACCGCATCGACGTCCGGCTCCACGCCGACGGGAGCGTCGAGGTCCGGGACACCGCGCGCGGCGTCCCCGTCGACATCGAGCCCAAGACCGGCCTGTCCGGCGTCGAGGTCGTCTTCACGAAGCTGCACGCCGGCGGCAAGTTCGGATCCGGCTCCTACGCCTCCTCGGGCGGCCTGCACGGCGTCGGCGCGTCCGTCGTCAACGCCCTCTCCGAGCGCCTCGACGTGGAGGTCGACCGCGGCGGCAAGACGCACGCGATGAGCTTCCGGCGCGGCGAGCCGGGCATCTTCGACGACCAGGGCGAGCCGAGCCCGGATGCGCCGTTCCGCCCGTTCACGTCCGGCAGCGAGCTGCGGGTCGTCGGCAAGGTGCGCAAGGGCGTCACCGGCACGCGGATCCGCTACTGGGCGGACCGGCAGATCTTCACCCGCGGCGCGTCCTTCCTCACGGAGGAGCTGCTCGGCCGCGCGCGCCAGACGGCGTTCCTCGTCCCCGGCCTCGCGATCGACATCGAGGACCTCCGCGGGGAGCAGCCCGTGCGCGAGTCGTTCCGGTTCGACGGCGGCATCGCCGAGTTCGTCGACCACCTGGCCGTCGACGCGCCCCTCACCGACACGTGGCGCCTCGAGGGGTCCGGCACGTTCACCGAGACGGTGCCCGTGCTCACGGACGGCGGCGCGATGGTGCCGACCGAGCTGACGCGCGACTGCGCCGTGGACATCGCGCTCCGCTGGGGCACCGGGTACGACACGCGCTTCAAGTCGTTCGTCAACATCATCGCGACGCCCAAGGGCGGCACGCACCAGGCCGGCTTCGAGGCCGGGCTCCTCAAGTTCGTCCGCGCGCAGGTCGAGGCCAACGCCCGCAAGCTCAAGGTCGGCACCGACAAGCTCGAGAAGGACGACGTGCTCGCGGGTCTCACGGCCGTGCTCACCGTGCGGTTCCCCGAGCCGCAGTTCGAGGGCCAGACGAAGGAGGTGCTCGGCACCCCCGCCGTCCGCCAGATCGTCTCGCAGGTGGTCCAGAAGGCCATGGCGGAGCGCTTCGAGTCGACCCGACGGGAGGACAAGGCGCAGACGGCCGTGCTCCTCGAGAAGGTGGTCGGCGAGATGAAGTCGCGGATCTCGGCCCGCACGCACAAGGAGACCCAGCGTCGGAAGAACGCGCTGGAGAGCTCGTCGCTCCCGGCGAAGCTCGTGGACTGCCGGTCGAACGACGTGGCCAACAGCGAGCTGTTCATCGTCGAGGGCGACTCGGCGCTCGGCACGGCCAAGCTCGCGCGCGACAGCGAGTACCAGGCGCTGCTGCCCATCCGCGGCAAGATCCTCAACGTGCAGAAGGCGTCGCTGCCGGACATGCTCTCCAACGCGGAGTGCGCGTCGATCATCCAGGTGCTCGGGGCCGGATCCGGTCGGACGTTCGACCTGTCGGCGGCGCGGTACGGGAAGATCATCATCATGAGCGACGCCGACGTCGACGGCGCCCACATCCGCACCCTGCTGCTCACCCTGCTCTTCCGCTACATGCGGCCGATGATCGACGAGGGCCGCGTGTTCGCCGCCGTCCCGCCGCTGCACCGCGTCGTGGTGATGAACCCAGGCTCGAAGCCGAACGACGTGATCTACACCTACTCGGAGCGGGAGCTCGCGGGCGTGCTCGCGCAGGCGAAGCGGCAGGGCAAGCGATACCAGGACCCCATCCAGCGCTACAAGGGCCTGGGGGAGATGGACGCCGACCAGCTGGCGACCACCACCATGGACCGCCGCAACCGCACGCTCCGCCGCGTCCGGGTGGACGACGCGGAGGCGGCGACGCGCATGTTCGAGCTGCTCATGGGCAACGACGTGGCGCCGCGCAAGGAGTTCATCATCGACGGCGCCGGAGCCGTGCGGGACCGCATCGACGTGTGAGGCGCGGCGCCCTAAGGCGCGCACGACGACGGCCGCGGACCTGGAAGGGTCCGCGGCCGTCGTCGTGCGCGTGGGGGCTAGGTCTCGAGCGGGGCGGACCCGTCCTCGGCGGCGGGCTCCACGACGCCCACCGCGGCGCCCGAGGCGGCGTCCGGGACCTCGGCGGGGGTGACCGCCTGGCCCACGCCGCCGATGGCCTTCTCGAGCGGGATGCCGGACCCGTCGCGCTTCATGCCCGTGGGCGGGAGCTGACGCACCTCACCGGCGGGGCCGACCGCGAGCGCGGGGCCGGGCCCCACCCAGGCGAGGGCGAGGTGGTCCTCGCCCTTGAGGTACGCGTGCGCGCGCACGCCGCCGGTGGCCCGTCCCTTGCGCGGGAAGTCGCCGAACGCGGACACCTTGGCGCGCCCGGGGTCGACGCCGGCGATGGTGGCCGACGACGCCGAGACGGTGACGACCTGCGCGCCCTCGGGGGCGACGGAGGAGAAGAAGAGCACGCGGGCGCCCGCGCCGAGGTTGACCCCGGCCACGCCGCCCGCCTGCACGCCCTGCGGCCGCACGGAGACGGCGGGGAAGTGCAGCAGCTGGGCCTCGCTCGTGACGAACACGAGCTCGTCGGTCTCGGCGCCCTGGCGCGCGCCGACGACCTCGTCGCCCTTCTTCAGCGCGATGACCTCGTACTCGGGCTTCGCGGGCAGCGACGACGGCGCGACGCGCTTGACGACGCCCTGCCGCGTGCCGAGGGCGATGGCCTCGTCGGACTCGAGCGCGACGAGCGCGACGACCCGCTCCTTCCTGTCCGCGAGGCCGAGGTAGTCGCGGATCCGCACGCCCGCGCCGAGCTGCACGCTCGCGACGGGGACGACGGGCAGGTCGACGGGCGTCATCGTCACGAGGCGCCCCGTGTTCGTGATGGCACCGATGCGCGTGCGGCTCGTGGTCTCGATCGCCGTGAGCACCGCGTCGTGCGAGCTGCGGCGCACCGTCTGCAGCGGCGTGCCCGGGGCGTCGGTCGGCAGGTCGACGCGGACCGCGCGGCCGGTCGTCGAGAGCAGCACGCGGCAGGGCACGTCGGCGATCTCGAGCACGGGCGCCGAGCGGCGGCTCGACGCTCCCGCGACGCTCGGCGCCGCCTCCGTGAGCAGCGTGCGCCGGGGCGTCCCGAAGCGGTCGGCCACCTCCTGCAGCTCGCTGGAGACGAGCGCGCGCAGGCGGAGGGGATCCGCGAGGATCGCCTCGAGCTCGGCGATCTCCGCGCGCAGCCGGTCGCGCTCCTCCTCCAGCTCGATGCGGCTGAACCGCGTGAGCCTGCGGAGACGGAGCTCGAGGATGTAGTCGGCCTGCAGCGTCGACAGGTCGAACACGTCCATGAGGCGTGCGCGCGCCTGCTCGGTGTCGTCGCTGCCGCGGATGACCTGGATGACCTCGTCGATGTCGAGGATCGCGATGAGGAGGCCGAGCACCAGGTGCAGCCGCTCCTGGCGGCGCGCGAGCCGGTAGCGCGTGCGGCGCGTGACCACGTCGAGCCGGTGCGCCACGTAGACCTGCAGCAGCTCCTTCAGCCCGAGCGTCTGCGGGCTGCCGTCGACGAGCGCGACGTTGTTGATGCTGAAGCCGTCCTCGAGCGGCGTGTA
>Ga0308163_10003501_pt1 | contig 13120 bp, 10 predicted proteins | sample PhyTR1_FD_201037 | JGI IMG/M metagenome (GOLD analysis project Ga0308163, IMG submission 201037) | Phyllosphere microbial communities from UC Gill Tract Community Farm, Albany, California, United States - DLSLT.R1 | ecosystem: Host-associated > Plants > Phyllosphere > Unclassified | place: USA... | reverse complement strand
GATAATCTTGTAGATCCTGAATACCTGAATGAACTCAATAAGGTTTTTTTGCATGGGTATGAAGCCGTTCAGGGGGTTAGAGAAGCAAAAAACCTAAATTCAAATTATGCATGTCTGGATGCCGCTGGTGATATATATTACCGCTACATCGACAGGGAACTTTTATTTAAAGCAGGTTCTTCTGCGTCGCTTTCCGGATCAGGGATGGCGTTTACGACCAGATTGTATAAAGATTGTCTTGAAAACCTGGTAAACAGTGGTGCTGGCTTTGATAAAATTCTTCAATATGAAATATTAGTGAGGAAACTAAAGATCGCATTTGCAGACCAAGCTATTGTATATGATGAAAAAACTTCAAAATCTGAGCAGCTTGTAAAACAGCGGGCGCGATGGATAAATACCTGGTTCAAGTTTTTTATACTTGGATTGAAATTGAACCTGGCCGGTATTATTAACTTTAACCGGAATCAATTTTTATTTAGCATCATGTTGTTGAGGCCACCTTTATTTATATTGTTCTTCCTCTCTTTTGTATGTTTTGCTATCAATATATTCGTCATGCCAGTAGCATCTCTTGTTTGGTTCGTTTCAGCAATAACATTTATGATTATGTTTTATAAGTCGTTACAATACTTTAAGGCAGACGACCGAATTTATGACTCACTGAAGAGTGTACCTAAATTTATGTTCTTCCAGGTTCTGGCTTTGGTTAAGGCGAAAAAAGCAAATGAACTTTCGGTGGCTACAAAACATGATCAGGATGCTAATATCAATGATCTTAAATAAAATATTAACTACATAATACTCAACCAATATTACAATCATGGCAAAGAATAAAATCAAAATACTTCAAACGATAAGACAAGGAAAAATTGGTGGGGGTGAGTCGCATGTTATCGATTTGGTTGAGGCACTTGATAAAAGCAGGTATGAATCTGTGGTTTTATCTTTTACAGAAGGACCAATGGTGGAGCATATGAAATCTATTGGTATTAAAACATATGTAATCCCTACAGAAAAACCCTTTGATTATTCTAAATGGGATGAGGTTAGAAAAGTAGTTGAAGCAGAAAAAATTGATCTTATACATGCCCATGGTACAAGAGCCAATTCAAATACCAATAGCAGTGCGCGAAAATTAGGTATCCCTGTGGTATATACCGTTCATGGCTGGTCTTTTCACCCAGATCAGAATTTTCTGCTGCGTTCTTTGAGGATATGGGGTGAAAAGTATCTGGTTAACAAATCCACACTTACTATTTGTGTATCTGATAATAACCTGAAAGATGCAAACAGTCATTTTGAAATGAAAAGGGCTACGGTTATCAAGTATGGTATAAATCTGAAAAAGTATAACCCTGATGCCGCTTCATTCCTGCCTGTAAGGCAAGAACTTGGAATTGCAGATGATGTAGTGCTGATTGGCTATATTGTAAGGATGACCATACAGAAGGATCCGCTTACCTTAATCAGAGCAATAGCTCTGATGCCTGAAGATCCTAAAGTAAGGTTTCTGTTTGTAGGAGACGGCGATCTGAAAGAAGATGTAATTAAATTGGCTAAGGAATTAAATGTCTTCTCCAGGATAATATTTATGGATTTCCGTCAGGATGTACCTAACATACTTAATGCTGTGGATATATATTGTCTGCCCTCTCTGTGGGAAGGACTACCTATTGGACTGCTTGAAGCGATGGCAATGCGTAAAGCTATTGTAGCAACGGCTATTGATGGAACAAAGGAAGTTATACAAACAATGGAGAACGGTATTGTAATACCCGTGAAATCACCTCAGAAACTAGCTGATGCGCTGTCACTGCTTGCAGGAAACAAAGAAATGAGGCTATCAATGGGTAAAAAGGCTTTTGAAACCATTGAACATGAGTTCAATGTAGAGAAGATGACCCGTAAGATTGAGAAAGTATATGATAACCTTACCATTTAATGGTAAGGTTATAAATAATTATTTAGACGATTTTTTATAGGTATCTTCCGGTAGTTTGGAATTAAAGTTATTGAAGAAACGTTTGGCTTCCTTACTTAACCGGGAGACTAATGCCTGCGAAAAATTATGACCATTACGCTGTAAAGTACGTACACCAGTCCAGGGTCTTGCGCGGTTAGAGCGGACCTGTCTTACCTTTCCATACTCCATAAGGCCCAAACATAGCTGACCATCATCTCCCCAGAAGTTATCATTAATAAAGCCGACTTTTAAGCCAAATTCTTTAACATATCCCATACTCAAACCATAGGCATTAAAGTAGGGACGTTTGATTTGTCTGAATTCTGAAATCACGTCTTTCATCTTCTCCAGGAGAAATAGCTTCCATCTTGGAAAGCCAGGCTCGCTGATAAAGGAATAGCGGCCATATACACAAACTACATCTGGTTTTGATAGCACTGAGATCATATCCTTAACCCAGCAGGAAGGGTAGAAGCAGTCCGCATCTGCTAAAAGAACATATTTACCCTTTGCTTTCAGCTGACCAGTTTGTCTGGCAGGCCCACATCCCTGGTTCAGTTCAAACATTCCATTTACATGCAACTGATCTATAGTATTCTGGGTTTTATCCTTTGAATTGTTATTAACAACTATGATTTCAATAGGATGATCAAATACTGTTTTCGAAAAGCTCGCTATGCATTTTAATATGTTGATTTCTTCATTCCAAGCTGCTATTAATATGGTAACTAAAGGTTTGTCACCTGTAATTCTATCAAGATCCTTATTGATGGAATCAAACACGCTTTGGGGAATCTGTTCAAATCTCTCATAAGAGTAATCGAATTCTTTAATCCAATCAGGGTTTTTAAAAAGTTTCATATCGAGAATAGGTATACCGACTTTAATCGTTTAATTAATACCGGATTTGTAGTGCAATTGATTAGATTTTTATTAAAGATAGTGCTAAAATAACAAAATAATCTTAATCTTGATAGGACTTTGTAAAAGTGGTCTCCTACTGTAAACTCATTCAGAAAGTTATTTATGTTAATCTTTTAAATATTTCCGCAGTTTGAGGAATCTGCTTTCAAACTTATAAAAGCTCAGCTTGCTTAACCCTATAGTTACTATTAATCCTAAGAGTGGTCCAATAAGAATTATATTCAGAACATTGTCATTCAATTTAGCAATCTTTAATGCCGTGGTGATGATAAGTATGCCTACGATATGTAACATATACATTCCGTATGTAGTTAGACCTAATTTAGAAAGTATTTTAAAGTTCCCCATTTTATAAAAGGAATTTAAACTATAGTTTTGTTCAAGGATAATTAGAATCATTAATGTCGAGATCACTAGTCTTTCAATTATCCTCAGGAATAAGACGTGCTCAAATATTTGCCGGCAAAATACAAAGACGACTGCAAAGAGCACATAAATAACGATGATTTTAAATTTACTTAGAGATACGATTATATTTTTAAATGGAATTTGGTTAATAAGCCATGCACCAAATCCACCTACGGCCATATCAGAAATACAGGATAACGTGTGAAAATAGTAGATAACAGGATCGTCATTAAAGGTCCTGAAAAGGAGGCTGCCTAAAATAAATGAAATGAAAACTATCCAATACTTTTTTACAGGAACGAAATAGAGGATCACTGGCCATATTAGATAAAATTGCTCCTCAACGGCTATACTCCACAATACTGCTAATTCAGTTGCATCAGGCTGGCCATTCCAGATCGTATTAAAATTACCCATGAAAAATAAATAGAGCTTAAAATCTGCCGTCTCAGTAGGTACTTGACCTAACAATACTTTTAAGTAGGGAAAAACCAGAAAACCACTTAAGACAAAAAAGAAATTAACACCTATTTCCCCATTAGCGAGGAGACCATCAACAATTGTATTAAAAAAGAAATTGGATTTTAGTTTTACATTATTACTATGTAAACTGTGAACAGAAAATACTGATAAAAAACATAAAAAGCGCAATCCATCAAGGTTTTTGAAATACTGGGGTGTAACTGTTAACATTAGAAATGAGAGGTTAAATGACATTTTATAATGTTTAAAGATACATATATGATTCAAAATAAGAAATCTACAACCATGTGTTGTAGATAATATCATAAATTTGTTACAGCATAAAGTAAATTCGAGATTTTTTATAAACCTTGCTCAAGATATAATTCTCTACTTTAATGATAAGTTGAACCTAATTACAAGACAGATGTAATAATGCCAAAATTCTAAGCATTAGTATTTATCATTAACTCCAGATAATGCTGCTCCAAGGTTCCAGCATAACAATTCTAGCAGTCCTATAAACTCTGTCTCAGCGTCATGATTTCTTTTAAAGATAGTTTAAACCTGAGCACAAGGCCGATGTAAATGATACCACCTATGGCAACCTGTGCAATAATATGCAATAAGCCCTGACTACCTACAAAGTACTGGTATACCGCTATTACTGCAACCATGACCAAACAGAATACTATTGGTTTGATAATATTAATCATAAACTCCTGTACCACACTACCAACCAGATTGCCAACAATATTAAATATAATAATGGCTTCTATTAAAACAGTAATAACATAGGCGTACACAATTCCCATCAGTCCGAAGTACTTTGACATAAAGTAGATCACCGGAATCTTGATAAGCAATGACGACAAGGTCAGATAAAACATGAGGTTGGGCTTATTTTTAGACATCGCAATTGATGAAGCTGGTACAACAGTACAGGCTATAAAACTGACAAACAGTATCACTTTTACCAGTGGTACTGCACCAACATAGTCTTGACCATACACATATACTACAACACTTCCTGATGTAATAAATAGACCTGCCAGTAAGGGGAAATTACAGAACGTAATGAAATCAACAATTTTTAAATATGCTCTTTTCAAACTATTATCATCCTTCATCCTGGCCATAATAGGGTAGGAGACTTGCATGATAATTGGATTTAGCCTGTATATCGGAAATACCGCCAATTGGTATGCAATTGTATACAAACCAAGTTCTTTAATACCAATAGCCCTACCTATTACAATGTTTTCCAGGTTACTGTTCACAAAGCCCAGTACACCTTCACCAAGATGATAAATACCAAATCTCAGGTGATCCTTAATTTCTTTGAGTTTGAAATACAGTACTGGTGTAAATAGTTTACGTCCTACAATTATGTATAGTACTGTTCTAATTGCCTGTACTATAAGCTGGCTATAAATTAATGAGCGTTCTTCAAACCCATTATATGCAAGAATGATCGTCAGAATAATACTAATGATTGAACCTATAGCCTCAATATATCCTAAAGCTTTAAATTCGAGGTCTTTCTGAAGCAGGTTCCAGTAAATTTGACTGGAATAGATTAGAGGGAAGGTCAAGGAAGATACCCTGATGACATAAACCAGTTTTGGTTCATGATAATAAGCTGCTACGGAACCTGCACTTAGATAAATCAGCGTACCCATAATTAATCCAAGGCCTATACTAGCAAAAAATATTGTAGATAAAATTTTCTTATCAGTTTCCTGTTTTGAGATGATAGAGTTGGTAAAACCAAGATTTGCAAATATGTGAAAGAAATTCAATACAAGCTGGCAAACGCTAACCAGACCAAATATGGAGGGTTCTAACACCTTAGCCACCACTGCCAGCTGTGCAAACCCCAGAACTGTGGTTATTACTGTGGCTGCTGTTGTCCATTTAGCACCATTGATAGCTGTTTTTTGGTTACTCATAAAATTATATCTCGCGTATGATCGGTTTCAAACTGTGTTAATTGTTATTTAAGTCTTAGTAGCTAAGTAAAGAAAATTTTAAAGGTACATATATCAATTAATATGTAAAGGCGAATACCTTAAATTTGTCCTCTTTTAAGCTGTTCAGCAGCAAAATTACTTGCTCTCGCTGTTAATGCCATGTAAGTTAGCGACGGATTCTGACATCCTGAGGAGGTCATACAGCTGCCATCGGTAATGAATACGTTTTTCGCCTCGTGCATTTGATTGAATTCATTCAAAACAGAAGTTTTAGGATCCCGTCCCATCCTTGCGGTGCCCATTTCATGGATGGTACTACCACCGGGTCTGTTATAAATGAATGTGTCAATATTTTGAAAGCCTGACTTTTCAAGCATTTCACCACTTGTGCTTTCAATATCTTTCATCATTTTGTTTTCATTATCTTCAAATGAGAAGTCGATGTTCACAAGAGGTTGTCCCCATTTGTCTTTTTGAAATTTATCTAAAGTAACCTGATTATTATAGTAAGGCAGGCATTCTCCCCAGCCGGCCATCCATATTGCCCAAGGTCCGGGAGTAGTTAATTGTTGTTTGAAGTCCTTTCCGAAGCCTGCTGGGTTTTTATCCATCCATTCCTGTCTTTCACCGTGTCCCTGAATATTATATCCCCTTGTGAAATTGAGGTTCTCATTATCCTTTAGGTTTCTGTATCGAGGTATAAGAAAGCCTGCGGGCCTTCTTCCTTTATAATACATGTCAGTATATTCAGGATGTGTGCCAAATGCTCCGGCAGAAGAATGATGGTCCATAAGGTTATGACCAAGCTCACCACTTCCATTACCAAATCCATTCGGGAATCTATCTGATACGGAATTCAGCAATATTCCGGTTGTGGCAATGGTAGAAGCATTTACAAATACTATTTTTGAATAGAACTCTATTACCTCTTGTGTGACCGTATCAATTACCCTGACACCCTTAGCTTTTTGTTTATGCTCATCAAATAAAATCTCACTAACAACAGAAAACGGTCTTAATGTTAAATTGCCGGTGGCCATTGCAGTGGGGATAGTTGAACTGTTAGAGCTAAAGTATCCACCAAAGGGACATCCCCGCGAACACAAATTCCTGTTCTGGCATACCCCTCTATTGTCCCAGCCCCTGGTTAGATTAGCTACTCTTGCAATAGTTAACAGTCTGTCCTGCACATTTTCTTTGAGAAAAGTAGCCAGGTGTTTTTCTATACAATTTAATTCCATTGGGGGCAAAAACTCCCCATCTGGTAACTGCGATAGGTTCTCCTTTTGACCACTAACTCCAATATGCGATTCTGCATAACTATACCAGGGCGCTATATCTTTGTATCTTATTGGCCAATCTACCGCTATACCCTCTTTTTTATTCGCTTCAAAATCCAGATCGCTAAGTCTGTAACACTGGCGCCCCCATGTTAGAGACCTTCCGCCTACCTGATATCCTCTAAGCCAGCTAAATGGTTTGGTCTGTATATAAGGATGATCATGATCACTTACAAAAAAATGTTTGTTGCCCGGATCATATGCAGCATGTTGTACAGGGTCCTGTTGGATATCTGTTAAGGTATTATTGAGGCCAAACTTAAAATCCCATGGTCTGAGATTAGCGGTAGGGTAGTCAATCAGATGTTTAACATCTCTTCCTCTTTCAAGCAATAAAGTTTTTAAACCCTTTTTGCAGAGTTCCATTGCCGCCCAGCCTCCGCTAATACCTGAACCTATAACAATTGCGTCATATGTATTTATAAGTTTTGATTTATCGCTGATGTACATAACTTACTTGGTCGCCCACGATTTTTGATGTTTTAAAATAGGGATACAAGCACGGTATGCACCTGGGATATAATCATACGCGAGGCCTTGTGTTGCTCCAAGTTCGGATGTACAATAGCCTTGAACGGTCAGGTCTTTTAAAGTAGTAAAGAAGGGCCTTCCCAGTAACTTATTACTTATTTTATTAATTAGTCTGTTTTTATATTCGCTATGAGCTTCCGAATGATTCAATATTGCTGTTTTTTCATTTATAGTACATTTTAGAAATGTTTTGCCATAGTTATCCAAACTATAAGCGTTTAGATCCTCCAGGCCATTTATAAACTTTGATTGTGCCCTTGGCTCCCTGCAGTTCATCATTACTTTAATAATGTAGTCATGTACTCCAGCTGCTTTTGCACCTGGAGTATCGGTGGTTGGTATTATTATCTCCACTAATTCTGCAAGCAGATCTCTTTGCTGAATAAAGGCATGAGGATCTACTATAGGATCAGCTTTCACAAACTTCCAGATGGATGCGTAAGCAGTCCCTACAGCTCCTAAGTACAATATGTTTTTTAAATATGTCCTTCTATTCACTGACTATTATTTAAGGAGGATAGTTAGATATATCAATAAACCTGCTTCAAATATTTTTTTGGCAAATATAAAGTATGTAAATACTAAGTAGTTAATTCCAGCAAGATAATTTGAAGCCTTAAGCATCGCTTATTGATAAACCTCTGCAAGTTATAAAAACTCCAGCTGCATTGGGGATTAATTTGCTTTTTTTTGCGCATTATGGGAATTGAGTTGACATGAGAGGCGGATCCTAAAAATAAATAAAAAAGTTTTCCACATTTTATGAATTTTCTTAATAATGTACTGACCCTGAAAAGTTTCGCAATGACCTCTCATATTTAATAATTACACGAATAGATTTCCAGATCTCTATTTTGTTTTGATGATATCTAAAATAATCGCACTCAATTGTATATCAATCTTATTAGAGAGATGTTAACATTGAGACATTATTGCCCATATTTCCCCAAATAATGAAATTAAGTCTTCGACCTTTCGATTATAGTTGTACATTTGTAATATAATCATTACACCACATTATTTTAAAACAATCAGACCATGAAGCATTCGTCATTTCTATTTTCAATCACCGCCTGTACCTTGCTGTTCTTTACAGCCTGTAAAAAAGACTTAGTTGAAGAGCTGGCCTCTAAACCATCTGTCCCAGTTGAAGCTGCTGATACTGCTAAAGCTGTTGTTCCTACTCCAACTCTATTTAAAAGAACGGTGGATGTCGGAACTGGATCTGGTAACTTAGTTATTGATGGTAGTACCTTTGGTTTTCAATGTAACGACCTGGTAAAAATTAAAGGCGGTAGTTATAAAGGGATTGATATTAAAAATATCATATCTGCTGATGGTTGTCCGATTACTATTAAAAACGATGGTCTTGTTGAGATTGTAGGTAATGGAAGCCAGTTGAATCTTAGTAATTTAAAAAATGTAACTATTTCCGGAGATGGTACCACCGGACTTGATCAAGGTTTCTCACTCAGGGATAACTCATACAGATCAGTTGAAATGACTGGTACTATTAACCAGTTCACCATGCAATACTTTTCATTCAAAAATATTGTTAATAATGTTATTACCTTCCAATATAAAGTTGCATATGATGGTACTGATGCAACAACATCTAAAGATTTAAAATTCCTTCATATTACCTGCGACAATACCTCACAATTATTAAGTGGTGCTGGTAGTGTGGAAAATGGAAATATTAGCGGATACGTTAAAAATATAGAAATTGCTTATGTAGATTTCCAGAATTCACCAGGTGTTGGTACAGTTGTATACCTGGCGAACGTTGAAAACTATGATGTTCATAACAACAAGATCAATAATATAAATACTGTTACAAATATTCACAACGGTATCTTTATGTTAGGCGGTAATGGAAAGTTTCATGATAACATTGTAAGTAATCACCAAGGTAACGCTATCAGAGCCTGGGGCCACACTGTTGGATCAACTCCTAAAAACGTATACATTTACAACAACATCGTCTTCAACTCTCGTAAATACTCTGCATTTGAGCTTCAATCTTTTGAATCTTGTATTGTGAAGGGAAAGACGACTTATGTTAATGCAATTGTTTTCAATAATACTGCAGGTAACCTGAACACTTCTAACGATTGGCAAGGAAATCTAGTAGATGTTTACAATATGCTTGGTGGTAAAGCAGATGTGTATAACAACCTTACTTATCAATTCCAAAAAGGAAATACCGTTGCTGGACAGGAAGCTTCAACTGTACCCAACTCATACAATAACCTATACTATAATACAAGCGGTGATGCAGGTCTAGTAAACACTACTACATTTAAACTGACTAGTAACTCTCCTGCTAAAAATAAAGGTGTAGCTTCTCCATTCTCAATATCTGATTATTACGGTAGTGCGAGATCAGCTGCAACACCTTCAATTGGTGCTGTTGAATAAGAAATCTTGATTGTAATTATTATACAAAAAAAGTCCCTGCTGATAACAGGGACTTTTTTTGTGCAATAAGTATTGCAATCATATCTGTATTTAGATATGTATAGGATAACTTAGTTTATCTTTTCTTTGAATTTTTCCAGGATATTGTTGAATTTCTTAAGGTACCGGAATGTTTCACCAATTGGTTTAAAGTTCCTCCATCCAGTCATATTTAGATACTGGAAAAAGATTACCTTGTATTTTTCGCTGAATTCATACGACTTATAGATTGGTTTCCTTCCGGTAAAATGAATCAGGTTAGGGCGTTCATCTTCTGAATTAGCGAACCTGTTCCACAATGGATCTAGAGAAAGCCATTGTTTCGCCAATACCGCATTTAAACCATATTGGTCCTGGAACTGCACATGCTTTTTGTTATCAGCCAGACAAGTGATAACTTTATCCGTTATATTTGCTTCCTCCCATTTTTCAATGTCAATTAACATCAGCCCTGCATTAAAATATTTGTTTTCTGCAGCTATACCAAGTTCTTGATAATTACTTATACCACCCCACCGGCTTACGACCTGGATGAACTGATCCTGTACAGCGCCAATAATATTATTTTCTAGATCCGTATACCATAATTTACTCACGTCTTCCAGCATGATCATATCTACATCTAGGAATACGATTCTCTTAATTGTTTTTGGTATGAAATAGGGGATGAAGAGCCTAATATAAATATTGAGCGGAAGACTGCTGTTATCTACCGGTAGTTTCGCATTTGCGGGAATGCAATCTGTCATTACAAGCCAATGAATTTTCACAACGTCAGGATTGACGCTATTAGTAATCTTGAGTTTGTTTTTAGCTGTGATACCGTCTTCAACTATAAAAAACTCCAGTTTTTCAGCGGTATGGTGGTTAGATTCGATTGACTTGATCAACGCGCCCATTAAGATCGCGTAATGATTGTCGCAAACACACACTATAGCTATAGGATCGAGTTCTTGCATTTGATTTATATTAATTTGTATAAGTGTTTTGAGATGTTATCTATGCTTTCTTTATAGGTTGTGGATTAATATTGTTACTGCCCTTGTCATTCGTTATCCAGGCTTTGATCTGCTTCGTATTGCGTTCAAACAAATACCAGATGAGGGTAGAATACGCAAGCGTTCCGATAGTTAAAATCAAAAATAGCACGAAGTTTCGAGTGCTCCACAATTTATCCTGGAAGCCTATTGCTGAAGTGACCAAATAAATTATGGGAAGGTGGGCCAGGTATAAAGTATATGAGATGTTTGAAAAATATATAGATATAGCTTTAACGAGGTTATTTTTCATGCTGATATTAATTAGAAAAGGTATAGCTAAAGCAAATAGAAAGGATATCGTGTAAAAGTTAAAAAACTCCATCTGGATCCTCATTCTGTTAAAAAGCATAGATAGCAGGAAAAGCCCTACAAATACAATCATCAAGAGCGTATTTTCTAAATATTTCTGGTCAATTTTTTTCACAATGATATAGCTGAGGCCACCGGCGAGCCACATAGGAAAGGTGATTGCAATTTCTTTACCGACAAAGAACAGTAGTCCTATTCCTAACAGTGCAAAGAGGATCCTGAAATAAATTTGTACTTTATCTATCGAGGCAAAATAGAATAAAGGAAATATAACATAGTACCAGAATTCATTAGCTAAACTCCATAAAGCAGCATTAGATCCCAGAGTTGGTACTAATATCTTTTGAACAAAGAGTGCGTTTCCTATAAAAATAGTTGCAGTCAGTTTATTTTCAATATCCTGTCCAATGAAGTATTTCCATTGATTGGAATAGAAAAGACTGTGACCGTAGTACTGGATTCCTATCTTGTCAATGATCAGGCCTAAAATTAAACATGGAACAAGCACCACCCATAATCTGAAAAAGCGGTTCTGTGCATAATTGACAGTGTTCCATTTATTCTTTAACACGGATTCATGAATACTCTTGATGATCAGGAACCCACTCAGAACAAAAAAGATAATTACCGCCAGATGGCCGAAGCCAGTAAGAAAAAAAGTCGCTTTTCCAGCCAGATTAAGTGTGCCTACCTCCACATCACGAAAGCAGATAATCCTTAAGTGTCCGGTAAATACTGCCAAGGCAGCCATTCCTCGTATTAAGTCTAGCCAATCGTACTGATGTTTTTTCTCCATTCCAGATCATTTTTGAATATGGTACTAAGATAGGAAAAATAAGTAAGGAGGATTTGCACAGGGCAGCATTCAGCATGTAAAAGAGCTATTTAGAGTACTTCGCCCGAATGTATATATCAAGACCCTGATGTAATTTACTTGAGTACAATATCTAAATAAATCTACGCACGGGAACCTGATAGTTTACCTAAGATAAATTTAAGATAGAAGTATGGCAAAAGATAAGGGCTCTCGGTTTTAAGATGTTTTTTGATCGTGCGATGAAGATTAATTCCCGTATTTACAACAGCGGTTTTATTAAGTCCATCAGAATGAAATGTCCCTAATACACCTTTAATTTTCACAATCTTAAATCTCTTATATGCCTTTAATAAGAACCAGATGTCCATCGCGTAGTGATCATCAACTTCAAAGGGACCTATCTTTTCCTGAACATATCTCTTATAAAAGTAGCTTACAGGATTATTTGGAAATAGGTTTAGCCAGTATTTTAAAAAGTCTAAGTATTTAGGTGATGGAATTCTAATTATGGACTCCTTATTATCAGTGAACAGTAGGTCGCCAATTATCATATCGGCTTTCGGATTATCTTTAAAGCCTTTAATGATACTTTCAAAAGCTCCTGGAGCAAACTCATCATCAGCATTTAAGTATACTATGATTTGACCTGAGCTCATATTAAAGGCTTTATTCATGGCATCTGATTGCCCGCGATCTGGTTCTGAAATAAACTTAAGATGATTATAGCTTTCTAATACTGCAACGGTGCTATCTCTGGAACCGCCATCGACAATGATATGTTCATAATCAACATAGTTTTGAGTCAAAACACTTTGTATGGCCCTGTCTAAATATTTGCCTGAATTGAAAGATGGAGTGAGAACGCTGATTTTCATTTAAAACTGATGTTG
>Ga0308163_10003499_pt1 | contig 13129 bp, 13 predicted proteins | sample PhyTR1_FD_201037 | JGI IMG/M metagenome (GOLD analysis project Ga0308163, IMG submission 201037) | Phyllosphere microbial communities from UC Gill Tract Community Farm, Albany, California, United States - DLSLT.R1 | ecosystem: Host-associated > Plants > Phyllosphere > Unclassified | place: USA... | reverse complement strand
ATTCCGGAACGACTTGCCCTTTCTCCCATCGCTGCCGCTTCGTGCTGTTCGAAAAGGGAATGGACTTCGAGATCCGCGACGTCGACCTCTACAACAAGCCCGAGGACATCAACGTGATGAACCCGTACGGGCAGGTTCCGATCCTGGTCGAGCGCGACCTGATCCTGTACGAGTCGAACATCATCAACGAGTACATCGACGAGCGTTTCCCGCATCCGCAACTCATGCCGGGCGATCCGGTCGACCGTGCCCGCGTGCGCCTGTTCCTGCTGAATTTCGAGAAGGAACTCTTCGTGCACGTCAGCGCGCTCGAGGCGCGTGCCGTCAAGGGCAATGAAAAGGCACTGGAAAAGGCCCGTGCGCACATTCGCGATCGCCTCACCCAGCTGGCCCCGGTGTTCCTCAAGAACAAATACATGCTCGGTGAAAACTTCTCGATGCTCGACGTGGCCATCGCACCGCTGCTGTGGCGCCTGGATTACTACGGCATCGACCTCAGCAAGAATGCCGCACCGTTGCTGAAATATGCCGAGCGTATTTTCTCGCGTCCGGCGTATATCGAGGCGCTGACGCCGTCCGAAAAGGTCATGCGCAAGTAATCGGGGATTCGTCATGAACGCCCTGGAATCCTCTTCGACACGGCCGTACCTTTTGCGCGCCTTGTACGAATGGTGTACCGACAACGGCTTTACGCCCTATGTGGCGGTGGCCGTCGACGACACCGTTCAGGTGCCGCGTGAATACGTCAAAGACGGTGAAATCGTGCTGAACATCAGCTACGACGCCACCAGCAGTTTGCAGATCGGCAATGAATTCATCGAGTTCAAAGCCCGGTTTGCGGGTATTCCTCGCGACATCATGGTGCCGATCGGCCGGGTGATGGCGATCTATGCCCGTGAAAACGGCCAAGGCATGGCTTTTCCGCTGCTGGAACCGGCCTCGCCGGTGGCCAACCCCGCCGCAGTGCCGAAGGCGGCCGAGGAAAACGAAAGCCGTGTCATGCAGCTGGTTGCCAGCGATGAAGCCACCCGCCCCGCCAAGGATCTTGCCGGCGCTTCGCAACCGGATGCCGTCGTGCAAACGCCGGGCGACGACCAGGAGCCACCGCGCCCGGGTGGCACCCGTCCCGCGCTTAAACGCATCAAGTAATTGCTTCGGTCCGTAGGGACCGGAGGCGTCTTTGCTGAATATCTCGATTGGAAGCGCGTCCGTATGTTACGGCGCGCTTCTTTAGCTTGTGCGGCGTTGCAAGAGTGACAGGCGTCTTTTAATCGACGGGCGACCGTCTTAAACGTAGATGCGTCACGGAAAGTCGGCTGCGCGCCGCGTTTTCGGATGCGATGACTTGCCAACGCAGTGCCGAGCGCGTCGCCGTTCGCTGTTTTATTTTGTCAACTTTGCATTAAATTAATGCAGTTGAAATGCACGCGGACAAACCTTGTCGAATATTTTGAGTCGGTTAATCTTTCTGAAAATCAGATTGGTCGCAGCTTATCGCGATTATTTTCTAGATATTTCGGAAGGATGCTCAAATGAATTCCGGCAAACCCAGACGCAATTTCGCACACGTGAATACGCGTGTTGGTCTCGATAAGGGCGTCGTCCGCGCACTATCCCTCGAGGCATTTTCGGGTGCATGCAAATGAGCCCCGTGTCACGTCGCACCAGTTCCGTCGGCTCTTCGATCGGATGGGCCTTGCAGGCCGCGCGCTGGGTGGCCGTGGAGGAGGGTCGTCCGGACAGGGATGTGCCGGCAGACGCCCGCACTCCCTCTGCCCAGGTGACGTCGACCTGCATCGACCGGGGTCTGGAGCGACCGCGTGCCTTGGCGATGCCGGACGCCGCACGGCTCCCGCTCATCTGCCGTACCGATGGACGCGGCTGGGGGGTGGTCGTCGCACGCACGCCGGAGGGCTTGTGGGTGACCCGGTACGCCTCCGGCGAGGCGCACGTCACGACGCTGGCGCGGCACAACGCCTGCTTTGCGCCGGCGCCTGCCACGGATAGCCTGCCACCGCCTGCCCACACGACGCCCCGCCTGCGTTGGCTGTCGGGTATCGCCTGTGCGCCCATGCTGGGCAACGGGTGGCAGAACACAGGCACGGCAACCATGGTGCTGCTCGTCCTGTTGCTGGGTATTCATCTGGCCCGCTGGATCGGTCGCGGCTTGCTGCGCGGCCGCTGGCCGCTGCTACCGATGCGGACCGAACAAAACCGCTTCGCGCATCGAGCCGAGCCCCTGGTCCGTCACTCGCTTCGACCAGATACCCCGCATGCCGACTTCGTCCCCCAGCCGGACGGGCGCGACGTCGCGCGTTCCAACTGAGCCGACCGGCGGCCGGCATTTTCGCGTTCCTTTCCCAAACCCAGCGGAGACACCATGCATATCGAGATCGCCAGAGCCGGCCGCAGATTCCCCGCAGGAGGACCTGCCGCCCCTTCCGCCCCCGCCCTCCTGGTGCAGGTCGACGGCGCCACCGTGGTGGAGGTCGCGGGATTCCAGGGCATGCCCGGCGTGGTGCACGCGGGAAGCAGCCGCATGCCAGCGCCGGCGAACCCCGCGACGAACGCCGCCGATCCACCGGCGCCCGGGTTTTTCGGCCAGGCCATCAACGAGCCGGCGCCCTTGCTCGGCGGCACCGCCGAGGCCGGCAGCCTGGTGCTGGTGGGGGTCGGCGGTGCCGTCTTCTGCGTCACCGCGGACCGGCAGGGCGCCTGGTCGCTCGATACGGCACTCGATACACCGATGTCCGGCCGTTTCGACCTGGGCGCCGACGGCCCCAAGGAACTTCTGATCACCAGTGTCGATTCGGCAGGCAACAGCCGGGGTATCGCGGGTGTGTTCGTTCTCGACACCACTCCGCCGCTGCCGCCGGTGCTGGAAACGGTGGTCGTAGACCGCTCGGCGCCGCTGATCCGGGGGCGGGCCGAAGCCGCCAGCACGGTGACGGTGGGCTTGTGCGGTGCCATCTATTCGGTGGCAGCCGATGTCGCCGGCCGGTGGTGCCTGGATCTCCGCGACGCCGCGCCGGTTTCCGGCACGCTGGTGTTCGGCCCCGACGGCGACAGCCATGTGGCGCTGGCCTGCACCGACGCAGCCGGCAACACCAGCACCGCGGAGGGCGCGTTCCTGTTGCGCAGCGGTGCCCGGGCCGAAACTGGTGCGCCGCGGTGCCGCGACCCCCATACCGATGCTGAACATGCGGCCTTGCGGGCCGGCATGGCAGACACCACCCGCCGCCTGCTCGCGGGACTCGGTAGCGGCTTGCGACCGGTGCGTCATTGACGCACTAGAATACCGACCCTTCAGCCGCTTTAGCTCAGTTGGTAGAGCAACCGCCTTGTAAGCGGTAGGTCGTCAGTTCGATTCCGACAAGCGGCACCAGTCATTCCATGGGTTCGTCGGCCTCCGGCCACAAGGCCAGCCCGCCCGCCACGCTCCACGCGTGCGCCCGCCCCAGCCGCCGCAAGGCGCGAACCGCCTGTGCGCTGCGGCCTCCCGTGCGGCAGAAGAACAGCAGCGGAGCCTCCGCCGGCAGGGCCAGCCAGCCGGGCAGGGCATCGACCAGGCCTGACAGCGCCACCGCCTGCGGCCGCATCCGGCCGAGCGTTGCCGGCCCCATCCCCATCCCTTGCTCATAGGGCTCCCGCACGTCGATCAGTCGCAGGTCCGGATGCGCTCGCAGCAAATTCTGCAAGCGGCCATGGCTGACTTCCGCATCTGCCGGATCGCCCGCCACGACTGGCGGGCATCGCTCCAGGCACAAGGTGGTGGCGAACCGCTGGTCAGGGTCGCGGGCGGGCAGCAGCAGGGTGTCCGGCGCGACCGAATCGCGCAGCGCACGGGGCGGCAACGCGCCGATGAAGGCAGCGTGCAGCCGACCGTCCTGGTGCAGCAGGTAGGCCGCGCCGTCGCCGGTGTGCTCGGCACGGCTGAGATGCCGCCCGCCCAGCAGGATGCGCCGAGCCTCCAGCGGCCAGCCGTGCGCATCCACCGCGCATTCGGCCGCCAGTGCGCCGCGCGTTGTCGCCGCGCTCGTGTCGTGTGCCTCGGTAGCGAGCACCGCGACGACCGCGTAACCCTGGCACGCCACCCACTCGGCGATGCGCCCGGCCAGGCCCGGCCGGGGGTCGATGAGGACGCAACGGCGGCTGGCGGCGTCGGCCAGCAGGTAGCAGCAGTCGCCGTCGGCCTGCCAGCGCGTCAGGCCGTCGGCCGGCGGCGGGCGCAGCGCCTCCGGCGAGGTCGGCGCCGCGGCGGTGTTCAGGCAACTGGCGCGCAGCGACAGCCCGCAATCGCGGATGCGCGCGCAGGCCTCGTCGATAAAGGCCTCGTCCACCGCCGGGCCGAAGGACAGGCGCACTGCCGAAGCGGTTTGCCAGGCCGGCAGGCCCATGGCTTCGAGTACGTAGCTCGGCAGTGCCCGGGACGCGCCGCAGGCCGAACCTCCGCTGACCCGGATGCCGGCCGCGTCGAACACATCGAGCAGCAAGCGCGAGTCGAGGCCCGGCACCGAAAAGCTCAGCGTGGTGGGCAGGCAGATGGCCGGTGGCGCATTGAAGACCAGGCCGTCGAAGGCCTGCCGCAGCGCCTGCGCCAGCCGGTCGCGGAAGCCGGCCAGCACGACCGGGCCGTGGAAGGTGCGACCTTCCTCCAGTTCGGCGAGCACTGCGCCGAAAGCGGCGATGCCCGGCATGTTTTCGGTGCCCGCACGCAGACCGTCCTCCTGGCCGCCACCGGCCATCAACGGCGTGAAAGGCGCTTCTGCGCGAACGTAGAGCAGGCCGATGCCCTTGGGCGCGTAGAGCTTGTGACCCGAGAAAGGCGCGTAGTCGATACGCCGGCCGTTCAGCCGCATCGGCAACTTGCCCAGCGCCTGCACGCTGTCGACCAGCCACAGCGCGGAGCTGCCTTCCAGTGCCGCCTCGATGCCGTCCAGATCGCTCGTGACGCCGGTCTCGTTGTTCGCCGCCATGGTGCAGACCAGCCCGGCGCGCGGTGCGTGGTCGCGCAGCCAGGCGAGGTCGTGGCGACCGTCGGTGCCGACGGGAATCGGCAGCACCGGCAGGTCGAGTCCCAGCAGCCGGTTCCAGTGCTTCAGCGCCTCGGGCACGGCCTTGTGCTCGGTGGCGCCGTAGAGCAACAGCAGATGTTGCGCCTGCGGGCTGCCGGCGTCACGCGCCTGCCGGAGAGCCGTCAACGCAGACAGCACCGCGGTCTGGATGCCCTCGGTCGCACCGCTCACGAACAGCAACCGGCCGGCTTGGGCCCCAAGGAGCCGGCGGGCGCGCTGGCGGGTTTCGTCCATCACCGCGCGGGCTCTCAGGCCGGTGCTGTGCGTGCTGCTGGGGTTGCCGAAACCCTCGGTCATGGCGCGAAGGGCGGCGTTGCGGGCGGTGGCCAGCACCGGCGTGGTGGCGTTGGCGTCGAGATAGATTTCCATCGGGAGGATCGAACAGCGGCAAAACCGGAAGTTTGCCGGCCGGGCGTCCCAAAATAATCCTGTTCTAAATGCCGAATCGGCCACTCATTGGAATGAATTGCCCAATATTCTCAATGAACAGGAAATATTTTTCTCTTCCCTGCATTCCATTGAAACGCGGCATCGATCAACGCGCCGGTCGTCCAGCACAGCCAGCCGCTCCACAGGGTATGGCTCATGAAATGCGCGCCGCGCATTTGCTGCGAAAGCCCCAGCAAAACACCGGCTGCGACGGACGCCCACCACCAAGCCCGGGCCAGTCGTGGCAAACGGCGGTGCAACGCGAACCAGGACCCAATAAAAGCGAAGCCGGCCGATGCATGCCCCGCCGGAAAGCAATGGCCGCCGCCACCGTCGCGGCGACCGATCGCCCAGTGGGAGACATGTTCCGCGGTGCCGCCGAATGCCTGCAGGTCCCAGGGACAACTCGTGTCGCTCAGGCGCTTCAACACGCTGATCACGACCAAGCCGCCCAAGACCGAAACCCACAGCTGCATCCGCTCGGCCACCTGCAGCCGGCGCAGGAAGCCGATGGGAAAGACGCTGCCGACCACCATCAGCCCCCACAGCGACCAGCTGAGGTTGCGCATGCCGCGGTGCAGGACTGCCTCGATCCAGGCGTTCTCTTTCAGTGGAAAGCCGTCGGCACCACCGAAAAGCCGGGCGGCCGGCATGTCCAGCCCGCTGGCGTCCCAGAGGACGATGGCCGTTGCGGCGAGGGCGATGAGCAGGGCGGTGCGGTGGGGTATCAAACGGGGTTTCTCGGCGAAGCAGGATGCGAATGCTCCGGGACGGACCTGAATACGCCCTGAACCTTCCCCGCCTCCCCAGCGCGCTGCCGTCGCGCGGCACCGGCACGACCGGCAGGGGCTGTTTCAGTGCACCCGCACACCCAGGTCGCGCAGGAACTCGGCGGCCTGGTCGGCCGAGACGATGGCGCCCTTGAGCAGCTGCGCCACCGCCGTGATGCGCAGGCCGGCCAGGTCGACCGTTCGCAGATCGGCACCGTCGAAGCGGGCATTCTTGAGACTGGCGTTGCGCAGGCTGCCACCCACGAAGACCGCGTCGCGGAAGTCGCAGCCGCCCAGGTCGGCGTCGCTGAGGTCGAGCATTTCGATCTGCTGCTTGCGAAACGAATGCCCCTGCAGGTCGGCGCCCACCATCAGGCAGTCGTGGAAGCTCAGGCCCAGGCCCTGGACTTCCCGGAACACCGCACCGGTCAGCTTGACTTCGGTGAACAGGGCCGAGGCCAGCCGGGCGCCGCGCCATTGCGTGTTGTTGAGATCGCAGCACCAGAAACGCGCGTCGCTCAGGTCGACGGCCTGAAAAACGGCCAGCGAGGCGCGGCAATCGCGCCAGCGGCTACCGCTGAGCACGGCTCCGGAAAAATCGGTTTCAGCGAAGCGGCAGCCGGCGAAGCTGGCCTCGCGCAGGTCGATGCCGTGCAGGTCGGCGCCGCTGAAGTCGCACGATTCGAAGCATGCCGGGCCCGGCGCTTCGGAAAGCGCCGCGAGCAGGCTGTTGCGGTCGAAGCTCTGTTGAGCGAACGCGGGCGTCGGCTCGAGGGCGGTCATGGGAGGGGGTAAAAAACGAGGCGCCGGGCAGCGCGGCCGGCGAGTTTATGGGCCGCCGCCGAACATCCCCAAACCCTTCTGACAATGGCCTACGAGAATCCGAAGGCCATTCGATGCCGACGTTGACGCCGCGGCGCGCTTGTGAACAAACGGCCCGGTTCAACCCGCGCGTGCCACCGGTCCGATGGCTATGCCGTCGGCCTCCAGGCTGGCCCGGATGGCCCGCGCAAACGAGGCGGCGCCGGGTTGATCGCCGTGCAGGCAGATGGTGTCGGCCTGAATCGCGACATCGGCGCCGGAGAGCGAGCGGACATGGCCTTCGGCGACCATGCGGCGCACCTGTGCGATGGATCGGTCGAGCTCGGTGATCATGGCGCCGGGCTGGTTGCGGGGCGTCAGCGAACCGTCGTCCTGGTAGGTGCGGTCGGCGAAGACTTCCTGTGCGACGGTCAGGCCCAGGTCGCGCGCCACGTCCGCCATCACGCTTCCGGCCAGCACGAACATCACCAGCGTGGCGTCGAGGTCGCGCACCGCGCGGCAGATGCCGGAGGCGAGCCTGGCATCCTTGGCCGCCATGTTGTACAGCGCCCCGTGCGCCTTGACATGGCGCATCGGGTTGCCCGCCGCGTGTGCGAAGCCTTGCAGCGCGGCCGCCTGGTAGAGCGTGAGGGCGTAGGCCTCGGCTTCGGTGATCTGCATGTTGCGGCGGCCGAAGCCCTGCAGGTCGGGCAGGCTGGGATGGGCGCCGATCGCCACCTTGCGCTCGGTGGCCAGGGCGACGGTGCGAGCGATGGTCTGCGGGTCGCCGGCATGGAAACCGCAGGCGATGTTGGCGGAGCTGACCTGCTCCAGCAGGCCCTGGTCGTCGCCCATGTGCCAGGCGCCGAAGCTCTCGCCCATGTCGGAGTTGAGGTCGATTCGCATGATGATGGTGTGAGGTGTCGGTGGGTTAGCGCGTGAAGGGGTTCAGGGCGTGGTCCAGCTGGTCCAGCGCCTGGGCGCGGCGCTGCAGCAGGCGCTGCGCGTCCTCGAGAGCGATCGGCTCGAAGCGCACGGTGTCGCCCGGCATGCGTTGCGCCAGCACCGGCAGGTCGACAGCGGCGACCTGGGCGATGCGTGGATAGCCCCCGGTGGTCTGGCGGTCGGCCATCAGCACGATGGGCTGGCCGTCCGGCGGCACCTGCACCGTGCCGAAAGCGACCGCTTCCGACAGCATCTCGACGGGCTCGCTGCGGGCCAGTTTCGGGCCTTCGAGACGGTAGCCCATGCGGTCCGACATCGCACCGATCCGGTAGGTGGAGCCCACCAGCGCCTGGCGGGATGCGTCGTTGAAAACGGCCCATTCCGGGCCCTGGATAAAACGTACCGGCGCCTGGGCATGGCCGCACAGCAGGCCCAGCAGGAGGGCGTTGGCGGTTTCGTCCGTCTCCGGTTGCGGCACCCTGGGTGCGGCGGGCAGCGGGAGCCGGTCGCCCTTTTGCAGCGCCCGGCCCTGCCAGCCGCCCAGCGCGCCGCGCAGGTAGGTGCTGCAACTGCCCAGTTCAGGCGCGAGACCGTAGCCGCCGGCAAGCGCGAGATAGGCACGCACGCCGGCATGTCGACGGCCGAAGGCCAGCACCGTGCCCGTCTTGACGCGCACCGGGCGCAGCGGTGCCAGCGGCTGGGGCGTGTCGGCACGGGCCGGCTGCAGCGTGGCGCTCAGGTCTGCACCGGCGAGGGCGATGAGGCAGTCCTGGTGGAAGCGCAGAGAGGGGCCGGTCAGGGTGATCTCCAGCGTCGCTTCCTCGGGCGCGTTGCCCACCAGCAGGTTGGCGATGCGGTGCGACAACGCATCCATGGCGCCGCAGACCGGCAGGCCCCGGGCCTGCGAGCCGTGGCGGCCCAGGTCCTGGAAGCTGCTGAGCAGGCCGGGCTTGATGACTTCGAGGCTCATGCGTGTTCCGCCCGGGCCAGCGCTTCGGCGAAGGCATCGGCCTCGATCGCGCGGAAGCGGACATGGTCGCCCGGCCGCAGCAGGCAGGGTTCGTCGCGCCGCGCATCGAACAGCCGCAGGGGCGTGCGGCCGATCATGTTCCAGCCGCCGGGCGCGGTCAGCGGGTACACGACGGTCTGGCGGTTGGCGATGCACACCGTGCCCACCGGCATGCTGGTGCGCGGCGTGGCGCGGCGCGGAATCGCCAGCACCGGATCGAGCCGGCCGATGTAGGGATTGCCCGGCGCGAAACCGATCATGTAGACCTGCTGTTCTTCGGCCGGCTGCTGGTGCAGGCGCACCAGTTCGTCGGGCGTGATGCCGCAATTGTCCGCGGCTTGCGCCAGGTCGGGACCGTGCTCGCCGCCGTAGCAGACCGAAATCTCCACCACCCGCGCCGGCGTCCGCCGGGTGCGCCCGCCGGGCTCGGGCAGCAGCGGTTGCAGCAGGCGCGACAGATGGGCGAAGGGGCTGTTGCCCAGGCGGCCTTCCTGCGTCGGAACCGCCTCGGGGCTGTAGTGCACACCGACCGCGGCGAAGGCCGGCAAAACGTCCGTCACGCCCGGCAGCAGCCCTTCGGCGGCCGCGGCGGCGATGCGGTCGGCCAGCGCACAGGCGCGCCGGTTGACGACCGGGTCCAGGGTGTTGCCGAGCACGATGCGCAAGGCGCAATCGCCCAGGGGTTCGATCAGGGGCGGAAGGAAATGGTGATGGGATGGCACGGGGGCTGGTGACTCCGAAGGTCGACCGCTGGGAGCGAACTCGGCTGCGGATAAAGCCTGCGGGCCATTCTAGAAAGGCCTGACGGTATTGCCAATGCAGGACTCTTGCGCCTGTTCATTAAGGAATATTGAACGGTGGCGTAATTTTTCGCGTCGATCGATGGAATCGTCAGACGAGCGGGGTGAGCCATCGTGCATCGTGGCGCTTACAGAAGTTGCGCGTGGCTTTTCGCAGTACTTCTGCTGTCTTCAGAACCAGCGGACTGGCGTTCCACGGATGCCAGAGCGACATCTTGAAAGCCGGCAGCGGCGGCAGGTCCAGCTCGACCAGGTCGCCGCGCTCGATCTGTTCCTTGACGAAGATGCCGGGCACCAGCGCTACACCCACGCCTTCGCGCATCAGGGCCAGCTGCGCGGTGATGGAGGGTGCGGCCGAGACCCGCAGGTCGCTCGGCGCCACGCCCTGTCGAGCGGCCAGTTGCTGGAGCAGGTTCATCGCATCCAGGCAGGGCTGGGTGCCGCGCACCTGGGTGATCAACTGCTGGCGCAGCACGTTGTGCAGCAGGTCGCGCTTGGGCAGCAGCCCGCGCCGCGCGACCCAGTGCACCGGCAGCCCCATCAGGTCCTCGACCACCGCGTGCGACGGATGCACCGCGCTGGAGACGCGCATGACGATGTCCAGGTGGCCGGACATCATCTTCTCGGCGAGGTTCACGGTGAGATCGACCTGCAGATCGAGCTCCACCGCCGGGAGGCTGGAGCGCATGAGCTTCATGAGGTCGGGCAGGCAGGTGTGCACGACGGTTTCGATGACGCCCACGCGCACCCGGCCGGCGGGTTCCTGGTCGGCGTCGCGTGCCGCCGCTTCCATCCTGCGGGTGCTGTCGAGCAAGGCCTCGGCATGGTGCAGCAGGCGCGCACCCTGTTCGGTCAGCGACATGGTCTTGCCGGTGTAGTGGAACAGCGAGACGCCGAGTTCGTCCTCCAGCGAACGCAGTCGCATCGAGATGGCGCCGGGCGTGGCGTGCATCACCTCCGCCACCCGCCGCACGCTGCCGATACGGGCCAGAAGAATGAAGGTTTCGACAAATCGGGTGTTCATCGCGATGACTCGAAATGCTGCAGGGGATGCTGTTCTTTGGTGCCGGGTGTTCGATCGTCGTGCACGTCTCGTTCAACTATTCTGAACGTGGCCCGGGACAATTTTTCGATGGACGACGCGGCGGGGCGGTTTCTAAAGTAAGCGAACTCCTTGCTGACCGGTGAAGCCGTAAACCCCATGTCCAACGCCCTGACACCTTCCGCCTTCCGGCGACTGGTCCGCTCCGGCCACTTCACCGGCCAGACCGCCGGCCAATGCCCTGGCTACACCCAAGGCAACCTGGCGATCCTGCCGGCGGCCTATGCGGACGAGTTCTTGCGCTTCTGCCGCCGCAACCCGAAGTCGTGCCCGGTGATCGGCATGACCGAGGTGGGCCAGTCGTCGGTGCCCGAGCTGGGACCGGACATCGACCTGCGCAGCGACGTCCCCGGCTACTGCGTCTTCCGCGACGGCCGCCCGGCGGGCGAGGTGTCGAACCTGCACCAGCTCTGGCGCGACGACCTGGTGGGATTCGTCATCGGCTGCTCGCTGTCTTTCGAAGAGGCGCTGGTCGAAGGCGACGTCCCGGTGCGCCACCTGGAGCAGGGCACCACGGTGCCCATGTACACCACCGACCGTCCCAACCGGCCGGCCGGCCGCTTCGCCGGCAACGGCGTGGTGAGCATGCGCCCGATGAGTGCGGCCCAGGCCATCCGCGCGATCCAGATCACCTCGCGGTTTCCCAGCACCCACGGTGCACCGGTGCACCTGGGCGACCCGGCGCAGATCGGCATCGCCGACCTCGACCGGCCCGACTTCGGCGAGCCTGCCGTGGTCGGTCCGGGCGAGATCCCGGTGTTCTGGGCCTGCGGCGTGACGCCGCAGCAGGCCATCCGGTCCGCGGGCGTGCCTTTCGCCATCACCCATCGGCCGGGCCACATGCTGGTGACCGACATCCGCAACAGCCATCTGGCGGTGTTCTGAAACACCGTGCGCCCTCCCGCCGCAGCCACGGCCCGGCCTGAATCGTCGCAAGCTGCGGTTCTTCTTTCGGACGGCGGCGCACGACGAGATGCTTTCCGAGGCGATGTTCGACTTCATGGACGCGCTGAAGGCCAGGGGCCAGAAGATCGGCTCGGTCGGCCTTTTCCACGAGGACACCATCTTCGGATCGGACTCGTCCACCGTGCAGCGCAAGCCGGCCGAAGAGCGTGGCTACAAGCTGGCCTGCGACATCGGGTACCGCAACAATTCGCCCTCTCTCACGGCCGAGGTGCAGCAGATCAAGAACGCCAAACCGGACGTTCTGATGCCCTCGAGTTACACGGCGGACGCCATCCTGCTCACCAACACCATGGGGACATGGGCGAGACTCGGCCGTCGTCCAGGGCGGTCAACGCGATGTTCAAGGCCCGTGCGGGCCGCGACTTGAACGACCAGACCTCGCGCCAGTTCAGCGCGTTGACGGTGCTGGCCGAGGCCATCGACAGGGCCGGCTCGGCCGACCCCCGGAAGATTCGAGACTCCCTGGCCGCTATCGACATCCCGGGCGATAGAACCATCATGCCGGGGGCTCGGGTGAAGTTCGACGCGACGGGGCAGGACACCTTTGCCAGCCCGGTGCTGATTCGTGGGGCAGGGGCGTTTTGTCACCGTTTATCCGTTCGAGGTGGCGACCGCCAGGCTGGTGTGGCCGATGAATTCCGCCTGAGGCGCCCATGACACTCGCCGTATTTACTCAGGTGCTGGACAGCGGGCTAATTGCTGACTGATTTTGGGCGCTTTTTGGCTGGCTTCGGCTTGGTTACTTCTTCTATTCCTACGGAAGGTGGAGGCGGGGCTTACGCCGCCCCACACCCGCGGTAACTTTCTTTTCGGGCAAAAAAGAAAGTCACCAAAGAAATTGCCTCGGGATCGGGTAGCCATACAAGAATCGGGCTGTCGCTTCGCTCAGCCTTGGGAATATGCCATCGAACACCCATATCCCGACGACTTGAGCATGCCTCAGGTCACGGCACCGCTCCCGACAGGCCAATAGTCCAGACTGCATCGATTTAGTCGCTCTGGCCTTCAGGGATAATGCAGAGCAGTTAGCATCCGCAGGCCGGCTATGATCGACGGGCGGTGCGCTTGATAATGACCTATAAATATTGGCCGCGATCGGTGGGCGGTGTGGCCGAACAGGCGTGACGCTTGATCCGCGGCGGCAGTGCCGTGGTTCGTGCCTGGTCTGGACTATTGGCCTGTCGGGAGCGGTGAGGGTATATCAGGCATGCTCAAGTCGTCGGGATATGGGT
>Ga0308163_10003497_pt1 | contig 13130 bp, 1 predicted proteins | sample PhyTR1_FD_201037 | JGI IMG/M metagenome (GOLD analysis project Ga0308163, IMG submission 201037) | Phyllosphere microbial communities from UC Gill Tract Community Farm, Albany, California, United States - DLSLT.R1 | ecosystem: Host-associated > Plants > Phyllosphere > Unclassified | place: USA... | reverse complement strand
TGGTTATTCTTTAGAAATGTTACGAGATTTGGAGCAAGTCCCATTGGTTACAGAAAGTAGTCTTAATGGTTATTTCTTCCATCAATCTCTATTTCAGTTGTTCGACTTGCTCAATAAAGGGTATCACGAAAACGAAGGACGAACTAAAAGTTTTAAAATCCGTCATCTAGATTCGCCGATGTTTAATGCCCATCATTTGCATTACTTGCATCGGGTAAAAATCCGTAACCAAGTTTGGCAAGATGTAATTTGCGAATTGTCTTTATCTAAAAAACAAAATAAAAAAAGCCGAGGCCGAATTTCTTACGCCAATTTGGGTATCAATCAATTGGGATCTGTTTACGAAAGTTTGCTTGCTTTCCGTGGTTTTTTGGCAGAAACAGAATACATAGAAGTCCATAGAAAACGAAAACAAGCCGAAACCTCTGCAAATGTCGTTGCTACAGATGGTTCTTATTTAGTTCCTCGTCATCGTTTAGATGATTTTGACCCGAGTGAGATTTTTACTACCGAAAAAGCAGATGGTTCAGAAGAATTAAAAGTAATCCCGACAGGAACTTTTATTTATAGATTGAGTGGTCGCGACCGTCAAAAATCAGCTTCGTATTACACGCCGGAAGTGTTGACGCAAACCACGGTGAAATATACGTTGAAACCCATTTTGGAACGTTTGGATAAGGGCGAAATTAAAGCCTTAGACCTTTTGCAACTCAAAATTTTGGAACCTGCAATGGGAGCTGCGGCTTTTCATAACGAGGTCATTAATCAATTGGCTCAAGCCTACCTCACCTATCGCCAACAGGAACTGAAACAGCAAGTTGACCCCAATAAATACCAGGAACAAATTCAGAAAATAAAAGCCTACATCGCACTCAATAACGTGTATGGTGTCGATCTAAATCCTACCGCTATTGAGTTGGGAAAACTGTCGCTGTGGCTCAATGTAATACACAAAGATATGCAAACCCCGTTTTTTGGCTATCGTTTGGGCGTGGGGAATGCCGTGGTTGGTTCTTGGCTAACGGTTTTTAAACACAAAGATTTTTCTTTTGAACCTGTTGGAAAAAGCGGAAAATTTGTAAAAAAAGAATGGTGGTTGCAAGCTCCAAAACATTTAAAATTTGGAAAAGAAAAAATCATCAGAAAGGATGATGAAATTTACCATTTTCTATTGCCAGATAACGGGATGGCATCATCTGGAAGTATCAAATTATTAAAGGAAGCTTTACCCGAAAAAGCAAAACGAATTAGCGATTGGCGACGCGATTTTTGCGAACCCTTACGCCAAGATGAGTTTTTGCGGGTGCAAAGATTATCAAAAGCGATAGATGCTTTGCTTTTGGCACATTACGATATCCAAAAAAACATTGGGTTGATTACCGAAGCCAATGCTGATTATTTTGGAAATCCAAATGATGGAAAAAATTATACTTTTCAAGAATATTCTTATGATGAAAAACAACAATTTGCCCAAGAACGATTAAAACCCAATGCACCTTATTACAAACTAAAACTAATGATGGACTATTGGTGCAGTTTGTGGTTTTGGGATGTGCGCAATGCAGAAGATTTACCCACCCGAAGCGAATGGTACAATGATTTAGAACAATTGCTGAACATTGAAATTACCGAAGAAATTGCCAATCAAGAATTGACCGAAGAAATTGTTCGCGATTACAAAAAAGACAAAAAACAACTCGAAAAACAATTAACAACGGCGCTGAAACAATCTACCGCATCTTTGTTTACCAATGAGCGGGCTGCTTTGGTACAACAATATGCCGAGCAATACAAATTCTTTCACTATGAGCTGGAGTTTATAGAAGTTTTTCGGGAGCAAAATGGTTTTGACGTTGCCGTAGGAAATCCGCCATGGTTGAAGATTGCTTTTGAAGAAAAGGGTTTGATGAGCGAAATCTATCCCGAACTGGAAATTAGAAAAGTTACGGCACCGCAAGTAAAAAAACTACAAGCCGATTTCTTGACCAATGCCGACCGACAAAACCTGTATTTTGCCGAAAATATAGAAAGCGACGTTTCGGGAATTTTTATGAATGCCGTGCAAAATTATCCTTTGCTAAAAGGGCAACAAACCAACCTTTACAAATGTGTTTTAGAAAATGGTTTGCATTGGATTAATGAAAACGGCTATCTTGGATTGATACATCCAGAGGGTGTTTACGATGACCCTAATGGTTATAAATTGCGTGAAGAAATTTACCAAAGATTAAAATTTCATTTTCAGTTTAAAAATGAATTAATGCTTTTTTCTGATATAGACCATCATAATATCTACGGAATTCACATTTATTCAGGGAAGAATAGAGAAGTTAGTTTTCAATCTATTTCAAATTTGTTTCATCCCGGTACTATTGAAGGTAGTTTTGTGCATAACGGCGCTGGCTTGGTAGGTGGTTTTAAAGTTAAAAATGAAAATTTGGGCAAGATGGAATGGAATATTCAACCCCATCAAAACCGGATTGTAACTATTGACGAACAGGTTTTAAAAATCTTAGCCCAAACATTTGAAAATACCACTAATTGGCAAGGTGCAAAATTGGTGAGCATTCACGCCAAAGAAATTGTTAATGTGATTGAAAAAATTGGCACATTTCCAAAATCCATATCTGATGTAGAAACGAAGATTTCTGAAGGTTGGCACGAAACGAATGATGTTACTGCTGGATTTATTGAAAGAGAAACCAAATATCCTAATGTGGAAGCATTCGAAATGGTGTATTCTGGTCCGCATCTATTCGCCGGCAATCCGATGTATAAAACACCCAGAGAAGTTTGTGAGCTTAACTCAGATTATGATATTATTGATTTTACAAAAATTGATGAAGATTACACGGCAAGAACCAATTATGTTCCGCAGAAAGTAACGGCAGGTTATGCATCATCCATTAAAGGTTTTCAACAAAAAGATGGCTCGTTTACCAATTGGTTAGATGAGTATAAAGTCGCTTTTCGAAAAATGCTGAGCCAAACAGGAGAACGTACTTTGAGTGGTGCTATTATTCCACCGAAAACTTCGCACGTTAATGGTTTAATAAGTTTAATTTTCAAAGAAACAAGTTCATTAATAGAATTGACTGGTTTGTCAAGTTCGGTGGTGATGGATTTTTATTTGAAAACATTGGGGAAATCTAATTTTTATGACGAAACAATTAGAAATTTACCACTTGGTATTTCCCAAAAATACAAAACGGCATTGTTCGTCCGCACTTTGCAGCTCAACTGTCTCAATAAATATTACGCACCACTGTGGGAAGAAAGTTTTCAAAAAGCTTTTGCAGAAGAGCAATGGTCTTTAGCAGATAATCGCTTAAAACCATTCAGCTCCTTAATCCCAAAATGGACCTGGGAAACGCCACTCCGCAATTATTTTGAACGAAGAATGGCTTTGGTCGAAATAGATGTGATTACCGCTTTGGCACTTAACCTCAGTGTAGAAGAATTGATTTTGATGTACAATATTCAGTTCCCCGTGTTGCAACAAAACGAAGATGATACCTGGTACGATACCAAAGGAAATATTGTGTTCACCTGCAGCAAAGGTTTGGTAGGCGTTGGCCTAGACCGTGCAGATTGGGACAAAATAAAAGAACTAAAAGCTGGCGAAACCTACGAACACACCATCACCAAATCTGAACTCTACCACGGAGAAAAAACCATCTATCACGCACCATTTACCAAATGCGACCGTGTGGAAGATTACAAAAGAGCGTGGAGGTTTTTTGAGGAGAAATTTAATACCAATGATTAACCGCCTTAGCCAAAAAACGATGAGTAGTTTAAGCCAAGCAGGAATAGAAGAAGAAATAAAAACCCGCACGCAGACGTATCGAAACGATCCGCCGATTTTGCTGTCTGGCTACACGCAGGAAAGACAGACCGTTCAGGATTACGAAGGGCGACAACTGCTTGAGCTGATGCAGAATGCCGATGATGCCCAAAGTGATGTGCTCTACATAGATCTTGATACCAAAAAGCGCAGCCTAAGTATTAAAAACAACGGCGAAGCGTTCAGTCTAGAAGGTTTAAAATCGTTGATGTTTACCGGTAATTCTTCCAAAAACAAAGAAGAATATATTGGCAACAAAGGTTTGGGTTTCAGGTCTATATTAAGTTGGGTAGATGCAGTGTGCATTTATACCAAAATGGTGAGTTTTAGGTTTTCGAAAAGCTATTCTCAAACGTATTATCAAGAGTACATTGCAGACTCAGACAAGGTAAAGCAAATGATTAGCGATGAGGTAAAAGTTAAAAAATTGCAAGACGACGAATTGCCCATTGCCGCTTTGGCTTTTCCTGAAATTATTGCCAACGATGAACATCAGGAAGTCGTTACCAATATTGTATTGGAGGTAAAAGAAAATCAGCTTGCAGCGATAGAAAAACAAATTGATGAAATCAGGGAAGAGATTTTGCTGTTTTTGCCCAACATTAAAAAACTAAAAGTAACGATAGACGGTGCGCTTAAAATCGATTTGGAGAAAAGCAAAGATGAAGCCCAACACATAACCATTAACCAAAGTCATTGGAATATCTACAGAAGTGGCATTCAGTTTTTAGAAGATGGTAAAAGCAAGTACAGATATGCTATCGCCTGGAAAGACGATTTGGACGTAGAAGGAATGTTTTACAATTATTTTCCTACCGATGTTCCTACGCAACTACCTTGTATCATCCACGCCACTTTTGATTTAACCAACAATAGAAAAGAAATCAATAACACGGTTGCCAATTTGCACATTTTGCAACATATCGCTCAATCTTTGGGCGAAGTGGCAGCGCAGTCGTTAAAGGCAGCAATATCAGACTGGCGAGCCTTTGAATTTCTAAATTATCAATCGGCAGACAGCAGAAAGGTGTTGAAAGATTTTTTTGAGACAGTGAGTAAGTTACGGAATGAAGCCGCTGTGTATCCCACGGTAGATAATCAGTACATTAAAAAAGTAGATTCGATTTATCAAGGTGATGCATTTTCTGATTGGGTACAACAAGTGGGTTTGGAAGCCAGTTTTTCAGGTTTAATGCGACCGATAGAAAATCGTAAGGTTAACATTTCAAAAAGACTGAGCCTTGCCGATTTTCAAACGAAAATTGAAGCAATTAATCACGGTATTTTATTAGACCAAAGAGTAGAACTGCTGGGTATTTTGGCCAAAAATGAAGACAGTACTTTTGATGCGCTCCACAGCAGTGCTGTATCTTTGCCACTCTTACTCAATAAAGATGGAAATGTAGTAAATGCGGTCATCAAAGTATTTACAAAAGATACCGAAGGCAATGATTTGGTTTTTCCTAATTACATCAACGATATCGAGTTTATTTTACCGGGTTTGTATGAGCAAATTCGGTTGCGTTACAAAGAAGAAATTCAGGCTAAGAAATATGATACCGAAAGTGGCGATGCCCGAGCGGTAAAGCGATTTTTGGATCCTGTGGTGAATATAGGTTTAGATGATATTACAGGCGTGATCCAACAGATTGTTTCCGAAACCAATAAAATCATTTCCCATCATCCCAGTCCCACTGATATTTTGAAACAGATGGTAGCCTCCTTGTTTTCGATTTTTAAATCTAATCCCGATCGGCGAGGAAATCTGACCACTATTGAGCATATTCCACTTATCGCCATCTCCGGGAAGAAGGCTTTTTCTGATGATTTGTATTTTGGGGAAGGCTACGCTGTGGGCGAAGCTTCAACCCACATTTTTGAAGGCATCAGAACAGATGACGACTATTTGGGAGATAATGAAATTTGGAATTTGGAAGGCGACGAGGAGCTGATAACAAAGTTTTTTCAATGGTTGAATGTAAATGGGATGAGTAAGTTTACCGAAAGGGAAGAAAAATTATACTTACACGATCATAATGATTTTACCCGATTTGTTATCGAGCATCAGGAAAATCAAAGTGACTATGTGCATAAACATTATAAGGTCAATGAAGTTGTTGGGTTTTCAACCATTCTGAAGCATCCTTTATTTTCTGTAGAAAAATTGATTATTTGGCTAATTAAAGATGCAAAATTAGCCAAACAATTTACGGTGGAGCATTTGGATGAATTTAAAATTTCGTACAGCAATTCACATTCAGAGCTTCATTCATTTCCATCGTATCTGCAATTTCAGATTAATAAATCCGGCATTTTAGATGATACAATTGCGGGTAATGCAATGCAAGGTTTTGACGGACTGAAAAGTGTAGATATGCAGCATCCATTGTTTAAGATAATTGGCGTAGAAGATTTTGAAATTCAAAAAGCCGTTCATCTTTTAGGGATAAAAAAATCTTTGAATGAAGTACATCCCGATAAGATTTATGACCTTTTAAAATCTATAGATAAAATAAAGGAAGACAACAGCCAATCCTTCTACAAATTATTGTACGAGTACTTTAAAGAAAATGAAGAAACACAGCTTAAAGATTATACAATCAATATTGAAGGCATTACTTATATCTCAAGAAAAGGCGGTTTAGGCAAAGCTTATCAAGCTGTGCCTGTAGAGGAAGTGTATTATTCTGATAATAAACTCTTGCCCCAGCAGATTTTAGATAATTATTGGTTTATCAATTTGCCTAAACGTATTGGCGAAAACCGAGTTGCCAAATTCTTTGGCGTAAAGTTGATTAAAGATATCGTCAACAATATCAGTTTCAACATTGAAGAAGAACATCCTATTGCTGCCGAATTTTCAAAGCACATCAACAAACTAAAACCCTATTTCCTGACATACCGTTTGGAGATGCTCACCAAAGATCTGGATAAAAAAGAAGCAGTCAACAGCATTAAACAATTGCAAATTCATTTGGTAAAAAAGGCAAGTTATCAACTTAATGGGCAACAATTTGATTGCAAGGATTTTGATTTTGTACCTCAAAATAATACTGTTGTACTTCAATATTCACGGTCTCTCGGGCTGGAACATTTACAGAGAGATCCTGATTTTTGTGATGTGATTGCAGAAATCATTTGTGTGGTTTTTAAAGTGGCAGACGCCAAAAACATTTACCGTAGAATATTTAAAGACGGTACAAAAGATGCGCATCATATTTTGAGAAGCGATGAAAAAGAAGATTTGTTGGTTCAAGCAAACAAATTATTAGGTACCAGTGCACAAGAACTAGATTTTTGGAAAAAAGTTTTTCCAACCGAAAGTTTTGTATTTGATACCGATGAGGAATTGAAAAATACCATCGAAAAACTTGCTCAAAATTCTTTGCCAGAATGCTATCCACAAATCGATTTTGAAAATTGGACACAATCTTACCATATTGATTTTCTGCATTGGATCATACAATATATTAAGCTAGATATTCAAACCTTCATCCAACCAAAAGACCTAGAAATTTGGCATCTCAACAAGATTGACAATTTTGTAAAAGACCATTTATCACTTGTAGAAAAACTGCTTTGGAAACAAGCCAACGAAAGTGCGGATGATGAATTGAAACGGTCATTTTACGAGAAAGCTCGTCAATTTGAAAATGCTAAAGAGACCATTTTTAAAAATTTGGAATTAGATAAAAAAGTGGTTTTGGATGTTAATTACTTTGAGGCAATTCATTCATTTATCAAAGAAAAATTTTCCATCGATTTGAGTGCCGATAGTCTGCCAAACCTTGATTTTCATCTGAAATATAATAACATTATCGCTCACTATTCTTTTGGCGATAGTGTTGACGATATGATAAGGATTTTAAGAGATGATAATACCGGTTTATTCAGCTTAATGTTTTTTGAAGGATTTGAAGATCAAATAAAAGAAACTTGCGAAATTTTTCAGAAAAAAATTACAGAAAACCAAAATAACGAAGAGGAAGAAGATAAAGAAGAGTGTTTGCCAATTTTCCAAGGCAGTACAGGGTCTGCGGAAATTAATTTGGGCGCAAGCAATAGAAAATCTGTTGGTGGAGGCTCACATACTTCAAAAACAAACCGACAGAAAGCGGCTCTTGGAAAGAAGCAAGAAGATAGAGTAAAAAAATCTTTGGAACAAAACGGATACGTAGTCAATCACGTTTCCACAAAAACCGATGGTAAACATTACGATTTTGAATACAAAAAGAAAGACGAAGAACAATGGCGTTTTTTAGAGGTTAAGAATGACTCCGGAGGGTACTTCTTCTTGAGCAAAGATGAAAAAAATACAGCCTTGAAAACTGAAAATGTTGAATTGTACGATGTTGCCCTTGTGAATGATAACGGCATCTATATTATTAATAATTTTTTTAACTTACGAGATAGCGGTTTTGAACACAACGAAAAGTTTATTGCCGAACCCACAGAATATAAAATTCATTTTGAATTAAATACACGAGATAAATAATGCTCAGTTTACAACAAGCCATAGAGATAAAAGAATCCATCAAATCTTACCTGCAAGCCACTTTTACTTTTCGTAAAAAGCGGGTGGCAACAGCTTTTGATGACTTTTTAGAACACCCCACAAAAGGTATGTTTAAGGGGCCGTTTGTGTCTTTAAAACTCCGTTTTGTAAAAGCCGAAGCCCAAGAAATCGAAAAAATTCCGTTGACTATAAAACCCACTTGGCCACCTTATGACCATCAGGTAAAAGCGTGGACAAAATTGGCAACCAAAGGAAAATTGCCCGAAGCCACGATTGTTACCACAGGTACAGGATCAGGAAAAACCGAATCTTTTCTCTACCCCATTTTAGATTATTGTTTTCAGCATCAGCATCGCCCCGGTGTAAAAGTGATTATTCTATATCCTATGAATGCTTTGGCAACCGACCAAGCCAAACGTTTGGCCGAAATGATAGACGAAGATGACCGCTTGAAAGGAAAAATAAGGGCAGGGCTTTTTATAGGCGAAGGCAATGGCCCAAAAGGACAGTTCCCGAAAGTAATGGGCGAAAACCACATTATAGAACACCGAGATAGTATTTTAGATTCGCCACCCGATATTCTTTTGACCAATTTTAAAATGTTGGATTATGCATTGATGAAGCATAACTTTCACAAATTATGGTCTTATAATCTGCAAGATACATCACTGTTTCAGTTTTTGGTTTTAGATGAATTGCACACCTATGATGGTGCACAAGGAACCGACGTTGCCAATTTAATTAGAAGACTTAAATTAAAATTAAAACTGCCGCCACAGCAATTGTGTGCAGTGGGAACTTCTGCTACCATTGGTTCTGGAGCCGATGCACCAGCTTTGTTGGCAGACTACGCTTCCAAAGTTTTTGGTGAAGAGATTACTACAGATGCCATCATTGCCGAAAACAGAATCACGCCACAACAGTTTTTTGAAGCAGAAGCAGATTTGGATGATTATATTCCCGATACCGCAGTTTTAGATGATTTGGTTTATACAGAACAATACGGTTTTGAAGCCTTCATCAAACAAAATTTAGAAGTCTGGAAACTGAACAAAGATACTTTATCACAAGATTTATTAAAACTAAAAATTGTGCGGGATTTGGTTTTGGTTATCAATAAAAATAAAGGCATACAACTTGTAACCGATGTTATTCGGGAACTTTCTATCCTCAACAAATCCTACCGAAGCATCCCACAATGGAACGAAACGCATCAGTACAACCCTAAAGAACGTGTATTAGAATCGCTCTTCGCCATTATTTCTGAAGCAAAAGATGTGGATAATCCCCGATCGCCGTTTATGTATTTGCAAGTGCAGCTTTGGGTGCGAGAACTCAGCGGTGTACAATATACGCTGGAAAAAAATGCCACATTTTCGTTTAGAGACCAAGTAGATGCAAAGCAAGAAATGGCCGCTTTGCCACCTTGGTATTGCCGGGAGTGCAACAGCTCGGGATGGCTGGGCGTGAAACTGGAAAACAGTGATGCTTTCACAAAAGACATCAACGAAGTGTATGAAAAATATTTTTCTAAAAATAAAAACGTCTATTTTTTATTGCAGGAAAATGAGCTTTCTTACGACGATTTTTCGGCAACAGGCTATCAACCCGACGATAATCTTGGTATAAAAATAAATCCAACTACGCTCAAAATTCTGGATAAAAACGACGAAGGATTGGGCATTCAAGCATTAAGAAAACTGAAAGAAAATAAAATAGAAGACATTTGCCCGTGTTGCAATACCAGCGGAACTATGGCGATTGTGGGAACCAAAATTCCTACATTAAGTTCCATTGCCATCAGCCAAACATTAGCTACCGATTTGGATGCGGCAACCGACCAAGACCGAAAAATTTTGGCATTTACCAATTCTGTGCAGGATGCGGCACACCAAGCTGGTTTTGTGGAAGGCAGAAATTATCGTTTTGCTTTAAGAGCTTCGGTACAAAAAGTGATTAATGAGCAAGAAGGAGCCATTCGTTTAGATGAGCTGGCCAATGCTTTTATAGAATATTGGAAACAAAATGGCGACGAAACCGGGAAGGAATCGATGAATGGTTATCTCTATCGTTTTTTTCCAAAAGATTATATCGGGAAATCTTCTCCCAAAGATTTTTTGCTCGGTACAAAATATGCTCCTCATTTTTTAAAAGAGTTTGATTGCAGGATACAATGGGAAATTTACTCAGAGTTTGGTTTCAACTCAAAAATTGGTCGTACGCTGGAAAAAACAGGTGCTTCATCGGTTTATTTCGATAAAGAAAAACTCCACAAAACATGGGATGAGGTTGCAAATTGGATTACCCAAAACGATGTAAGTGGTACAATTGATAGAGATGCATTTATAAAACTCACCAATCTTATTTTGCACAGAGCCCGTAATCGTGGTGCGATAGACCATTTGTATCTTTCTAAATTTAGAAAAGAAAAATTGAGTCTATGGGATTTAAACTGGCAAAAAGATGGCCGTCATTTTCTGAATCCAAAATTTGGGACACGTTCTCGTTTTCCAAAATTATTGACCAATCAGCAATCCAGAGAAAATTTGCTGGATACCACCCGTGCCAAAACATCGAATTGGTTTCATACTTATTTTCTAAAAAGCTTTCCGCAAGCAGCAGTTACGGTAGATTTTGTAAATGAGTTTTTTGAACAATGGACGCAAGCACTTTTAAAAGTTGGAATTTTAAATGAAGCTACTGCAGGAGACCAGCAAAATTTCAGCATTGCTCCTGATGCCATTTGGATTCATAAAAACATAAAACTGTACCATTGTGATGTTTGCGAAGACGCTCAATATACGTACGATGATGCAGCCGTAATTGTAGATGGAAGCTGTGTGAATTACCGTTGTACAGGGCATTACCAAGTGAGCACGCAAACCAAAAACAATTATTATAAAGAAGTTTATAACCGAAATCGTACACCAAGGGTTTTTGCAAGCGAACACACCGGTTTGCTGGAAAGAAAAGTGAGAGAACGTTTGGAAGTGGACTTCAAACAAAGACCAAGATTCAACTCAGTAAACGCATTGGTGGCAACCAGCACTTTGGAAATGGGTATCGACATTGGAAACCTGAATACGGCTTACAACAACAGTATTCCGCCATTGCCGTCTAATTTTTTGCAAAGAGTTGGGCGAGCTGGTCGTAGCTCTGGTTCGGCATTGATTGTGAATTTTGCTAAAAATCAAAACCACGATTTGTATTATTTTACCGACCCCATGGAAATGATGGCGGGAGAAGTGAATACGCCGGGTTGTTATCTGGAAGCAAAAGATATTTTGAGAAGACATTTTACTGCTTATTGTTTTGATAGCTGGACTTCCCAAAATCCCAATCAAAACGGGATTCCAACTTTTGTGCGTGACCTTAAAGTACAAAGCCAGGATTTGCTGGGTGAAGAATTTTTTATTAATCGCTTGTCTAAATTTATTGCTGAGAATGCTTCTTTGTTAAAGACCGATTTTCTGAAACAATATGACGAACGCATTAAAGAACAGATTTTTCCGGAAATAGAAAAAGCTTTACAATCGGGTAGTTTTTATACTGAATTACTCCATGTTTTTATTAAAATAAAAGAAGAAATTTTCTTTATCGAAAACCGTAAAAAAGATATAGATGATGAGGTGAAAACGCTGAGTTTAGCCAAAGGCGATCCATTGTTTGATGAATATGTTAAAGAGAAAAAAAATCTTAACGGAATAAAAAAATCTATTGCTGCCCGCAATGTTTTAGAGCATTTGACCAATGTGGGTGTACTGCCCAATTATGCTTTTCCGGAAACAGGAGTACGATTAAATGCCCATGTTTTAAGCTCAAAAGTACAAGAAAGTACCACGCAGCATCCCGACAAAGATTTTGAAATAGTACGTTCTGCTTCGCAAGCGATTAAAGAATTGGCACCCGAAAATTATTTTTACACCCAAGGCTACCGTTTTGAGATTTCAGGCGTAAATACCTTCGACTGGACGGATCAGGCTAATTTTCACCAAAAAAGATTTTGCTCCAAATGCGACCACATTGAAACTGCAGCAATAAGCAAAGCTGGAAACTGCCCCAAATGTGGCGATTCATCTTGGTCGTCATCATCGAACGTACACCGTTTTCTGAAAATGACCAATGTGAAATCTTTTAATAATGCAGCCAAAGCATCATTAAGCGATGCCAATGATGATAGAGACAAACAGCAATATCAGGTGTTGGATCACGTGTTGTTGGATACTAAAACCTCGGAAGGTGCATGGATATTAAAAGATATTCCTTTCGGGATAGAATATGTAAAAAGTGCTGTTATCACATCTGTCAATTATGGAAGAAAAGATGGCAACGATGCCCGGAAAATTAAAATAAATGATACTGAAGTACTCACCAAAGGATTTGTAACCTGCAAGCACTGTGGCAAATCTGTTTCTGCAACCCACTTAATACAAGAAACCAAAGATTTCCATTACGGATATTGCAAGCACAAAGCAGAAAGATATGATGCAGGTAATACAGCTGTTTTTGAAGAGTTGTATTTTTTCAGAGAAATGCAGACTGAAGTGCTCAAGATAGTTTTGCCTATTCAAGAGTTTAATAGTGAAGCCGATATTCGGATGTTTCAAGCTGGATTGGAGCTTGGTTTGAAGAAATATTTTAAGGGAAATCCTGGTCATATTCATATTCAACCTTATCGAGAATTTAATCAAAATACAGATAAATTTGACCGTTTTCTGTTGTTGTACGATACCATTCCCGGTGGAACCGGCTATTTAGAACAATTGT
>Ga0308163_10003496_pt1 | contig 13134 bp, 16 predicted proteins | sample PhyTR1_FD_201037 | JGI IMG/M metagenome (GOLD analysis project Ga0308163, IMG submission 201037) | Phyllosphere microbial communities from UC Gill Tract Community Farm, Albany, California, United States - DLSLT.R1 | ecosystem: Host-associated > Plants > Phyllosphere > Unclassified | place: USA... | reverse complement strand
TGGTTGCCGACCACGCCGCCGACAGCTGCGCCGCCAACGGTGCCGACTGCGCTGCCGCCGGTCAGGACGCCACCGATCACGGCACCGGCGCCAGCGCCGACTGCGGTGTTACGGTCTTGCTTCGACATGTTCGAGCAGCCGACCATACCGAATGCGGCGGTCGCCAGGGTTGCCGTCACTACCAGGTTTTTGATGAGTTTCATGATGTTCTCCTTTGATGGGGTTATTTCAGGCGCAGGTCATTTCTGACCGATTTCACGCCGTTGACGGTTCGCGCGACCGAGGCCGCTGCGGCGACGCTGTCGGCAGAGGATACAAATCCACGCAACCGGACAATGCCTTGATACGTATTGACATCCAGATCGGACACCTTCAGTTCAGGATCGCGCCGGATGGCGCTGTGTACTGCGGCCGTGATGGCATCGTCCTGGACGGCTTCGATCTTGCCGAAGCCGGGTAGTCCGGAAGTACATCCCATCAGTGCGCTACCAGCCAATGCGACCAGTAAAACCGGGATGCTGCCAAAACGCCTGATGCTCGATCCGTTCATGCGGGTGTTTCTTTTCTTGATGACCTGGGGCGATCATAGTCAGGATTGCCAAATTGATCTGTTCGGCAACACACAGAGCCCCTGCCAGGTTGTTACAGGTTGTATCCGTGAGGCTATTTAGCGACGCTGGCGCCGGCCCGGTGGCGGCGCGCTCGGCGCTTGCCGTGCCTGGGCCAGCAGGCGTGCGCAATCGCTGTCTTCTCCCGGGCCAGTATTGATCAGTGGGAGCAGGGCGGCCAGCGGCGCGGCGACGACGGCGAGTGCTGCTGCGCCGCCTGCCTTCATCGCCAGCACGCCCTTGTCGATGGCCACGTCCGGCTTGCTGAACGAACCGCGCACATACAGGGGCGCGCGCAGCGAGAAGATGCGCAGCGCCTTGGTTTCGGGCCGGATGCGCAGCTCCATCTGCTCGCCCGCCAGGTTGATCGCGCCGTCGACGGTAATGATGGCTTCTTCGGTGTCGACGATGAAGCTGCGCGTGCGCGCGACGCCGTCGCTGACCGCAAAGTCTGCCGCTACGCAATTGAGTTCAACCTGCTTGTCGCCAAACAGCTTGGTCACGACGATATTCGCCACGTTCAAGCCTGCCATTTCCAGCAGCATCTTGCTCACCGTGCCTTCGCTGACGAGCGCCTTGAGTTCACCGTTGGACTTGGCCAGCAGCGACGCGACGGAGTTGCCGGTGGCCGACAACTTGGCGTCGGCGTTGATCTGGCCTGCCGTTGCCTGCATCTGTTCAATCTTCGGGAACAGTTGCTTGATGCCGATCTTGCGTGCCCGCACGTCCGCCATCGCCTGGATGGCATTCTTGCCGCTGCGCCCGCTGCGCCCGCTGCCATCGAGGCGAATGGTCGAGCGCACGGTGCCGCCGGCCATGCCGAATTCGAGCGGGTCGAGCCGTAGCACGCCATTGTCCATCTTGATATGGCTGCTGAGCTTACTGATCGGCAGCGCCTTGTCGCGCACAATATTGTCGGCAGCAAAGCGCACGTCGGCATCGAGCGCTGTCCAGCGTTCGGTGTGGAATTCTTCCACCGGCAACACCTTGCCAGTTGGCTGTTTGGCCTCGACGCCACGCGCTGCCTTGCTGGCGTTCGAATCGGCGCCGACCAGCGGCGCCAGATCGGCAAACACGAGCTGGCGCGAGCGTACATTGCCCGACAGGACAGGGCGCGCGCCGCCCGTCGCATACGCGAGGCGCCCGCCGATATCGCTGGCGCCGACCTTGCCGGAGAAACCGTCATACACCCAGCTGCTGGCACCCTCGCCGAGGCGACCGGTCAGGCGGCCCGCAGTGGAAAACGCCGGTGTTTCCGGCAGCAGGACGCCGGTGAACTGGTACAGGCGCGCCATGCTGGCGCCCGCCAGTTCAAGCTGTACGTCCAGCGCGGCGAGCTGCGCCGGATTGGTGACGGTGCCTTCGATTGCGATCCGGGTCTTGCCCGACCTGAACTCGCCCTGGATCGGATAGGGCGCGGTCTCGTTCTTCAGCGAAAACACCGAGCCGAGCTTGCCGCCGCCATTAACCTTCGCGCCGTTGTAGGTGCCGTCCAGCGAGAAGGCTACGCCATAGACCGGGTCGCGCTCGAGCGTGCGCACCCGGGCCGTGACGTCCGCTTTGGTGACCGCATCCTTGACGTGGATGACGCCATCGGTCAGCACCACGCGTTCGAGGTCGAGATTCCAGCGCGACGGTTGCTCGTTGCGCTTGAACGTCCAGTTATTGGTGGTCGGGTCAAGGCGCAGCAGGTCGATGCGCGGTGCGTCAAAGCGCAGCAGCGGAATGCCGATCCTCTTGTCCAGCAGCGCCAGCGGGTCGAGCGAGAACGAGAACTGGCCTACGCTGGCCATGTTGCCGGCCTCCATGCCGGCCGGATTGCCAACCGTGGTGTTGCGCGCGACGAGGTAAGGCCAGGGAATGTGATCACGCCATGTGCGCTCGGCCGGCGCCATCCGCGCGGCGGGGCGTTCCCACGACACGGTCAGGTCGCCACGGATGGCGAACGGGCGGTCGATGGCGTCACTGACCTTGTCGTTGATCCACGGCCGTGCGCGGTTCCAGTCGAACGTGAGAATAACGATGACGGCGATGACCGGCAGCGCAATCAATACCGCGAGGACCGCCAGGGCGATCCGTGTCTTCTTGTTGCGGCGTGGTCCCTGCGGACGTTGCGCCGCCGGCGGCATTGGTTCGGCCATGATCATCCTTTGTCTTGAGTCGGTGCGCCGAGCGTACGCTACGGGCCATCATTCCAACGTGCGATGCTGCACCGAGCGCCGGCAATGCGCCAGCGTATGCGCTGCGGATCTGCCTCCCTGCAGGCAATGTGCGTCACCGAACTGATCGCATCCGATAACAGGTTTATAACGTTACCTACACCACTTCCCAGGAGAAAATGTGATGAATAAACATCAATCGATGACCGGGTTTGCCCGCCTTGGCTGCGTTGCCGCTCTGCTGGCACTGACGGCCTGCGCAAGTCCTGACAAGGCGCCTGCGACGGCGGACGTGGCAGTCTCGCGCAATGCGATCGAGAACGCGGTGTCGGCAGGTGCAGCTGACCTGGCGCCAGCCGAAATGACGGCAGCACGCGAAAAAATGGGCCGCGCCAACCAGGCACTGGCCGCGCGCGACTACAAGCTGGCACGCGAACTGGCGGTGCAGGCCCAGGCCGACGCCAAGCTGGCCCAGAGCAAGGCTGTCTCGAGCAAGGCAACGGCTGCCTCGACCCGCCTGAATGAAGACTTGCGCGTACTGCGTGAAGAAGTCGATCGCGCCAATACCAACTGATTCAACTGAGCCAGCTGCCTCATTGCACTGTTTCCTGTCCCCGGACAGGAGTTCGCGCCGACGATCCGGCGCTTGCACAATAAAAGGAATAACAACATGAAAAACCGCAAATCCGCCGTATCGATCCTGGCCGCCGCCGTGCTGGCCGCAGCCTGCGCCAGCGCGCCGATGACCACGCCAACGCTCGACCAGGCGCGCGCCGACTTTGTCAGCGCCAACAACAACGTGCAGGTGTCGACCTACGCACCTCTTGAATTCAAGCAGGCCAGCGAAGCCCTCGACCAGGCCAACCAGGCCGCAGCCCGCCGCGAAAGCCTGAGCGACATCGATCGTCTGGCGTATGTGGCCAAGCAGCGTATCGCCACGGCGCAGGAAGTCGCCAAGGGCAAGGCTGCGGAAGCGAATATCGCCGACGCATCCCGTCAGCGCGACATGGTGCGCCTGGATGCCCGTACTGCCGAAGCCGATCGCGCCAAGCGTGAAGCCGAAGCGGCCCAGGCCGCCGCGCAGCAGGCACAAGGCCAGGCGCAGCAAGCCCAGATGCAGGCACAGGCAGCGCAGGCTGAAACCGCCGCGATGGCAGAACGCGCCGCCAAGCTCGAAGCGCTGCTGGTCGACCTGCAGGCCGTGAAGACCGAACGCGGCTTCGTGGTCACGATCGGCGACGTCCTGTTCGCGACCGACCAGGCCGTATTGAATGCGAATGGCATGTCGACCCTGCGCAAGCTGGCCGACGTGATGGCCCAGAACCCGAACCGCACCGTGCTGATCGAAGGTTTCACCGACAGCACCGGCAGCGCGAGCCACAACCAGCAACTGTCCGAACGCCGCGCCGCCGCAGTCGCGACCGCGCTGGCCGGCCAGGGCGTGCCGCGTGAACGTATCGCCATGCGCGCATACGGCGAGGCATTCCCTGTTGCATCGAATGACAGCGCAGCAAGCCGTCAGCAGAATCGTCGCGTCGAAATCGTTCTGTCGAACGAAGGCGCAGCCATTCCGCCACGCGCAGCAATGCGTTGAACACATTTTTGAACCGACTTTGAATTAAGGAATTACCATGGAACAAACCAACAACCTCGGCCACGGCTTTGACGTCTCGGCAATCCGCAAGGCAGCCGCCAACCTCGACGACGGCGCCGTTACCGAGGGCTACCAGGCAGATCGCGAAGCGGTCATCGCCATGCTCAACGATGCACTGGCCACCGAACTGCTGTGCGTGATGCGCTACAAGCGCCATTACTACACGGTCAGCGGCCCGGGCACCGGCCAGATCAAGGCCGAGTTCCTCGAGCACGCACAGCAGGAGCAGGAACACGCTGACCGCATCGCCGAGCGCATCGTGCAGCTGAACGGTTCGCCAGACTTCAACCCGGCCACTTTCGCTGCACGCAGCCACGCCGAATACGATGCGTCGGAAAACGCGCAAGACATGGTCCGCGCCGACCTGATCGCCGAACGCGTGGCGATCGAATCGTACCGCCAGATGATCGTGGCAATCGGCGACAAGGATCCGACCACCCGCAACATGCTGGTCGAGATCATGGCTGTCGAAGAAGAGCACGCCGACGACATGCGCGACCTGATGGCCTGAGCCTGATGGCGACCCGCCTCGTGCGGGTCAGTTTTGATGATTGATTAGTGACAGGAGTAGAACATGCTAGACACTTCCCGCAACAGCCACGGCAGCATGCACCCGATCAGCGGAAGCACCTATGCCACCCAGTCCGACATGAAGGCATTGGTGCGCGACGCGCAATCCATGCTGACCGCAGCCGCATCGCTCACCGGCGAAAAAGCCGAAGAGCTGCGCGAGCGCGGCATGGCGATGCTGGATACCGTATTGGGCGGCGCCAGCCTGATGCCCACGCAGGCCGTGGTCAAGGGCAAGGAACTGGTGCATTCCGCTGATGATTATGTGAAACATAATCCATGGCGCATCGTGGCAGCTGCGGCAGGTGTCGGTGTGCTCATCGGCCTGCTGATCAGTCGTAAACAATAAGGCTGGGGGCTACGTGGATAAACAAGAAGCAATCGTGCAGAACCCCGGGGTGTTTGCCGGCATATCCAGTCTCTTCAAGAGTCTGTTCGGCCTGGCCGTCTCGCGTGTGGAACTCGCAGCGCTCGAGCTGGCCGAGATCCGCAACCATGTCATCGAGCTGGTGGCCATCTTTGCCGGAGCCGCGCTGGCAGTCTGGTTTGCCATTGCTTTCGGCGCGATGACGATCGTGGCGCTGGCGTGGGAATCGATGGGCTGGACCATCCTGTTGATCATGTTCGCGGTGTTCACGCTGGTCACGGCCATCCTGGTGGCCAAGGGCATGGCGCTGATCAAGCAGAACAAGCTGGGGTTCCCGGCCACGATGAAAGAACTGAAAAACGATCGCGAGATGCTGCTGTGAGCGGCGTATCCAAGGAAGCCAACATGCACAAACACGACGAGACGACCGGGTTGGCCGGTCATCAACACAGCCTGGACCCGGCAGCACGCAAGAAGGAACTCCTGCGTGAGGGCGAGTTCTTCCGCGCCGGCGTTGCGCACGCCAAGGCTGGCATCCAGCACAGCATCAAGCCTGAAGTGATGATGCGCACGGCCATCGACCACACCACGGTGGCACTGCGCACCAGGGCCGATGCCTTGCTCAAGCCGACCGGCGCGAATGTGGCGATGCTGATGCCGTATGCAATGAGCGCGCTGAACTTCGTGCGCCAGCGTCGCCTGGCCAAGCCGGTGGCCGGCGCCGCCGTGGCGCTGGGCGCAGTGGGCTGGTACTTCAATCGCAAGCGTTCGCGCAAGGCAGCAACCGAAGCCTGAGCGGCGCGCAATGGATGACGATACGGTGCAACGCGCTGTAGCGGATATGGTGGGGCTTGAACGGCGTCCAATCGCAAGATGGACGCCGTCTTTTTTGGCGCAGTCAGCGTTAGATAGAGGAGAGTTTTGAACTGACAAGCAGCCCCGTGGTCCAACCCTGTTCCCAGCGTCAGGAGCCGACCATGAAAGCGCCACGTTTCAAAAGCTGGTTCTCCAGAGTGCCAACGCTGAACGGGCCGCAGCGCCGGCAAGTGCTCGATGCCCTGCATCCTGCAGCGGGTCTCGATCAGGTAGTGGCACTGATCGCCGAGGCCAGAGGCCCGGGGCGCTGCTGCCCCCGGTGTGGCGGTGCACGCTGTCACCGGCACGGATTCGCCAACGATCTGCAGCGTTTTCGCTGCTGCGGCTGCGGGCGCACCTTCAACGATCTGAGCGGCACGCCCCTGGCGCGACTCCGGCACAAGGCCAAATGGCTCGCGTATTCTCACGTTCTACTGGACTCACTGTCTGTGCGCAAAGCGGCAGATCGCACAGGTGTGCACCGCAATACGGCCTTCCGCTGGCGTCACCGCTTCCTCGACTGGGTCAAGCTGGACCGGCCGGCCTCCCTGAATGGCATTGTCGAGGCCGACGAGACGTTCCTGCTCGAATCGCAAAAAGGATCCCGCACGCTCGACCGGCCACCGCGCCGGCGGGGCGGGTGCGCTGCCTTGCGGGGCATTTCGCGCCATCTGGATTGCATACTGGTCGCGCGCGATCGCAGCGGCAACACGATCGACGCGGTCACTGGGCGCGGGGCATTGACGGCGGCGCAACTCGAACGCGACTTGCTGCCCCGGCTCGATCCGCAGGCGCTGCTGGTCACCGACAGCCATGCCGCCTATCGCGCCTTTTCACGCAAGCACGGGATTGCGCACCAGGCGGTCAATCTGCATTCAGAGGGGCGCTCCAGGTATCTGGGCAGTCGCGCCATCCACGTGCAGAACGTGAATGCGTATCACGAGCGTTTCAAGGCCTGGCTTCTGGGGTTTCGCGGCGTGGCGTCGCGCTATCTGCGTAACTATCTGGGTTGGCGCTGGGCTCTGGATGGTGGGAGGGTATGTGCCCCAGAACAAATGTTCCGTATCGCTGTCGGCGTCATCAACAGATAATGTTGACTGCGCCTCTTTTTTGTCGGCATCGGGCGCGCGACCGATCGGGTATGCTGGCTGTAAATCATTCACCACGAGATACGCATGCATCCCTCGAATATCGTCCTGCTCGAATTCCATCCGGAACGCGATGACCTCAGTCCCGACAAGGAGTTGCGCAACGGCCTGTCCGTGGCACTACGCATGGGCAAGACACTGTGGCTGGCGAACGACGAGTCGGTCAGCATCGAGCGCCTGACGCTGGTGGAAGAAGACAGCCGCGGCCAGAGCAGCTTCGCGCGCGAGCATCACCAGTTCGCCCTGCATGATTTCTTCGACCTGCCGCTGCCGGCCTTCGATCGCGAGAAGGAACGCATCAATGAAGCCGACGTCGAAGGCCTGGCCTGCGATGGCAAGTACATGTGGGTGACCGGCTCGCACAGCCTGCGCCGCAAGAAGCCCGACCCGGAGGACGGCAACAAGCGCACGCACAAGCGCCTGGCGACGGTCAGCGCCGATGGCAACCGCTATCTGCTGGGCCGTATTCCGATGGGCGAGCAGGATGGCGTGCCCACGCTGGTCAAGGAGATCGAGCACAAGGGCAAGCGCCGCACCGCTGCGATGCTGCGTGGCGACGCGCACGGCAACGAACTCACGGCGCAGTTGCGGCTCGATGAACACATTGGCCCGTTCCTGGCCATTCCCGGCAAGGATAATGGATTCGATATCGAGGGCATCGCTTTGGCGGGCAAGCATGTCCTGCTCGGTCTGCGCGGGCCGGTGCTGCGGGGCTGGGCGACCATCATCGAGGTGGCGCCCGTCGATGACGAGAAAGCCGGTCTGCTGCGCCTGGCGCCGCTCGATGCCGACGGCAACCTGTACCGCAAACATTTCCTTGACCTGGGTGGCCTGGGCATTCGCGACCTGTGCAAGCAGGGCAGGGATCTGTTGATCCTGGCCGGACCGACGATGGACCTCGATGGGCCGGTAACGCTGTTCAGATGGGTTGGCGGCGCCGAGCCGGATGGCGAAACGGTCGTGTCCAGCGCAGTGCTGGAGCATGTTCTGAACCTGCCGTTCGGCCAGGGCGTGGATCACCCGGAAGGCATTGCCCTGTTTGCCAGCCGCGACGGGACCGACGAAGGTTTGCTGGTGGTACACGACTCGGCATCGCCGAGCCGGCAAATCGGCGAGAGCACGCTGGTGGCGGATGTGTATCCGCTACCGTCACGCAAGAAAAAGCGCTGACCCGGTGCCTGGGCCTGGCCGGTGCCGGCAGCTTACGCTGAGGGGGCCTTGGCCAGCGATGCCGAATCGCGCTGGAACGTGGCGCGCGCTTCGGCCACGCAGGCCTTGCGCTCGGCAGCGGGCCGTTGCCGGCACGCGTTCTGCGCTTCCTGCAGTGCCGCGCGCAGCTCCTTGCGCAGCGTCTGCTGCGCCGGGTCGTCGCGGTACCAGCGTGCCGGATCGCCCTTGGCGATTTCCCGGGCTTGCTGACGGGCAGCGACCTGGCTGACATTGGCATCCCCACCGGTCGGCGGGGTCGGTTGCGCGGCAGCGCTCAGGCAGGCAAACGAGGTTGCCAGCGCAAGCAGGCCGGTCGTGGCGGTGCGTATGACGTGTCCCATGGTGTTCTCCGGAGGCGGTGCGGCAGACGATGATGCTGACAGGCCGGTCGAGGACAGGGGCGCATGCCCCATTGCCTCAACCTGCCAGGAGGTACGGCTTGGCGCCGTAATCAAACATTAATAGCGGTAGACGCGGCCGTCGACGATGCGCACGCGGTTGCCCACGCGCAGGTCGTAGACGCTGTCCTGCATGACGGCGCGGTATTCGCCGTTGTCCATGCGAATATTGATCTGGTATTGCTCAGGACCCGTCGTGCCACGGTTCTTTTCAACATTGTTGCCCAGTGCAGCACCGGCAACGCCGCCAGCCACGGTGGCCGCCGTGCGACCGCCGCCGCTACCAATCTGGCTGCCGGCCAGTGCGCCGACCACACCACCAAGGATCGCACCGGCGCCGCTGGTACGGTTTTCACCCTGTGCCACCTGGATCGAATCGATCACGCCATAGCCTGCCGATGCGCTGCTGCTGGCATTGTTGTAGCCGCCGCCGAAGGGCTGCGAGCTGTTGGTGGCGCAACCGGTGAGCATGGCACCAGTTGCCAGCACAGCGACGATAAGTTTACGGTTTGCATTCATGTTGTTCTCCTGACAAATTGTATGGTTCAGATTAATCACGCCGCTGAAAGGGGTCTGTGCGTTGCCGCACTTACTCTGTTTTACAGCACAAGGCCGTGTTTTCGCCGGTTGACAGTGAATTCGGCAGGCAATCTGCGTGGTTTCTGTGACAAGCACCAACACTCTGCGTCTTATGTTCGGCAGCGAACAGAACGAGCGTGCGCTGCATGTAAAGATAGCGCCAGTGTTGACAAATGGTGAACAAAAATAATGAAGACTCCGCATGTGACGTTCCTGATCGCTGTAGCCATGGCCTGGTCACTGCCGGCCCTGGCGCAACACGCAGGACCGGATGCGAAGACCACCTATCAATACGCCATGGACACCGCGGAAGCAGGCTATGACGCTGCCAAGGCCCGCTGTGATGCCATGGCCGGTGTGCCGCACGATATCTGCGTCGCCGACGCCCGCGCTGCGCGGGTCCGGATCGAAGAAGAAGCGACGGCGGCCAACAAGAACACACTGGCGGCCTATACCCAGGCACGCATGCGCATCGCCACCGCGTTTCATGAACGCGACAAGACGCGCTGCGGGGCGCTGGTTGGCAACGACCGCGAGGTCTGCCTGGCCCAGGCCAAGGCGACACTGGTCACGCTCCAGGCTGACGCCCGGGCCGACCGCAAGGCGATCGAAGCGCGACTGGATGCCAATGACGCCAAGATCGAAGCCGAATATCGCGTCGCACTGCAAAAGTGCGATGCCTTCGCCGGCGCTGTCAAGGACGGGTGCGTGAGCACCGCCCGGACGGCATACGGCAAATAAACCTGCGGGCCGGCTTGCCGGCGCCGCGCAATCCGCCCGCAAGGGTAAGTTTTAAACATGATCATTATTAGGAGCCATCATGAAAATCGCTAAAAGCATCATCTCCGCTGCCATCTTCGCTACCGTCGCCATCACCGCTGTCGGTTGCTCGTCGACCAACAAGCAAGCCAGCACCGGCGAATACGTCGACGACGCAGTGATCACCACCAAGGTCAAGGCTGCCCTGATCAACGACCCGAATGTGAAAGCACGTGAAGTCAACGTCGAAACCTTCAAGGGCGACGTTCAGCTGTCGGGCTTTGTTGCTGATGCACGCGATGCACAGCGCGCTGTCGAGATCGCACGTGGCGTCAAAGGCGTGACCGCTGTCAAGAACGACATCCGCGTGAAATAATAGTCGGATCGCCGGGGCGGCCCGGTCACTTGTTCAGGCACACATATGCAGCTAGCTCAATCTGATCCGGCCATGCCGGCAACCCCGCCTGATACTGCCGCCCCGGGGGCTTTGCCCCCCAGCAGCAACGGTGACGCCCTCCATCCCGAGGTGCGTTCCACCGGCGATGAACTGGCGCTCCACATCGGTGGTCTGCGCGTTCCATTGCACGTCAACGCCCGCGGCCTCTCGCTCGGCGTCCTCGCTACCATCGCATTCGTCTTCGCGCTCCAATGGGCGCAAAAATTCTTCGTGCCGCTCCTGCTCGGCATCCTGATCGCGTACACCCTCAATCCTGTTGTGCGCTGGCTCGAGCGCTGGCATATCCGCCGCATCGTCGGCGCCACGCTGGTCACGGTCTTGATCGTGGGCGCGATGGCTGGCACCGTCTACCGCCTCCAGGGCGAATTCTTCAATATCATCGATGACCTGCCGACGCTGACGTCGAAGGTCACGCGCATCCTGTCCAATACGACGGGGCAGCGTTCGACGCTGCAGCAGATGCAGGCGGCCGCCGCGGAAATCGAGCGCGCTGCCAGTAATGTCGGCTCGGATGTTCGCCGCGTCACCCAGCAGCGGCGCCAGAACGCCAGCGTTGCGTCGGCCAGCTCGCCAATTCGCGTGATGGACTGGGTGCTGGCCGGCTCGATGAGCCTGGCTGCGTTCATGTCGCAGGCCACGATGGTGATTTTCCTGGTGTTTTTCCTGCTGCTTGCCGGCGACACGTTCAAGCGCAAGCTGGTCAAGCTGACCGGGCCGTCGCTCTCCCGCAAGAAGGTCACGGTCCATATTCTGGACGATATCAATACCTCGATCCAGAGCTATATGTTCATGCTGCTGGTGACCAATGTTTTGCTGGCACTGCTGATGTGGGGCACATTGCGCGCGATCGGCCTCGAAAATGCCGGCGCCTGGGCAGCATTCGCCGGCGTCGCGCACCTGATGCCGTATTTTGGTCCGCTCGTGATCACCGTCGCGACCGGCATGGCGGCGTTCCTGCAATTTGAAACCGTGGGCATGGTGACACTGGTGGCCGGTGCCTCGCTCGGTATCGCAACCCTGGTCGGCATGGTCGTGGCGACCTGGATGACCGGCAAGATCGCGCGCATGAATCCGGCCGCGGTGTTCGTCAGCCTGCTGTTCTGGGGCTGGCTCTGGGGTGTCTGGGGGTTGCTGCTTGGCGTGCCGCTCGTGATGGTGCTCAAGGTCGTTGCCGAGCGCGTCGAGGGGATGGAAGTGGTGTCGGAGTTGCTGGGCGAATAAGAACTGCAAGAAGGTCGGCAGCCGGGCTGCCGACCTGGTGAGACGACTTAGCTTTCCACCGGCTTCGGATCCACGCCCGTCACCGACTTCGGCTTGTTACGCAAACTACCCATCTGCAACGCATACTGGCGCGCGAACTCCGCACCCAGGAAAAAGATCTGCGCCGAGTAATACACCCACAGCAGCAGCGCGATCAGCGAGCCGGCAGCGCCGAAGCTGTCGGTGGTGCCGCTATTGCCGATGTACAGGCCAATGCCGAACTTACCCAGCGTGAACATCGCCGCCGTGCCAAGCGCACCGATGGCCACGTCTTTCCACGACAGTTTCACGCGCGGCAGCAGCTTGTAGATCACGCCAAACAGCGTGGCGATGACCAGGAAGCCCAGGCCCGAGGCAATCCAGCCAATGACGATCGCAGCTTCCTGCCACATACCGCTGATAAATTTCTCGGCCACCGTGGTCGCGGCGCTGATCACCAGCGACACCATCAGCAGGAAGCCCAGCACCAGGATCACGCCGAACGACAGCAGGCGCGTACGGATCAGGTTCCACACGCCGCCATTCGGTGGCGCCGGCAGGTTCCAGATTTCATCCAGGCTGTCCTTGAGTTCTGAAAATACGGTCGTCGCGCCGACGATCAGCAGCAGTGTGGCCACGATTGTGGCAAACATGCCCGTTTCCTTGTTTTGCGCACCGGCCAGGATCGCCTGGATGGTATCGGCGCCCTGGGCCCCGACAAGACCGCGCAATTCATTGAGCAACTGCCCCTGGGCTGCCTCCGCACCGTAGAAAAAGCCGGCGACGGCGATCACGAGCACCAGGATCGGCGCCAGCGAAAACAGTGTATAGAAGGCGAGGGCAGCGCCCTTGCTGGATGCGCGGTGATCGATCCAGTCCATGACTGCAGCGCGCAGTACCTTGTAAATCTGGTGCGTGTACGGGAACCATTTATTTACTGCCATAACCGCTTCTCCAAAAGAAAAGGGGGCCGAAGCCCCCTCGATCTCGCATTGTCACCACCGCCATGCGGCAGTGACAGCTTCAGGTATTAACGCTGGACTGGGACTTCAACCGTGATCTGGTCGACTTCGACGCGACGGTTAGGTTCCAGGCAAGCGATCAGCTGAGCGCGGCCTTTCTGGTTGCACTC
>Ga0308163_10003494_pt1 | contig 13135 bp, 14 predicted proteins | sample PhyTR1_FD_201037 | JGI IMG/M metagenome (GOLD analysis project Ga0308163, IMG submission 201037) | Phyllosphere microbial communities from UC Gill Tract Community Farm, Albany, California, United States - DLSLT.R1 | ecosystem: Host-associated > Plants > Phyllosphere > Unclassified | place: USA... | reverse complement strand
GCGCCCGCCGGGCTCGATCCTCAGCGTGATCCGCGTCGCCCGCCGGTTTTCGCGGATGGCAAGCGCGACAGTGCGGCCGGCCACGAATAGTTCGCGGCTCTCGGACAGATCGGGCTTTTTTGCCACCCGCGTCGGGTTGCGCAGAAACGAGGGAAACATCGGGGTCTTGTACCTGATTCGCCTGAAGCATTTCTATGGTAAGTGGAAACCGGTGTCCGCCCGGAAATGCGCAAAAACCAGAGATGAGAGCGTTTGAGTGTTGGAATGAAACGCTGGAGAGCTAAGCCATACTTCGACAGAAGCCATAAAAAAAGGCCGACACCCGGAGATGTCGGCCCTTTGATCGGTGATAACGCATCAGTCCTGCGTGAAGGTTTGGACATCGCCATCGCGGCGATTGGCATTGCGCTGGTTCATGAAGCGGTCGAACTCTTCCTTGTCCTTGGCGCGCTGCAGTTCCAGCACATAAGCCTCGAACTCCGCACGCATTTCCTCAAGCTTGCGGCGTTCCTGCTCGATGCGCTCCAGTTCGGCGACGCGCCATTCGTCAAAAGCCAGGTTACCTGTCGATGTGCGAAAACGGTTACGATTGCGCGACCGGCGGCTGCCGCAGCATTTGGAAAACATGGCGTCCATCGCCTCGGTTGGGTTACGGTTCGATGTCCGGAAGCGGTCGCCCCATAAGATATAGGCGAGCATGGCAAGGCCAAGCGGCCAGAAGACGACGAAGCCGAGCACCATCAGAGCAATGGTCGCGGGCGTCCAGCCCGGACGCAGCAATGCTGATTGGTTCATTCCCTTATCCTCGTTGCGTCCGGGGCACGATGCGACCGGACATATTCGAGATGGGAACGGCCGGCACAACCTTCAAGCGCATGTGCCGCCCAATCCGATAAACCGCTGCGGAAATTGGCAGAATTCGATTTTGCCTAAGCCGACTTTCCGCCCTTGATGACGCGCTTTACCATAGACGCGCGCTTTGCTGCAGCGACTTCCGCAGTCGATTGCGGCTTGGAATGTTCCTTGGCAAACGCCACGATGCGCGGTGCGATTTCGCGGCGGAAGCGTGAACCGTTGAAAACACCGTAATGACCGACATCCGGCTGCATGTAATGCATCCGCTTGCTGTCCGGCAGATTGGTGCAAAGCGTTTGGGCTGCCTTGGTCTGGCCGAGGCCGGAAATATCGTCATTCTCGCCTTCGACGGTCAGCAGCGCTACATTGCGGATCGCGCCGCAATCCACCGGCTTGCCGCGATGTGTCATCTCACCCTTGGGCAGCGCGTGGCGCATGAAGACAGTCTCGACCGTCTGCAGATAAAACTCTGCCGTCAGGTCCATGACAGCCAGATATTCATCGTAGAATTCACGGTGCTTCTCGGCGGAGTCCCCGTCGTTCTTCACCAGATGCATGTAGAAATCTTTTTGAGCGATCATGTGCCGGTCGAGATTCATCGACATGAAGCCTGACAGCTGCAGGAAGCCGGGATAAACCGCACGCATAAAGCCTGGCTGCGGCCAGGGCACATTCATGATCACATTGTCCTGGAACCAGTCGAGCGGTTTGTTCTTCGCCAGTTCGTTGACAGCGGTCGGATTGATCCGCGTGTCAATCGGGCCCCCCATCAACGTCATGGAGGCCGGAGCAAACACATCGTTTTCCGATTCCATGCGCGCCACGGCCGCTAGCACCGGAACGGAAGGTTGGCAGACCGCGACAACATTGGTGTTCGGGCCGAGGTGATGCAGTATCTCGATGACATAGTCGATATAGTCGTCGAGATCGAAGGTACCGTCGGTCATCGGCACCATGCGGGCGTCTATCCAATCGGTGATATAGACATCGGCCTGCGGCAGAAGCGCTTCGACGGTGCCGCGCAGCAGCGTGGCATAGTGACCGGACATCGGCGCAACGATCAGGATCTTTGGATCCTCGCTGCGGGCCTGGGCTAGGCCACGGCGAAAATGGATGAGGTTGCAGAACGGCTTAGACCACGTGACTTCCTCAGTGATCGTAACCGGCGAACCATCGATGACCGTGGTCGGCAGGCCGAATTCCGGCTTGCCATAACGGCGGGTGCTGCGCTCGAACACTTCGAAACCGGCCGCCATGGTGCGGCCGATGACCGTATGAGACAGCGGGTTCAGCGGGTTGCGAAAAGCCAGCCGCATCGCATCCGCGGTTGCGCGAAACGGGGCCATGGCTGCGTGGTTCATTTCATAAAGCTGATAGAACATCGACGAATTCGCCTTTTCCTGTTGTCACCCATCCGAAGCTAAACTGGAGCAGTTAAGCCGAGGTTCAAGCAAATCATTGCCGTCGTGAATATCGTCCGAACAATCTGCCGTAGGGAAGATAGTATGCACACAAACCTTTATATTTGATAGAATTTATCAGGCGAATGCCCTCACGGGATTTTACAACTTGACAAACGGCGAGAATGGCCAGTGCTTTACATACCTCGGTTTTCACCCAATTGCCGAGGCGCCTTAGCTTTGTTTTTCCGCCATCCGCGTCATCGGGACTGGGCTCTGCTTGATCTGTTGAGATATCAACTTGACTTGACGACAGATAGCAAACGAACGGTTGCTGAATGGCACTCCCTGCTCCAGATTAGGGTGGGCACTGCCACATCAGGTTGACGCCTCGGTTTCTTCGCAGTTCTGTCGCAAAGGCGCTACATGGCTTTGCAAGACTGTGAAGCGGCTCAAGCTCGAGTGAGACACGCGGCACTCAAGGCCGGTAACGCAGAACTCTTTTCTCTTCAAAATCCAATCGGTTTTGAAGGTTCCACATTTTGAGGTTTACTATGACAAGCAGCAATCACCGTACCGCAACCCACGACATCCATCCCATCTTCCTGGATCGCTGGTCGCCGCGTGCCTTTACCGGCGAGACCATGACGAAGACCGAATTGCTGACCATTCTGGAGGCCGCCCATTGGGCGCCGTCCGCATTCAACTATCAGCCCTGGCGTTTCGTCTATGCCCTCAAGGGCGACGCCCATTTCGAGACGTTGCTGGGGAGCTTGATCGAATTCAACCAGGGTTGGGCCAAAAATGCGTCGGCACTGGTCTTCGTCATTTCCGACACGCTAAGCCGTCCCGCCGATGGTTCGGCACCTAAGCCGTCGCGCAGCCATAGCTTCGACGCCGGCGCTGCATGGGGTTATCTGGCATTGCAGGCACTGCATTCCGGCTACCATGCCCATGGTATGACCGGCGTGGACTTCGACAAGGCTGCCAGCGTTCTTGGTGTGCCCGGCGACTATCATATCGAAGCTGCCGTTGCGATCGGCAAGCTCGGCGACAAGTCGATCCTGCCGGAAGGTCTGCAGGCCAAGGAATCCCCGAATGGCCGTAAGCCGCTCGAAGACGTTGTTTTCGAAGGCAAGTTCAAGGCCTAACAACTGTCCGAGCTTTGGTTTTGCGCGTGGCAGCGATATCTCGACGCTGCCACGGACTGCCAAGCTTAAAAAGACAGGTTCTGAGGCTTAATGTTTCACGTGAGTCACGAAAAAAGGCCGCGCTTTAACGAGCGCGGCCTTTATTATTTTGCGTCTTAACGCTCAGATATCAAGGTTGGCAACGTTCAGGGCATTTTCCTGAATGAACTCGCGGCGCGGTTCAACTTCATCGCCCATCAGTCGCGAGAACAGGCCGTCAGCATCGGTTGCGTCGTTGACGCGAACCTGCAGCAGCGAGCGGACATTCGGATCCAGCGTCGTTTCCCACAGCTGTTCGGCATTCATTTCGCCCAAGCCTTTATAACGCTGCATCGACAGACCCTTGCGGCCGAAGGAGAAGACGGCGTCGAGAAGACTGCGCGGACCGGAAATGATCTGCTGGCCATCCTTGCGGGTCAAAACCGGTGGCTGCCCATAGATATCGTTCAGACGAGACGACAACTGGTCGATATGACGGGCGTCGGCCGAACCGATCAACGCGACATCGAGAGCCGCAACTTCCTTGACGCCGCGCACCATGCGCTCGAAGCGCAGGCCACCCTCTTCGGTCACGAAGCCGGACCAGCCGCGTTCGGTTTCTTCTGCGATCAGGTCCAGTCGCTTGGCAACTTCGGCTGCCGTCTGTTCGGCGCGTTCGCGGTTAGCCGTCAGTTCATGGTTGAGCGCGCCAACGACCGCCGCCTGTTCGACGACATTGCGGTTATAGCGGGAATGCAGTCCGTCGATCAGGCTGCGCAGGCGCAAGGCATCCTGCACCACTTCACGCAGATCCTGGCCGGCGCGAACTTCGCCACTGCCGAGCTGCAACGAAGCCTCGTCCAGACCCATGCCGATCAGATATTCCTCAAGCGCCTTTTCGTCTTTCAGATACTGAATCGACTTGCCACGCGTGACCTTATAAAGCGGCGGCTGGGCGATATAGAGATGGCCACGCTCGATCAGTTCCGGCATCTGGCGGAAGAAGAAGGTCAACAGCAGCGTGCGAATATGGGCGCCGTCAACGTCAGCATCGGTCATGATGATGATCTTGTGATAGCGCAGCTTGTCGGCGTTGAACTCGTCCTTGCCGATCGAGGTGCCGAGCGCGGTGATCAGCGTGCCGATTTCCTGGCTGGACAGCATCTTGTCGAAACGGGCGCGCTCAACATTGAGGATCTTACCACGCAGCGGCAGGATTGCCTGGCGCTCACGCGAGCGGCCCTGCTTGGCGGAACCACCAGCCGAATCACCCTCGACGAGGAAGAGTTCGGATTTGGCAGGATCGCGCTCGGAGCAATCGGCCAGCTTGCCAGGCAGTGAAGCGATGTCCAACGCTCCCTTACGGCGGGTGAGTTCACGCGCCTTGCGCGCCGCTTCACGGGCAACCGCAGCCTCGACGACCTTGCCGACGAGGATCTTGGCTTCCGTAGGATGCTCTTCAAACCATGTGCTCAGTGCCTCATTGACCAGGCTTTCGACCACAGGACGCACTTCCGAGGACACCAGCTTATCCTTGGTCTGCGACGAGAATTTCGGATCGGGAACCTTGACCGAGAGAACCGCTGTCAATCCTTCGCGGCAATCTTCGCCCTGAAGCGTCACCTTCTCCTTTTTGGTGATGCCAGACGTGTCGGCATAAGAGGTAATCTGGCGGGTCAACGCCCCACGGAAGCCAGCCATATGGGTGCCGCCGTCGCGCTGGGGAATGTTGTTGGTAAAGCACAGCACGTTTTCATGGTAGCTGTCGTTCCACCACATTGCGACTTCGACCGTGATCCCGTCCTTCTCGCCGCGGATCGCCACTGGATTGGCAACGAGCGGCTTTTTCGAGCGGTCGAGATAGCGGACGAAGGCCTCAAGCCCGCCCTCGTACAGCATTTCTTCCTGACGAATGTCAGACTTGCGCTTGTCCGTCAGCAGGATGCGGACGCCGGAATTGAGGAAGGCGAGTTCGCGCAGGCGATGCTCCAGTGTCGAATAATCGAATTCGACCTGGGTAAATGTTTCCTGGCTCGGCAGGAAGGTAATTTCTGTGCCCGACCGGCCCTCATAGCTGCCGGTGATGGCCAACGGCGCATCGGCGACACCATGAGTAAAGCTCATTTCGTGGATCTTGCCGGCCCGCCGGATTTTCATCGACAGCTTGACCGAGAGCGCGTTGACGACGGAAACGCCGACGCCGTGCAAACCGCCGGAGACCTTATAGGAATTCTGGTCGAACTTACCGCCGGCATGCAACTGGGTCATGATGACTTCCGCAGCCGAAATGCCTTCACCGGTATGAATATCCGTCGGAATGCCGCGACCGTTGTCGGTGACCGTAACCGATCCCTCGGCATTGAGCGTAACCGTGACGATGTCGGCGTGACCCGCCAGGGCTTCGTCGATGGCATTGTCCACGACTTCGTAGACCATATGATGCAAGCCTGAGCCGTCATCGGTATCGCCGATATACATGCCCGGCCGCTTACGGACAGCATCGAGGCCCTTCAGTACCTTGATGGAGTCGGCGCCATAGGCAGCGCTTGCGGCATTTGCTTCATCGGTCGTTTCAGTCATTCAGCGATCTTTCCAGTGTCATGAGCAAGATTCGTGACCGCAGGAAATGGCGAATCACGTATATTGGCACAGTCCGACTATAGGGATTTTGCGGCGACTTCCAAATCGCAGCGATAAAATTCAGCAGGATTCCACGGGATTTCCAGGGTTTTGGCGGTCTTGCTCCCACCTGCTCAGGCGTGCATCGAGATCCTCTATCACATCGGGGGGCAAGGTGCGAATCATCCCTGCCAATCGATTGGCAAAGGCCGTGTAGGATGCCGGTAGTCCGACCGTGTCCAAAGCCACTTTGGGATGGGACATCCCGGCCACCGCAAACAGCTCGTCCGCCTCGTCCCAGATGATGTTGAAATAGCCGGCAATGCGCTGCAGCAGGTCGAAACTCGGTTTGCCGCGCTGCCCGTGCTCGAGCGCGGAAAGATAGGCTGGAGTAACTCCGATAGCGCTCGCCATGTCTTTCTGATTGACACCCTTGCGCTCGCGCAGTTGGCGGATCGCCTCGCCGAACGGGGTGATCATTCCTCCCGGCTCCCTCTTTCGCCACCAGCCCTGGCGAGACGCACGTAAAGTGCGCCATCGCCGCCGTGATGATGCGCGGCAGGTTCATGCGAGGAAATCAGATAGCGGAATTCGGGTTTGGAAAACCAAAGCGGCACGGCGCGCTTCAAGGCGCCTTCACTGCCCATCGATGAGCCTTTGCCAGTAATGACAAGCACATGGCGCATTCCGCGCTCATGGGCACGAACCAGAAACTCCAGCAGGATCGAATGCGCTTCGCTTTGAAATAAGCCATGCAGGTCGATGCGCGCCTCAAGCTTCAGCTTGCCGCGCGACAGCTTGCGCTTGACCGGCCGCTCCAGGGGGTGGTGAACGCCGGATGGCTTTTTCGGTTCGCCGCCGGCCGTAGAACTTTCCAGCGATTGCCGCCTGGCCGCAAGACCAACTTCAGGCGGGTTTGTTGGTGTCGTCTCAGTCAAGGCATCTTCGAAGACCGTCAGATCCTCAAGACGACCAGGAAGAGGCCTGGTGGTCCGCGCCACCTTGCCCCATAGAATTCGATCTTGGGCGCTGATCCTGTCACGACCCGCCATCAGCCAAACCTCGCTGCCGCCTGCTTCGGGATCAGAATATAGAAATCCGCATCGTTGCGCACCGCCCCTGCGGCATCGCCCGCCTCATCACCGGAACCGGTGAAGATATCGCCCCGCGCGGGACCGACGATCGCCGAGCCGGTATCGAGCGCCAGCATCAGTCGGGCAAAAGGCTTGCCGCCATCCAGCCGGGTAAGGCTTTCGGAATGAATGAAAAATGGAAAGCCGAATGTGTGGATCAATCGGTCCACCGCCAGTGAGCGGCCAGCGACCAGTGGCACCTTAGCGGCAGCAACCGGACCACGGGAAAGATCGCCAGCGTCTACTTCCCGAAAGAAAATGTAGGACCTGTTGTGCCAGAGAACCTCGTCCACGTCATCCGGATGCGCGGCAAGCCAGGCGCGAATGGCCTGCATGGACATGGTCGCCGCCGGAATTTCGCCGCGATCAAGCAACAGCTTGCCAATGCCGGAAAACGGATGGCCAGCCTTGGCAGCATAGGTAATGCGCCCGACCCTGCCATCGGCATAGCGCAGCCTCGCCGCGCCTTGGACATGGACGTAGAACACATCCACCTTTGATTTTGCCCAAGCAATTTCCAGGCCCCTACCCTCCAGATAGCCTTGGTCGATCGCCCGGCGGTCAGGATAATGATCCACGCCCTCGGGACGTTTGCGACCGAAGACGTAGGAAGCGTCGATACCCTCAGGCCGATTGCTGTCGTCGAGATCGATCAAGTCATCCGGCCGGCGATAGAAGGGAAATCGGTAGTCCGCATCACGATGATCGGACACCTCGATGTCAGGCTCGTAAAAGGCCGTGACAAAACCCGCCCCACCATCGGTTCGACGGATCAGGAACGGCTGGCATTCCTGCTCCAGCAGATTGCGCAATGCCGCACCGTCGCCCTTTGCCACGCCTGCAGCCTTTTCCAGCAGCGGCGCCAGATCGTCAGCCGTCAACCCCAACTGCCCGGTGCGATAGGGTTTCACCGTGCGGATGTGCTGCAGACAATCGGCCATTGCCGGTAACAGAGCCGATGCATTGTCAGCCCTCCAGCCGGGTAGCTGCTCGAAGGTGACAGGCTCAAGGCGCAACGATTGCGGCAGATCGTTCATTGGTCGGATTCGGTGGCGATAAGCTTCCAGTTCGGATCGCGCGAGCGCGTATCGCGGGCGAAGGTCCAGATATCGTTGACATCGCCGACATTTTCCGCATCGCCATCGATGACAGCGCCGTTGCGGTCATAGGTCGCCGAAATCAGCTGGCTGACCAGACGCACCGTGATCTGTGCTTCATTGTCGCGCACTTCGGCAGCGGTGATCTCAGCCTTGTCGATGCCGACGAATGTGGATTTCACCACTTCGCCACGCTGTTCGCGCTCGGTGATGGCAGCGTCGAAGCCCTCATAGACCTCTCGCGACAACAGGCCCTTCAGCGTTTTACGATCGCCGGCGGCAAAGGCCGTGACGATCATTTCATAAGCCATGCGCGCGCCGTTGAGGAATTCCTTTGGCGTGAACGTGGGATCAGTTTCAACGATCCGGCGCAGTTGCTGGTTCAGCGGCGTGCCAACCGGAGTATAAGCGTCAATGACAGTCACGCGGTCTTCACCATCGGCCTCATCTCGGCGCGGCAATGTCACGACGCGGGCGTCCTCGGCGGACGGGGCTGCACCTGTGCGGCCAGCCAAAGGATCAACTGGCGGCTTTTCGTTGCCGGTGCGACGTCCCAAAACGCTGCGCAGCTGCCAGAAAATCACCACCGCAGCCACCAGAAAGAAGAGAGTCACAAAATCATTAGAACCCATGCCACCGCACCGCTGTTTAATTTGAAGCTTTCCCTATCCATATAGTCTGCATAGATGCTGCATTCAAATAGCCCGATGAGACTTCTTTGAAACATCGGACAATTGCTTCGAAGGACCCCTGATGCGCCTGACTGCCCTTTTCTTCCTTTTGCTGCCTTTGATGGAGATCACCGGCTTCGTTCTGGTCGGCCAGTGGCTGGGCGTGCTGGCAACTATCGCCTTGGTGATCGCATCGAGTCTTCTCGGCGTGCTGGTTCTCAGAAGCCAAGGGGTCAGCCTTGCCCAACGCCTGCGCCGTCCCCGGTCAGGTGATCCGCAGCAGGCGGCACAAAGTGTTCTGAGCAGCACAGCACAAGTGTTCGGTGGTCTGCTGTTGATCCTGCCAGGCTTTATTACCGATATTCTTGGACTGATGTTGCTGATCCCCGTGGTCCGCTCCACTCTGTGGAAAATCATCAGCCCTCGCCTTGTGGTCGTCCAAACCGGCCGCCGCAGGGCGCCAGGCGGTGGTCCAGGCGCGGGTTTTACTGATCGTGATCCGGGCAATCACCGTGACCCGCGTCATCAGGGTCCAGTGGACAGCGGCGACATCATCGATTTGCATGAAGGGGACTACCATAGGCAGAATCCAGGCGGATCCTCGCCCTGGACCCGCCTTCCGAAGGATGAAGGTTAAGGGCGAAAGGGTTGTAAGCCCCTTGTCGAAATGTTAGATGGCCTCGAACCATAATGCCTTGAGGAACCCCGATGGCCAATGAAAATGACAATGGGGCGGAGAGCCCGTCCCTGAATATCCTTGCCCAGTATATCAAGGATCTGTCCTTCGAAAATCCGGGCGCACCGCGCTCGCTCCAGGCCCGGGACAAGGCCCCTTCGATCAATATCAATGTCAACGTCAACGCAAATCCGCTGTCGGACAATGACTTCGATGTCGTGTTGTCGCTGACCGCCGAAGCCCGTGACGAAGACAAGATCGTGTTTGCGGCCGAACTGGTTTATGGCGGCGTGTTCCGCATCACCGGCTTCCCGCAGGAACATATGCTGCCGGTGCTGTTCATCGAATGCCCGCGCCTGCTGTTCCCGTTTGCTCGCCAGATCATTGCCGACGCGACGCGCAATGGTGGCTTCCCTCCGCTGATGATCGATCCGATCGATTTTGCCCAGATGTTCGCACAGCGATTTGCCGAAGAGCAGGCTCGCGTCAACTGAAGCCTTGCCTCCACCGCGATCACCGAAAACGAAAAAGCCCGGCATTGCCGGGCTTTTTTCATGACGCTGTGTCCGCCTTTTCAGCTTGGCCATATTGGGCCCAGATGGCTTTCTGTCCCAGCCGCTTGACGAGCGCGGCATGCCGCTGCTGTTCGTCATCACTGAGGCGCTGCGCTAATGGTCGCGGACGTGCGGTAATTTCAACGACGACTTCCGCATCAGTACTGCGACTGCGCCGGTCATCGTTCCCCGCCTGCTCCAGACCGAAGGTCGCCTGACGGCCACCCAGCATTTCAATATAGACTTCCGCCAATAGTTCGGAGTCGAGAAGTGCGCCGTGTTTGGTACGGTGCGAATTGTCGATGCCGTAGCGCCGGCAGAGTGCGTCGAGCGTGTTCGGTCCCATCGGGTGCTTGCGCCGCGCCAGCGAAAGCGTGTCGATTACATGCTCGGCACCCACGGGCGGACGACCGAGCCGCTCCAACTCGGCGTTGATGAAGCCCATATCGAAGGTCGCGTTATGCGCCACCCATTTGGCACCGTCGAAAAACGCTACGAGGTCCTCAACGATGTCGGCGAAAAGAGGCTTGTCCTTCAGGAACTCGGGCGTGATACCATGTACCGCCAGCGCGTCCGGATGGATCGCCCGGTCAGCAGGGTTGATATACACATGAAAGGTTCGCCCGGTGGGGAAATGGTTGAACAGTTCCACACCACCGATTTCGATGACCCGATCCATCTTGCTTTCAAGGCCAGTGGTTTCCGTATCGAATACGATTTCCCGCATCATCGCTCCTGAATGCTTTTGTCTGCCGATATCGGTGTTGCTGAATCATCGAGCCCGCACCACGCCGTTCCAATCATGATTACATCAGGCTTTCGGCTTTTGCACGTCGATGCGCGCTGCTTATCCAGTCTTTAGCTGCGAAGCTGAGTGACGATCGCTCTGACTTGCGCCTGGGCCGCCTGCAGTCCATTGCCAGTGTCGACTACAAAATCGGCTCGGGCTCGTTTCTCGGCATCAGGCATCTGGCGCGATAAGACCAAAGCCAGCTTGTCCTCAGTCCAGCCAGGTCGAGACAGAACCCGACGCTTCTGCGTGGCAGCATCGCAGCTGACGACAACCACCTTGTCGAGTTGCTTTTCGCCGCCGGTCTCAAACAGCAGCGGAATGTCGAAAACCACCAGATCGGCACCTGCCAGATCCTGATCGTCAATAAAATCTCGCTGCTTGCGGCGAACAAGCGGATGCACGATCGCCTCCAACCTCTTAAGCTTATCCGGATTCTGAGCCAGAGTCCGACTGAGGATATCGCGATTGACGACACCGTTTACGATCGCCTCGGGGAATTCTGCACTAATCGGATCGACGGCTTCACCGCGATATAGATCATGCACTGCGGCGTCGGCATCATAGACCGGCACGCCCTCCTGGCGGAAGAAATCTGCCGTGGTCGTCTTGCCCATGCCTATTGAGCCCGTGAGGCCGATGCGGATCATCCATGCGCCTCCAGATCAGCGATCACCAATTGCCGCAACTCATCCGTTACCTCTGGCCTGATCCCGAACCATTTTTCAAAGCCGGGTACCGCCTGATGCAGCAGCATGCCGAGCCCATCGACTGTCGCAAGTCCTGCCGCTTTCGCCTGACGCAAAAGGCCCGTTTCCAGCGGTGTATAAACAATGTCCGTGACCAATGCATGAGGAGAGAATGTCGCCCAGTCGATCTGCGGTACATCCTCGCCGTTCATGCCAAGTGAGGTGGTATTGACCAGCAGTTGGGTACCCCGCAAAACGTGATGCAGCTTTTCCATGCCATGACCGGCGACCGCTTCCCCGAAATGGGCCGCTAGTTCCTGCGCGCGCGCCTCAGTGCGGTTGACAATATCTATCCTCTCGAGGCCGCGATCGAGCAGGCCATGGATGATCGCCCGGCTGGCGCCGCCCGCACCAAGAACGACAGCGCGTTTTGCGGCATCCCAGCCCTGACAACGCTGGTCGAGATTGGCAAGGAAGCCATAGACATCGGTATTGGTTGCGTGCAGACGACCTTCTTCCAGCCAGAGCGTATTGGCCGCGCCGAGCCGCACGACCACCTCATCTCGGACATCTGCAATACGGTATGCCGCTTCCTTATGAGGGATTGTAACATTGCCACCACGGTAGGGATTGCGGCCCGATTTCACACCATCGAGGAAACTGGCAAAATCATCAGGCGCAACTTCAACTTTGCGGTAATCCCCTTCCAAACCATGTTGGCGCAGCCAGTAGGAATGGATGAGGGGAGAGCGTGAGTGCTTGATTGGAAAGCCGGCAACAAATGCAGCGGGTGCGAGTGTTTCACGTGAATCATGCATGCAAGATGTCCAGTTGCCGAAGTTTTTCAAGAAGCGGTAGAAGCGGCACACCGACGATGGTGAAGTAATCGCCTTCGACCGCCGAAAACAATTGCAGGCCGCGGCCCTCGATCTGATAGCCGCCAACGCTTTTCAAGATCTTGTCGCCGGCCTTTTCAAGATAATCATCGAGAAAAGCTTCGCTGAACATCCGCACGCTCATATACGCGAGAGACACATGCCGCCAAATGATCTCGTCGTCTTTAGCAATGGCGAGCGCGCTATAGAGAGTATGCGTTTCGCCGCGCAGGCTTAGCAACTGATCCCGGGCAGCGGCCATATCCTTCGGTTTATGATAGATGCGATCACCCAAAGCCATCACCTGGTCGCCGCCGATCACCAGCGCTCCATCATGCCGACGACTGACCGCGAGGGCCTTTTCACAAGCCAGCAACTCGGCCAATTGTTCAGGCGAAAGATGCTGATGCTCGGCCCTGCCCTCGATTTCGCGTTCATCGACATCAGGGGCAGCCGTGGAAAAGGTAAGGCCCACCTCGGTCAGCAGATGTTTGCGGAAGGGACTGGTGGAGGCAAGAATGATCGGACTTTTCATCGAAACCCTCATCGCCGGACCAGCCGGCCTGTGTTTCAGGCTCTAGCGCGGCTTGGCGCGCAGTGCAATGAT
>Ga0308163_10003493_pt1 | contig 13136 bp, 12 predicted proteins | sample PhyTR1_FD_201037 | JGI IMG/M metagenome (GOLD analysis project Ga0308163, IMG submission 201037) | Phyllosphere microbial communities from UC Gill Tract Community Farm, Albany, California, United States - DLSLT.R1 | ecosystem: Host-associated > Plants > Phyllosphere > Unclassified | place: USA... | reverse complement strand
GAAATTCCTGCAGTGTGAACTCTTCGTCCTTGGCAGCTTCATAACGCTGACGATAGTGATCGAATATATTCATAGCGATGCCCGTCCTTTCGTTTTTAGCACAGGTAAGGAGCGTAATTAGAGGCTCATGCAGCTCCCGGAAGATATTCTCTATTGAGTACAGCAACCCTTATGCCAACCTGATCGTTTTTATCGGGATACACAACTTTTATGGTTACTCTGCTCGTACAATATGTCTGGTCTTACTTCTAACTGTAGATGGCTTCTAAGAAATTTCCTCCATGGCTGTGGATAGGTGAGGGTGAGATCAACAACATAATCGGTTTGATGTAAGGCCGGTATGCGCCTCTGTTGACTTAACTTAACGTGATTTTAACCTTTAATGCCACTTTCAGCGGCTGGTCGCTTAAAGGAATTCGATATAAGTTAATCCAGTCGCAAAAAAACGTTAGACTTCATGTTTGATTGTTATATTTATGGAATGAATAAATTGTGAACCAATTCAAATTTAAGGCGCTTGTCGCACTTTTACCTTGTTATTTGCTCTCTGGCGGCGTTAACGCCGCACCGCTTTCTGTTGGTGCTTCAGTGATTTATGCCGAGTCCCCTTATCGTGGTGGTCAGGACCGTTATCTGCCGGTTCCGGTGATCAATTACGAAGGTGAAGACTTCTGGTTCCGCAGCCTGCAGGGCGGTTACTACCTGTGGAAAGATCCGCAGAACCAGCTGTCACTGACGGTGCTCGGTTCCCCGCAGGAGTACAAACCCAGCGACAACGATCTGGGCGATATGAAAGGGCTGGATAAACGTCGCATGACCCTGATGGCGGGTGCCACCTACCGTCATACTGCCGACTGGGGTATTGTCCGCACCGCCTTACTGGGTGACGTGCTGAACAACAGCAACGGTATGATCTGGGACTTAACCTACCTTTACCGTTTCGAAATGGGTGATTTCAGCCTGACGCCGGGTATTGGTGCGATGTGGAACAGTGCCAATCAAAACCGTTATTACTACGGTGTTTCCGGCCATGAAAGCGCCCGTACCGGCATCAGCCGCTACAATCCGGATGACAGCTGGTCACCTTATGTCGAGCTGAGCGCCAGCTATCAGATTTCGCCGGAGTGGAACGTTGGCGTCGTCGGTCGCTATACCCGCTTCGACAGCGAAATCAAAGACAGCCCGATGATTGATAAAAGCGGCCAGGCGACACTCTGGACCGGCGTCAGTTACACCTTCTGATAACGCACTAAACGAGGGCATTTTATGCCCTCTGTTCTTTTATGGGGCCTCATAATGGGGCGGGAGAGCGGAATGCGTAACCTCATCAATTTTGCCGGCCATCACTCTCTGCCGGTGATCGGCCAGGGCAGCTGGTATATGGGCGAAAATCCGGCGCAGCGTGCAACCGAAGTCGCTGCGCTGCAGGCCGGACTGGCATGCGGTCTGCGCCTGATCGACACGGCGGAAATGTACGCTGACGGCGCTGCAGAACAGGTAGTGGGTGAAGCGCTGCAGGGGCGTCGTGACCAGGCACTGGTGGTGTCTAAAGTCTATCCGTGGAATGCCGGTGAGCAGGATGCTATCGGGGCCTGCGAGCGCAGCCTGCGCCGCCTGAGAACCGATTATCTCGATCTTTACCTGCTGCACTGGCGCGGTAACGTTCCGCTGGAAGAGACAATACGGGCGATGGAACGTCTGCAGCAGCAGGGTAAAATCCGCTACTGGGGCGTCTCTAATTTCGATACCGATGATATGGCTGAGCTGTGGGATGAAGCGGGTGGGGCGCAGTGCGCGACCAATCAGGTACTGTACCATCTTGGCTCACGCGGCATTGAATATGATCTGTTGCCAGCCTGCCAGCAGCGAAACCTGCCGATCATGGCTTATTGTCCGCTGGCACAGGCCGGACGACTACGCGATAGCCTGTTCAGCGATCCACAACTGACCCGGCTTGCACAGCAAAAGGGCATCAGCGTGGCGCAGCTACTGCTGGCGTGGGTAATCCGTCAGCCTGGGGTTATCGCTATTCCCAAAGCCAGTTCTGTCGCCCATGTGCAGGAAAATGCTGCGGCGCTGGAGGTGGTTCTGACAGAGGACGATCTCAGCCTGATCAACCAGCGCTATCCGGCACCGCAGCACAAGTTGCCGCTCGACGTGGTTTAAGCCTTAACCGCCTCGCCGCTGACTTTTTTCTTCAGGCGGAAGGTGGTGGCCAGACGGGCCGGCTTTTCGCCTGCACTGCGCAGTGGCTTGTTGATACGGGCCGTCTCGACGCAAACCATGGTTTTGTAGCCCTCATTCGGCATATCGGCCATGCTGCAGGAGAGCTCAACCCCTGGATTCCACGTAACAACGTCACTGTGATGGTGATGATAGACTTCAATCTGCCGCTGAGCAGCCGGATCGTTGATCACTGAGCAGTCTTCGGCTGCGGTAAAGATGCGGTCAATCCGGCCCGGATAGCGCTGCTTACCGTCACTGCTGCCGATCTCACCCTGATTTACCTTGTCGATATAGCTGTTTCCCAGCCCTGACACTTCAACGCCGCTGATATCGCTGACGGTGAAATAACTGTGCAGCGCGGCGGTTGCTTCAAAGTCACCGTGCGCTTCCAGTTCGATCTCGCAATGCTGGCCGAGCCGGAAGCGGGCAATTAAGGTGAACTCATGCGGCCACAGCTTCAGCGTCTGAGCATTGCTTTCCAGCACCAGCGTCAGCATCACGCCATCTTCATTTTCATCATGCGCTGACAGCGTCCACGGCTGATTGCGGGCAAAGCCGTGCGCCGGTTCGCCTGCCGGGCCAAACCAGGGCCAGCAGATCGGCACGCCGCCGCGAATCGCTTTACCGGCCGCAAACTGGCTCTTGTCACTGAGCCACAGTACCGGTTGCTCACCGCTGGGCTGCCAGGCAATCAGATGGGCGCCCTGCAGTGTCAGAGCCGCACGTACTTTGGGATGACTGACGATAATCGCCGGCAGTTCTCCGACCTGACGCTGCGAGAGGTAAGGGGAGATCTGCGTCACCACCGGCAGAGAAAACAGTTTATCTTGCATGTTCGATTCCTTCCTGAGCGGATCAAAAAAAGGGCGACCGAAGTCGCCCTTATTCTCAATGATGTCTGGCTGCCTTATTTAGCAGAAACCAGCGCAATCAGGTCGAGAACTTTGTTTGAGTAGCCAGTTTCGTTGTCATACCAGGAAACCAGTTTCACAAAGTTGTCGTTCAGCGCGATACCGGCTTTAGCGTCAAACACTGAAGTCAGGATTTCGCCGTTGAAGTCAGTAGAAACCACGTCATCTTCAACATAGCCCAGCACGTCTTTCATCTCGCCTTCTGCAGCGGCTTTGATAGCAGCACAGATTTCTTTGTAAGAAGCCGCTTTTTCCAGACGTACAGTCAGGTCAACGACGGAGACGTTAGGGGTTGGTACGCGGAAAGCCATACCGGTCAGTTTGCCGTTCAGCTCTGGCAGAACTTTACCCACTGCTTTCGCTGCGCCAGTTGATGAAGGGATGATGTTCTGAGATGCGCCGCGGCCGCCGCGCCAGTCTTTGTGAGACGGGCCATCAACGGTTTTCTGGGTAGCGGTAGTTGCGTGAACAGTGGTCATCAGACCTTCAACGATACCAAACTTGTCGTTGATCACTTTTGCCAGTGGAGCCAGGCAGTTAGTGGTGCACGATGCGTTAGAAACGATATCCTGACCCTGGTATTTGTCGAAGTTTGCACCACGAACAAACATTGGGGTGTCATCTTTCGATGGACCAGTCAGAACAACTTTCTTCGCGCCTGCAGTGATGTGTTTACGTGCAGTTTCATCGGTCAGGAAAATACCGGTTGCTTCAGCAACAACGTCAACGCCGACTTCGTCCCACTTCAGGTTAGCCGGATCTCTCTCAGAGGTAACACGGATTTTCTTGCCGTTAACAACCAGCGCGCCGTCCTGAACTTCTACGGTGCCGTCGAAACGACCGTGAGTAGAGTCATACTTCAGCATGTACGCCATGTAATCGGCGTCCAGCAGGTCGTTGATTGCAACGATTTCGATGTCAGAACGCTGTTGAGCAGCACGGAAAACGATGCGACCGATACGGCCAAAACCGTTGATACCTACTTTGATAGTCATATATTCCACCAGCTATTTGTTAGTGAATAAAAGGTTGCCTGTAAAATTACAAAAACCTTACCAGGCGTCAAGCGGAATCGTGTCAATTGTTGCGACAGGTCAATTCGCCTGAAAGGAATTATTCGATGCGCAATCGCTTGCGGACCGCCAATGATATCGCGCTTCGTTTAATCAATCGCCGAATATATAGGGATGCTCCGGATAAAAGGTGATCGAAGTCACAAATCCGGGTTGCAGACGTCGGACTGAAAGGGTGAGCACGAAAAAAGACCCGCCTTATGTTGATCATTTGTTAGAATAGTAGTCGAAATTTTCAGAATGGCACCTTCCGGAATCTTAAAAATGGCTAAAGACACCGCACCCGAAGCAAAAATTGCGCAGCTGACAGAAATGCAGCGTTATGTGACCCAGCATCGCGGAACGGAGCCGCCTTACAGTGGCGCACTGCTGCACAACAAACAGGAAGGCATTTACCACTGTCTGGTCTGTAACGCGCCGCTGTTTCTGTCTGAGACCAAGTATGATTCAGGTTGTGGCTGGCCGAGCTTTTACCAGCCGGTGAGCGACGACGCGATTCGTTATATTGAAGATGATTCACACGGCATGCAGCGCATTGAGATTCGCTGTGGTCAATGTGACGCACATCTGGGACACGTCTTCCCTGATGGCCCGCAGCCGACCGGAGAACGCTATTGCGTCAATTCCGCCTCACTGAATTTTACTGACGAGCAGGGCGAACAGACCAAAGGATAATGGCGATGAAGCAGCAACTTGAAGCGATGCTCGCCGCAATGACGCCGGAAGTCTATCAGCGACTGGCGACGGCGGTAGAGATTGGGAAATGGCCGGATGGCGTAGCGCTAACGCAGGAACAGCGCGACAACTGCCTGCAGCTGGTGATGCTGTGGCAGGCGCGGCATAACGACAGCCCGCAGCACATGACGATTGGCAAAGACGGTGAGATGGTCACGAAGTCGAAAAAGCAGCTTAAAGAAGAGTTCGGCATCGACTCAGACGTGACCCGCCTCAACCTGCACTGAGTGAGCCACCTTCACCGTCAACGGTTGACCCGCCTTTACCGGCAAAAAAAAGCTGGCTTAGCGCCAGCTTTTTTCATATCAGCACCGCGCCCTGGGCGGTCATTTGCGCGAAAGCGATCTCGCTGTCCTCGGGATTCAGGTTCACGCCGCGACAGCCTTCTTTGACCACCTCAACGTGATAGCCCAGCTCGAGCGCGTCCAGCACGCTGTATTTCACGCAGTAGTCGGTCGCCAGTCCCAGCACCACCAGATGTGTGATCTCGCGTTCGCGTAACCAGCTGTCGAGTTCGGTTTTGCGGCGATGTCCGTTATCGAAGAAGGCGCTGTAGCTGTCAACATCCTGGTCCTGACCCTTATGGAACACCGCATCAAACAGCGAACGATCGAGGCCAGGATGGAAATCGGCCCCCTGGCTTCCCTGAATGCCGTGATCCGGCCACCAGATCTGCGCCAGACCGTTTAATTCGCCGAGGGTGTACACCGGTTCGCCGGAGACCGAGGCGAAACTGCCATGGTCAGCCGGATGCCAGTCCTGCAGCGCGACCACCGGTTCACCGTTCTGGATGAAGGTGCGCGCATAGCGGTTGGCGACCTCAACAGTCTGGTCGCCTTCATGGACGGCCATTGGGCCGCCCGGACAAAAATCATTCTGGATATCAATAATGATCAGTGCGCGTTTCATTACAAGTCGCTCCGTCTCAATCTTCTGTCAGTTCACCGCGCAAATTTTGCTGCATTTTGCTGCGTATTTCATCGGCGGAGAGGTTCTGGCTGAGTAAGAAGTGCAGCTTAGTCAGCGCTGCCTCAACGGTCAGATCAAAACCGCTGATGACGCCAGCATGTTCCAGCGCGTTGCCGGTGGCGTAGCCGCCCATATTGACCTTGCCCGAAATGCATTGGGTCAGATTGACCACCACGATACCGCGCTCGCTCGCCTGCTGGAGTTCTGCCAGGAACTCCGCATTCTGCGGCGCGTTGCCGACACCGTAAGAGCGCAGGATCAGCGCTTTTACCGGCTGACGCAGGAAGTTGCGTACCACATCGGCCGAGATGCCTGGATAGATGGTCACCACGCCAATCGGCTGGGGCGTAATAGTGTGCACAATCAGTGCACCCTGGCCTTGCGGTGCAGGCGGGGTATTCAGGCGGCGAATATGAATACCGGCTTCCAGCAGCGCGGAGAGGTTAGGCGAAGCGAAAGCATTAAAGCCATCGGCATGCGCTTTGGTGGTCCGGTTGCCGCGGTAGAGCGTATTGTTGAAGAACAGCGACACTTCGCTGATCGGATAATTGGCCGCGACATACAGCGAGTTCAATAAGTTTTGCTGCCCATCTGAACGTAGCTCCGCCAGCGGAATCTGCGACCCGGTGACGATAACCGGTTTAGCCAGATTCTCCAGCATGAAGGAGAGGGCCGACGCGGTAAACGCCATGGTATCGGTGCCATGCAGAATCACAAAACCATCATAGTGATCATAATTCTGCCGGATATCCTCTGCGATTGACTGCCAGTCCTGCGGCGTCATATCGGACGAGTCGATCAGCGGCTGATACTCATGAATGGTGAAATCGGGCATCTCGGGACGGTGGAATTCAGGCATGTTAGCCAGCTGCTGCTGCAGATGGCCGGAAACCGGAATGTATCCCTGTGCCGATCGCTGCATACCAATGGTACCGCCAGTGTAGGCTACGTAGATGTTTTTCTTTTGCATTAGAGAACTCAGACTTGCCGTAAAACGCGCAGTATAAGGGGAAAGGCGGGGAAAAGCAGCCCGACCATCGGCCGGGCTGCGAGGTTTATCGCACAGTTTAACGCACGTCGCCGCAGTTCAGGCAGAAGGCGTAACGGTTTTGCGGATCGTTAAGATGATCAAACAGACCGGGTTGGGCTTTCATCGCGCTCATCACATCCAGCATCGGCGCAGGCAGCCAGGCCTTGAGCGGATTCGGCAGCACCGCGCGTACCGAGGCGTTGACCTGGTTCAGCATCATATCGAGGAAGCTCGGGTCATCCTGATACCAGCTCAGCTGCGGTTTGTTGACTTTTGCCAGCTCACCGGCTTTCTTAACCGCATCGTCAAAGTCACCCAGTGCATCGACCAGCCCATTGGCTTTGGCATCGCTACCGGTCCAGACGTGGCCCTGCGCGATGGCGTCAATCTGCTCCGGCGTCTTGTTGCGTGACTTCGCCACCAGACCCACAAAGTTGTGATAACCATTTTCGATGGTCAGCTGCATCAGCTGCTGAACTTCGGTTGGCAGCGCTTTGGTGGTGGAGATATCAGCCAGCGGCGAGGTGGCTACACCGTCGGTGTGCACACCAATCGCATCCAGACTGTTTTCCAGCGTATTGATTACGCCAAAAATACCGATAGAGCCGGTCAGGGTGCTTGGGTTAGCCACGATGTAGTTGGCTGGGGTCGAAATCCAGTAGCCGCCGGATGCCGCCATGCCGCCCATCGATACCACAATCGGCTTACCGGCAGCATGCGCCGCCGCCAGCTCTTCGCGAATCGCTTCAGAGGCGGTCACGCTGCCGCCTGGGCTGTTAACCCGCAGGATAATGGCTTTGATTTTCGGATCGAGACGCGCATCGCGAATCTGTGCGGCGGTGGTATCGCCACCGACGTTGCCTGGCGTCTCTTCACCGTCCATGATCGCGCCGCTGGCGAGCACCACAGCAATGTTGCCATCCTGCGCCGAGGCCGGTTTAACCGCGTAGTCGTAGATGCTGACGCTGCGATAATCATTACTCTGCTTATCAAGGCCAAAGGTTTTCACCAGCTCCTGATCGGCGGCGGCACGGGAACCCAGCGCATCCACCAGCTTGTTATCCAGCGCGTACTGCGCAGTATCGCCTTTAACCGCATTCAGCCCGGCAATCACCGCCGCTGCACCCGGAAATAGCTGCTCTGGCGTAATCTGACGGTTCGCTGACACGGTATTCAGGTAGTTCTGCCACAGCTGACCCACCCAGCGGCTATCGGCGTCGCGGGCGGCAGGTGACATATCGTCACGCAGGAACGGCTCTACCGCAGATTTATAGGTCCCGACCCGGAACACATGGGAAGTGACTTTCAGTTTTTCCAGCAGGGTTTTGTAATACAGGCCGTTGGTGGCAAACCCGTGCAGATCGACCGTGCCCTGCGGCGACAGGTAGATTTTGCTGGCGTAGCTGGCGAGATAATATTGCGCCTGGCTGTAGCTGTCGCCCAGCGCATAGATCGGCTTGCCGCTGTCGCGGAATTCGCGCAGTGCTTTACCAACGTACTGCAGCGAAGGCTGATCGCCGCCGGCAAAGTCGCGTAAATCCAGCACCATGCCTTTAATGTTATTGTCCGTTTTGGCCTGACGAATCGCATCAACTACGTCAAACAACGAATTTTCCTGCAGCCGATCGCTGCTGGCACCCAGCAACTGCCGGCCAATTTTGCTCAGCCGATTACTGACCGAAGGCTTATCGACCAGCACACCGCTGAGATCGACCCGCAGCGCACCTTGCTGCATCGGCGCTGAACTGCCGCCCGATCCGCTCACCTGCAGCCAGATCCCGACACCTACCACAATTAACAAAATCAGGAAAATATTCAGAATGAATTCCCTGATAAAATTTAATACCCGCCAGGTCCAGCGAAACAGACCTGCAATAATTCGCCACAATGTGCGCATCAGACTCTCCATATTCATGTAGCCGGAAGTGGCCGCCGCGCGTACCAGGCTTCCCCGACGAGCTCATCCTAAAGAGCAGCGTGCTAAAAGTCAGCAGGAATTCACCGCCGACTGTTACAAAAAATCTGACTGTGCCAGGATTACTGCAACATCAATGCGATCGGGAGAAAAAACATGGATGCACTGGAGTTACTGGTTAACCGTCGTTCGGCATCACGTCTGACCGACCCGGCGCCCGCCGGCGAGGCGCTGGAAAATATACTGCGTGCCGGTATGCGCGCACCGGATCACGGCACGCTGCAACCCTGGCGCTTTATTATTGTGGAAAATGAGGGCCGCGATCGGCTGAGTCAGCTGCTGGAGCAGGCAGCACGTGATAAGCAACTGGATGAGAAGGCGATCAACAAGGCCAGTCAGTCGCCGTTTCGCGCACCAATGATCATTACCGTGGTGGCATATTGTGAACCCCACCCGAAAGTGCCGCGCTGGGAGCAGATTGCTTCCGCCAGCTGCGCAGTGATGGCGATGCAGATGGCGGCAGCAGCGCAGGGCTATAATGGTATCTGGCGCAGCGGCCCGTGGACCGACGATCAGACGGTGCGCCAGGCATTCGGCTGCCGGGAACAGGATGCAATTGTCGGCTTCCTCTATTTAGGCACGCCGCAGCTGAAGTCCAGCACCACCGTGTTGCCGCCCGACACCGCGCCTTTCGTCAGTTACTTCTGACCCTTATTCTGAACCTGCCGGCAGGGCATCCTCTGGCCCTGCTTATTGAACGCTTCCTGTGCGAATGATCGCTATCCCGGTCCGTGACGCTTACGCCAGACGCCTTGCCAGGCTAACATAGCCGCCATATTTGCAGCCAACAGCGAACAACCGGTTATCACTGTTATTCCCTGATGTTAAGGATTACCTGATTCAATGCGTTTGTTTATTGCGGAAAAACCCAGTCTTGGGCGGGCCATTGCCGATGTGCTGCCAAAACCTCATCGACGCGGCGATGGATTTATCGCCTGCGGCAACGATCAGGTGGTGACCTGGTGTGTCGGGCATTTGCTGGAGCAGGCGCAACCCGACAGTTACGACAGCCGTTACGCGCGCTGGTCGTTAGCCGACCTGCCGATCGTTCCGCAAAAGTGGCAGCTTAAGCCGCGCCCGTCAGTCGCCAAACAGCTGAAAGTGGTAGAAGGATTGCTGGCCCAGGCCAGTGAGATCGTGCATGCCGGTGACCCCGATCGCGAAGGACAGTTGCTGGTCGATGAGGTGCTGGACTATCTCAACCTGCCAGCGGAAAAGCGCAGTCGGGTACAGCGCTGCCTGATCAACGATCTCAATCCACAGGCGGTGGATCGCGCGGTGAACCGCCTGCGGGAGAACCGGGAATTTATTCCGCTCTGTGTTTCAGCGCTGGCTCGCGCCCGTGCCGACTGGCTGTACGGCATCAATATGACCCGTGCCTGGACGCTGCTGGGGCGCAGTGCCGGCTACGATGGCGTGCTGTCAGTGGGTCGGGTGCAGACGCCGGTGCTCGGGCTGGTGGTGCGGCGCGATGAAGAGATAGAGAATTTCCTGCCGAAAGATTACTTCGAGGTAAAAGCCCACATCGTTACGCCGGATGAGGTGCGTTTCGTCGCCAGCTGGGTGCCGAGCGAAGCCTGTGAGCCGTGGCAGGATGAGGAGGGGCGTCTGCTGAAGCGGGCGCTGGCTGATCATGTGGTGGCGCGTATCACCGGCCAGCCAGCGGCGGTTACCGCCTACAGCGATAAACGGGAAAACGAAGGTGCACCGTTACCGTTCTCCTTATCCAGCCTGCAGATTGAGGCGGCGAAGCGTTACGGCCTGAGTGCACAAACGGTGCTGGATACCTGCCAGCGGCTGTATGAAACCCATAAGCTGATCACCTATCCACGTTCCGATAGCCGTTATCTGCCGGAAGAGCATTTCGCCGGCCGCCATGCGGTACTCAATGCCATTCAGGCCCATCAGCCGCAGCTGACGCCGCCGGCTGATTTTGACGGCGATCGCCGTAACCGCTGCTGGGATGACAAAAAGGTCGATGCGCACCATGCGATCATCCCGACTGCCCGTGCCGGTTCGGTGAAACTGAGTGAGAACGAGCAAAATATCTATGCGCTGGTGGCGCGCCAGTATCTGATGCAGTTCTGTCCGGATGCGGTGTTCCGCAAATGCGTGATAGAACTGGCGATCGCCGGCGGCAAATTCGTCGCCAAAGCGCGTTTCCTGGCAGAAGCGGGCTGGCGGGCACTGCTCGGTAACAAAGAGCGGGATGAAGAGAATGATGGTATGCCGCTGCCGGTGGTCGCCAAAGGCGATGAGCTGTTGTGTGAGCGCGGTGAGGTGCTGGCGAAGCAGACTCAGCCACCGCGTCCGTTTACGGACGCCACCATCCTTTCGGCGATGACCGGAATTGCCCGCTTCGTTCAGGATAAAGAATTAAAGAAAGTGCTGCGTGCGACCGATGGTTTAGGAACGGAAGCGACCCGCGCCGGCATTATCGAACTGCTGTTTCGTCGTGGCTTCCTGGTGAAAAAGGGCCGCTATATCCACTCAACTGAGGCCGGACGTGCCCTGATCCACTCGTTACCCGATCTGGCTGCACGCCCGGATATGACCGCGCAGTGGGAATCCACCCTGACCCGGATCAGTGAAAAGGCCTGCCGCTATGATGAGTTCATGCAGCCGCTGGTGCAGACCCTGACCGGACTGATTCATCAGGCGCGGCAACAGCCTGCGGTGCATGCCTTTCGGGGCTTACCGTCCACCGGACAAAAACGTCCGGTGCGCAAAACAAAGCGTAAAGTCAAGGAGACGGAATGAGACGTTTTTCATTATTAATGGTGCTGGCCCTGTCGCTGGCTGGCGGTGCCGCAGAGGCCAACAGCCGACATCAGCCGCCGCCGGACAGCGACAATGGTGTCAACACTGACGTGGTAGTCGACCTGCCGCCGGAAGTCTGGACCCAGGGACAACGGCGTCAGCCGGACTGTCTGCGCTGCTGTATTTTTGATAATCGTAACTACAGCGAAGGGGCGGTGGTGAAATCGGAAGGAGTGTTACTGCAGTGCGCGCGTGATGAACACTCGCTGGGCACCAATAATCTGATCTGGAAAATAGTCAAATAGTCGTCGCGTGGCAGTCGGCCACGCGACCTTCAGTTAAAGCGCGTCGATCAGAAGCGGAAGGTGGACCAGATTGGCGCGTGATCCGACGGCTTTTCCATGCTGCGGATAGCATAATCAATGCCGCTCTCTACGCAGTGGGCCGCCAGGTTTTTACTCGCCAGAACCAGATCAATGCGTAAACCGCGGTTATCATCGAAACCCTTTGAGCGGTAGTCGAACCACGAAAAGCGATCGGCGGTTTCAGGATTATGTTCACGCCAGGTGTCCACCAGTCCCCAGCCCAGCAGCCGATCCATCCACTCACGCTCTTCCGGCAGGAATGAACATTTGCCGGTACGCAGCCAGCGCTTGCGGCTCTCTTCACCAATCCCAATATCCAGATCGGTGCTGCTGATATTCATGTCGCCCATGATCAGCACCGGTTTGTCGGCGGGCAGATCGTCGGTCAGAAAACGTTGCAGATCGCGATAAAATTTCTCTTTGGCCGGAAACTTGGTCGGATGGTCACGGCTTTCGCCCTGCGGAAAATAGCCGTTAATCACCGTGATGTCGCCAATCGGGCTGGGGATTTCAGCCATAATCAGGCGGCGTTGTGCATCGTCATCATCACCGGGAAAGCCACGGCGTACTGCTACCGGCTGTACCTTCGTCAGTAGCGCAACGCCGTAATGGCCTTTCTGACCATGATAAAAGACGTTGTAACCGAGCTTCGCCACGTCTTCCAGCGGGAACATGTCGTCATGGACTTTGGTTTCCTGCAGGCCGATGACGTCCGGACTATGTTGCTCGACCAGTGCCTGGAGCTGATGCGGACGGGCACGCAACCCATTGATGTTAAATGAAACAAATTTCATGGAATCGACCATTGTTCAGCGAGTAATAGGCTGGGATGGTAGCGATTTTTACTGAAAAAGTCATGACCGAAGCGTGGAAGATGATACGAGAGGGCAGGGACAGACCAACAGAGCAGGGGGGAGATAAGCAGTAACAGCAGGTTAAAACAGGAGAGGGCGGCGGGAGAAGGATTATTCGGCGCGTTGCGCCTCACCCTTCGGGCCGCGCTGAAGCGCGTTGTCTCGCAAAGCCCGACCCGAACCTTAATCGAAGGTTCTCATCCCTCTCCCCGCAGAACAGGAAGTTTAGGTATTAGTT